>WNGL01010893.1_pt1 | contig 19551 bp, 19 predicted proteins | sample 5400591 | NCBI WGS metagenome assembly WNGL01 (sample SAMN13153377, study PRJNA577476) | soil metagenome | isolation source: 80 cm soil or saprolite under Garry oak tree replicate 1 | place: USA:California | collected 2016-06-15 | reverse complement strand
CTGCTGACATCAGGACTCCCTTGCTTAAGACGGTTCAACGAGCCGTTGGGCAATGTAGGGCGGAGATCGCTTGCCTGCGACCCAACCCGCGCACCCTTAGCTCGTGAGCGCTTAAAGTTTGGGTAGCACTATGCCCTGTTGCTTCTGATACTTCCCTTTGCGATCTGCGTAGCTGACCTCGCAGGGTTCATTGCCATGAAAGAACAGTATCTGACAAAGTCCCTCGTTCGCATACACCTTCGCGGGTAATGGAGTGGTGTTGGATATCTCCAAAGTCACAAAGCCCTCCCATTCGGGCTCGAATGGGGTCACATTTACGATGATTCCGCAGCGGGCATAGGTGGACTTGCCGACGCAGATCGTCAAAATATCTCGCGGAATGCGGAAATACTCCACTGAGCGAGCCAGGGCGAAGGAATTTGGGGGGACGATAACCGAATCGGCCTGCACGGAGACAAAAGAGCGCTCGTCGAAGGCTTTGGGATCAATGATGGCGCTGTTGACGTTGGTGAAGATCTTGAATTCATCGGAAACCCTGAGGTCATAGCCGTAGGATGAAAGCCCGTAGGAGATCACGCCTTCGCGCACCTGCTTTTCGCTGAAAGGCTCGATCATCTTGTGATTCAGCGCCTGTTCTCTTATCCAACGATCATTTTGAATCGACATGCTTCTCCTGTTTTCTTGAGTATTTCAGCAGCTAATTTCGCAGGGAATCTTCCTGGTAACGGTTCTTGTTGCCGAACGACCGGTTCCGGCCCGGACGGAAGAGCGAAAAAAGCCGCTCGGCGGGCTGTTTCGGGATGGATGCACTCTGGTTCTGGTGTAGGTCCGCGTGAAAGCTCATCTTACGAAAGGGTGCCCGCGGATGACAACCGGGATTCAGCCCGAAGTGAGCAGGAACACGGCTCAACGGCACTTGGAAGGGAAGGAGGGACGAGTTTTCCTCATCACAAAGTTGAAATAAGGTGCAATCGTCTGTTTTACAAATGAGGCAAAACCTGTACCATCAACCGGGTAGAGCGTGGTACAGTCGAAAACAGTCGCGCCAGCGAGGTGACCGCTTTGATTAAACAGGATATCGTCCACCATGTGATCGAGCGCACCGGCCTGCCCCGCACGAAGGCCGAGGCGGCAGTCGATACAGTGTTTGAGGGCCTCAAGGAGGCCTTGGCTTCCGGCGAGCGCATTGAGCTTCGCGGGTTTGGCGTTTTCAGCGTGCGGGCCCGCAAGACCGGGATTGGCCGCAATCCCCGCACCGGCACCGAGGTAAGCATTACTCCGGGCAAGGCGGTGCGTTTCAAGCCTGGCAAGGAACTGCACACGCTGACCGACGGCGCTGCACCGAAGAGCTCGGAATAGCCCGTTAAGCTTCCCCGTCCCGCTGGACCAGCTGAGTTGCGTGAAGCCTGGCAGGTAGCTGCGCCCATTCACGCGCAGCCACTGAAGCGGTGAGGGGGAAGCCTAACTCATACCTCATTCCTCGAAGCTGGAAGCCGCACTGTCGTCACACGATTCCGTTGTGAGATGCGCCTGTAATACCTTCCTTCACAATTACAGGAAGGGTCGCCAATCTCGAACAACTCGAAAGATCTTCAATCACAAACTGGATTGGAGACGATTGACATACAGGAACAGCGGATAGTCGATCGAGTGCGGGGCTTCGCTATCTTTTTCCGACGAGGACTCTGAACTCAGGGTGTTTTTCGAGAAGGTGATTCGCGAGCGGGCAAATCACATCTACCCGCAGAGAATTCTCTTTGGCATATTGAAAGGCTGTCGTGACAAGCTCGAGTCCGATTCCCTTGCCCCGCAGACCCTTGGCAACTTCCGTATGCCAGATGGTCATCCAGCCATGACCGTCGGTTTCGAATTCGAGATAGCTGACCTGCCCATCTTGTTCGATCTCGAACCGGCTTCTTGTGACCTTTGTGGAATTGCTCACTCCGTCCTCGCTCTTCAGATGATATAAAGCGGAACTACGATTCAAAGTGGCAGAACCTGCTCGATTTCTGCAAGTGGTGCGAAGCCCGGGCGGCACTTACATCAGGCGCTGGGCGTCTACGTCGATTACTACATTTCTACGCGGGATGCCGGCTTCATCGGCGTGTGTAAGCGCGGCGCGCAGTGCGGCGTTGAGGGATTTGCGCGAGGCGGCCTTGAGGATCAGGTGAAAACGATAGATGCCTTTGATGCGGGCGATGGGCGCGGTGCAGGGGCCGAGAACGCGCACAGCTCCGCTGTTCTGGTTTTCGACTAGATACTTGCCCAAGGAGGCGGACCAGGCTACGGCTTCTTCGAGCTTTTCAGATTGGATGAGAACGTTGGCGAGCACACCGAAGGGCGGGTAGTGCATCCAGCGGCGGTATTTCAGTTCGCGCTCAGCGAAGCCGGCGTAGTCGTGGGTGCTGGCGGCCACGATTGCATAGTGGTCGGGATAGTAGGTTTGTACGACGACGCGGCCGATCAGTTCGCCGCGGCCTGCGCGGCCGGAAACCTGAGTCATCAACTGAAAGACGCGTTCGGCGGCGCGGAAGTCGGGCATGGAAAGCGCATGATCGCAGCCCACGACGCCAACCAAAGTGATGCCATGGATGTCGTGGCCCTTGGCGATCATCTGGGTTCCGACCAGCAAGTTGATTTCTCCGGAGTGGAGGCGAGCGAGCAGATGCTCGAGGTCGTGGCGGCCGCGGACGGTGTCGCGGTCCATGCGGCCGATGCGAGCCGTTGGAAAGATTTCGGTGAGGCGCTCTTCGCCCTGCTGTGAGCCTGCGCCGAGGTAGTAGAGATGCTCGCTGTCGCAATTGGGACAACGTGCGGGCACGATGCGACGGAAGCCGCAGTAGTGGCACTCAAGGCGCTGGCCGGCACGGGCCAGGCCGGCATCTTCGGCGGGCGGCTTGTGGTGGGTGAGTGCGATGGCGCAGTTCTGGCACTCCAGCTTTTGCCCGCAGGCACGGCAGATGACGGCGAACGAGTAGCCGCGGCGGTTGAGCAGGATGAGCGCTTGCTCACCGCGATCGAGAGCCTGGCGTGTCTGGTCGACGAGGGAGCGGGAGAAGAGCTGCTCCTGGCCCGTCTCCTGAAACTCGCAACGCATGTCAATTAGTTCCACTTCCGGCAGCGGGCGATTTTTCACGCGATCGTTCATCTCGATGCGCGTGTATTTGCCTTGCGCGGAGTTTTGCCAGCTCTCAAGCGATGGCGTTGCGGAACCGAGCACTACGACTGCCCCTGCGAGCTTGGCGCGCATCACGGCAACATCGCGGGCATTGTAGCGCGGTGTTTCCTCCTGTTTGTAGCTCTGGTCGTGTTCTTCGTCGACGAGGATGAGGCCGAGATTGGGAACCGGAGCAAAGATCGCGGAGCGCGTGCCGACGACGATGGGCGCTTCGCCGCGATGGATGCGGCGCCACTGGTCAGTGCGCTCCTCTGGCGTGAGGGCGGAGTGGAGCAGCGCAACGCGCGCGCCGAATGCAGCATCCAGCAGGCCCGCCATTTGAGGAGTGAGGCCGATCTCGGGCACGAGAAGAATAGAAGCCTGACCTCGATCGAGCGCGCGCTGCATGGCGGCCAGATAGACGGCGGTTTTGCCGGAGCCAGTGACGCCGTGGAGCAGGAAGGAATGAAATCCCCCCAGCGCGGGGATTATGGAGGCAAGTGCGTCGACTTGAGGCTCGTTGAGCATGAGCGGCTGGGGCGGAGCTTCGATGCCGCCGAGCCGAAAGACCGTGGGGCGCTCGTCGATGCGGACCAGCCCCCGCCGGACAAGCGTTTGAAGGGTTGATAAGGACAAGTCTTTGCGACGCAGTTCAGCGAGGGGAATCTCTCCGCCACACGCTGAAAGCACGGCCAGGATCGCCTGCTGATTTTGCGTTAGCGCAGGCAGGCGGGTTTCTGGAATGAGTACGGCGAAGCGCTCGGTGCGCCGCGCGTCGCGTTCGACTGCAGAGGTCTCGCGCGCGATCCACTTTTTGCGCAGCATGGCGGCAAGGAGAGGCAGCGAAGCAGCGGTGGCGGTGCGCAGCGTCGAAACTTTCAAAGACTCGCCGGAAGAGAGGCGATCGAGAACGCGACGCTGCGTCTCCTGCTCGACCGCCTTGTTCCCTTCTGCGAGTAGATTGGCGGAGCGCTTCGAACTGTTCCTGCGCTGCTTTCCGTTTGCTGAATCACCGTCGATGCTGCCGGCGAGGATGTCGCGGCCGAGGTCGGTGATGCGGTACGAGACCGTGCGGCGCACTTCGGCCATCAGCGGCAACATGCCGCGGAGCACCTCACCGAGCGGCGCGAGATAATACTGCGCGATCCACTCGGCCAGCGCGAGCAAATGATCGCTGAGGAGCGGTTCGTCATCGAGTACAGCCTCGATGCACTTGGCCTCGAATTCGATGGGGGCAATGGCGTCAACCGCGGTGACTACGCCGATGAGTTTTTCGTTGCGAAAGGGCACGATGACCCGCGCGCCGCGAGCTACCTGCTCTCCTTCACGAAGCGCGTAGGTGAAGATGCGGTCCAGCGGCACAGGCAGCGCGACTTCGCAGTGGGTGGGCATGGGAGGCAACTTCCAGTTTAGGGGATGGGGCACCAGTTCGGTCGGGTTCGACCCGGGCCTCCTGACTTCGGTTCACACAGCCGTCACATTTACGGTCGTACGCAGTACAATTCCTGCTGATGACCACAAAAGCCTCGAAGACCACCTCTCCTGCGCTCCGCGCTTCGCAAAAAACTTCCAACCCCGTTACGATGTGTATCGACATCGGAGGATCAGGACTAAAGGCAATGCTGCTCGACGCTGCCGGCAAGCCGGTGAGCGAGCGGGAACGCGTGGTAACGCCCGCGGTTCCTACTCCGGCGCTGGTGCTGCGGGGACTTGATGAACTGCGCAAGCTACTGCCGGCATTCGATCGCGTATCGGTGGGATTTCCGGGCGTGCTCAAGCGTGGCATCACATACACGGCTGCCAATCTGCACCCGCGATGGATGGGCTTCCCGTTGCAGGCGGAGTTGGAGAAGCGCTGGAAGAAGCCGGTGCGCGTGGCCAACGATGCGTCCATACAGGGCTATGGTTCCATCAAGGGCGACGGAGTGGAACTGACGCTTACTCTGGGCACAGGGCTGGGGTCGTCGCTGTTTACCGATGGGCGGCTGTGCCCTGGGCTTGAGCTGGCGCACCATCCGTGGAAGAAGGACAGGGAATACGAGGACTACCTGGGGCGGCGCGGGCTCGACAAGTACGGCAAGAAGCGTTGGAACAAGCTATTGCAAGAGGCCATTGAGCAGACTGCGCAGTTGTTCAACTGGGACCACCTCTACATCGGCGGCGGCAACACAAAGAAGATCGACTTCAAGCCGGGCAAGAATGTCGAGATTGTTTCGAATGAGGCGGGGCTGCTGGGCGGGGTTGCACTGTGGCGGGAGTGGAAGTAACGGCTCTGTCGACTTACAGGGTCGGCGGGGTTCGCCTCCGCTCTACATTCTGCTCCAAAATGCTCTCGACCCGTGGTTGACGGAACGATCCGCGCTCGAGACTTTGCTATTTCTGTTAGCCCGACCCGGAAACACATTTCGGAAGCGCCTCTTGGCCCAAAGCAAAAGAGCGCGCGCCCATCGATGTTGCGTTGAAAGCGTGACCAGACCGACGATGAGAATCGGTACGCCGGGGATGATGGGGAGAATTATGCCGAGCAGGCCAATCGCAATACAAAGCCAGCCCCCGAGCTTGAGCCAAAGCGAACTCTGCTGCGGCTTGATTCTTCCCATCATGTTTCCCTTTCAGATCGCCCCTGACATAACGTGCCGCGTGGCGCTCGCGAGGGCGCTGTGGATACGCCTGCCGTATTGACGCATAGCAGCGGGGCACCGTAATCAGAAGACTCATTGGCGAGGAAGAACTCGGCGCCGTCAATCGAAAGTCAGGCAACAGACACGATCCTATCGCAGTCCACAGGCAAGCATTGGTTTGCTGGAGCTATCAACCGCAGTCCAGTCAGGGAGCATATTCAAGCGACGGCCGGTCCTCGACCCATTGAGCGAATGCTGCAAGGCGCGGTGGTGGATCCATTTGGCCACATGTGGCTGATCGGACAGATTCTCGAGTAGCTCGTGGCAGTGTAAGCGTCGTCTCGGCGGAGTGATGGTGAATTCGCGTATGCGTACTTCTGGACCGTCTGCCCGTTTTGTCGGGGATTTGGCTTCCTGCAACCTTTTCGTCATATCGGTTGGCGGAAGTGGTATGGCTCGTTCATATCGGAACGCGCGATCCTGCTTCGATGTTGGAGATAGGTCCGACGAGAGGGAGACAAAGAGAATGTTCGCTCTGAGCTTGGTCTTAGCACTCATTCTGTTAGCGGTTTGCCCGCCGTTCGTTGTGGCGCGCATCGAGGCGAAATCGCGCAGGAAATAGCGGATTTAAGAGTTGCGCCGACAACGAACCTGTGGAGGGCCTGTCAATCAGCCCGCCGCAGAAACGTCCGGATTCTCTCGTCCGCCGCAGGTTTCACTCTTCCCTTTTGCTTTGCAGAGAATTTCCCTACCGGATGCCCAATCTAGATGGAGGCCGATCCGGGAAACCGCAATTCGCCGGCGCCAAACCCGCCCCGCCGACGCTGCAAACGCCGACCTTCATGGATGCAGGCGCTATCTTGGCAAAATGGCGTGCTTTTGGCTTTGAAACTGTGGAGCCGCATTTAACCCGCGCAAGCTCAATGTATTAAGCTACAGCAGTTTCGGAATTGCTATAGACCGAAAGCACGCACTCAAGTGGCTTTTTCATCACCGGGGTCCCCGGCGACGGGTCTTGGTCGCTGGGGTGGAAGAAAAAGCCACCTTTCACCGCTCTCAAAAAGTCTACGCGTATTCCGAAACTGCTCTAGCCCCCGCGCCACATGAACTCAGTCCGGGTGAGTCGGTGAAACTGTGCTCAACCCCGGCTGGGAGGTTTGAGCCCTAGTTCGCGCATCGCGATTTGGAGGTCGGCCCAGGCTTCCTTCTTCTGGCGGGGATCGCGCAACAGAAATGCAGGATGATAGGTGACGATCAGCTTTGTTCCGCGGAAGGAATGGACACGGCCACGAAGGCCGGCCAGCGGCTGGCGCTGACCCAACAAATAAGTCACTGCGGTGGCTCCGAGAGCTACCAGCACTTCAGGTCGCACAACATCGATCTGACGGAAAAGAAACGGGGAGCATGTGTTTGCTTCTTCAGGCTCAGGCGTACGGTTGCTGGGCGGGCGGCACTTGACCACGTTGGCGATGTAGACGTCTTCCCGCTTTAGGCCCATGGCGCCAATCATGTTGTTGAGCAGCTGGCCGGCGCGGCCCACGAAGGGGAGTCCTTGCGCGTCTTCGTCTGCGCCCGGACCCTCACCTACGAACATGAGACGCGCGTTGGGGTCGCCGTCGGCAAAGACGATTTTGTTGCGGCCCTTGTGGAGCGCGCAGCGGGTGCAGTCGCCAAGCTCTTCGCGAATCATGCGGAGGGCGGATTCGCGGTCTGCGACGGGAACGGCGGCGGAGACTTGAGGGGGTACGGAGATCGGCTTGCGGAGCGGGATGGAGTGGCCCTCCTGAACAGTGTCTTCTTGAGATTCGAGTTCTCCCACTCTATCCGCAGAAACAGGCGGAAAGGAAGGCGCACCCAGGTTTTGTTCGTTATTCGGCTGTTCCGTCTCGGCGGCTATGAGGGCGGGGTCGACGGGGCGGCGGTAGAACTCGGTCAGGCCGAGGTCGCGGTAGAAGCGAAGGCGCGCTTCAAGGGCTTCGCGGGTTGAAGGGTCGAGCGCCGAGGCCACGGTAGCTACTCCACGATGATTTGCCGCCGCGCTGCGGCTGGAGATGCGGACTGGCTCAGGACTCTTTCCTGCGGCTCTTCTTCATCGAGCTCAACCAGAAGCGAACGCGGGCGGCGAAGTGTGACGATCTCGTCGAGGATCCGGTCGGCGAGTTTGCGCTTGGGCATCTCGGGCAGCTCGATGGATGTGGAGGTGGTGAGGAACGTGGCCGCATTGCGGTCAGCATCGATGCCGATTCCCTCCCCGGAGACGTCGTTGACTACGATGGCATCGACTCCTTTGCGCAGCAACTTGGCACGGCCATTTTCCATGCGGTTCTCTGTCTCGGCGGCAAATCCCACGATGAGCTGGCCGGGGCGGCGTTGGCGCGTGACTTCGGCAAGAATGTCTTCGGTCGGAGCGAGTTCGAGGGTGATAGGGCCCGAACGCTTGAGCTTTTGACCGGAGAAGTTAATGGGGCGGTAGTCGGCGACGGCGGCGGCCTTGATGACCAGCGTGGCTTCGACCATGCGTTCAAGGACGGCCTTGCGCATTTCTTCGGCGGTAGTCACTCTGATCAGTTCGCAATGCGAGGGCGGATGCAATGCGGACGGGCCGCTGATCAGAATCACTTTTGCGCCGCGACTTTGCGCCGCGTCGGCGAGTGCGTAGCCCATTTTGCCGCTGGAACGGTTGCCGAGGTAGCGGACAGGGTCGAGAGCTTCGCGTGTGCCGCCGGCGGTCACCAGAACGATTTCTCCGGCAAGGTCGTGGCGGCGGCCCAGCGCATTGAGCACGACGTCCGCGATCGCTTCAGGCTCGGCCATTCGGCCCACGCCGACTGTGCCGCATGCAAGATCGCCGGTTCCGGGCTCGACGACACGGACGCCCCGCTGGCGAAGGATGTCGAGATTGGCTTGGGTTGCTGGGTGCTGCCACATGTTCACGTTCATGGCAGGAGCTACAAGAACCGGTGCGGTGGTGGCGAGATAGAGGGTGGAGAGAAAATCGTCGGCGATCCCGTGGGCGAATTTGGCAAGAATGTTGGCGGTCGCTGGAGCAACTACGAGAGCCTCAGTCCACTGCGCCTCACCGATATGTTCGATGGATGAGTCGTAAGCGCCTTCTGTGGTGTCGGCGTCATCCCAAAGGCTGGTGATCACCTTGTGACCGGTGAGTGCGGCGAAGGTGAGCGGCTGGACAAATCGGGTGGCCGATTCGGTCATAACGACGTGAACTTCGAGGGCCTGCCGCTGCAGGGCTCGCACGAGTTCCGCCGCTTTGTAGGCCGCGATGCCGCCGGAGACGCCGACCGTTACTCTCATGGCTTGATTGTAGACACCCATCCTGCTGGGCGTTGGTGCCGAGATACGCTGGATCTAGAGGATCGGAATACCGGTCTCCGCCACCAGCGGCTTCACAACCGGCACTTCCTTCTTCACGTAAGAGATCTTGCCGGCTTCAATTTCATCCTGCGCGATGCGACAAGCTTTCGTCGAGTGACTGGCGACAAGCGCTGCAGAGCCGTTTTGAATCTGGCGTGCACGGCGGGCTGCCACGAGTACCTTGCGGTAGTTCGAATCGAAACTGTACTCAATCGTCATCCGGATCATCTCCAAAGGGAAGTTGTTGCTGGCTGGAAGCACCATCGATCCCAAAGGCCTCCAGCACGGGTTTGAGCCGCTCCCGAGAATTCGACTGACGGCAGGCCGCGGCGACCTCCAACACCCTGCTCGAACGGTATGCGATCGGCTCGGCATTCCGGTAGAAACGCTCCGCCAGCACAATTGCCTCAAGTTGTGCTACCGCTCGGTCAAGGATGTCGTTGATGAGAATATAGCTGTATTCGCGATAATTCTCAATTTCCTTGCTGGCTTCGCTAAGCCGGCGGTAGAGTTCCGCCTCATTTACAACGCCTTCGGCGCGGCTGCGATTGCGCAATCGAGTGCGCAAGACCTTGGGCGTGGGCGGGAGGACAAAAATGCTGACCGCCTCGGGCATCGCCTTGCGGACCTGAAGGGCTCCCTGCACGTCGATGTCAAGCAGCAGGTCGTGTCCCTCGCGGCGTGCATCTTCAAGCGACTGGCGCGCGGTGCCGTAATAGTTGCCAAAGACCTCAGCGTGCTCGAGGAACATGCCCGCGTCGCGCCTGTGCTCGAACTCATCGCGGCTTGTGAAGTAATATTCGCGCCCGTGTTCTTCAGAGCCGCGGGGCGGCCGCGTTGTCCACGAGATGGAGAAGTCAACGCCACTGACTTGTTTGCGAAGTTCGCTGACTAGCGTGCTCTTGCCGGAGCCCGATGGTGCCGAGATGATGAAGAGAATTCCTGCCACTTGCTATTGTCCCTCTCGCCGTTCTGATGAATTTGCCTCACGGCTTTATTTTCTATTCCGCGTTTTGAATCTGTTCGCGGGCTTTCTCAATTTCTGCCTTCATGGCCAAGCCAAGCTCGGTGATGCGCGTACCTTTGCCGCCGACACCGCCCGTTTTGGAGAGAAGGGTGTTGGCCTCGCGGTTCATCTCCTGGAGCAGAAAGTCGAGTTTCTTGCCTACTTCTCCACCGCTCGTTAGGAGTTCGCGGAAGTGGCCGATGTGCGTGGTCATACGCTCCAGCTCTTCGGAGATGTCGCTGTGGTCAACGAGCACGGCGACCTCTTCGAGCAGACGCTGGCGGTTGAATTCATCTCCTGTCGCTGCTACGAGTCGCTGGGTAAGGCGCTCCTGGTAGCGCTGCTCGACTTCAGGACGGAGGACAGCTACACCTTCAACGGCTTCGGCCAGACGGTCGAGCGAGGCGCGCAGAATGGCCTCCAGTGCCTCGCCTTCGCGGGCCCGCATTGTTTTCAGCTCAGCGAGCAGCGGTCCAATCTCGCGCATTGCGCTTTCACACAGGGCGACCACGTCTTCTTCGCTGTTATTGCGATTTTCGCTTTGAAGAGCTCCGGGCATTCGGAGAGCCACGTTCAGATCGGGTTCACCTTTGAGGCGAAACTCCTTGTTCGCCTGCTTGAATGCGTCAAGATAGCCTGCGACAAGCTCGCGATTATATCCGGCCTTCTGCTGCACGGTGCGATCGACGGAAAGGGTCAAATCTACATGGCCACGCACAAGATTCTCTTTCAGTGCTCGGCGCAGGTCCATCTCGAGAGCGTCGAGTCCTGCTGGGATGCGCAACTGGATGTCGAGGAATCGGTGATTCACGCTCTTGACACTGAGTGTGTAGACGAGTTGATCGTTCACGCGAACCTGTGTGCGGGCAAAACCGGTCATCGAATAAATGGGCATGCGTCCTATTCCCCTGCCTTGGTGGACATCTCCTGCTCAAACAGCAGCGGGTATTGCGATAGCGGGTCCAATGTCAGCGCTTCCAATGCCGGGGATTCGGGCATATCCATGAATTGCAGCTGATAGAGGCGTTGATAAGTAGGCGAGGTGGTTAGCAACTCATCGTGTGAGGCGGTCGCCGTGATGCGCCCGTCTTCAAGTACAGCGATGCGATTGGCGCGGCGTATGGTGCCAAGACGATGCGCGATGACGAGGACGGTGCGGTTCTGCATCAGGTTGGCCAGAGCAGCTTGCACGAGCGACTCACTCTCAGCGTCGAGCGCCGAGGTGGCTTCGTCCAGGATGAGGATCGGCGCGTCTTTGAGGATGGCGCGCGCGATGGCCAAGCGCTGGCGCTCGCCGCCGGAGAGGCGGAAACCTTTTTCACCGATGACAGTGTCGTAGCCCTGAGGCATGCGCAGGATGAAGTCGTGAGCGAGAGCATTGCGGGCAGCCTGCTCCACCAGCGCGAATTTCGTATCCGGCTGGCCGTAGGCGATGTTATGGCGCACCGTGTCGTTGAAGAGGATGGTTTCCTGCGTAACCTGGGCGACCTGGCGGCGCAGCGAACCGAGGGTGAGGTCACGGATGTCTTTGCCATCAATCAGAATGCGGCCTGAGGTGACGTCGAAGAAGCGCGGAATTAGGCTGACCAAAGTTGATTTTCCAGCGCCGCTCGGGCCGACGAGCGCCAGCACTTCGCCCGAATGAACGTCAAGGTTGACGTTGTGCAGGATCTGATGCTCGCCCTTTTCGGTGGAGTAGGAGAAACCTACATTTTCGAACTTGATGTCGTTGGCGAATCGTTGCAGGGCGACGGCGTGGGGGCGTTCTTTCACATCATCCTGAACATCGAAATAGCTGAAGATCGACGTCGACGCGCCCATGGCCTGCTGGAAGCTGTTGTAGAAGTAGGCGAATTTCCGGACTGGATCATACAGCTTGAAGAGCAGGATGATGAAAGCGCCGAAGAGCCCCATGGTCATGTGGCCGTGGAGAATTTCATTGCGGCCGATGAACAGAAACATGGCAATGGCGACGGCGCCGATGGCATCCATCAATGGCGAACTGATGGACTGAATGCGCACACTTCGCAGGTTGGCGCGGAACAGACGGGTGGCAGCTTTCTTGAATCGCAGAATCTCCCACAGCTCCGTATTGAAGGCTTTTACGATCCGGTTGCCGGTAACGGTCTCGTGGAGGATGTTCTGAATCTCGGCAAGTTTGTCCTGGCCTGTGCGAGTGCGGGTTCGTACTTCACTGCCGATCTTGCGGGCGGATGTGACCACCACGGGGATAAATAACACGAGTGCCCAGCTCAAGTATCCGCCAAGCTTAATCACCAGCGCCAGTCCGGCGACAAAGGTAAAGAACTGTTGCAGGAACTCGCCTATGACGGAGCTGACGGCGGTTTGCACTTTGTCTACGTCGTTGATGAGGGTGGAAAGAATGGTTCCAGTGGCATGCTTGTGAAAGAAGCTGGAAGAGCGGCGCAGCGTGGCTTCATAAAGGTGGTTGCGCAGGTCGGTAATCGTGCCGAAACCGGCGTAGTTCACCAGGTAGGTGCCCACGTAATCGCATATGCCTTTGATGAGCGTGGAGCAGACCAAAGCGAATGCCACGACCGTCCATGCGTTGTGCATGTGCAGGAAGTGGGGAATGATGGTTCTGAGGTCGAAGTGCCATGGGCTGTTAGCGAGGCCTAGAAGGATGGGTCCTTCGGGTGCGTCGGGCCTGAGGACCTGGTCGAAAATGGGCTGCAGCAGGAGGATGCGAAACGTGTCAAGTACACCAACTGCAGCCAGCAGCAGCACGCCGGGCAGCCACTGTAGCGTATAAGGCAGCCCGTAGCGCATGAGGCGGAGAGGCTTCGTCATGCCTGCAATTCCACCTGCCGGCGGCGAAAGAGCCGGTCGTTTTCAGGAAGGGTCCCCATCCCAGTATTGTATCCGGCGTCCATTCGGGTCTGCCCTGCTTCCCTGACCTGGAGGTTTCAGTAGGCGTGCAGATCCTGAATTGCTTTGAGGATGGTGTCGGGCTGAGGCAGGATGGCGTCTTCGAGCACGGGCTGGTAGGCAACGAAGGTGTCCATTGCACCAATGCGCCTGACGGGAGCATCGAGATCGTCGAAGAGTTCGTCGGCGATGCGCGCGGCGATTTCGGCGCCATAGCCCCAACTGAGCATGTCTTCATGAGCCACGATCACGCGGCTCGTTTTGCGCACCGAGGTGGCGATGGCCTCCCAGTCATAGGGGCTGAGAGTACGGAGGTCGAGCACCTCGACGTCGATTCCCTTGTCGCGCTTTGCGGCTTGTGCAGCCTGCAGTGAGCGTGGGACAAGAGCACCGTAGGTGACAAGCGTGATATGGCTGCCGGGGCGAACGATCTTTGCTTTGCCGAAGGGGATGGAGAAGTCTGGTCCCGGATAGGGCGCGCGGCCGTATGTCTCGCGGTAGAGTCGCTTGTGTTCGAGAAAGAGTACGGGGTCGTCGCAGCGAATGGCTGTCCGTAAAAGACCATTGGCGTCGAGAGCATTGGACGGAAAGGCGACGCGCAGACCTGGAATGTGGGTGAAGATGCTCTCACCGGACTGCGAGTGATAGATGGCTCCGCCGGTGAGGTAGCCGCCGATAGGAACGCGGATAACGGCAGGCGCGGCCCATGCGCCGTTGGAGCGCCAGCGCATCAGTGCGAGTTCGTTGTGAATTTGGTGAACAGCGGGCCAGATGTAGTCGAAGAACTGAATTTCGACAATGGGCTTCATGCCTCGGGTCGCGTAACCAACGGCTCTGCCTACGATGTTGGCCTCAGCCAAGGGTGAGTTGAAGACGCGCTCGGAACCGAATTCAGCCTGCAGGCCGGAGGTGAGTTTGAAGACTCCGCCCTTGCCTTTGACCTCGGAGAGGGCTGCCTCGCGGCTGGCGTCGGCAACGTCTTCACCATAGAGGACGATGCGCGGGTCACGGCGCATTTCGTCGTGAAGGCAGGCGTTGATGAGGTCGGCCATGGTGTGTGGCGCGCTGCCTTTGGAGCTCGCGGACTTGCCGGGATTGGAGCCGGCCGCCTGCTCGCGCTCAGTGGCAAAAGTGATTCTGGTGGGATCGAGGTCCTCGGAGTAGACGTGGCGGTGAATGCTGGATATCTCGGGAAGCGGGGCGACGAGGGCTTGATCGGCGGCTTCGGCGGCTTGGCGCTCGGCCGTCTGTTCGAGTTCGTTGATCTGTTCGGCGGTGAGTATCCCTTCGCGAAGGAGGCGCATCTGCATCTTGGTGAGCGGATCCCGCATGGCATCAGCTTCACGTTCGGCGGCGGAACGGTAGAGCTTGTCGTCGTCGGAGAGGGAGTGGGAGTAGACGCGGACGCAATGGCCATGGACAAAAGCGGGCCCCAGACCGGCACGGCAGTGCTCGGCGGCACCCCGAAATGCGTGCAGGCAGGCCTCGGCATCGGTGCCGTCAATTTCGGCAAAATAGAAGTTGGGGAAATTGGCAACAAGCTTGGAGATGTTTCCGCCCGGCGTGTTTACTTCGACGGGGACGCTGATGGCGTAACCGTTGTCTTCAATGCAGAAGATGACGGGCAGTTTCTGGTTCGAGGCGGTGTTCAGGGCTTCCCAGAATTCGCCCTGCGATGTGGACCCTTCGCCGAGGCATGTGAGAACGACCTCGTCTCCATGGAAAGTGACATCGCGAAATGCACGGTAGTCTCCTTCTACCTTTGCGGCCGCCTCGGGATGGTGAGCGAAATAACGACCGGCTTCAGCGCATCCGACTGCATGCAGAACCTGGGTGGCAGTAGAGGAGGAAGTGCTGACGATGTTTAGAGGTCGGCTGCTCCAGTGGGTAGGCATCTGGCGGCCACCGCTGGCAGGATCCGTGGCTGCGCCGACGGCTTGCAGAAGCATGTCAATGGGCGTGACACCAACCGCGAGGCACAACGCCCGATCGCGATAGTAGGGGAAGAACCAATCGTAGCCGGGCTTGAGGGCCAAAGCAGCTCCGACTTGAAGCGCTTCATGACCCGCGGCGGAAATCTGGAAAAAGATCTTTTGCTGCCGTTTGAGGAGAATCTCGCGATCGTCGAGCCGGCGAGAAAGGTACATCAGCCGGTAAATCTCAATCAATTCTTGAGGGCTCAGGCCGCCTGCGGAGTTGACCTTCGAGGGCGCATGAGCGCTGGAAATCGCAACTCCCATTTGCTTCACTCCAGGGTTCGGGGTCTTACAAACTTCCGGTCTATTTCTCACCAAGTTTCGGTCAATTTAGTCATTGGCCAAAACCAAACAAAACCAAAACTGATTGTAACAATCATTCTGGACCCAGGGGCGGGCCGCCCGGCAAGCCTGGAGAGTATGTCGGCACGCGCAACTGAGGTTCCCCTCCGTAGGAAAGGACCATTTTCTCTCTAACGCCGTGAGCCAGCTTTTCAATTGCGACAACCTTATGCAGTTCGGCGGGAGTCAGCGTGCCGGCATTGCTGACAGCTACCTCGGCATCCAGTTCTTTTGCCAGTTGCAGCAGCTTGTTGGCGTCGGAAACCATGGTTTTGTGCCGTTGCTCATTGAGGGCGTGCAATCGTCTTTCGGCATCGAGCGGACCGGTATCTCCAAAGTCTCCGATCTGGCCCTGCTGGCGGTGGTTAACCTGGTTGGAGATCGAGGACTGGCCGGCAGGGGCAATGCCTGAAGCGCCAAATAGAAGCGCCATAAATGGGACGAGCCATAGTGTCTCGCGTGGCACTCGCCAGATTAGCCGGTTACGATGCATCCCTCTCCTCTCCCTAGCCTCCACCCACGGTCAACTTCATTTTCTCTTTCAGGTCGTGGGCCAGGAGCTCGATCACCTCGGCTTCGCGGACCGCTCGTGGTGGCAGAGAGCTTCCATCCAATTTGTCCATTTGAGCTTTCAGGTCTTTGGCCAGGATCAGCAGTTTGGTGCTTTCATCATCCATCTGACGTTTTCTCTCAGCGTTGGCCGCGGCAAAGTCCTTCTTCTTTGCGTTCTGCTCCTTCATCACCATCTGGTCGTTCACGTCGGGTAGATGGTTTGCTTCAGGCAGGAGAATCGGATGGGGAGTGCGCGGGGGAGGGGCTTGCTGGCCGCTGCCAGCCATTGCGGACAGGGCCACCAGCGCCGCGAGACTCGCAGCAACTCGCTGGAGTTTGGGCATCGAGAGCTGTGTAGGGCCAATTGCAGTATGTCCACGTTGGTCCACTTGATTTGCGCGAATTAGCATGTGGACCCTCCTCGTTGGCGCTGACGTGATGCGTTGTTTCGTGCCTGTGGCTTCTCCACCTAGGGACACTTGATGCGGATGCTGCCCGCGATGAGATGGTTGACTTAGCCTGGCCCCACCGCTTGCTTCATTTTGGCTCTGACGTTGTGAGCCAGTTTTTCGATCTCGTCAGCCTTGCGAATGACATTAAGCGAAAGCGTGTCCTTGGTGGTTTTGTCCACTTCCGCTTTCAGGGCAATGGCCATGTTGAGCAGCCTGGTGCTATCGTCGGCAATCTGCTTCTTGCGTTCAGTGCTTGCGTCAGGGGACTTTTGCACTTTACCCAGTTTTTCTGGGCTCTCCGTCTGCGCGTTGGCGTTGGAAACGGTATTGATGGTGGAGGGCGGAGTCGCCTTCTCGAGGCTAGCCGTATCCGGTGGCCGGCTGTCCTGGGCAACGCAGGTGAACGTTGCCAGGAAGGCGAGGCTGGCACAAGCGCGCCCCCAATAGGTTCCCCGTGCAAGCCCCGGTAGCTGGGCTTTAGGAAGGTGCTCTGGATAAGTCCGGTTCTTCCGAGATCGCATTGGAGCCCCCTACAAACTGATTTCAGGAGTGAGCCTGTTTCTCAATGCCGCCTAAGTTCTTGGTCGCGGCATCGAGGCTGGAGATGCGCAGATTACTAAGAGCCAGGATCAGTTCCAGCCTACGGTAAGCTTCATCTTTGCCTTTACATTTTGCGCCAGCTTTTCAATCTCGTCTGCTTTCTCTAAAGCGTCGGCCGAGTAGGTATTTGTTGAAGATTTGTCCACCTCAGTCTTCATTGCAATGGCTAATGAAAGCAGTTTTGAAGTATCGACTGCAATCTGTTTCTTTCTTTCCAGGTTGGCTGCATCAAAATTCTGTTGCCTCACCTTCCGTTCGCGCATCCGCATCTGGTCATTGGTACTAGGAGACGATTCGCCTCGGGCATCAGGTACGGCCGGTCCGGGTTAGGAGATGGCGGCTGCTGGCCCGGAACCTGGCCGGGATGCGCGGTGCCAGTGAAGACAGTCATTAGAGCAAGACAGGCAAGTCCCCTTGCCCAACGCGGTCTTACACGACACGGGGCAGATCGAGCGTCGAAAATGTGGATCGGTTGATCCCTGTTTCGATCCGACCGCACCTGGAGCCTCCTCGGTTTAGCAGCTCAATGCGGAAAGTTGCATGTCTGCTTATGAAAGCGCGTTGCATCTCTGCTTAAGAAGGTGTCCCAAGTGCCGGTCCGGGGCCTGACCTGCGCACAGTATAGATAGTAATGAGGAGATTGGTATGCACCCATTTCTTTTGGCTGCAAGATCGGGATTATTTGCCGAGGGCCGATTTCTTGGCAAGGTGCTGGACGAGTGGATCAACGATGCCCAGGAATTCCTCAGCAGCAAGTTGCCGCATTTGATTGTGGCGGCGATTATTGCCTTTGCCTTGTATAGGTTACTGGCGCTGATCACTACCAGGATGATTCGGATTGCGGAACAGCATGCAGCAGAGCACAGCCGTGTGGCCCAGGTGAGAACAATGGCCGGCGTAATTCGAGCGACCGGCCTGTCGATTATTGCCGCCATTGTGGCGATGCAGTTTCTGGCGGCTGTGGGGGTGAATCTTGCTCCCCTGCTTGCCTCGGCCGGAGTGGCGGGGGTGGCCGTTGGCTTGGCGGCGCAGAATATCGTTCGCGACATGCTGAACGGGATTCTCATCCTGATCGAGGACCAGTTCAACGTGGGGGAAACGGTAAAGATCGCGGGTGTTGCCGGCGTTGTGGAGGCGATGACCCTTCGCAAGACAACCGTGCGCGACGGGGACGGAACACTTTATGTAATTCCCAATTCGCAAATCACAACAGTAGCGAACCTGAGCGTCGACTACTCCGTGGCTACCGTGAATGTAAGCGTGGACTTCTCGGCGCATCCCGACAAGGTGACGGAGCTGCTTAAGGCGATTGCGATGGATATTCGGAACAGTGAGGCATTTCGTGATTTGTTCTTCGCCGACCCGCAAGTGCTGGGCGTGGATGCGGTGAAAGGCTCAGAGCTGATTTTTCCTGTGGTATTCAAGACGCGCGCAACGCAGCAGTATGGGCCGGTGCGGGAGTTTCGTAGGCGCGTTCGGCTGGCGCTCGAAGAAAACAATGTACTGCCCGGCGACCCGCTTCGAGTCTATGGCATGGTCAGAGACGAAGGCTCCCAGCCCAATGGTGCGACTGCAACGGGACACACAACTGAACACGATCCAACTACCATCAAGCCGCAGGAGAGCAATCCGTTCAGCGGGGAGTGAAAATCAATGTTGAGCTGGCGCTTCTTCGAGGGAATGCAAAAGACCCTCGGAATCGGTCACCGGTGGCAAGCATGTGCGGCCACGGCAGACGAGGGCCCACGCCTTGGCTGCTTCAGGCCGGGGAACGTTGAGGAGCGTTTCGCTGAGAGCTTCGGGAATCCCTCCGGGAACTAACCGCTCGGGGGCGATTCGAATGACAGTCTTGTTGATGGCGAATCTAGCGATCGCGAGCGCTTCGAGGTGGTCTGCTTCGGATCCTGTGCCGACGACGACCACCTGTATCGGATCTAGGAGGAAGCGTTCCAGCGCCAGGCCGTAGCTGCCGGCATAGAGGCCAAAGTGCTCCACAATGCCGGTGAAGGAGTCCAGCGTGTCTTCGGCAATATCCCGGTAATTGGAGCGGCCACTTAGAGGCTCGAGACGCAGGAGCGCGGCAGCGGCCGTGGGGTTGCCTGCTGGTGTTGGCGAGTCCTGAAGCGGCTTGCGGCGCGCTGTAAGGGCGCCAAGAGGCGCGGCATCTGCAGACGGAGAGGCGGTATCGTAAAACGCGCCTGCGGTGAAATCATGGAAGCGTGCAATCATGATGTCTGCCAGCTTGACCGCCGCGGCGTAGAAGGTCATATCACCGCTGGCAATCCAGGCGTCAATGCATGCGTGCACGGTGAAAGCATAGTCATCGAGCGTGCCTGGAATTTTTTCGAGTGAAGGCACGGATCCGCTCGATGCGTCATATGCAATGACGTGAGAGAGCGAGTCGGCGCCATCCCAGGCTTCGGCGAGGAGGCGCTTGAGGGTGAGCAGCGCAAAGTCTTGGGCGGATTCCATGCGCAACACGCGGGCAGTTTCGAGGTAGGCAGTCACGGCCATTGCATTCCAGCCGGTATACAGGGTTCGGTCGATAAAGGGTGTGGGGCGCTGAGCGCGGGCGGCAAGCAGT
>WNGL01010766.1_pt1 | contig 19552 bp, 21 predicted proteins | sample 5400591 | NCBI WGS metagenome assembly WNGL01 (sample SAMN13153377, study PRJNA577476) | soil metagenome | isolation source: 80 cm soil or saprolite under Garry oak tree replicate 1 | place: USA:California | collected 2016-06-15 | reverse complement strand
CGAAGAGAAGAGGCGTCAGCCTATTCCCAATTCCATACAATGACATTATCGCGAAGACTGCGGCTCAGATCGGAGAACACCAGCTGAGCAAGCTCTCAAGGATCGTCAACGTTCTCTCAGTTTCAGCCTCTTTCGCAATCCTCGGTTTCGACGAGACCTACCTCAACCAGTCTATTGAGAGGGCGTTCGCGAGCAAGAAGAAGGTCGTCGACATGAATGAGATAGGCGCAAGGCTCGCCTACGACGCCGCCAAGACGCAATTGAAACAACCGTTTCCCTTCCAACTCAAACCTATTCAGAACCAACCGAGGCTGTTGCTAATGGGTGTTGAAGCAATTGCACTTGGGAAGCTGGTGGGCGGTTGCAGGGTCCAGACCTATTACCCTATAACCCCTGCTGCTGACGAGAGCGAGTTCCTAGAGTCGCACGGAAACTTCGACATCTCGGGGGGAAACAATCCGGGCCAAAAAGGCTCGATCCTAGTGACGCAGACAGAGGATGAGATCGCGGCCATAACCATGGCGACGGGAGCTGCTTTGACAGGAGCGAGAGCCGCAACGTCCACGTCGGGCCCAGGGTTTTCCTTGATGGTCGAGGGATTAGGATGGGCGGGAATGAACGAGGTTCCGCTCGTCATAACCCATTACCAGAGAGGCGGCCCAGCAACGGGACAACCAACAAGACACGAGCAAGGAGATCTGAAGTTCATACTCAGCGCCGCCCACGGAGAGTTCCCGAGAATCGTACTATGCTCAGGGGACATGGAGGAAAGCTTCTACGACGCGATCAGAATTTTCAACTATGCAGAGCGATTCCAGATGCCCAGCATCCATCTGATCGATAAGGGATTGGCGAAGAGACGAGCATGACGAGATGGGACACATCGAGGAAGACCCGGACAACAGGGTGAAAATGATGACGAAGAGGATGACAAAGCTGGAAACGGCAGCAAAGGAGATTCCTGAGGATGAGAAGTTCAACTTCTTCCGCTCCTCAAAGAAACAAGCTGATGTCACAATCGTAAGCTGGGGATCGACGAAGGGGCCAATTCTTGACGCGATGAAGCTATTGGAGAAAGATGGGATTGGAGTAGAATTTTTACAAATAAGACTCGTGAGTCCGTTTCCAACGGATGCCGTCAAACAAAAATTGGCGGGAGCCAAGCTCGTGGTCGGAATTGAACAGAACTATTCAGGCCAGATGGCCGCTGTGATTGCTGAGAAGACGATGATAGATGTCAAGAATAAGATCGTGAAATTCAACGGTAGACCAATTTCCCAAGACGAGATACACCAATCAGTAAAGCAGGTTATGTCAAACCCGACACAGAACAGAAGAGTGGTGTTAACACATGGCGCTTAAGCTCACGGACCTCAAGACCGAGGTCCACAACGACTGGTGTCCCGGATGTGGAGATTTCGGCATTGAAGCTTCCCTGAAGATGGCCCTGACCGAGATGCCCGTTGACATCAACAAGGTTGCACTGTTCTCCGGAATCGGATGCTCCAGCAAACTCGTCCACTTCACCAACGCCTTCGGAATCCACACCCTTCACGGACGCGTCTTGGGCTACGCTCAAGGCGCTAAGTTGGCCAACCCGGATCTCGAAGTAATCGCGGTTGGAGGCGACGGTGATGGGGACATGGCCTACATCATCCACGACAACGGCGTCTACGGCTTGACTAAGGGACAAGCCGCTCCAACACTGCATCTGGGAATGCAGACAAAATCGCTTCCCGAGCCAAACATTAACAGCAATATCAACCCGATAATGCTCGCGCTGGCATCAGGGTTCACCTTCATCGCCCGCAGCTATGCGTACAATACAAGACATCTCAAGGAGACGATCAAGAAGGCCGTGGCCCACAAAGGCTTCGCCCTGATAGACGCGCTTCAACCATGCCCAACATACAATGACATCAACACGAAAGAATGGTACGGCGGCGAGGACCGAATCGACCCGGCGACCAAAAGGCCGATGCCGCGAACCTACGATCTAGAGAGCACCGGCTACAACGGCAGAGTAACCGCAGACATGAGCGAAGACGATGTTGGCAAGAACCTTCTCCAGGTCATAGAGAAATCGAGAGAATGGGGAGACAAGATCCCTATCGGAGTATTCTACCAGAACGAGACAGTGCCCATATACGAGGAACGGCTCAGCGAGCGAAGTCCAAATTACTTGAAAGAGCCTCCTGCAAGACAACAGCTCGCCAAGAACGATGGAAAGTCTGTAGTGAACCTGGCCAATCTTTCGAAGGAATTACTGTTCGAAAGCCTAGTGCTCGCACAGTAGGGTACTCATGACGAGATATTTTCTCGTCACTTTAGAAGCCCCCTGAAGCAAGGACCATTATCATGCCCACACCGTACAAGACAATCCAGACTAGAACAGTTATGACACCTCTTCTCCTCCAGAAACCCTTACCCGCAGATCCCAACCTTTCTAGGTAGAGTAGAGCGGCGAATATGTATCCAAAAACAAGAATTGATGCTATCAGATTTGTAGGACCAGAAAAGCGCGGGTAGAGAATGGGTGCGAGCGTCTCGATACCAAGGGACATGACAAAGAAGCCGAGAAGCAAAGAAATCTTTTTGCTCCGAGTGCTTCTCAGCATCAAAGACTTCTGCACCAAAGGGTCCCTCTGTTAGTTTAAATACTGAGGCAAGTCATCCACGAATCCCCATGGACACTAAGCTGCTATCAAATCCACAAATAAGCTTAGCGTTGCAAGTGATGACATTACATTCTTCACTCGTGGAACTTTCGCAACACCCCGAACTATTCACCTGCTCGACGCCGTTGACATGCTCGCCCTCAGCAGCCAGGCTGTAGGTTTAGTGAATTAGGCGGACCTTACGCGTTCCCCGACGCGCTTCAAGACTATAGCACCAAAGAGGGCTCCAATGGCACCTACTAGAGGATTGGTTACGAGGGCAATAACCGAAGTGACCAGAATGAAGTCTAGTCCTTTTCCTTGGAAGAATCCTATTGCCTGGAGGATGACTAGTCCGGAGATGGCCATTGCAAGATTGCCGAGGGCCCCGGCGATCATAAGGCGTTTCCTCGATAAGCCATCGATCGTATGATCGCGCGTGTAGAGCGCAAGGTCAAAAAATAGACCGTTAGGGATTAGCGAGAGAGTGATCGCAACAGGTGCATTGGGTTCTCCGAGGAGGATGAGACCGTTGATGGTGCCTAGAAGTGTAGCGCTCCAACGTTTTCCAGTCATCGACACTATTATTGTGAATAGGGCTGAGATTAGAAAGAAAAGGTCTAGCTCTAGGATGGTATGTCCGAGTGTCACGCCGGACGCGTAGCCATAGACAAGATACAACCCGGTCAGGCCGGCAACGAGAGCTAGGTCGCGGCTCGTGAAAGAGCCACTTTTCTTCTCCATCAATCTAAGGTCCTTCCTAGGAAATCCTGGCCAGAGTTGGCCTATCTTCAAGCATGAAGGATACTAGTCAATACTACAGAGGACGGAACTACAGGTCGAATCTGCAATATGGATGGTCGCTCTTATTTTCTTCTCATTACGGACGATTCCCGCGTTGCCCATCAAGGTCTTCACGTCTTTCTCGTTGAACTTCGCGACCTTGGGAAGAGAGAATTGCGCGAAAGCTTTCTGAAAATCTGGCCACTTGTTCTCGACCACGGTCCAGTTAAGTCCCGCAGTGAAGACCGATTTGGTCAGTCGTTCAAAGTACTCAGCGTCATCTTTCGGTGGTTTCATGCTCCTAGGCGACATGTTGTTATCTCGAGGTGGTTTGCGATATTTATGCGCCCCGCTTTTCACCGGTTAAGTCGGCCTTACTTGATACGCTTGGAGCAACCTACTTGGTAGCCGCCTACTACCAGGTTTATAATCAGGGCACGTGGCTAGAACCGTTGATGGTCACCACGGAAGAGAACCTCGGCCGATTCTCAGAGCTTGAGCAGTCCGAAGACATCGATCTCACACCAAGAGACAGCAACATTCTCCGTGCAATCCAAGACGAAGGACTGACAGTCTTCGCGTTCGACGGACTGAAGCGCCTGCTCGGGGTCCATCAGGAGATGTTATCCAGGGTTCTCGACAGATTGGAGGATGAAGGTCTTCTAGAGAAGGTGCCCGAAGGGTATAGACTGACCAACAGGGGCAGCCATCAGGTCGCTCGTCCCCTAGGTTCAATCCAACCAAAGATTCCAATCGTCCAATCTCTCCTGCCGCATGATGTTGATGTTCAGAGGATAATCGCCGGGCTCAAAGGTCACTGGTTCGGAAGTCTACGCTGGCTAGGATACTCGCAGAACGAGGAGGGTCTTGTTCTGAAATGGATCACGGAGGAAGACGGCATCCAGATAGATGCGAAGTTCTCTGAGAACTACCTCAGTATCGACGCCAAGGTCGGAGAAGAAAAAGACGTCAGCCAAGCAGTGAAAGCGTCACACCAGCTCATGGGCCACATTTCACAACTCTACAGCGGACCCAAGCGTGGCCGAAACCTCTTGGCACCGGTCTCGTTCTATTCGGACACGTCTTTCGCCTAGCCTTGTGACCCGGCTCCCACCTCCTCGGTCAACAAATAGCTCCACCCACCCTACCTGGGTAAGGTGAAAAAATGAGTAAACAAACAAATTCGTCAGCGATACTTGAATCAATCTCCGACGCAGTAGTCGAAGTTACAGAGAGAGTCTCTCGATCCGTTGTCCGGGTAGGAGCCGGAAGATGGAGAGGGGGAACGGGAACCATCTGGAGCAAAGACGGACACATCGTCACAAGCAACCATGTCATCGGCGATATGCGCGAAGTCGAAGTAGGCTTCAGCGACGGAACAAAACACACAGCAAAAGTTGTGGGACGAGACCCCTACTCTGACATTGCACTCTTGAAAATAGACTCGAACAACCTGACACCAGTTGATGTTGGTAATTCCGACAACCTCAAAGTCGGACAATTCGTCCTCGCAGTAAGCAACCCCTTCGGAAGACAACCAAGCGCAACATCAGGAATCGTAACAAACCCAGCCTACAATGTACGCGGATGGTGGGGAAGTACAATGGACAAGGTCGTCGTCACAGACGCGCGTCTCAACCCAGGATACTCCGGCGGACCATTAGTCGATGCTAGGGGTCGACTGATCGGAATCAATGCTGCCTACGCTAACAACCGCGGAATCTCAGTGCCAGTCAACACTGTCAAAGGCGTCGTCGACAAGCTAATGCACGATGGAAAAATCAAGCGAGCATACATGGGCATCACAGCAGACAGCATCAACCTCCCAGACAATCTATCCGAGCAAACCGGTATCGGTCAGGATTCTGGACTGATCGTTTACGGCGTAGACCAAGATAGTGCTGCGAAGAAAGCAGGCCTAGCAATAGGCGATGTTATCGTGAAGCTCGACGGGAAACCGGTTGAGAGCCTCATCGACCTTCGCGGACTACTAGACGACAAAGCCATCGGAAGACACGTCAACATATCGGTTCTTCGCGGAGAGAAACTCACGCAGCTGACGGTAACACCAACAGAAGCAGAAGAATAAACAAACCCTGCAAAAACCTGACTCTGGCCCAACAGCCAGGGTCAACTTCTTTTTGTGTTCCATCTTCTGAGTTCCCGGTCGGTATCACCTCATGAGGTCGGTTTTCCACTTGTCTTCTCGTAAATGTTCATAGGAAAGCTACGTTCATTCTAGGTTAACAATGTCGTCTGAACCCGGTTCCAACCAGAAGCAGCCTCAGCCAACAGTAGACCTCACGAGTATGACACCGATGGAGTTCACGGTAATTTCTGAGCCATGGGTTAAGTACAAACTGGAGGATCAGACCAAGCTCTTCGTGAAGCTTGTTGTCATCAAAGTTGTCCGGGGACTGAATGAGCAAGGACAACCTGCCTATAATATGAACGCCCAGAATATCATTGCGACTCATGGCGCTCCAAACCTCAGAGGCCAGCCCTCGACAACTCAGCTCAACTTGGCGGATCCATCAAGCTACAAGGTCGTTGCAAGCCTTGATTTTGATCGAATGGGCGAGGAAAAGTGGAACGAGTATCATCTTACGGACGGAACCGTGTTGAAGGCAAGGCTCGAACTGTCTAACGTCTCTAGAATAGACAAGTATCAAGGCGACGGCGACCCGGTCTATCTCGTGAATACAAGTCAGCCACTCGTCAGGTTCAAGATTTCCGAGCAGGTCCTAAAATCAGTCAAGACCCCGGTTCGGCACCCCGACGTCAAGGCACCTTATGGCTAGATGCCCGAATCGTTCCGTTTGCTGTCAAAACAAGTCGGTGTTATTCGGCTACACCCCGTAACGATCTGAGCCGAATTGACTGCCCTTTTCAAGCTTAGTTCTGCCTTGATAGTTTTCTAAGGTGGAAAAGTAAGACAAAGGTGACCACCGCGGCTAGTGTCAGGCTTGCAACAAATAGCCAGAGCAAATATAGATCATACTGTGCCGATTGACAATCGTATAAAGCGCTGGTAATACCAACGGAGTATTCTTGACAACGAGAAAATTCTTCGTAGTAGCCTACAATGGACCAGGTCAAATACAAGGACCCAAACACCCAGATGGGAAAGTTTCCAAATATCATGAGGCCAGCGGCGTCGGCGCTGACGAAGCCTTTCCTTAGAAGTCCAATCACAGTGAGAATAATGCTAGCGATAATCACTGTCGTCAGAAGGACTAATATGTCCTGAGCTGCAAGTCCCCAAAGCACCAATCCTATTTCTACGAGATTTGCGAGAAGGCCGAAAAGAAGGAACCGTGTATCCACATTTCCTCGACTCAGGCTAAAGTGACGTTGAGAGGAGAAACTAGGCCCGGTTCTAACATGGATTTGTTCCTAGGCTTGAGGCTCCAAACTCCAAGCTCGGCCCGTTCTTTCGGTCTAGGGCTCGATTGCAGCTTTGATCTTCCTGCTTATCTGTTCTAGATCAGCGGTGCTCGCGGTTTTTCGTTCAGGGAAACCTTCGGGCAGCTCGTGAATGTAGCGTGGAATAACGTGGACGTGCATATGGAAGACCTCTTGGGACGCGGCTCGACCGTTCGACTGACCAATATTGATTCCGTCAGCCTTCGAGGCCCTCATGACCCCTTTCATGACCTTGGCCACGGAAACGAAAACCCTCCCCACTTCTAGGGGCGGCATCTCAGCCATACTTGGATAGTGTTTCTTCGGGACCACCAGTGTATGTCCAGGGTTCAGAGGATGGATGTCGAGGAATGCGAGCGAGTGCTCATCCTCGAAAACGATTATGGCTCCTGCTTTTTTCGAGACTATTTCGCAGAAGATGCAGCCTTCATTCATGGGTCCATTCCTCCTCCTTGACCTTTTCTCGCTGGTTCGCCAACCTGGCAAGATCGAAAAGGAGGCTTGACAACCGGTTCACGTATGGAATCGCCTCCGGATTAACCGCCTCTATCTTGGCCAATGCTGCAACGCGTCTCTCAGCTCTCCGACAGACCGCTCTGGCGACGTGAAGCTGAGCCCCGGCAGTGCCTCCTGTCGGAAGGATGAATCTTCGCAGAGGCTTCAGCCCGCTGTGAATCAAATCAATCGTCTTCTCCAAATTATCAACATGGGATTTGCCAATTCGCGGCACGTTGGCGCTGACAAGCTCTGAAGCAAGATCCCCGCCCAATGTGAAGAGATCCTCCTGAACGCCTTTCAGAATCTTCTTAGTCTTCGCATCCTTTACGATCGCCCTAGCCAATCCTATCTGCGAGTTGAGTTCGTCAACCGCCCCGTACGCTTCTACTCTGGGGTTCTCTTTTCCGACCCGGGTCCCGCCATAGAGACCAGTCTCACCCCTATCGCCTGTTCGCGTGTATCCTTTCATCAAGCCCTTCGAGCCTACTTACCGATCCAGAAACGACTGTTGCTTATAGTAGCTTACCACATCAGCCCGTCTGCCTTAATCGAGATCTTCCTTCCACGTAACCTCGTTTGGAAAACATCGGTTCAATCCGACTATTGTCCCGGACCGGAGCTCACATGTCGTCGGGACCCAATGAGACTAATTATTCTCCTAAGAATGCTCATGTTGCTACCGCTGCTTGTTCTCGTAGGGTTTGAGCTTACCCTGTTCTCTAATTTTCCCTACGCGTGGAAACTTGGTGGTTGCCCTGCAGCTGGTCTCGGGGCTTGTTATCCTGTGAGCTATGACTGGGCCAACTTCGAAATCGATATGGCATTTTACACGCTCCTCAGCTACTGGCTTGTCGTAGTAGCGAACGGAGTTCGCCAAAGACTGTTCACGACACTCCCTCAAGGGGGGCCTGTCAAGAAAACTCTGTTGACTGCGCAGTTCAAAGTTGCGTTGCTCGGGGGCTTGTTGATGTTCGCCATCCCAATCATCACTTTCCCTTCCTTGGCGTCTACCGGGTACTCGTCCGGGCATGCTTGCCTGGTTCCCTCTCCATGCCAAACCCAAGCTGACCAGTTGGCGGCAGCCTGGAGACTCACGACTGCTATCTGGGGATACTCCACGGGGCTGACGATCTTAGTCGCTGCGCTGGGCGTCATTGGGAGCAAGTGGCATCGCCTGCTCTCTACTTCTTTGATTGGTGTCTCAGGTCTCTACATAGCGGGCGTTGAGACGTTCTTCTCCAGCGGAGCTTACACTCTATTCGGCCTAGGTCAAGCGGTAGTTGGAGCATTTGTTCTGACTCTTGGTCCATTACTGGTCTTAGGATCGTCTCTGTCAATTCTGCGAAATTACTAGCGCGACCCTGTTGTTCCGAAGAAACTCATTGAGGTCGAAAAGTCACGTCCAGTGGGACAGTTGTTTCTGTGCTTTGTAGTAGCCTAGCAAACGACTCGCGTCCGACCAATTTCTGGAGGGAATGAGCAATCGCTTCCATGCTTCCGAGAGAGCCTCCTCAAGACTCCTGAACAGGGACGGGTCTCCTGTGAGCGCTCTCCTCGCGAGTTCCCGGAATCTCCAAACTCCGAGTGGGACCCATTCCTTCGTCACCTCAAGGAAGACGATTGCCCCGGCTTGTCTCCGATTTCGGTCGAGATATTCCAAGACAGGGAGGCGTGAAGCGTGATAAGCGCCTGCAATGTTTGTGGGATAGTCTTTCCTTCCCTTGTTGAGTTCATAGTCGCCGAAAACCTCTGGTTTTGGCCCTGTCAACCAGCCTTCTAGGGTTTCGAACATCCAGCTTGTCGGGAGGAGAAGGACGTGTACGTTGTTGCCGACGGCATGGGCGCTGAACAAGCGGAACTCGTCCAGTCGAGGATGATCGAGTACTTTTCTTCGAAGGTCTTTCGATAGAATATCATCAATCGCGGTAATGCTCCATTCCGTCGGGACCAACCTGCGCGTTCGGCTAGCTCCTAGAAGACCGACGGAGAACATTCTAACAATGTGCTGTTGAGATATTCCGTTCTGGTAGAGAGATTGAGCCCCCTCATTGGCGGAGAGGTCGGTGTCGGATACGACCTTGTCGATTTGTCGTGGGACATCTGGGTTGCTGGCAAGGCTGAGCCGTTCTACCACTCCTGACGGCCCGTGAGGGGAGCTTCTCGTTAGGAGGTTGATTTTCACGTACGGCTTCTTTTTCAACACCAGCTCGGTGTCGGTCGGCGTCTCTGACATCACAATCTCCTGGACAAGTGACAACGTTTTGTCCGGGTTACGGGCGTCCTGGACTCTCACCGTAGACTTTCCCCGAACCAGACCAAACCTGTATCGTATCAGCTCGTCTATCGACTTGTCAAGCCACCGGTCCGGCGAATCGAGCAAGGACGGGTCCGGCTCCTGCAACACAGGGACGAGAGGACCTGCGAGAAGGTTCGGATAGCCATAGCTGCCCAGGAAGACGCCGGGAGGAGAAGGTCCGAAAAACTCGGTCTTCCCCACCACCTTCTCGATATCAACCAAACTCTTCGCCCTGAGGAAGACTGGACACCGGGAAGAGTTCTGAACGCAAACTAGCCGGTTTCCTTTGCAGATCTCACACGATACCTCGTGGCTCTGTTCGCTCCGTGCTGGCCTGTAGAGCGTCTCCTGCAAACCTATCGCCTATATGGTAAGGAAAGCAATTTCAAGCCGAACCGGTCAATCTACCTATAGCAAAGGCGGGTTCAAATCCGTTTCCCGCCGATCATGGTGAAATCAACGATCAAGGAAGCACTCCTCTACCAGACACTGGCCGATTCAAGGGTCAGATGCACAGCATGCGCTCGATACTGCAACATTCCCGAGGGAAAAGTGGGTCTATGCGGGGTGCGACAGAACATCGGCGGAAAACTCCAACTCCTAGTCTATGGAAAAGTGATCACTGGACATATTGACCCGATCGAGAAGAAGCCGGTTGTCCACTATATGCCGGGGTCGAAAATATTCTCCATCGCTACGACTGGTTGTAACTGGCTTTGCTCTTATTGCCAGAACTTTGACATCAGTCAGAGAAGGAAGGTGGAAGGAACCGATCTAATGCCTCCTGACGTGGTAAGCCTGGCGCTGAGCCATGGTTGTCAGGGGATTGCGTACACGTACAACCAACCGACCATATTCATGGAGTTCGCCCATGACATCGGAGTCGAGGCGCGTAGGAATGGACTCATCAACATATTCGTCTCGAATGGGTTCGATACTCCGGATACTGTTGCGATGATGGATGACTTTCTCGACTGCATAACGGTTGATTTCAAAGGCAGTGGGGAAACGAACTTTGTCAGAAAGTATATCGGAATACCGGATGCGCAACCAATCTTTCAGACGATACAAGAGATCAGAGACCGAGGTAAGACGCACATCGAGATCACGGACCTTGTCGTCCCCGAGATTGGGGATAATCTAGATGAGGCACGCAAATTGAGCCGCTGGCTCTATGACAACCTTGGACCAGACGTGCCAGTCCACTTCCTCAGATTCCATCCCGACTACAAGCTCATGCACCTACCGAGTACTCCAGTGAAAACTCTGGAAGAGCACTGCAGAGTAGCGAGAGAAGAGGGACTGCGATACGTCTACGTCGGGAATGTTACCGGGCATCCGTGGGAACATACCTACTGTCCAGAATGCAAGAACATCGCGATCAAAAGATACGGATTCGACATTACCGGATGGAACCTAGATGAAAAGAACAGATGCACAAACTGCAGCTACCAACTTCCGATATTCGGCAACCTCAGCTCATCAGTCAGCGAAGACCGATTCTTACCCGTAGTCAACTAAGTGCTGCTTAGGCTTTCTAGTTCCAATTCTGGATATTTGTTTTGGCCCAATTGGTGGTTGGTCGCTGAGAGCAGGATGTGGACTAGCTCGTCAGGGGCGATCCTTCTGACTCCCTTCAGATGGTGGAGCAGGAGTTCTACCCGTCCAGGTTGGAAGGTCAGTCTTGCCAGGTACTGGTCTTGGTGGACCTTGTGTCTCTTACCATCATCCAGAGAGTAGTGAAGATGAGAGACTAGATCCAGGGTTCTGAACGTTCCTTTCTCCTCTATCCGACGAATCACTCTCTCCACTTCCTTGGCGTCGAGAATGTCGAACCCGTCCTTGTTACCGACTCCGAACCTGAACACGACTCCTCCCGGCTGGTACCCGGGAATATCCGCGACCGTGATTTCTAGAGGTTTTTTCTCTTGAGCAAGTGATCTGAGGCCTGCGAAGATTGCCTTCTGCAAACTCTCAGTGTTGATATCGTAAAGCCATGAAGCGCGAGCATGGTAGACCGTCGGGAAGCGTTCCAGTGTCCCCAACCAGGGGTCATCATCAGAAGTTTGGTTCAAGACGCGAGGCCGCCCAACATCGTCAGGGTAGTCTGAGACTGTTCGCAATTAACCGTTCCATCCCATGGAGGAGATCAGGAGGAGAGTTGAGCTTTGTTCTCTGTGCCTCGGCTACATTCGGCCGAACCCTTTCCGAATCACAATCATTGAATTCTGGTACGACCTCAGAGTCCGAACCCTTCTCGGGCTAGGAGACTGAAAACTCTCAAACGACTAGCAAACCTAGCATTCTCAACCAGGTCCGACAACTAGGCGGATCCCCCGCAAGATAGTCTTAATAGATTCCAAACACAAGAAATGAATAGATTGTTGCGACTTTGAACAAATGTCCGTCCTGTGATGCGATCTGAGAATAAGTCGTAAACTCATCATCTCGTGCCCCATTCCTCATCTTGACTCCCTGCCACAGGCCGAATTCGCATGGAATCAACACTCACGGTGAACTTGAAACGGAGTTTTTCAGATTCTGCCCTGGATGTGGACGCAGATTTCATGTAAAGGTTGAGGGCAAGCAACTTGTTCATATGGAAAGACAGGAACGCCGAAGACAACTGGGCGGGACGGGTGGTAGGGTTGGTAGTAGGGGTGGTTATGTAAGTGGCCCAGGAGTTCCAGTGGTTGTCGACGTGGAGGAATTTCAATACAACTACAAATGCACCCATTGCGGACATGAATGGTCTGATAAGCGCGTCGAAGAGCACAAGGAAGGTTAGCAAAACAAACCCGAGCCTCACAGAACACCGACGACTTGGTCCACGAGGAAACCGGGACAATTCTCGTCCCTATCATGTTCTCTGGTTGCTGGTTGGGAATCTCCAACCTCTCCGAACACTAGCCATTCGCGGTCTTATCATTGCCAACCGTGCCCAGAGATCAGGTAGAAGAGACTCGTCGTCCCTCCCTAAGTAGCGAAGTCGTCCTTTGTCAATAGAAAGTGAAGATCTCGAGTTCCGCGACATACTGAAGCATCTTGATCGGGAATCCGCCCATTTTATCGTCCGGCTGGAGACGCATCATTCCGGAAGGCTTGTGACCGTTGTCCAGCCCCACGACCTAATCCGGGATAGCATCGACTTGCCCGGACTTGCACACCGGCTGAAGCAGAACCTTGGAACCAGCGGCGACCTAGAAAACGATCGCATCATTCTCCACGGAGACCATCGAGACCAAGCCAAGAACGAACTAGCAAAGTTAGGCGTCCTTCCGGACAACATTGAAATGATCTAGCTAGGAGGGCAAAGCTCTATCGTATTCCCGGGTGGGCTATTGGGATCTTCCAGCCTCTCCAAACGCTGACCATTCGAAGAGCGAGTGTTGTTGCAGCGGCCAGGATCTCCGCTGGGGGTCCCAGTATCTGTACTTGATTGGCCAGAGCAATTATGATTGCGCCTATCAAGGAGGCCACGGCGTAAATCTCACTCCTCAACACCAGCGGCACCTCCGCGGCTAGTATGTCTCTCAGAGCCCCACCGCCTATACCTGTCAGCATTCCGAGTAACGCGGCGGGTACCGGGCTGAGCCCAGCCGTAAGAGCTATGGTAGTGCCCGTGACGGTGAAGATAGCAAGGCCTGCTGCGTCAAATGCTGTGACGAACCGACCCCATCGCACGATCTGGCGGAAATCCACAAAGACCACTAGACCCGCGACCCCGGCAGCAGCGAGATACCGCCAATCAACCAGCGTCATCGGGGGCGTGTGTCCAAGGATTAGGTCCCGCATTATTCCACCGCCAAGCCCGGTTGCTACTGATAGCACTAGGACCCCGAATAGGTCCATTTTCTTCCTGACAGCAAGTATTCCACCGCTCAAGCCGAACGCGAAAGTTCCCACAAGGTTGAGTATCAGCGTCTCGTCCATTTTCTCTCACTCTCCACTGGAATCCCCGTGCTCCAAAATGAATGTCTCGATGCCTGGGCCTTGGAAGGTATGTTGAACTTCATATGACATCACCAAAATCAGCTGTTTGAGAAAGACAACTGGAATCTTCAGGTAGAATCCTTTGACGCTATCCCAAGAAGAAGTCCTCCTTGCAATTGCGAAATGTAGAGAGAAGAAACTGTTGGAGAAGTTTGTGGTTTCAACGGGCACTCTTACCAAAGAATTGAACAACCAATCCCGTGCAATGTCAGTAACCCCTACAACTCATCAGCGGGGTTGGCTAGTGAAGGGAAAGCAGGTTACAACTGGCTAGTTTCTACAATAGTTTGTGGACGACTCTGAGGCAGGCGTTCATCACGTAGGGAATCTTGTTCGCTGATAGCATTTTCTTCGCTTCCTCGTTTTCAAGTCCGAGTTGTGCCCAGAACGCGAACGGTCTACCATGCTTCTGCCGCATCTCTATGACCTGCTGGGCAACCTGCGGAAGCTCTTCGCTCGGACGGAAGACGTCCACAATATCCACTTTTTTCGCCAGGTCTGGAGGCAGGTCCATGAGGCTCTTGTACGCCTTCTCTCCCAGAATCTGATCAGCAGTCGGATTTACCGGGATGATCGTGTAACCGTGTTCTTTCATGTACGCGGGTACTGTGTACGCTTCCTTCTCGGGGCTCTTCGAAGCGCCCACCACAGCAATTACATCGTATTTCTTCAGAACTTCTCTCGGTGATATCGTGGAGCTGGGAGCGTGTGTTTGGGACATAGTGCTGACTTCTGCTCTGAATGAGTGTCGCGGTGGCTAAAAAGATGCTGAGCGAAATTTCACCTAGCTCTGAGGTCGAATATTCTTGAACTGCGTATAGAACAATGAGATAGAGATCACGTAGAATACCGCGGCTAAATAGAAGGGAATGTCGAATCTTCCTGTTGCCAGGATCAAGCCTCCTATCACTGTGGTTATGCTGTTGGGAATTCTCCAGACGACTGTGTTGATGGAGCTCGCCAGTCCCCTCTCTTCCTGGGACATGATACCCATCAAATAGGAGTCCTGCAAGGGCACTGACATGTTCATCAAAGCTGCGCGAATGATGTACAGTCCTCCCGCCAGTCTAACATCTGGGACGAATGCGAGGCTCAGCATGAAGACTGTCGAGAACCCTTGCGTCGCGACTATTGCTTTGAGCAGGCCGAACCTGCTTGACAGCCGGGGACTAGTAATCGCAGCCAGAGCAATTGTGAGATTTGACAGCGAGAGCAAAGGCCCACTAAAAGTGTCGGGAGTTCCGAACTTGAGGAAAAGCCAGGTCGGAATTAGAGGAATGATGAACCCTGCTCCAAGTCCGATAAGGCTGTTTATCCCAGAGAACTTGAGGAGTGTCGGAAAATTCTTGCCTCTGATCAGCTTTGACGGGTTTAGAGTTTCCTTGTAGCCCCTGAGGATGCGAAACAGCCAGACCGGCGTGATAGCTGAGATTAGTCCTAGGAGCACTAGGAGGTCCTGATGAATATTGATCGAGTTCAGTCCAGTCAAAGATTGGATGGCTGGGATGAATGTTGGCAGTAGGAACCCGAACGCTACGCCTCCATTGCCAAGGATGAATGAGAGGGAGAAGGAGGCGTCCCGGTTTTCCAAGCCTGTCTGATCAGCGATTATCGCGTTCCAAGTTGAGAGCGCGGCCGACTCGGCTATCCCAAGAACTATTGCAGCGACAACAAGGAGGGTGACGTTGACGGTTAGGGCGATCATTATGATAGGAAGAGGAACTAGAGAGGTCCCGGTCAGGAGCAGTTTCTTCCGCCCCTTCCTGTCGGAGAGTATTCCGAGGGGTATTGAGAGAAGAACCATTGCTCCCTCTAGCCCGAGGAGTAGTCCTACGATGCCTGCGCTGATGTTTAGTTCGGGAAAGAATGCTGTGAGGTAGACAAGGAGGTAGCCTATCGCGACATTGTTGAAGACAAGGGCGACAATTAGCCACTTTAGTTTGCGAGGAATCTTGGAGAAGAATTCCCGTTTCTCCTGGGCTTTGGGATCCATCCGGCTCTCCGGCGGTGGTCCGGATTGGTTCGGTGTTATTTAATCGGCGCCGGGATGGCCGGTCGGAAATCAGAGGATTGTCGACGTCGAGGCTGTTCTCTCAAAAAGACTTGTGATAGTGCTGCGGAGCCGAGAGCCGCCGCAAACGCGAACAGAATAACAGACTGGAGTTGTGTCGCGTCTGCGATCACTCCACCAATCAACGGCCCTATGCCGCCCCCGAGACTAATCGCCGACTCCAAGATTCCCAATCCTTTTCCTCTATCAGCAATCGACGTGCAGTCTGACATCAGTGCTGCGGCGGAGGCCTGGATCAATGGATAGATCGGGAGAGTCCACAAGATCGTCACCACGATACTGTTGGTGACAAAGTAGATCGTTGCGAAATAGATCGCATACCCCACGGCTCCCAAGAGGAAGACAGGCTTCCTGCCGATCCGATCAATAAAGGGACCGACGATCCGAAAGGCGATCGCCCCGAGGAGCGTGGTCGCGGTTGCGGCCAGTCCAGCCATCAACCGGGAACCGCTAAGGGAGTCCACCAAGTATATGGTGAAGAAACTGTTGAATGAGGAGGATGAAACGAGTGCGAGGATTGATACGCCGCAGAGAATTCCGATATTTCTTTGCTTGAGAAGACTCCAATATCCCTCGGGGCGAATCACAGGTTTCGCGATGGTGAGCCCTTGTTTGGTTAGGAAGGAAACGACCAGGATTCCCGAGTAGCCATAGAGAGCTCCGAGAACGTAAAGATAGATGGGGTCAAGGAATTGGAATAGTATTCCACCGATGAGGGTTGCCGATGCATAGCCTACTGAGGCGGCTGCCCAGAATTCTCCGATAGCCCGCCCGTACTGCGTCGATGTCTCGGTCGCAAGTGCGGCAAAGATAGGAATGAAACTTGAAGAGAACAGGCCCATCAGTGCAACCACGAACACAAACTGTGCAGGATCTTTCAGAAACGGGAAGAGGGAGAAGCCAACAGCTTGCACGAGGAACGATAGAACGAGAATCCTAGTCCCCTTTCCCGTAGAGTCCAGAATCCCTCCCCAGACCGGGGAGAGGACGATGGTCTCAACTGCCGGGATAAATGAAACTAGAGAGATTAGTAAGAACGACGCTCCAAGGAAGCGCAGCTGGATTGGCAGAAAGGCCCAGATTATTCCGATCGGGCCGAACGCCAGAGCGGTTGATAGCTTGACAGCGATTCGCTGGTCCGTAACGACCCGTCCCACGAGATGGTGCAGAGGCAAACTAGCAGGCTATTTTGAAGATGTCGTCTGGATGAGACGTCTGATCTCTTCGCTTATCCTGCGACGCTCATTGTCATCCTTCGCCATCATCCATTCTAGCTTGAGCTTGAACACACGATCCTCAAGGCTAGCGTTCTGTTTCTGCACCGTGTCCACCATACTTGCCCGCGCCATCGCCCGGTATCAAGAACCGATTTGTTGATAGTATGAATATAACAAGATCTGAACCTGCAACCGGGATGCTAAAGCCCGGCCAGTCCTCCGATTACAAAGCCGACGATCGCGAGTAGACCGAAGATCAGGTGGAGAATTATCGTGCTAGCGTTAGCAGGTATTATCGCGTGCGGATCTTTGTAGTTAGCCCTCAGTATCCTGACTGCCTTCAGAGCAAACGGTAGACTGAACAATGCAATGAGTGTTGCGAAGCTTGTGATCGGGAAGGAGACAAAGACTTTCAGAACCGCGTATAGGAGGAGTAGAAAGTATGAGGTCGCTAATAGTCCGACGTAGACCGCGACAGACCTGAGGTAACCTAGCCTCAAGACCAGGGTCTTTTTTCCAACGGCCTTGTCTGCGTCCATATCAGGAAACTCGTTGATCCACAAGACCGCAGCGATTAGGAGTCCAACCGGAATAGACGCAAGTAGGGGAACCGTCGCGGATGCGAGGGATCCGGTTTGAACATAGTACGCGCCCAGAGTCATTATCGGCCCGAAGTTTAGGCCGACAAGAAATTCTCCCACTCCTCGGTAGGCCAGTTTGAAGGGGGGGCCGACGTAGAAGTAAGTGGATATGACACCGATCAGTCCAAACCAGAACAGCTGGTAGAGTCCCAGCGCGAAGATGAGGTAGAATCCTATGAGGGATCCGAGGATCAGACAAGAGGTTGATACGATCAGATGGGTTGATGGTCGAATCCAGCCGGCTGTTAGTATTCTTCCGCCGCCGGCGAAGGGGTTCTGGTGTCTGACTTGGAGATCGTTTCCGCTTTTGAAATCAAAATAGTCATTGAACATGTTACTAGCGATCTGGATCAAACTCGCACCTAGCAACGTCAGCAAGAACGTAGACCAACTGAACACGTGCACTGTCTCCCAAGCGACGACGCCTCCAAGTATGACAGGCACGAAGGTCGCCTGCAAGAAGGGGACCCGCATCGCCTTGAGCCACAATCCGATGAAAGGTGGCTTTTTCGCGTCGACGTTCGGGTTGGACGACATTGCAGGCTATCTCTCCATTTCGAAAACCCGCCCTCGCCGGAGATGATATAAGGCTAATTCCCGGAGTTTGGTCGGGTTAAGAGCAAAAGGCTAAAGCGTGTCCAAGAGTCCACGAAAGACTCCTAACATCGTGAAGAATTTGGCCGAAAACTGGGACGTAGTAGTTGTTGGCGCCGGCATAGCGGGCTGTATGACAGCCGGCACAATAGCCCTGAAGGGCAAAGGCAACGTAAGCGTTCTGCTAATGGACAGAAACCCGCCCACAGAAGCGGGAAAGAAAACAGTTCTAGGCTGGGTCTGCGGCGACGCCGTTGGCGAGCATCACATCAAGTACATTCACGAACGCATCGGGACCACATACGGCAAGCCCGAGATGGAGAACAGGGTAACTGCAGTCTACGTATACTCCCCCGACATGAAAGTCAGAGTTCCATTCGAAGGCCCTGGGTATGTTCTTGACCGGCCAAAGTTCGCAAAACGATTACTTGATGATGCTTTGAAAGCAGGTGTTGAATTTCGTGGAAGTGTCCAAGCAACGGAGTTAATTCAAGAGAACGGAACGATAGTCGGGTTGCACGGGCAAACAGTCGGACCCGGCGTCAACCAACCCTTCGAGATTCGCTCCAAACTTATCATAGACACCTCGGGAATGTCCACTAAGCTTCGCCGGAATCTTCCAATTCCCAGTCATATTGAGAAAGAGATCAACAAGGACGATGTAGAACCAACAGCGCGTCTGAACGCGAAACTTCGTGACGGCGTTGAAGTGGAACCGTTCCATTGCGACATCTACCTCGACGCAGAGAAAGCCCCTGGAGGCTATCTCTGGCTCTTTCCAAAATCCGAAGACAAGGTCAACATAGGCCTAGGCATCCAACAGAAGAGAAGCCCGAAGCCTCTCAGTGCGCTTTTGAAAGATTGGTTGGCGGCAGATGACCGATTCAAGGATATTCAGCCCCTGAGCGATGACAGCAACCTAACAGGGTCCTGGCAGGTCTCGGTTAGACACCAGAACGACTGCCTCGTAGCTAACGGATACATGATCTGTGGAGACGCAGCGTGGTTCCCTAACCCGATTAGTGCCGGCGGTATCGGCCCAGGGCTCATAGGCGGGGTCATGGCCGGTGAAACTGCTGTGCGGGCGATCGAGGCGAACGATTTCAGCGAGAAACAGCTTTGGCAGTACAACCTAGACTTCGTTGATCACTATGGCAACAAGACAGCTGGATTGGAAGTATTTCGGATGTACCTGCAGACACTTAACAATGCCCAGATCAACTATGGAATGAGACATTTCCTCTCATCGGACGAGGCCACAGAGATCTCGCTGGGAGAAATGCCCCATCTCTCGGCTGGCAAGAAAATAGTCAAACTGTTCAGAGGTCTGGGGTCGTACAAGGCGTTCAGTGGACTTGTGTTCACGATGAGTAGGA
>WNGL01003519.1_pt1 | contig 19552 bp, 22 predicted proteins | sample 5400591 | NCBI WGS metagenome assembly WNGL01 (sample SAMN13153377, study PRJNA577476) | soil metagenome | isolation source: 80 cm soil or saprolite under Garry oak tree replicate 1 | place: USA:California | collected 2016-06-15 | reverse complement strand
AAACCCTCTACAACCCACCCGGATCCAACCCGCCAGCCCGCCACCAAGGACGCCGGCACGACACCCTGCAACCTGCATGAACGCCACCTAGCCACCAATCACTCCGAAGAGGTGCAGTATGCAACCCGAGGTTTCGCCCTTGGAGCCTGCGGCGGGCTGGCCACGATCCTGATGCCCTCCGCAGTGAACACCGCATCGAAAGAGCTAGTGAACTGGCCCGCCCGGTCCCTGATCAGGAACTTGACTGAGGCCGCGCGATGGCCGAGGTCCATCAGGAAGTTGCGCGCCGCCTGCGTTGTCCATGCCCCGTCCGGGTGCGCGGTGATGCCGGCCAGGTGAGCACGGCGGGTGCCGTGCTCGATCACGATCAGCGCGTAGACGCGCCGCAGCAGCACGGTGTCCACGTGCACGAAGTCGACCGCGAGGATGCAGTGGGCCTGGGCGATCAGGAACTGCTTCCAGGTCGGGCCGGTACGGCGGGGCGCGGGGCCGATCCCGGCGTCGTGCAGGATCTGCCACACCGTGGAGGCCGCGATCGGGTGGCCGAGCCTGACGAGCTCGCCTTGCACCCGCCGGTGCCCCCATGTGGAATTCTCCGTCGCGATGCGGATCACGAGCTTGCGGATCGCGGCTGCCGTGGACGGCCGCCCGGGACGCCGACGGCTCGCGTAGTCCCAGTTGCGCGCGACCAGCCGCCGGTGCCAGGCGAGCAGCGTCGCCGGGGTCACCGGGAACACTTCACCCCACCAGCGGCGGGGGACCAATCGCGACAGTGCCGCCAGCCACAGCCGGTCGCCCGGCTCGTAGCGGACCCGGCTGATCTGGCGGCGCAGCACGGCGTTCTCGTGCCGAAGTACCAAAAGCTCTGCACCCTTGGACATCTGGCGCCGGGTCAGCACGGTCAGGCAGCCCAGCAGGCAGCGGACGAGCAGGTAGACGACCGAAATGATCACTCAGCGATGATCCCAGGCCGCCAGTCCGCCCAGGCCCAATCCAGTAATCGAGCCTCACAGGGGACCCTTGCCCGAGTGGGAACGGCGCTGGCCGACCCGACGCGCCGGCGGGTGCTCGTGCACTTGATCGATGATCCTGGTTATCCGGCGGAGATGGCCGAGGACTTCGGGACCACGCGGGCGAACCTGTCCAATCACCTGACCTGCCTGCGCGAGTGCGGGCTGGTGACCGCGACGGCGGAGGGCCGCCGGGTCCGCTATGAGCTGGCTGACCAGCGGCTGGCCGATGGCCTGCGCATCCTCGCCGCGCTCGACCTGCCGGGCAGCTGCCGGTAAGTCCGCACGATCCTGATCTTCGGAGGTGACCGGATGTCCCGTCTCCAGCTCTCGATCAATGGCAGCGACTTCGAGGCCGCTGTCGCGTTCTACTCCCGGCTGTTCGGACCGCACGCCAAGCTCCGCTGCGGCTATGCGAACTTCGCCGTGGATGACCCGGCGCTCAAGCTGGTGCTGAACTCGCCCGGCAACGGGCCCGGCGGCACGATCAACCACCTGGGCGTGGAGGTCGACTCGGCCGGGGACGTCACGCAGGCTGGGACCCGGCTGGCCGCCGCCGGCGTGGCCGTCGGAGCCGAGCCCGGCGCCGTCTGCTGCTACGCGCGGCAGGACAAAGTGTGGGCGCACGACCCGGACGGGGTTGCCGGGGAGTACTACACCGTCCTGGAGCATATCGAGGCACCATGATCGCGCTGCTCCCCCGCCGCATGCGTGCCAGCGGCGGCTGCGAGACCACCGGGCTGGTGGCGGGATCGCCGGACTGGCTGCGCCTGGCGCGTGTCGCCCGGATACTCTCCTGGCTGACTTGGCCTGGATGGGCATCGAGGGCGGGGTCGCGATCGTCGCGGCCGTGCTGGCCGGATCGGTCGCGCTGCTCGGGTTCGGCCTGGACAGCGGCATCGAGGCGATGGCCAGCATCATCGTGATCTGGCGGTTCACCGGCACCAGGCTGGCCGACGCCACGTCCGAGCGGCGCGCCCAGCAGCTGGTGGCGATCAGCTTCTTCCTGCTCGCCCCCTACATCGCGGTGGAGGCGGTCCGGGCTCTGGTGGCTGGTGACCGGGCCGAGACCAGCATCATCGGCCTGGTCCTGACCGCCGGGACGGCTGTTTTCGAGCCCGCGCTCGGCGTGGCGAAGCGGCGCATCGGCGTCCGGCTCGGCTCGTCAGCGACCGCCGGGGAGGGCAGCCAGAACCTGCTCTGCGCCTATCTCGTCATGGCGGTGCTCGCCGGGCTGCCGCCAACACGATGCTGGGCGCCTGGTGGCTCGACGGCGTGGTCGCGTTCGGCATCTCCGGCTGGGCGGTGGCGGAAGGACGGCGAGCGTGGGCCGGGAGGTGATGCGGCTGCGTATCCCAGCCGGGCACCTCGTGCTGAGCACTCACGGGCAAACCCGTCGGGATGGCCGGATAACGTGGCCGGATGGTCGGGACCGGGTGACGGAGATCGTCGCCCTTGGTGGCCGCGTATTCCATCGCGGTGCTGGCCACGCCTGCGGGGATCTCCGGTGCGCTCCTGTAGCTGCCGTTCCAGGACAGTGTGCTAGGCACGCCCAGCGGGTTCGGTGTGGCTGCTGACGACTCCGGCCCAGCGCTGTGGCCCATTGTCGTGGATCCAGCCGTAACCTCACAAGTAGCTATCCCTGCCAGCCGGTTTACCGTATCAACCGGGAGCCTTACAGCCAGTAGCAGCGGATCGCTCGCACCATGCCCGGTGCCGCGCCTGCCCGTCCCGGGAGGGGCGGATGCACGACGTTGACCAGGGGCCGCGCCGGCGCAGGGGGTAGTGGCGTGGTCAGCGAACGCGAGGTCAGGGGAGCAGGCGGCCGAGGCTGAGCCGGTCGAGCAGGGTGGTGGCCGCGATCTTGTCGCCGGTGATCCGGAGTCGGCCCTGGGCTTCGGCGTCGCTGAAGGTGAGGCCGGCGTTGAACAGCTGGGTCATGGTGACCGGGTCTGATTCGATGATGGCGGTCGGCTGCCCCAGGCACGGCCAGCCGCACCCACCGCATGTTCCAGGCTATCTACGTCATCCTGTGGTACGCCGCGGTCAACCGGCTCGCCACCGCCGAATACATGGGCACCGTCCTGGTCAACGGCCGCCCGGCCGGGCCATCCGCCCTGGCGGTCGCCGGGATTGCCTGGCCCTGCTCACGATCCCGTTCATCATCCGCGCCACCCGGTACGCCAGGCGCTGACTGCCGGGCGCCGGGCACGACTGTTATGCACCTCAGCGGAAGCTGCGAGCCGACGCCTGCACGCGTGCAATCGCCATCAGCAGGCCAGCGAGGAACTGAGGAGACATGGGTATCACCCGCATCGGCGGCTCCGGCGCTCCCGGGCGGACGGCTGATCAGGCGGGGTGTCGTGGCTGGTGGTCGAGGCTGATGATGGCGCGCGCCCGCGCTGCGCGGACGGCTTCTGTGAGGGTGGCGATGTCGTAAGCGCCGTGGTGCCGCTTGCCGTTGATAAAGAACGTCGGGGTGCCGGACACGCCGCTGAGGTCGGCGGAGTCGATGTCCTCGGAGATCTTGGCTTCTCCGGCGTGCGTACGCAGGTCCCGGGTGAACTGCTCGGTGTTCAGGCCGGTGGCGCCCGCGTGGCGGATCAGTTCCTTGGCTGTGAGCTCACCCTGGTGGTCGAGTAGCTGATCGTGTATCTGCCAGAACTTGCCCTGCCTGGCTGCGGCCTCGGCGGCCTCGGCGGCGAGTTGTGCGAGTGGGTGAACGTCGCCGAGCGGCAGGTGGCGCCATACATACCGCAGGTCGCCGTAATCGGCGAGCAGTGCGCGGATTACCGGCTCGGCCTGGCCGCAGTAGGGGCACTCGAAGTCGCCGTACTCGACGAGGGTAATCGGCGCTCTGTCTGGGCCGCGTACATGATCGCGTTTCGGGTCGACCGGCACCGCCAGGTCGATGACTGTGTCGGCTGTGCCGACGAGCGCGCGCAGGCGCAGCCGTTTCGGCAGCATTGCGGTCAGCCGGAAGACCAGCCAGGTGAGCGCGGACGCGCACACGGCGGCGGACAGGATGCCCACTTTGGCCTCGGCCAGTTCGGTGCCGTGGAAGGCCAGCGAGGCGATCAGCAGGGACACGATGAACCCGATGCCCGCGATGGTGCCGACACCTGCAACGGCCGCCCACCCGATCGGCGGGCGGATCCGGCCGCGGCTTACCCGGGTGAGAAGCCAGGCCGTGCCGACGGTGCCGGCCGGCTTCCCCAGCACGTAGCCGAGCAGGATCCCGAGCGTGACCGGCGAGGTGAACGCACGGGCCAGGAAGCTGCCGCTGATGGTTATCCCGGCATTCGCCAGGGCGAAGAGCGGCACGATCAGGTAGCTCGTCCAGGGGTGGAAAAGCTGCTGGAGCCGGTCATTCGGCGAGATAGCCGTCCGCACGCTCTCCCGCGCCTCCCTGGCCAGGTCCGGCGTCGGCTGCTCGCGGAACAGCCGGAACGATGCCGATGCCCGCTCCAGGTCACTCCGCGTGGCCGGGTAGGCCAGCGCAAGCAGCCCCATGACCAGGCCGACCAGCACCGGGTCGACGCCGGATTCGAAGAACGCCGTCCAGGCTGCCACCCCGAGCAGCAGGTAGACGGGGCCGTTCCGGACGCCGCGTCCGCGGACGACGAGGACCAGGCCGATGAAGGCCAGCCCGACTGCGAGTGCGGTCAGAGCGACATGGCTGCTGTAGGCCAGGGCGATGATCACGATCCCGGCGACGTCGTCGACGATCGCGAAGGTCAGCAGATAGGTGCTGACCCGGTCCGGGGCATGCGCGCCGACCAGCGCCAGCAGCCCGAGCGCGAACGCGGTGTCGGTGGACATGGCCGTGCCCCAGCCGGCCGCCGACGCCCGGCCCGCGTTAAGGGCCAGAAAGATCCCGATCGGAACAACCATTCCGCCGAGCCCGACCACCAGCGGCAGCGCCAGCCTCCGGCGGACACGCAGTTCGCCCATGTCGAACTCGCGGCGCGCCTCCAGGCCGGCCACCAGGAAGAAGAACGCCATCAGCCCGGAGTTCACCCACTCCCGGAAGTCCGCCGTCAGCCCGTACCTGCCTACCCTGACTGAGAAATCGGTACCCCAGGCGGTGGCGTATCCGGACGGGTCGATGTTCGCCCAAGCCAGTGCGGCGAGGGTCGCCGCGAGCAGCACGGCTGCGCTGCCCGTCTCGGTACGCACGAACTGGCGAAGCGGCGTCTCCAGCCGCCGCGCCCATGCCGTTCGAGGCGAAAACTGCAACGCCGCCTGGCCGGGCTCGGTCATTCCGGAATCCCTTCCTGTACCGCTCCGCCTCATGATCTCAGAGCCCATTCGGGTCCCCGAGACACGCAGATGCCTGAGCGGGGAGATCGAGCATCGGAGCATTGGGGTACGAGGCACGCCCTCGCTTGAAGATTCCGAACACAGCTTCTAACGCTCAGTCGGTGAGCTCGCAGGCGGTGGATGGCGCTCCTAAGCGGCCGCGCGGCCCTGGCCCCGAAGCACCCTGTCAGGAGTGAGGGTGCGATTCCAGAGCTTCAAAGCCAGCCGCCAATGCCAAGCTTCCTGAGCCAGGTCTGGCGGCGGAACGGCGAGCACCGGGCACCGGGCATGGGCCAGGCAGTAGCGGCTCACCTTCCCGGAGCGGGCCATCCGGGCAAGCGCGCCACGTCGACCAGCACCTACGACCAGCAAGTCATCGGTTTCGGAGGCTATCTCCAGCAGGACCCGGCCAGGCTCGCCGCGCTGCACGACCGGCTGGACCGACGGGCCGTCAGGTACTTGCCCCCAGACTGCGATCAGAGCGCCCCGGAGCCGCAGGCAGGCCGCTTCCTGCCATTCGTGCCGCAGGTAGCCGGATGGCTGAAGGCGGTCGGCGCGGTCACCGCCTGGCGGCAGCCACGTCAGCACGGGCATCAAGATGGCGCTCTGGGTGCGGGCCACGTCCTCCGCATAACGCAGCGCGCGCAGGCTGCACGGTGATCCGCTCGTGCCGACGATTACCCGGCGGATGCCGGTCACGGCTTGGCGCCTTCCATCGAGCGGCAGGCCCTGCCGACGGCGATTGGTGCGATCTCGATGACCGGCACCAGCACGAACCGGCTCAGCGCCTCACCGGCCGGGTGTTCTGGAACTTCATTCTTGGCGCTCATCGCGCCTCCTGGTGGACGAATCCGGCAGTCACGAACATCGCCGACCAGGCTTCCCGGCTCACCTGGTCACGAGCCTAAACCCGGGCTGTCTAGCTGCCAAGAGATGCGTACGGAACGCAGGAAGCCGAGACGGCTCGCGCGCATGGGCAGGGACCCGTGTTTGCCTGGCAACGGTGCCTACAGGAACCGGGGCGGCTTCCAGCGAACATCGCAGAGGCGGGGCCGGTCATTGAGTTCGGCGGCTGCTTAGGCGAGCTGTTCTGTCGCCCATATCCCGGTCAATTCCCTTTCGGGGAAGTACTCGCGTCAGACGGCCAATGGACGCTCACTGATCCGTCGATGGTGCTGGTGTCCGCGGGGATGCTGGTCCGGGGCCGGTAGCCGCCGGTCACTGCGCTGCTGATACTCGCCCGTCGAGGGCCAGCAGGAGTGGCGGGACCTGGCTGCCCGGCGCTGTGACTGGAGATAGGGCCACGCGCGTCGAGCGCCCTGCTATCAGCGCCAGCGCCTGCACCTGGCTTGACCGTCTGGATTCAGCTTCACCCATGATGCAGCGGCGATCAGGGCGTGGTCCGGCGGCTGCAGACCCCGGAGTGGCCGGGATGGCGATCGAGCGCGGCGACGGGCCGGTCGCGGAGGAGTTGGCCGGGGCCCGGCTGGCAGCGATCGTCGTGCCGAGCCGCCAGAACAAGCGCCCTCGGACCCGGTACGGCTCCGCCGGGAACAAGGACGACCGGTTCGACGCCTACGTTCTGGCCGGCACGCTGCGCACGGACGGGCACCGTGGAAACCGCGGCGCCCTGACACCGAGCCGACCAGGGCGTCGCCGGCAGTGTGCTGCTTCCGCAGGCACCTCGCCGAGACCCGGATGTCGATCCTCGCACGTTGAAATCACCCGGAGATCCGGTCCATGCTGTCCCGGTCCGCGACGGGCCCGGAACAGAACGTACATCCCCGCGAAGTGACCATGTCCAGCACGCATCCGCGCTCCGGCCGTCAAACGTTTCAGGCACACCATCGGCTCGTTCGGGACGCGCACGGGCAGCGATCGGCTGATGGCGTCGTACCTATCGGGGCCGATCTGCGGCCGAGCCAGGGGCCGAGAAGGCAAGTCATCGCCCGATTCTGCCGATGAGCGGGCACGTCGTTCTGGCCGCCCGCCGAGAAATCCCGTTTGCGGGTGGCCGGCATCGGATGTCTGATTGATCGGTCACCAATCACGGGAGGGAACATGACGGGCACGTCGCTGCCCAACCCCACGCTGCACACCGCTCGCCTTCGACTGCGTCCCTTCGACGACGCGGATGCGAACGACCTCTTCGCGCTGCACGGCAGCGCCTACGTGCTGCGCTACTGGGACGCGCCGCCGTGGAGCGAACGCGTGCGCGCCGAGCGGTTCATCACGGCTTGCCGGCAGATGGCACAGGAGGGCACCGGGGCGCGGCTGGCCGTGGATCGTGTCTCCGACGGGGCGTTCATCGGCTGGTGCAGCCTGAACCGGTGGAATCCGGACTACCGCAGCGCGTCGCTGGGCTACTGCTTTGACGATGCAGTGTGGGGCCACGGCTACGCGACGGAGGCCGCGCGCGTCTTGCTGCGGTGGGCATTCGACACGCTGGACCTCAATCGCGTCCAGGCTGAGACCGATACGCGCAACGTGGCTTCTGCCCGCGTGCTGGAGAAGCTCGGCTTCGTGCGTGAAGGGACGTTGCGGGAAGACTGCGTCGTGAACGGCGAGGTCTCTGACTCGTGGGTCTACGGGCTGATCAGGCGGGAATGGCCGCCGTCGTCCGAGCCGGTTCTGTCGCCCGCTGAGTCCTCGCTCCCTCGCGAAACGTCGCCCGGCACCCGGGTGTTTCGCTTCGCCGACCCGAGCGGACTTGGAAAGACATAAGTAGCCGCGGTGCGTGCGGTGCTGCGTGCGCTCGAGCTGACCTGTGGAGCGAGCGACCTGGCGCGATAGTTTGGCCCCGTTCAGCTGCCATGAGTCCTGCGGTGGTTCCGGGTCTGTACGCCACATCAATCCATCGCACTCGAATCGGGAGGCATCTTGAAGCTTCTTCTCACGTCCGGGGGCGTCACGAACCCGAGCATCCGCGATGCGCTGGTCGACCTGCTGGGCAAGCCGACCGCCGACGCCACCGCACTCTGCATCCCTACCGCGCAGTGGGGCCACCCCATGTGTGGGCCGGTCTCGGCGCGGGGGTTCGTCGGCGGCCTGCCCCCGTGGGGTGGTTTGACCACGATGGAGTGGAAGTCGCTGGGCCTACTCGAGCTGTCGGCGCTGCCAACGATCGGCGCGGAGCGCTGGGTGCCCTGGGTCCGGGAGGCCGACGTCCTGCTGGTCGACGGCGGCGATGCGACGTACCTGTGCCACTGGATGCAGGAGTCCGGGCTGGCCGACCTCCTGCCGTCGCTGCCCGACACGGTCTGGGTGGGGGTGAGCGCCGGGAGCATGGTGATGACGCCCCGGATCGGCGCCTACTTCGTGGAGTGGCCGTCCGCGCCGGACGACCGCACCCTCGGCGTCGTCGATTTCTCGATCTTCCCGCACCTGGACGTCTTCCCGGAGAACACCATTGCTGAGGCGGAGCGCTGGGCCACCGAGATCGGCGGCCCGGCGTACGCCATCGACGACCAGACGGCGATCAAGGTGACCGACAGCACCGTCGAGGTCGTCTCCGAGGGGCGCTGGAAGCAGTTCCCCTGACAGCCGCGGCCAACACCGATCGGCGGGGGCGGAGTGCCCGCTCATGCCGCATACCGCGCGTGCCAGGCCGAGCGGTCCGGGGCCTCCGGCGCCATCGACCGAATGTCGGCTGGGTGGCGGCGATCAAGGCCAGTCATGCGGCGATCAGTCGACGCTCGGCATCGGGCTGAGCTGATGGACCGTATCACCCTGGGCACGAGGTGAGCGGGCCGCTGCGGCCATCGCATCTCGCCCGCCGGACCCGGAATCGTGCTGGTCCTGTACCGCCCGGGTGAGACGATTAGGTGGTGAGCGGCGCCGGACAGAGCCCCGCACGGCAGCTCGCCGCGGCCTGGCAGGCCGCCGCGGCGGTGCCGGCCGAGTGGGCGGAACGCGCCGCAGCGGTCACCACTGACTCGCTCCGCAAGCTCACCAGCGACCCTGCTGTCCGGGAACTCCTGGAAACCATGCGCGGCGCGGCCCCTTGGACGAAGCGGGACTGCGAATGCTCCTGCGCCAGCTCCCATCCCGATGACGTAGGGGTGTGCGACCACCGGGCGGTGCTCATCCGCAGCCTGCCCGGTGGCACTTACGGCCGGACGGAGGTGCTGCTGTGCGCGCCGTGCGCGGTGGCACAGGGCGTCGCCGAGCTGCCCCGCTAGCCCGGCACCGACCCGACCATGCCCCCTGGCAGCTCCTCCGCTTCCATCAGGCTGGCCCGCCGACACCTTACCAAACTCGGCCTCCTCGCCGACCATGAACTCGGAGCTTCGGGCGGGGATTCGCGGCCATGTAGCACGCTGTGCCGATATGTGGCGGCCGAGGTCCCGGACGACATCGAGCCCGAGGACGGCGCCTGGCTCGCGTCGCGGCCGGGCGAGTGACACTCGAACGAGCAGCTAGGAGAACCCGCTGAGGGCCGAGCCCAATACCGTCACCACTGCCGCGAACCTGGGACAATCTCGGCGTGACCCGCAGCGGCCGTCGCCATCGAGCCGACTGCGCCGTGTGCACCGCGGCCCCGCCTCGCGCGTCAACAAATCGTCACCTGATGCGCCGGGAGGCGGATATGCATACACGCGCCCAGGCCCGGTGCGTCCTGGCATCAGCGATGCCGGACGCCTCGGCAGGCCGGCACGCCAAACCCGGCGACTCCAGTGAGGATTCCGATCCCGGCTCCGGCCAGCCGTTCCCGACCGGGCCTGCCGAGGAGGCGGAGTTCGACTTCAGCCGGCCATTCCTGGTCGACCTCGGCCGCGCGGCCGTCATCGCCGAGTACCTGCGCGAGTCCGGGTACCCGCGGTGCACGGCCTGGTGACCGACGAGCTGGCCAAACCGGAGCGGGACCGGAGCCGCATCGGGCACTTCGCCGCCGACCAGCTACGAAGAGCAGGGTGGCGGCCATAATCCCCCCGGCATCACTCAACACCCGCACTCCGCCGTTCTGGAGCCGCTCCCCGACGGCTCGTTCGGCGCACATTCTGGGACGTCCGGAGTAGTCATGGGCTGGATAAAGACCCGGTCATTATGTGCCGAAGACTGTCGGTCGGCGGCAGGCGTCGGGCCGGATCCGTCTGCCCCGGCGAGGCCGGCAAACGATATCGTCCGTGAGCAGTTCGCGCCTTTCCTCGAGCGGGACGAACCGCACCACGTTGCACCGGCACCCGAGCACGCCCGGGCTGGTCGAGCAGCCCAGGGTCAGCCGCGGTCGCTGGCAGGCGGCTGCCGTCGGCGAGGCCGCACGCGGATGCATCGATTCACGGCGCCCGCCCGGTGCGCCGACGCCCCAGGGGATCGGAGGGCCGACACAGACAGCGGCCGTCGGCTCAAGTACGGCACACAAACCCGCGAGGTGATTGCCGCCCGCCGCTCCGGCGACAGCAGGTGCGGCCGGGCTCACCCGAATGGCTGCAACCCAGGTGACGTCTGCTCGATCCCGGCCCGGCCCTACCGGGCGCCGCATTTCGCCGCGTTCCCGCACGAGATCCCGGCCACGTGCATCAAGGCGGGGTATAAGCCCGGCGGCATCGTGCTCGAACCGTTCTGCGGCACCGGTACCACAGGCGTGGCCGCGCTGACGCTCGGCCGCCGTATCACCGGCATCGACCTCATCCCCGCCTTCGCGGCACTGGCCGCCGAACGGCGCGGGCACGCTACTGAGATCGTCACCGGCAACGCCGCCGCGGACGGCGGGCAGTGGCCGGCGCGAAGGAGCGGACTGCCACCGCAAGAATGCCTCGCCCAGCGGGAAGTCGGCGGTGGGCCAGTGCGGTGTTCGCGGCGACCACGTGGGCGAAGCGATACGGCCAGCAGCCGCAGTCCGATCAGGCCGCCCCAGGCCTGGCCCACGAGCAGCACGCGGCCAGGCAGTCCGCGTGTCGCTGATAGCTGTGGTCGCCCGGCTCGGCGGACTTGCCGGTCCGTCGAGGTCAGGAGGGGTGCACGGTGCTCCGGCTGAAGGCGAAGTCAAGGCCCGAAATGGATGTAGGGAGCCCAGGCGATGGGCCCCCTGAACCCGGGCAGCTGCTTGAGGTGCAGTACGGCATCGTGCAGTGCTGTCGCGGCGTCGTCCTGGCCCGCTTGCGGGTTCGCTAGCTTGGCGTAGATTCCGCGGGCTACTTCTGGGGCTGCTGTGTCGCGCAGGTTCCACAGCGTGCCGATCACGTGACGGTATCCGGCCAGCTGGAAGGCTGCCCCGAGATGGATGGACTCGTCTGCGAGGGCAGCCTCTCCCTGCGCTGTCCGGCATGCGGACAGCATGGCGAATTCGGCGTGGATGGTTCCCGTTCGCACCACGTCAAGGAGCGTCAGGTCGGTGTCGAACAACGCCAGCCGACTGGCTGAAGGATCGGCCGGGTTCTGATCACCGTGGCAGGCGAAGTGAACACGCTCGTGGACGGGGAGCGATGCGAGGACTGCCGGACGAGTGGCCGCTGCATCTTCAAGTATGGTCGTCTGCGGCCCGAAAGCGTCGCGCACAACCTGGAGTTCAGCCGGTACCGCCGGGAGATCCCGGTAGCTGGCGCCGGGCCGAGGCGTTCTGTGCAGGCCGACCGCCAGGATTGGCCGGCGGTACTCGGGCCGGGGCGCAGCGCGGGCATTCAGCAGTGCCTGCAGCGTAGAGGTGTAGGACGACACTGCGTGGTCTCCGACCCACTCCCCGGTACTGCCCGGCCGGTGCAGGCCGGCTGCGTGAATCGGGAGTGCTGACAGCGGCCCCGTCAGGTACCACCAGATCCGCGGCCTGTCGGCTGTCGCCTGAAGGACGGGCGCGGCGATCGTGGTCCACAGCCATTCGAGCGTCGCCAGAATGCTCTGGTTCGCGACGACCCGGGTGGTTGCATCCGCCGATAGCGCCTTGAGCGAGTCGCGGAAGGTCTTGGCGCGCTGGATGGCTTCTGGCCTCGTCAGGTGCACGAGCGGCAGCACCTGCAGGTCATCAGCGGTTACGATTATCGCGTCACAGCGGGTGGAATCTACGTTGATGATCGCCACGGGTCCTGCGGCCGCAGCCTGCTGGAGCGCGGCGAAGCTGGGTGGCCTGAGGAAGTCGGCGAAGCCGGGCAGGGAACGGATCTGGTCACGTAGCTCCTCGAATCGGGTCGCTGCCCTCCGGCGCTGATCCGACTCTGAGTCGGTGCGGCCGGCAGTGATTGAACCGGAAGCGTCGGATAGTATGGAGAGGCGCTCAAAGTCCTCTCTGTCCCGACTGTCCAGTATTCGGCAGACTCGATCTAGTTCTTGGGCTAGGTCCGGGTGGCTGGCGTACAGCTGGGTGCGGTCACTGCGGGTTTCCAGGAGCTGCGACCACAGGACACCCCGGCCCTGCTCGAGCAGTTGCACGGCCAAGCGCGGCGCGTCGCAGGTCAAGGCGACCGCCGCCGCCTCGCACGCAAGCCCGGCAATGTTCTTCAGGTGGCGCTGCTGCGACGCGCGGCCCAGTCCCCTCCAGACGAGGATGGGCAGCAGCTCTTGCACGCATTGCAAGTAGGCGTCCAGAGCTTCAGCTGGCTGACCGAGCTGCATGGTGACTGATCCCAGACCGCGCGCGGCCAGGAGCCTGGTTTCGGTCCCGGCGTAAGGCGCCCGGCTCGCGATCCGCAGGTAGGTCAAGGCCCGCTGCACGTCTCGTCGCCTACCACGGAGCTCATATCGCGCCAGCAAGGCGGAACTCAGCTGGTGCGCTCGCACCCCGAGGTTCGGGTGGTCGGAAGGGGTCGACCGGACTGAGGCAGTCAGGATCCTGATGGCTGCCCGCAGGTCGCTGATCCGGTTGGCTCGCAGAAACTCCGAATACTTGAGGTAGCCGACGATGTGCTGTCGGCTCGGCCAGAGCGGATCTCCGGGCCGGGTCGCCGTCAGGGACTCCGTGGCCGCCTCAGCAGCGGCCGTGAGATCGCCGGGCTGCCCTGACTCGCCATACCGAACTCCAAGAAGCATGGCGAGTCCGCTGGTGAGGACTACGCGATGCGGGTGGCTGGCAGGCATAGACTCGCGTGCGGTCCTGATCGCCGCTATGGCCAGTTCCAGATCTGCCGCCCGGTCCAGATGGTCGTGGCGCTGCAGCAGCATTCCGGCTTTGTTGTAAAGATCGATCCAAAGCTGACGGTGATCGGCAGGCTGCCCGTCCGAGCCTCGGGGAGCAGCCGAGATGGCAAGTTCTTGAACTGCGATCGCGTCGTCGAGGTCAGCGATATCACTGTATGCCTTAGCACGAGTCCAGAGGCATCCGGCGAGGACCTGGTAGCCCAGGGCCCGGTGCGGCGATTTCTCAGGCATTTCGCGCAGCACCTCACGTGCAGCTGCGATTGCCCGGTCGAGGTCGGCACGGTCACCGCCGAAGGCGGCGCGGTGCGTGAGCGCGCTGGCCAGCGCCAGCTGGCAGGTCAGCCGGTCCTGGGGCGCGTCGCCGAGCATCTCGAGCGCCGTTTCGGCGACGGCAACAGCTTCCTCGATGTCGTCCCGGTCGCCGACCCAGTTGCTGCGCATCCGCAGCGCGTCGGCAAGATTGGCGACAGTTTTGCCATGCTCTTGCTGTGACGGGAGTGCGATTTCCACCGCCTTCCTGCCTGCGTCGATGGCGTCATCCAGGTCGGCCCGCGCACCCGTTAGCTCAGCACGGATCTTTAGGGCGACGCTCAGATCGGACCAGTAACTCGACGTGGGCAGCTGATTGCCGGGCAGTTGCCTGATCGCTTCCCGGAAGGCGCTGACGGCCGCGTCCAGGGCGGCCGGGTCGCCTGTGCGCAGGTAATCGATAAGGCTGGTGCGACCGATACCAGCCTGCAGGGCGTGGCTGAATGTCGTCCCTTCCGCGGTCTGAGACTGCTCGGCTGCGAACGCCAGGGCTCTGCTATCCGCCGGCTCGCCGTACAGTTCAAACCGATCCTGCAGTGCTGTGCTGAGGCTGGCCAGGAAAAGCTGATGCTGCGGCCTCCCTACCGGAGTGGCGTCGGAGGCGGCCTGCAAAGCCGTGATTGCCGCTGCCAGGTCGGCCGGCGCACCGCCGTGCCGGTACCGCTCCAGCAAGGCCACGCCGTGGATATGGTCGGCAGCAGCTCGCAATGGATGCCCGGGCGGGATCGCGCGGACGGCCTGCTCCGCCAGGCTCACGGGCTGTGGTCCAGTCCGGTCGCCGGTAAGTCCGGTGCGAATTAGCAGAAGGCGCGCCAGGTCGCATTGACTCGTGCCACGTACGTACTCCTCAGCTGATTCTTCGACATTTGCTGCGGCAATATCTATTGCGCGGCCCAAGTCATCCTGCCTACGGCGCTTCAGGTACCGGGCTTCAAGCGCACTGCTCAGCCGAGACCGCAGCGCGAAGCGTCGCGGATCATCAGTTGCGAGTCCGGCCAAGGCCAGTTCAGCGGAAGCGATGCTCCGATCAAGGTCGGCGGGTGCGTCACTGGCTGCCCGGATCAAATCGGCTTGCAGCGAGATAAGGTCTTCGCCGGAGTGACCGGATGGTGACAGGTCGGCAGGATCACCGGTGATTTCAAACCTCAGCATCATCATCAGCTTGGTGTTCTCCGCCATTTGTGCATCGTCCGGAGTCATGGCAAGCTGTTCCCCCAAGAACGCGATGACGTCGTCGATGTCGGAAAGCCGGTAGGTCGCCAGACATCGGTCTATCCGGAGTTCAGTGATCATGCGGATCGTCGTCGGACGGGATGGGTCGGCCAGAGCGAGACCGTGGAGTCCGGCTTCCAGCATGCTGATTGCCTCGTCACGGTCCGCTTGATCCTCCTGACCCTGGAGCTGGAAATACAACATCAACCCATAAATGAGCTCAGCAGTGCGCCTGGCTGGCAGGTCCTTGGGCAGGTCCGAAACGGTCCGCGCGGCGAAGTCCCTTACCCGTCCGAGATATTCCTCTTCTTCCGATATCACTAGCCGGGTAAACATCATCGATGTGGCCACAACCTGCCGGGCCCAGCGGTCCGGAGCGCCCTCGGCCATGTCGAGGGCCTGACCGATCGCCACGAGTGCCTCATCTAGCAATGCGACATCGTCGACCTTGCCCGCTTGGATGAATGCCGCGAACGCGAACCAGGTCAGATAGCGGGGCCAGTCGGGGTCGGTTTCCCGGACGGTGGCCAGACCCCCGCGGCAGCGGGCCACGGCTTCAGCCGCATCTCTGTCCGGACCCTGGCCTTTCGAGACGCGCATCGCAAGGGCGTTTCCCAATCTGGGCTGCGCTTCGACTGCGCCAATGCTGAGCGCCTCCTGGAAGAGGCCGACGGCATGCTCGAAGTCCGCGGTGTCTCCCGAGTTCGGCCATCGGCTCATGTGCGCGTCGGCAGCAGCGATGAGCCGGGCTGCCCGTTCGGGATCGTCAGGTGCAGTCAACCGCAGCAGGTCGCGACAGGCGGCAACGCTGGCGTCGGCGTCCTCTGGCCTGCCGAGCCGCCAGGCCCGCTCCATGAGCGCCTTGCCGTACTCAAGGAGCAGCGAGCAGTTCTCCGGTGATCGGTCCAGCGCCGCGCGCAACAGGTTGATGGCCTGCTCGAGCGGCCTGGGCGATCCGTCCTTGCGATACTGCGCGACCAATTCGGCGGCAGTGGCTGCAGGCCGGCCTGCTCGGTCCTCCACGTGCACCCCAAGAACAGTGATTTCTTCAAAAGATATACCGCTTTCGGCTATGAGCGCCGACAATAACCAGACCGAACCACTTCACAGATCAAGGCGATCATTTTGAATGAAGCGGAGGCGCGCTCATGGCTATGCGCCGAGCTGCCAGCTCTGCGCCGAAGCGCTAGGGACGGCGGCTGGCCGGATGCGCTCGACGACGCCCTGGTCATCCTGGATGAGGGCGGCTCAGCGCTTGACGTGCTCAGAGTCCTTGACCCCGATTTGCTCACTCCGCACAGCCAGGGCGGCGCACGGGATGGCGGTGACGCATTCCTGCTCTACGGGGTCAAGCCGACCGAAGTAACAGGCGACTATGTCTGCCCCGACGGCTGGTGCCCCCGACGCTCCGGCCGCGATGCCCGGGGACGCCCACCCATGTGCGAGCTGCGGGATCGCCCGATGCGCTTCACCGAGAGCTGACTCGTGATCGACAGCTTCCTGTCCGAGATCGGGAAGAAATTCGCCGAGCGCTTGTTCGCGCTGCTCATGCTGCCCGGCCTGGCGTTCGTCGTCACGCTGTACTGCGCAGGAACCCTGCGGTATGCGCACGCACTGGACTTGCCCCTGCTCGTGCGGGCTACCCGGCACCACCTGGACGAGATGCGCCGCGATTCGGTGACGATCGTCGTCGTCGGACTGGTGACGCTACTGGCCGCAGCTGGCGTCGCTGGTGCCGTGCGAGCCCTGGCCCGGCTGGTGGAGAAGGTCTGGCTCACGGAGCTACGGGGAAGGCCGACGACCCGGCTCGGAGAGCGGCTGCAGTTGCTCGACGAACGCGTCCAGGGCGAGTACCACGGATTGCGTGCCGACCTGGTCTGGCCGCGTCTGTGGCTGCTGTTGGATGACGGCCGGCGCATCCCGATCGAGAGCGCGCGCACCGGAATCGACAACGCGGCTCTGCTGTACGGCTGGAGCGCGCTCTACCTCGCCATGGGGATCGCCTGGTGGCCCGCCCTGGCAATTGGCGCAGTGCAGGCGGCATCGGCGTGGAGCAGGGCACGCAGGCAGGTACATGCGTACGCCACGCTCGTCGAGAGCGTCATTGACGTTAGCCAGGTTGAGCTCGCCAATGCGCTTGGCCTGGAGCTAAAGCACGGCATGATCACGGAGGGGGAAGCCGGTCAGATCAATGCCCGGCTAGGCAAAGGCCGCCCGACGTCATGACAGCAAAGTCGCCACGCAGGGCTCAGCTGTGAACAACGCCCTGACTTCGCACCTAACCGCCACAGAACACGTCCGACGCGCGCCGGACAAAGTGATACAGTACTGTCGGCAAGGCGAGCGCGAGTACCGCGATCGTGCGCAGCAAGATCAGCCGGAGCGCCGGATAGGGCGTGACGAGTTCCGGTTCGAGAGCCGGGTCCAGCCGCGGGTCGTAGCTGGACGCGACCACCGGGCACGGCGCGAACGGCGCCACGGCCAGGAAGAACCAGAGCCCGCGGGCATGCCCGACCGCCGCCGCGAGAGCGGCGAACGCGAGGACCGCGGCCACGCCGGTCAGCCACACGCCGCGGAAGGCGCTGGCCACCGCGACCAGCCGCGCCTCGTGGGCCGGGAGGCCGGCGACGCGCAGCAGCCGCTCGAACACCGATGGCCGCGGCACCTCCACGGTTTCCCGCGTGCGGGTCCATACCGCGGCGAGGTCGATCACGTCGGCCCCGGCGTTGACCCGCGCCCGGCACTGCTCGCAGGAGAGCAGGTGCTGCTCGACGGAGACCCCTTCGGCCAGCGAATCGGTCCGTTCGATGTAGCGCCGCAGTGTGTCGTCGTCCAGATGCCAGCCGGTCATGACGATCTCTCCGCTAGGACGGCCCGCAGGTGCGCCTTGGCCCGGTAGAGCCTTGTCTTCACGGTGCTCACCGGTACGTGCAGCAGGTGCGCCGCTTCCTTAGCGGTCAGGCCGTCCAGCACGACGGCCTGGATGACGGCGCGCATCTCCGGCGACAGCCTGGCCAGCGCCTGGCCGATGTCGCCGTACTCGACCGACAGCAGCACCTGGTCTTCCGCGGCCGGCACGGCTCCGGCGTGCTCGAACACGGCGGCGACGCTGCTGCGGGTCCGTAGGTGGCTCACCAGCGGCGGATCGCGATCCCCCACAGCCACGCCGCGATGTCGCCGTCGCCGCGGAAACCCTGCGGTCTTGCCAGACGGCGACGAAGGTGTCCTGGATCGCGTCCGCCACCAGGTCGCGGTCGTTGCACCGCCGGGCGAGCCGGATCGCGAGCCAACCGGCGTGACGTTCATACAGCGTGCGGAATGCGCCCATATCGCGTTCGGCGACGCCAAGAAGCAGCGCCTCATCGCCCGGGCCGCCGTCCATGACCTAACTGTCGCGCCCCCGACCCGGAAAAGATTCTCCCCGCAGCGGAAATTTTCCGGGCCCCGCCCACACCGGAGGCGTGGCATCCGCAGGCGGGCTGCGCGAGATCCGCGGCGCCGCCCAGGCGGTCGAGCTGGCGGCCAGCTACCGGCACCCCGCCCCGTTCGCGCACCCCGCATTGATCAGCGGATCCGCGGGGATCGTCATCACGGCCGACTGCAGGCAGCCCGCCACGGTCATGGCATTCACCTTCGCCGCAGGCAAGATCACCAAGATCTACATCCTGGCCGACCGGTCCCGGCTGACCCGGCTCGGCCTGACGCCGCCGCGGCAGCCCGCAGCGACGCGATCCCGGCCGAGCCGGGCGACGCACTCGGTCGGCCGGCGACAGCGCGCAAAAGACGGTGGCAATCACAACAGCCGCCGGGCTCTTTCCTGGTTCGCCAGGCCTGGTGTAACAGATGCGGCCGTTCTGAGTGCCGCGCCCGGCCGGGCGGCACCTCGGCCCTCCCGCGAATAATCGGCGATCTCGCGCATGGTGGGATCTCATCAAGCGTCCTGATGCCGGTCACGTCTCGTGATCGATCGTGGGGCTGCCGGTCCTTCTGGCAACTCATGACCCGTCATGACCGCATGCGAGCAGCGGTCGCGTTGAGTAAGGCAACGGCGTAGGGCATGCGCCGACTTCCTGACGCCCTCACTACCAAGCACATCTGGGCCAGTCGTTGCGCCTCGGACCTGGGGCCAGCTTCATAATGACCAGGCAAGGCCCGCCTGCGCCGCGTGCCTCGCTGTCCGCCCGGCGCCCCGACATGGCTAGGACCGCGGATCGGCAGACGGGATGGCGGCGGCCGCACGGCGGTGCCTTTGTGCCGGTTTTCTTGTCTCTTGAGTTGGATGCCCCCTGCGCGGTGGTCTTGGCTGTCCCTGGCGTCTGGCGCCCGGTCGCCAGCCACGCGCCAAGCGCGATCAGGACCGGCCCCGCTATCGCGCCGATGGTGAGTTGCTCTCCGGGCAGCTCCACGCCCAGGAGCAGGGCGACGACCGGCATGACGTAGGTGATGACCGAGGCGGTGGCCGCGCCAGCCTCGTCGATCAGCAGGTAGAAAAACCAGTAGGCGAGGCCGGTGTTGACGATTCCGAGCGTTGCCAGAGCAAGGAGGCTGCTTACCGGTGGGGCCTGGCGGGGCAGGCCGGCAGCCGCGGGTGCCAGGAAGGCGGCGCTGCTGATGGCGGTCATGAAAGCGGTTATCCCAAGAGCCGAGGCGCC
>WNGL01012507.1_pt1 | contig 19559 bp, 17 predicted proteins | sample 5400591 | NCBI WGS metagenome assembly WNGL01 (sample SAMN13153377, study PRJNA577476) | soil metagenome | isolation source: 80 cm soil or saprolite under Garry oak tree replicate 1 | place: USA:California | collected 2016-06-15 | reverse complement strand
AGTGGATATAGCATGCTTAACCACGCTGCTGATCTAGCCGCGCTGATCGATGCATGGGAGCTGAATCGTCCAGTAATAGCTGGGCATTCCTCAGGTGCCTACATTGCGCTCTATTTCGCGGTACATTATCCAGAGAAACTGAGTAAACTCGTCTTAATCGATGCCGGCGCATCGGCAGCGTGGAAAACAATTGATGAACAACCTGCCTGGCTTACTGCCTCCATTAGTCGGTTGGGTACACCGTTTGCCTCGTTCGAGGAATATAAGCAACTTCTAAAAGCAGCTCCATTCCTGGGACCTTACTGGAACCCCTATATCGATCTCTGTTCCGAACACGACGTATACCACAGGAGTGATGGATCAGTAGTCTCAAAAGCCTACCGCGAAGGTATAATCAAGGATGGCATATACAATTTTTATGAGTTCAAACCCGAGGAGCTGTGGAAGGACGTGACTGTACCAACCCTCTTGCTGCGAGCGGGTCAGGGATTGTTTACTGATAACGACCAACTGTTGCCAGAGGAAACCGCGATGGCTATCCAGCGTGGTATAAAAAATTGTAGTTTTGTTAACTTCCCAAGCTTGAGCCACTATACGATTATTTTTGGTATTGATGATGGTCCAGGTTGGGCAATCCGAGATTTTGTAGAGAAGGAGAACTAGAGTCAATGGCTATAAGAAAAGTCGGTGTCGTCGGCTGCGGATTGATGGGCGGAGGCGTCGCACAGACCTGTACACAATCTGGTTACGAGACTGTCGTGCTTGAAGTCAATCAGCAGTTGCTTGACAAGGGCATACAGCGCATCCACGGCGCCTGGGACACCCTGGCAAGCAAGGGAAAGCTTGGCCAGGGACAGGTCGACGAGTATCGCGCTCGTTTACATGGAACGTTGGAGATGGCCGATTTCGCCAACTGTGACCTGGTGATTGAAGCGATCCTTGAGAACATGGAGGAGAAACTACGTCTCTTCTCGGCGCTGGACCATATAGTAAAGCCAGAGGCGCTTCTTTTGACCAACACGTCTTCCCTTAATGTGACGCAAATGGGTGCAGTTACCAAACGACCTGACAAGGTCTGCGGGATCCATTTCTTTAATCCAGTTCCTGTGATGAAGCTGGTCGAAATTGTAAAGACCATTTCAACGTCGGAAGAGACCATTGAAACGGTCAGTCAATTTGCTGTCTCGCTAGGAAAGACGACGGTGCTGGCGAAAGATACGGCGGGCTTCATTGTCAATTTCTTGCTGATACCTTATTTGCTGTCAGCCATCCGCATGCTTGAGAATGGCGTGGCTACGCGGGACGATATCGATACAGCTATGAAGCTTGGTTGTGGATATCCGATGGGGCCGTTTACGCTGCTGGATTACATCGGACTGGACACCACGCTTTGGGCGGCCGAGGCTATCTTTGAAGAGTACAAGGACCCGTTGTATGCGCCTCCGCCACTGCTACGCAGGATGGTGATCTCAGGGATGTATGGTAAGAAGAGTGGGAAGGGCTTCTACAATTACCAGTAAATAAGGGTCAGTGGATCAAAAGGTGAAAACTGCACGCTAAGCTGAGGATGCCAGGAAGTAGATGGTAAAACGGCTGTTTGCTAGACAGAAGGGGGCTGTCCATCTCCTGGTAGTGGTTCACATAAGAATGAGAGCCTACTCCCGGTTATAGCGATGGAGAAAGAGGCGCATGTACACCTCATACATCACGAGCGATGTGGAGAAGGAGAGCGTTTTGCGCACAAAGCGAGCCCCAAGCGCTGGCGTAAGGTAGCGTACCAGCGTTCGACGTGATCTGTTTGCCCGGTTTCTGTAGCGGACCAGCGCCTTGCGTCTTCCACTGTGGACAATGGAGGGTCAGTGTTCCCATAGAAGCCTCGCTGAGAGACAGCCTGAACCTTTTTCGCTTTGGGTAGTAGCAAAAACTAGCGCCGACCCTCCCACAGGAGGCGCTCCGCCGAGAGCGGATCTTCCACCAGCTCCGAGGTGGTATCGAACCGCATCGTTGCCCTTCGTTTCAGATTGAACTGCGGCCAGCCGGGATTGCCGCTGGTGGCGAAGGCGACCCAGGCGGCGTGCATTGCATCAGCGACCTGTTGCGGAGGATTGGTTCCCACGAGCCCCTCAAAGCCCTCCTTGTCGAGGTTGTCGAAGACAAAGGGCATCTCCAAGGCATGGCAGGCGCCCAGGCGTCCATCGAATGTTGGTGGCTGCCAAGCGAACTCGTACATGTAGGTGGCTCCGGCATCCTGCTGCGCATGGGCCTCGGCCATGCGGATGGCTGGGATACGGTAAAACCAGTCCGTGACGATGGCCGCCAGCAGGTCGCCCGGCGTGGCGACCTTGCGTGTGGCGCGGTAGGTTGCCAGCGTCTCGGCGACCGGTAGTGCGTACGCGGCGACAGCCCTGCTCAGGATGACCTCGTTGACGACGTTGAGCATTCCTGTGGGAACCAGAAAGAATCGCCACTCGTCGGCGTTGTTGCCAACTAGAACATCGATATTGGCACTGGCCCCGGCAGCAATACTATCGATGGGGCGTGCCGGCAGCAGGTCCCCATCGATCACCGGCTCGAATGGCATCAGGTTGGCTGCGACCTCTCCCCAGCGCGCCGGACTGGGATTAGAGGAGATTTCACTTCGTAGTTCCTGCTGGGCCCAGACGACTCGCCAAAGATCGTGACGTTCGTGGGATCACCACCGAAGGCGGCGATGTTCTCCTGCACCCAGGTGAGTGCGGCGATCTGATCGAGCAGACCGAGGTTGGCAATGCCGTCTCCCAGGAAGAGGAAGCCATCGGCTCCGAGACGATAGTTGAAGGTGACGCAGACGACTCCATCGCGGGCGAAACGCGTGCCATCATAGGCTGGCACGGATCCCGATCCGTTGGCAAAGGCGCCCCCATGAATCCAGACCATGACCGGCAGCCGCGCCTGTCCCAGGTCTGGGGACCAGATATTGAGGTTCAGGTAATCCTCACCGGGGATATCTATCTCCGGTATAAGCACATCGTAGGGCGGAACATATGGCGCCTTGGGCGCTGTCGGGCCATAGCTGAGCGCTTCGCGCACGCCATCCCAGGACTCCGCTGGCCGTGGCGGCTGAAATCGATTGGGACCAATCGGTGGCGCCGCGTAAGGGACTCCTTTAAATGCCGCCACTCCATTCGCCGCGCTCCCATGCACAGCCCCCTGGCGGGTCCTGACAACTGTTTGCATCCTGCATCTCCTTCAATCGAGTAGAGATAGCCTCAAATTGAACTGGTATCCTGCGGCTCAATTGATAAATCAGTGGAGTTAATTGTCGAGCTCTCTCCGACATATTTTTGTGGATGAGGAACCACCTCCTCACGGTGGTATGAGCCACTGGCATCAGTGTTGATACCCGGATAATGCTTGCCGTAGTTATAATGTCCTGTCTCTGCCGGCGAGAGAGGGCCGCGTGCAAATTGTGCTACGCCGCTGAGATCGGTGACACCAGGTTCGGGCGTCTCGATATACAAGTCATCGGGAACTTGATGAAATCCCTTTTTGCGTAAATCCTCTTCACTATATGAGAGATGTAACACCTTCCCGTCATAGCTGCTGATTGCATTATGAGGGACATAGTATGCTTTCACGAAAAGGCCGCCACGCTCGACGAGGATGTAGCGACTGAAACGAGCCTCTATCTTGCCGAGTCTTTTTCCGTCTTTGTCAACGACTTCCAGGCCAAGATCGAATAAAGGGGGAACATATGCCGCTTCAGGTAAACGTTCTTCAGATGGCATTTACGCGCTCCTTGATCAAAATTTGAGATGGATGAGTTCTGATGAACTGCCAGGATAAATGCACGGTAGCTCACTGTAGATATTATAACGTATGGAGCCTAACTTGTGTGTGAGATAGCTCATGTCGCCGGGCGTTCTTCTGGCAGCGAAAGCGGACTGTTGGTATTTGTGCCGTTGGGATGCGCTGAAGGGGGAGCTGGGCGGTTACCTGGATGTGCCCTCTCAAGAGGCAACTGCTGGTGATGATACAGACGATTAGAAAGGAGAGCGTGATTAGAGGTCATGGCTACCTGCATAGACTCAATGAGACGTTCAAGTTGCTCAATGCTTTGAAATACATCTTGCATACTGGTCAAGTTCCCGCTAAGGGTCTGCCCTTGCCTGGCGTGTAAAGCCCCTTCTTGCAGCTGCGTTTGGATAGCCCGCAGATGCGCGGAGAGATGTTGTTCCCAATTTCGCATAGTAGCCTGAGCGATTTCATTGAGTTTGACAAAACGCTCGTCCAGCACCTTGCCGAAGATATCTATCAGATCCTCCCAGGGTAGCTCGGTCTGCACTTCAATCGCCTCAAAATGCGGTGGATGCCCACCAATTTGCACCGCTGATTCATCTAAAGCAGGCGTTGAAAGCCGCTGATTGAGCAATTCTTCAATAGCCAGAAGTTGGGCCGAGCGTGCGCGGTCTACCAGGCTTTCAATTTGGGGCTGCTGTTGTTGCTGCCGCTGCTGTAACTCGCGGTCAACTGCCTGGGTGATGTTCAGTTGTTGTGTATTGAGTTTATTGCCCAATTCAATTTGTAAGCTTCTCTGCTGTTCAGCCTGCTTCTGGGTCAAAGTTTGAAGCATTTCTTGTTGCAGAGTATTCAGGCGGCGCTCCAATTCACGGCGCAGCGTTTGTATGCGTTGATCAAAAACATGTTCCATCTCTCGTCGATGCGCAGCGAGGTTCTTATCCAATATATCATTGAAGGCCTGTAATTCATCCGCGGTAAATGACATGGGAGTACCTTCTCCTTGCTTTGTCCCAAATGCTGCTGTATTATGCTCAGTATAGAGGCAGCAACAAGTGTGTGTCAATGCAAAGGGGCGATTTTGCCCAAGTTGGCTATTTGAGAAGGACGAGAGTATGAGCGTCACTGCAGTGCGGCCGTCAGGCGGGATATGTTCTCATACAGCTTCTCCCTGACCGAACGGGTCTCCCATTCCTCCAGGTTCACCGGCTTTGATTTGCTCAAATTGACGGCTTCGACCTGCCGCAGGTCTGCGACCACTTTCGCGTCGTAACAGATCAGCGTCACCTCCAGGTTCAGCTGGAACGAGCGGATGTCCAGGTTACTCGACCCAATTACCGCGATGTGCACGAAGTAGGGATTCGTAATCACGAGTGTGTGCCGGGCTGCGTGGATCAGCGAGGTGAACAACTTCAGATTGTTCTCGTTCTCGAAGCCCGAGCCGCTAGGCAGCACCTGGCAGAGCATCTCCCCACACGCGCGTGGTTCGAAGGTCACCTCCGGCGCTGTATTGCGGTCGAGCAGGACCCTGGTCTCCGAGTACCAGTCGGTGATGAAGGCTGCCTCGAGTTCGCCGACCACCGGACCGCAGACTCGCGCTACTAACTCATCGTAGTAGATAGCATCCTTGCGGAAGTAGTTCCGCTTAATCAGGTTTTGCGAGCCGGTGTAACCAATCTGGCCATCGATCACCACAATCTTGCGGTGGTTGCGCAGATCGATGCGCGTGTAGTTGGCGCCGAAGAAATGCAACGGGAGCAATAAGTGTTGCTCGATACCCGCTGCCGTGAGCTTCGCACGCATGTCCTCGAAATTGGGGTATTTCCGCGAGCCGAGGTGATCCATCTGGACACGCACCTTGACTCCACGGCTGACAGCACGCTCCATCGCGGCAAAGACGCCCTCGGTCTCCTCGTCACGGCTCAGCGCAAAGTACTCGACGTGGACATACTTCTGAGCATTGTCGATGTCCTGGGCGATACGCTCAAAGACGGCATTGTAGTTGTGAAGCAACTCGACGGAGTTTCCCACAATGGCGGGCATGCCGCCGAGATTCTTGTTGAGTTGGACGTACGGAGCGTCACGCGGCGGGATAGGAGGGTCGAGCAGCGCTGCCAGCTCCGGCTGCTGCTGGAACTCCTCCACAACCTGGTGAAGCAGCTTATCCATGGTATGTTGCTCCGCGCGGCGGCGCCTGGACAGCTTGGGGCTCCCCAACACGAGGAAGAGAACCAGTCCCAGATAGGGCAACAGGAAGACCAGGAGCAGCCAGGCGGTGGCCGATGATGGTTTGCGGTTCGTTGGGACGATGAAGAGCATCACTAACGGGATAATCCAGCCTACCAGGCCGATAAGAGCGGTGATTGTGGCCCAATTTATGGTCATAGAGATACCTCCATATTAGCTGCAGTCCAGTTTTACGCACCTACGACCGGGTAATAATGAACCCCGCTTCAGGTTTCCACCACACCCTGCCCAGCAGTGGAAACATCTTTCAACTCCTTCTGCTCCTCCTGATCCTTCTGCTCCTCCACTTCAGGAAACTGCTCGGGACTCCTCTCTTGCCACGCCTTCCACGAGGCCACCACAAACACCTGGATGATCCCCACGATCGGTGCCGCTAGAAACGCACCCCACAGCCCAAAGAGCGTGCCGAACACAAACATGAAAAAGACCGAGATCACCGGATGGATCCCCACCGAATGCCCCAAAATGCGCGGAGCGAGAATCTGTCCATCCACTATTCCCTGCAACACACTCACAAAAATGCCATAGATCAGCGCCGTCTGCCACCCCGCCGTCAGCGCGAAGAGCACCCCGATCGTCCCCGAGATGTACGCCCCGATCTGCGGGATGAATTCAAAGAAAAACACGATCACCCCGATCAGCGCCGCGAAGGGCACCCCGATCACAATAGCTCCAATCGTCACCATGATCGACATGATCGTCGCCATGAAGACCTGCCCCCGGATATAGCCCCCCGCCTTTTGATCCACCGTCACCAGGAAAAAGCTGATCTGCGCCCGGCGCTTCATCGGCGTCCGGTTCTCGAGCCACTTGATCACCCGCGGCCCATCCACTATCAGGTAGGCGCTGATCATGAGGACCACCGTCACATCGATGAAGAACACGAAGGCGCTTCCCACCAGCGGCAAGAACTGACTGAAGACGCCCTCTACATTCTTGACCAACTGCTGTTGCGAGGCCTGCACGACCGATGGCGTGATGCCGATGCTGGCCAGGGTCGAGGTCAGTTGCGGATATTTGCCCGTTTGATAGTTTTGGAAGAGTGTTTGGATGTTTTGGACCAGTGTTGTGAGCTGGGTCAGAACGGTGAGCGACACATAAAAGAGCACGAAACCAATCAGGGCAAAGACGATCACATAGGCCAGCAGGATGGCCAGCCAGCTGGGCATGTGGCGGTGCAGGAGCTGGGCGAACGGGTAGAGCAGGTAGGCCAGCGTCGTGCCCAGGAAGAGTAAAATGATTGGGTGCACAATAAGGCCGAAAAACCAGAAGACGATCCCTACAATGGCCAGAGCGGCCAGGACCGTCAGCATGATCAGGAAGCGCCTCACCCAGACCGACGTGGACGCGGAGAATGCTCCGCCTACCGCTGCGTTGAGCCGTTCAGGCAATGAAGACATGCTAGCACCTCTATCTTTCTGATGGATAATAACGATAGGCGCTCCCCGGTTGAGAGTGCCTTCACCTGTTCGGCTTATCTTAACCCTTTTTCATTACTATAGCAAGAGTTTCTTCAGCGCTTCGGCTGATTTCTCTCCTAACTCTGTTTCAGATGAGCTAGAAAAGTATACTTTGTTCCTGTTTTAGCTCAGAACTGTTCTGTTAATCTGAGTTACGAAACGCTCTCACAGAATGTCAAGTGTATCAGGTGTATCAGGTGTATCAGGTGTATCAGGTGTATCAGGCAAGTTTGAGTCGAGGTGGCTCACTGTTTCAGAGTTTCAGGTGTTTCAGGTGTATCAGGCAAGTTTGAGTCGAGGTGGCTCACTGTTTCAGAGTTGCAAGTGTATCAGGTGTTTCAGCAGGGGCTGTGAATTATTCCATCTTAATCCTGTGCTGGTTCCTCGTCAAAGGAGTCAGTTGATGATGCCTGCCCTTTAGCTCATCTTTGGGAGGAGTCGGAGTAGTGAAACGCCCTCATTCTCACTCAAAGGCATCTTCTCTTACGACTTCGCAAAGCAAGACAGCCGTTCCTTCGCGGAACAGCTGTCGAGCCATCCTGACTGATTTTTAGTTACCCAGGATCTTCTGCTTCGCGGCAACAAACTCGGCATCGGTTAGAACCCCCGACTCATGCAACTCCCCAAGCTGCTTTAACTGCGCAATGCTGTCATCAGTCAAGCCAGTAGACGGCGCTGGTGGTGGAGGGGCTGGCTGTTGATACACCGGTGGAGGTGGAGCCGGTTGCTGGTACACTGGCTGCGCTGCTTGCTGCTGCATATCTTGCTGCTGCTGCAGGTCGGCTATCTGTGCGTTCTGCTCGGCCTCTTGCTGCTGTTGCGCCGCCGATTTGGTGGCCATGTGATGGCCTGCTGCATAGGCGACACCGCCTACTGCGGCGGTTCTCACTATCCTCCGGCCTATGACTCGCCTTCTTAACATAGTTGTTCTCCTTTGGTATACTCTCCCAGCATAGAATCGACCCCGCCGACCCTAACGGTTGAAGAGAAATTGTCTTCACTACTCTAGTGATGTGCATTTGATTGCTGTTTCTAGTCCTGACACTCCCCGGTATAAATACGCGGGGGTTCTTGGTTCCACCAGGCAGCGCAATGGCGATGATTGCTCAGTCGCCACAGGAGGCCGCCTGTCCCCAGGCGTTTTGCAAGACAAACTTGCCCGTTTCCCTGTGCCCCAGGGTACGGTCTAGTGCTGATTGCAAGATGTTGAGCGCGGCATTGTGGTCACGGTCTAGCACGACACCACAGCCATGACAGACGTGTGTACGCACACTCAAAGACTTCTTGACCATCGTGCCACAGGCACTACACAGCTGGCTTGTATACTGAGGTGGAACAGCCACGATAGCAACTCCGTGCAGTGAGCCGTAGTAGTTTATCCACTGGATAAACGTTCCCCAACCAGCATCATGAATTGACTTCGCAAGATGGTGGTTCTTGACCATGTTACGTATCTGCAAGTGTTCATAGGCAATCAAATCGTGAGATGAGACAAGCGTGCTTGCCATTTTCCTGGCAAAGTCTTCACGCTGCCGTTGCACTTTCAGATACGCTTGAGCTAACTGTTTTCTGGCTTTCTTGCGGTTGCTACTCTTCTTGTGCTTGCGGGAGAACTGTCGATGCAACCGCTTTAAGCGTTTTTCCACTTTACGGTAGTGGCGTGGGTTCTCTACGGTATTGCCCTCAGAGTCGGTATAGAATGCTTTCAGCCCGACATCAATGCCGACCTGTTTTCCCGTTGGAATATGTACGATGACACGCTCAGCTTTGACTCCGAACTGGACATAGTAGCCATCAGCCCGGTGAACAATCCTCACACGTTTGATCTGCTTGACAGGAAAGGCTTCGATCTTCTGCTTAGCATTCCCAACCAGGCGCAGCCGACCAATCCCACAGCCATCGGTGAGGGTGATATGCTTCCCATCAGGCTCTAACTTCCATCCCGTTTGCTTGTACTCGACTGAGCGGTTATGATGCTGAAATTTGGGATAGCCTTTCTTCCCAGGCTTGTGGCTCTTGCAATTGTCATAGAAACGCGAGATAGCAAACCATGCGCGATCAGCACTGGCTTGACGTGCCTGGGAATTGAGAGAACCAACGAACGAGTACTCTTTGGCAAGCCGGGCACAATAGCACTGCAAATCATTCTTAGAGACACCGCGCTCGTCCATCCACAAGCGCAAGCACTTGTTTCGAATGAACTGCACAATACGCACAGCCTCATCGATAGCTGCATATTGCGCTTTGGAGCCATCTAGCTTGTACTCGAAGATCAGCATGCCTCTTGCCCTAACTCATATTCTTTGCTACAATTATACATCATTATTATGATAGATGCAAGGAGAACCCATGAAACGAGTGAACATCTATCTCACCGATAAGCAAATTGAACGGCTTCACCAACGAGCAGTGAAAGAGGGCATTCCTAGGGCAGAACTCGTGAGACGAGCCCTTGATACATTCCTGGCCTGGGATGATCCGACGTATATCCCATCTCCCAGACCCCAACTAAGGAACGCTCATTCATCCCCTGGATAAATCACAGAGGCTTTCTGAGCCGTTTTCTGTAACTGTAGCCTGAGCGGAAGTCCATTCTACTCAGCAGCTTTTACTTTCGCTGCGTCCTGCTTGGCTTCTTCGAGTTCAGCTTCTAACATTTGCACCACGGCTGGCGCAACCAGCCCTCCGGCAAGAGGGATACCGCCCGCATTCAAGATCGCTTCCTTTAAGCCGGCAGCCCACGTATGCTCGATCAGCAAAAGGCCAGCCGAACTATTATTGGGGATATTGCTCGCTGCCGCTTCGACATCATCAGGCTCGAATGCCTGGAGCAAGTCTCCTGCAATAGGGCCGAACTGCTCCGCCTCCTCGCTACTAAGGTCGCTCATTTCCATTGCCGTAATGTCGCCGTTTTCATCTTTCATAATCAAGAGCAGATCGATTATCCTGATGATGCCTTTATCACGCGCGGCGCGTAGCTCCGACAGAATCTGGCCCGTGAACCGATTACCCTCAAATCCGACAACCAGGTATTCTAGTGGACCCAGAGTCATAACGTTTCTCCTTTCTACTACTACACACGCCATTTCGTCTGTTCACCCGCCTGGCAGGTGAACATCATGTTCGCATAAATAGGAAGCGCTCGGTGCAAGGTATAGTCGCCTCCTCAGTTGACCGCTACTTCCAGTATATCATCCAGAGGACGAAAACACATGCTTAAAATTGACTGCTTTTGTATACCACAAGACAACTGAGCAACACAAGTGGATGTCTCTCGTAGTGCATTTACACTAGACAGGGTACTGCCCTCAAGCATAATACCCAAAACTATACCCTTTCTATACCCTGTGGGGAATGGTTTTCTCGCACGTTATCGACTACAGTGAGTCTTAGCAGTATTCGGTCGTGTTGATTCATTGCAAAACGATGCTCTGAGAGCATCAACAGGAAGTGGGACACATGATGGAACAAGTAGAGCAACGGCTGGGGAACTATCGCCTGATCCAACCGTTGGGTAAAGGCGCTTTTGCCGATGTCTACCTGGGTGAACACCTCTATCTCAATACCCCGGTCGCCATTAAAGTCTTGCGCTCACAGCTGGACTCGCCCACCCTGGCCGACTTTCTCAGCGAAGCGCGCCACGTCAGCCACCTGGTGCATCCGCATATCGTTCGCGTATTCGACTTTGGGCTGGAGTCTCAGACCCCCTTTCTGGTGGAGGACTACGCGCCCAATGGCAACCTGCGCCAGCTTCATCCGCCGGGGACGAGCGCGCCACTGCCCGCCATCGTCTCTTACGTCATGGCGCTGGCCTCTGCCTTACAGTATACTCATGATCAACACGTGATCCATCGGGACCTCAAGCCGGAGAACGTGCTACTGGGGCCGAAACACGAGGTGCTGCTCAGCGATTTTGGCCTGGCCTTGCTCATTTCCGCTACCGCGTCCTTGCAGATCAAAGAGCGTTTCGGCACCCTGGCCTACATGGCCCCGGAACTGATCCTCGGCCAGCCCTGTCCTGCCAGCGATCAATACGCGCTCGCCGTGATGGTCTACGAGTGGCTCAGCGGCCAGCGCCCCTTTGGGGGCTCGGCGGCCTACCTCTCCAACCAGCACCTGTATGTTGTCCCTGCTTCTCTCTGCGAGCGGCATCCCGAGATCCCTCGTGAGGTGGAGCAGGTCATCTTCAAAGGCTTGTCCAAGGAACCCTCGCAGCGCTTCGTAGACGTGCTCAGCTTTGCCACAGCTTTTGCACAAGCCTGCCAGGCCGTCTCTACCATCTCTACCATCTCTGCTGTCTCTGCCGACTCGCATCCACACATGCTCCCAGCCCTGCCAGCAGCAGTGCCCTTCGCAGCACGTTCGTCCCTGGATGGCCTGCACGGGCGCTTCCGCACTGTCCCGCTGCCTCTCACCCCACTGATCGGACGCCAACGGGAGCTAGCAGCAGCACGGGACCTGCTCCTGCGTCCCGAGGTGCGCCTGGTCACGCTGACCGGCACCGGAGGCATCGGCAAGACGCACCTGACCCTCTCCCTCGCAAACGCGGTCCTGGAGGCGTTTGCCCACGGGGGCTGTTTTGTCTCCCTGGCTGCCATCAACGCTCCCGAGCTCGTCCTCCCCGCCATCACCCATGCGCTTGGACTGCAAGAGCGGGGGAATGGCTGCTCGGTGGAACACCTCAAAACCTTTCTGCGCAACAAGCAGCTCTTGCTGCTGCTCGATACCTTCGAGCAGGTGCTCCCGGCGGCACCACTGCTCGCCGATCTGCTCTCGTCATGCCCCCAGCTCAAGCTGCTGGTGACCAGCCGTGCGCTGTTGCATGTAGGGGGTGAATATTCGTTCACGCTCCCGCCACTGGAGGTGCCCGATATGCAACTCCTGCCAGAACGCGAGAGCCTGACGCATATTGCCTCTGTGGCGCTCTTTGTGCAACGTACACAGGCCATTCTGCCCGGGTTCCAACTGACCGATGAGAACGCACGCGACATCGCCGAGATCTGTACGCGGCTGGAGGGCGTGCCTTTGGCCATCGAACTGGCAGCGGCACGCAGCAAACTGCTGCCTCCCCAGGCGCTGCTCTCCCGGCTGGAGCATCCCTTAGAAGTATTGACTGGAGGGAGATTGGATGCCCCGCTCCGCCAGCAGACGCTGCGCAACACACTGAGGTGGAACGATGACTTGCTCTCTCCAGATGAGCAAACGCTCTTTCGCAGACTTGCGGTCTTCGCCGGAGGGTGCTCGCTGCAAGCCATAGAGGCCATCTCGACCGCGCTTGGGGGCATGACGATCCCGGTTCTGGACGGCGTGACATCGCTCATCGATAAAAGCCTGCTGCGCCAGCCTGCACATGGGGAGGATGAACCGCGCCTGGATCTCCTCGAGATGCTGCGCGAGTATGGCTTGGAACGCCTGGCTGCGTGTGGAGAACGGGAGCAGACACGGGATGCCCATGCTGCCTACTACCTGGCACTCGCCGAAGAGGCCGCGTCGGTTTTGTCTGATTTCCAGCAAGTAGCGTGGCAGAAGCGGCTGGAACAGGAACATGAAAACCTGCAGGCAGCGCTGCGGTGGCTGCTGGAGCGCGGCCAGATAAAGAAGGCGTTGCGACTAGTGGCAGCACTGGTGCAGTTCTGGCTGCCTGGGGACCAGGTGAGTGAGGGCCGCAGCTTTCTGGAACAGGCCTGGGAGGCATCCCGAGAGAGCAATGTGCCTGTCTCAGCCCCGCTGAGAGTAAGGGCACTCAAGGGCGCTGGCTATCTCGTTTGCACACAGAAAGACCCTGAGCAGGCAATCGATCTCTATGAAGAAAGCAGACAATTGAGTCGACAACTTCAAGACAAGCAAGGCATGGCGGCCGCCTTGAATTACATGGACATCTTCACACTTAATCGTGATGATCTCGCTGTGGGGTCTACGACGCCACTTTCTTCTTCCACGTATGAAGCGCTGACGGCACGTGAAGTCGAGGTGCTGCGTCTGCTGGCGATGGGACTGAGCAACAAACAAATCGCCGAGCGCCTGGTCCTGAGCCCGCACACGGTCAGTGGGCATACCCAATCGATCTACGGCAAGTTGGGCCTCAATACGCGCAGTGCTGCCACTCGCTATGCTCTTGAGCACCATTTCGCATAAGGATAGTATACCTCTATATCTGGCTGCTGGTAATTATCCTGGAAGTGGCTGACCTGGTCTACTGGCGCATTCGGCGTGGCTCGTACCAGCGTGAAGAAAACCTTTCATGAGCCAATCTATGTATGAAAGTGCCACACGAGTATGTAAACCTCGTGTGGCGTTTGTTTCACAGCTCACTCATGGGATAGCGTCAGCCAAAAATGGACAGTTAAGACGCCGTGCCAAAGGCTCTCCTCACGCCCGGCAGCATAACATATAGCAGGATAATGGCGTTGAAGAGGAAGGACACAGATACATCCTGCCAGGTGGATCCACCAAGCATCGCAATGAAGTCGAGAATGAGTTCGAAGATGGTGATGATCACCAGGAACATCCATGCTGCTGGATCAACCCGCCAGAGCATCTGCACCAGCCAGACGTACACCCAGACCAGTAACAGATACATCAGGGCATAGAAGAAGTTGAAAGTCCGGACGGCAACGTGGCCAATAAAGAATGGGAAGATCCCTAAGAACTGGAGCGCATGAATAGCAGCCAGGACAGCAGCGACACCAGCCAGGATAGCGAGAATAGTGACTCCAATGGGACGTTCTTTCACAAGTTGACTCCTTTCGATTTGTACGGAACAGATAACAATACTAATGCGGAGCGTCTCTCTTTTAGTCGGCCGTCTCTGAAAACATCTTCAAAGACGGCGACAAGAAACTACACCACTGCTCTTAGTTTACATGCATGTGGCTAAAAATACAACATGTAAACACACTATTTTTGCACACTTTCAGTACGGGCAGGAATATAGAAAAGTCGGCTCATCTAGTGTAAATACACTATGCGATCCATCTCTGTCGTATTGAACTTTACATTTTCTTAACAATCCCTTAACACGATAGATGTAAGGTTCTTACAGTGGGGGGTAATTTCTCCACTAAATGAAAAAGTTAGGCGTTTCGAAGAGCTATCAGGTTAGTACGTCTTAGAGAAGGGTTCTGAAAAGTGCATCGAACAATCCCGCTTGTGAGGGGTGGGCGGTTATACCAGTCGGAGAGAGAGGGCGATCCGATTGCCGTTGGGACCTCCGCATGGTACGATTGGCTCGAGAACCATGACTCTTTTACCTTTGTCGATCGTCTTGGCACATTTACCGTACGCAAGAGTGGTACCGGTACCGATCCGAGTGACCTGGACTGGAAAGCTTCCCATACGCGTATGGGCAAGCTCTTCCGCGTTTCGCTGGGACCCTCACGCACGCTCACCCTGTCAAGGTTGCAGGCCGCTGCGCGAACACTCGCAGGCAGGCACACTCCTGTTGAGTCGTCCACAATGTCCCCGGCAGTGCCTGCTGCTTCCACGCTCACTTTCCCCAGGACTGGAGCCAATGTCGACCCTCCCAACTCTCTGATACGAACAAAACTCTACCGACCACGCACCAGCAGTGACTTGATCCCCCGTGCCCGCCTGATTGAGCGACTAAACGCCGGGCTGAGCGGCAAAGTCACGCTGATTTCCGCCCTTGCCGGATTTGGTAAGACGACGCTGCTGGCCGAGTGGTTGGAGACGAGCGATCGCCTCACGGCCTGGCTCTCCCTGGATGAAAACGACAACGAGCTGCGCGTCTTCGTGCACTCGCTCACCGCTGCCCTGCAATCCGTCTTTCCCGATGCGTTTCAGGAAATGGCCAGCCTTAAGGCACCGCAGTTTCCACCACCTGATCGCGTGGCTACCCTGCTCATCAACAATCTGGCCGATGTGTCTGAAGACGTTGTCCTGGTGCTGGATGACTATCACCTCATTCACAATAGCGAGATCCATACCTTGCTTGATCTGCTGATCAGGCATATGCCCCCCGAACTGCACCTGGCGCTGGCCACGCGATCCGATCCGCCGCTGCCGCTTGCCAAATGGCGCGCCCAGGGGCACCTGAACGAACTGCGCAGCGCCGACTTGCGCTTTACACTCGCGGAGACGGAAGCCTTTCTCACGCGCGTCCTGGGGAACGAACAGGCACACATGACCGCGGTCGCACTTGAGGAACGAACGGAGGGTTGGGTTGCGGTGTTGCGACTGGCGGCACTCTCGCTGCGCAGCGCCTCTGAGCAGGCGGCGTTTGTGGAACGGCTTCTCAGCTACCCTGACCGCTATGTGAGCAGTTACCTGTTGGAGGAAATTCTCGCCCAGCAAACCCCTGCTATCCAGGATTTTCTCTTACGGACGTCGATTCTAGAGCAGTTCTGCGCCGAGTTGTGTGCAGCGATCATTGGCAGAGATGCCCTTCACGATAACGTACGGGCATCCCTGGACTGGTTGGAGCGCACGAACATGTTCATTGTCCCCCTCGACGCGCGCCAGGGGTGGTATCGCTTTCACCACCTGTTCAAGCGTTTGTTAGAGCAGCACTTGCAGACGCACATCAGCACAGAGGAACTTGCCACGCTGCACCAGCGAGCGAGTGCATGGTATGCCGCACAGGGGCTGATCGAGGAGGCGATCGAGCATGCACTTGCGGCTGGAGATGCAACATACGCGGCGCAGCTGGTGGAAGCGCAATTTATCTGGGCGTTTGAGCAGGAGCAGTGGGTGCAGCTGGAGCGCTGGCTGCGCCTGTTGCCGGAGGAACAGATCCAGGGCAGCCCCGGCCTGCTTGTCGCGAGGGTGTGGATATTACAAGCCCACGGACAGCTCAAAGACCTTCCGCGCTTTTTGACGGCTGCCGAGCAGCTCTTAGGAACCGTTGGGAGCGCCGCGAGTGATCTGGACGACCCGCAGTCCAGGATCCTGCGTGCGCTGATTGCGATCTTGTGGAGCCAGTTCCAGTACTATATAGGGCAGGCACAGGCGAGCCTGGAGAGCGCCCGGTCCGCGCTGAGATGGCTCCCACCGGGTGAGGTGTATATATCGAGCCAGGCCCTCCTTTTCCTGGCACTCTCAAACCAGGCTACTGGGCATGAAGACGTTGCGCTCTTTGAACTGAACAATGCTCTGAGAGAACAATCGGCTCATCTTAACGACACTGCTCGTCTGCTCTTTGCGCAGGCGCTCGTGTATCTGGCTGCGGGCAAACTGCAACAGGTGGAACAAACGTCACGACATCTTCTCCGGCTCGCCCAGGAAGCCGATCTGGCATTGAGCCTCTATTGGGCCCACTGGTTGCTGGGCTATGTGTATTACGAATGGAACAACCTGGATGCGGCGATCTACCACTTCTCAGTCGTGGTCGCCAACCAGCACCACGCACACTTTTGGGCGGTGCAAAGAGCCATGTGCGGCCTGGCCTTAGCCTATCAAGCCCAGGAGTTGGGCACCCAGGCGAAAGAGACAGCTGGCGCCCTGCTCGAATTGGTGCAGGGGCAGCACAACATGCGCGAACTCATGACGGCTTATGCCTTCTGTGGACAGTTGGCGCTAATGCAGGACGAGGTGGAGAAAGCCCCGCAGTGGGTCGAGATGGCGGGGAGTCAAGAAGTGCCGATCCCGATGATGTCGTTTGAGGACCCACCCATCACCAAAGCCTGGATGCTGCTTGCCAAAGGCGATGAGCCGAGTGTGGATCAAGGGCAAGAGCTGCTGGACGAGCTCTTGCAACTTGTCGAATCCATGCACGATACACACAAGACGATCCAGGTGTTGGCCCTGCAAGCGCTGGCGTACGATCTGCAAGGTCGGTTGGCCGAAGCGCTCGATGTGCTGGAACGCGCGCTTGCACTGGCGCGTCCCGGTTGGTTCGTGCGCACGTTTGCCGATCTGCCGCCGCTGGCCAAAGTGCTTGGGGAGTTGCGAAAGCGCAGAAAGGCGCACCAGGAGATCGACAAAAAGCTGGACGCCTATCTGCAAAGCATCCTGGCAGCGTTGAACCCCATAGCTTCGCAAGCAGTGTCAACGGAAGAGCTGATGTGGCAAGAGGGCCTTGAACCATTGACTGAGCGCGAACTACAGATTCTGCGCTTACTCGAGAAGGATCTCACAAACAAGGAGATTGCGCGCGAACTGGTGGTCACGACTGGGACCGTCAAGGTGCATACGAACAATGTCTATCGCAAGCTCAGTGTGAATAATCGCCGCGCTGCCGTCACCGTCTCCAAAACGCTCGGCCTCCTGCTGCGTTGACTCCTTGATAGTTTTTGGAGGCGAGTGCCGCCTCGCCCATGTCAAACCGCCAGCAACCATAAAGGTTGGTCGGCAAGGGTCGCTTGTCCTTTCCAAAAACTATACCCTTTCTATACCCTGTGGGGAATAGCTTTCTCGCACGTCTTCGTCTATAGTCCTACTTAGAAGTATCATAATTGAGAGGAGCGTAGCGCCGTGTCGCGGTGTACTGAAGTATGAGCGAGAGCAAAGAGCAATTGAAAGAAGGTCCAACCCAGGAGTCTACCCAGACGTCAACCGTGCAACAAAAACAACCACTGACCCGCCAGCAGCGCATTGAGCGCTGGTTTGAGGTCATCACGGCAATCATGCTGGGTGTTGTGGCCGTGGCAACAGCCTGGAGCGGCTATCAGGCAACTCGCTGGGCCGGTGAGCAGTCCACTCTGTTCGCTCAAGCTAGCGCTCTGCGCGTTGAATCAACTCGAGACTCGGCGCTAGCCGGGCAGTACAAGCTATACGACGTCATCCTCGTCAACAATTGGATCAACGCATATACCCAGGGCAATACCAAACTGGCAAACATTTTCCAGAGACGCTTCCGGCCTGAGTTCCGTCCGGCATTCGAAGCCTGGTTGGCGACCGATCCGTTCAATAACCCAAATGCGCCACCAGGACCGCTCTTTATGCCACAATACAAGGTCAGCCTGGATGACAAAGCGAATAAGCTTGATGCTCAGGCAGCTAAAACCTTCGATGAAGGACAGGCTGCCAAAGAGCAGGGCGATGCATATGTGCTCAATACCGTCTTTCTGGCCACGGTGCTGTTCCTCACCGCTATCGCCGAGAACTTCCAGTGGAATACGGTCAGAGCTGTGATCTTGTCGGTTGCCCTGGTGATGCTTCTGTTTGGCCTGTACCACCTGGTGACGTATCCGATCATTTGAGACAAACAAGCCGAAAACTATACCTTTTCTATACCCTGTGGGGAATAGCTTTCTTGAGCGCTTTCGACTATAGTGATTCTCAGGAGTATTTGCTGATCCCTGATCGGCGCTAGACCAGGCCTTCAAGCGAGAAGGCTAAAGTGACAACAGGTGTACAACATGTAGAAGTTTGTTGCTTTATGACTCACCTGAAGTGGTAGCGTCAGTTACCCAAGGAACATGCAATGGAAATATACCGCCCAAGCATCAGTTTGTTTGAAACGACGATGTACCGGATCAGTATCCTGGGCACCCTGGATAAGAATTGGTCCGATTATTGTGGCGGCATGACGATCGAGCATCTAAGCGATCCGAAGGGATATGCAAGGTCGATCCTGACAGGTCGATTGGCAGACCAATCCGCGTTGATTGGCGTTCTCAATTCGCTGCATGACATTGGCTGTCCGATTCTTTCGTTCGAGTGCTTAGAAGCAGGTTAGATGCAAAGAGAGGGGATGAATGAAAGGGAAAAGAGCACTATGGCACTAGAAACCCTGAAAAATAACCGCTACCGCATTGTGAGCCCACTCGGCAGCGGTAGTACCGGCGAGGTGTACCTGGTCGAGGACAATTTAAATAATCGACAGGAGGTGATCCTTAAGCTTCTCCATGCCTATGCGTATCCTCTGACGCAAGAGGCGCAAGGGGCCTCACGAGCCTTTAAATTTGAGGCAGGAGCTATTGCGCAACTCAATCATCCCAATATATTACCCTTGCTCGATTATGGCACCGAGACGATTGACGGGGAAGTCGTCCCTTTTATCGTGACCCCCTATTGCCCCGAAGGCTCGCTCAATACGTGGCTCGAGCGGCGGTCGAACAGCGACGTGCTCACCCTGGAAGACGCGGCACGCATCGTGCGCCAGGTCGCCGACGC
>WNGL01006826.1_pt1 | contig 19561 bp, 19 predicted proteins | sample 5400591 | NCBI WGS metagenome assembly WNGL01 (sample SAMN13153377, study PRJNA577476) | soil metagenome | isolation source: 80 cm soil or saprolite under Garry oak tree replicate 1 | place: USA:California | collected 2016-06-15 | reverse complement strand
GAACTGCTCGAGCAGATCGGCATGGTCACCCACACCCACCTCGGGCACGGGGCGCCCACCTACCACCTGGCCACCGACGCCGACCACGTGCACCTGGTCTGCCGTGACTGCGGCCGGGTCACCGAGATCGGCCCGGACGCGATCCGCCCGCTGATCACCGCGCTTGACGAGCGGCACGGCTTCGAGACGGACGTGGGTCATCTCACCGTCTTCGGGCGCTGCGCCGAGTGCCGGGAGGCCACTGATGCCTGACAAGAGCCCGCTGCTGGCCTGGCCAGGCGCGGTGGAGGCGAGCTGGCCGGACGAGGGCGTCGCCGCGCACTACGGCGACCCGATGCGCGAGCAGCGCGCGACCGAGGAGTCGGCGGGGGTCGTGGACCGATCCAGCCGCGGCGTGCTCCGGATCACCGGTCAGGACCGGCTGAGCTGGCTGCACAGCCTGACCACGCAGCACCTGGAGGGGCTGGCGGCCGGAGCGGGCGCGCAGGCCCTCATCCTCAGCCCGACCGGGCATATCGAACACCACCTGACGCTGGCCGATGACGGCGCCGCGGTGTGGGTGCACGTCGAGCCGGGCACCGCCGGGGCGCTGGCGGAGTTCCTCGACTCCATGCGGTTCATGACGCGGGTCGAGGTGGCCGACGTCAGCCGGGACTACGCGGTGCTCACCGTGCTCGGTCCCCGGGGCGGCGATCTCGCGGCCGGGCTCGACACGGTGGCGGCCAGGGTGAACCCGGGACCGTTCGGGACCATTGATCTGATCGTGGCCCGGGACCTGCTCCCCGATGTGGCCGGTGACCTGGTACGGCGCGGGGCCATGGCTGCGGGCATGTGGGCGTTCGAGGCCTTGCGGATCGCCGCGCGGGTCCCCAGGCTCGGCCTGGACACCGACCACCGGACCATCCCGCACGAGGTCGGCTGGATCGAGACCGCCGTGCACCTGGACAAGGGCTGCTACCGGGGCCAGGAGACGGTGGCCCGGGTGCACAACCTCGGTCATCCGCCGCGGCGGCTGGTCTTCCTGCACCTGGACGGCAGCGTGGACCGGCTGCCGGCGCACGGCGACCCGGTCGAGGCAGGCGGCCCAGATCTGGGGAGCACAGTGGTCGGGTTCACCGGGTCGGCGGCGCGGCACTACGAGCTCGGCCCGATCGGGCTCGCCCTGGTCAAGCGCACCGTGCCGGTGGACGCGACGCTGGTGGCCGGGGGCGTCGCCGCGGCGCAGGAGGTCATCGTGCCGCCCGACGCGGGCGCGAACGTCAAGGTGACGCTGCGCCGACGCCAGGTAATTTGAGAACCAAACCAGGACGGGAGGTGAGTTCGCCGTGCTCCGCAGGGCCCTGCTCGCCGCGTCAGCCAGCACCCGGCTGCGCCAGCTCATCACGACCGCGCCGCAGACCCGCGCCATCGTCGACTCCTACGTGGCGGGCGAGACCGCCGACGACGCGGTGCGGGTGACCAGGACGCTGCGGGCCGCGGGCCTGCTCGTCACCCTGGATTACCTGGGCGAGGACACCAAGGACCCGGCGCAGGCCGCGGCCGTCACCGACGAGTACATCCAGCTGGTCGGCAAGCTCGCGGCGGAGGGACTGACCCACGGCGGGGCCGCCGAGGTCTCGGTGAAGCCGACCGCCGTCGGGCTGTTCCTCGGCGCCAGGACCGCGAGGGAGAACATCAGCCGGATCTGCGCGGCCGCGCGCGAGACCGGCACCACGGTGACGCTGGACGCCGAGGAGTTCGCCGCGATCGAGCCGACGCTGCGGATCGCCGGCCAGCTGCGAGCGGAATACGGCGATCTCGGCTGCGTGGTCCAGGCGTGCCTGCGGCGCAGCGAGGCGGACTGCCGTGCGCTGGCCGTCTACGGGACCAGGGTCCGGCTGTGCAAGGGCGCCTACAGCGAGCCGGAAAGCGTCGCGTTCACCTCCCGCCGCGAGATCGACTCGTCCTATGCGCGCTGCCTGCGGGCGCTGATGAACGGCTCCGGCTACCCGATGCTGGCCACCCATGACCCGCGGCTGATCGAGATCACCGGGTCGCTGGCCCTGCTGACCGGCCGCGCTCCGGACAGCTTCGAGTACCAGATGCTCTACGGCATCCGGCCGGCCGAGCAGCGGCGGCTGGCCGAGACCGGCGCGCGGATGCGCGTCTACGTCCCCTACGGCGGCGACTGGTACGCCTACCTGGTACGCAGGCTGGCCGAACGGCCGGGCAACCTCGCGTTCTTCCTCCGCTCGCTGCGGTCGGACAGGTAACCTCCCATGATCGCGATCCTGGGCACGGGCAAGATGGGCGAGGCGCTGCTCTCCGGGCTGCTGCGCGCGGGGCGGCGGCCGTCGAATGTCATAGCCGCGGTCCGGCGCGACGAGCGTGGAACCGAGCTGAGCGAACGCTACGGGGTGCACACCGCGGACGCCGCCGCCGCCGCGAAAATGGCGGACACCCTGGTCCTGGCGGTCAAGCCGCAGGACATGGGCAGGCTGCTGGACGAGATCGCTCCCGCGGTGCCGGCCGGCACCCTGGTGATCTCGGTCGCGGCCGGCATCACGACCGCGTTCATCGAGCGACGGCTGCCCGGCCAGGTGCCCGTCGTCCGGGTCATGTCCAACACGCCGGTACTGGTCGACCAGGCGATGAGCGTGATCTCGGCCGGCGCTCACGCCGGCGAGGAGCACCTGCTCCGGGCCGAGGAGCTGTTCTTCCCGGTCGGCAAGGTGCTGCGCATCCCCGAGTCGCAGCAGGACGCCGCGACCGCGCTGTCGGGCAGCGGCCCGGCCTACGTGTACTACCTGGTCGAGTCGATGGTGGACGCAGGCATCCTGCTCGGCATGGCCCGCGGCGCCGCGCTGGAGATGGTCATCCAGGCGGTCTACGGCGCGGCCACCATGCTGCGCGAGTCCGGCGAGCACCCGGTGATCCTGCGCGAGGCCGTCACCTCGCCCGGCGGGACCACGATCTCGGCCATCAGGGAGCTGGAGAAGCACGGGGTGCGGGCGGCGTTCCTGGCGGCGATCGAGGCGGCCCGCGACCGCGGCCGCGAACTCGGGGCGGATTAGTGAGCGGCTCGCTCATGCTGGCCTGGGACGAGCGCCTGACCGGGTACGACTTCGGCCCTGGTCATCCGCTGGCGCCGGTGCGGGTCGAGCTGACGATCGCGCTGGCCCGCGAGCTCGGCGTGCTGGACCGTCCGGACGTGACCGTGGTGACCCCTGCCGCCGCGGAGATGGCCGAGCTCGAACTGGTGCACGACGCGGACTACATCGACGCGGTGCGCCAGGCCGGCTTCGATGGCCGGCCCAACGGCCGGTACGGGCTCGGCACCCCGGACAACCCGGTCTTCGCGGGCATGCACGAGGCGTCCGCGCTGGTGGTCGGCGCCACGCTCGCCGCGGCCCGCGCGGTCTGGCACGGCGAGGCCCTGCACGCGGCGAACATCGCCGGCGGCCTGCATCACGCGATGCGCCGCGCCGCCAGCGGCTTCTGCGTCTACAACGACCCGGCCATCGCGATCAGGTGGATGCTGGCCCAGGGCGCGCAGCGGATCGCCTACGTGGACGTCGACGTGCACCACGGGGACGGGGTGCAGGCGGCCTTCTACGACGACCCCCGGGTCCTGACCATCAGCCTGCACGAGCACCCGGCCACGCTGTTTCCTGGGACCGGGCTGGCGTCGGAGATCGGTTCGGGCGACGGCCGGGGCTATTCGGTCAACGTGGCGCTGCCCGCGGGCACCGGCGACGCGGGCTGGCTGCGGGCGTTCGACGCGGTGGTGCCGCCGCTGCTGCGCGCGTTCGGGCCCGAGGTGCTGGTCAGCCAGCACGGTTGCGATAGCCACCGGCTGGATCCGCTGGCCAACCTGCAGCTCAGCGTCGACGGCCAGCGGCGGGCCCAGCTGATGGTGCACGACCTGGCGCACGGGATCACCGGGGGAAAGTGGCTGCTCACCGGCGGCGGCGGATACCAGCTCGTGCAGGTCGTGCCGCGATCGTGGACGCACCTGCTCGCCGTGGCGTCCGGCGAGCCGGTCGATCCGGAACGGCCGGTGCCGGCGGCCTGGCGGGCGCTGGCCTCGACGCGAACCGGACTGAATGCGCCGACCCTGATGACCGACGGCGAGACCGCCGACTACATTCCGGTCAGCGCGGGGATCGACCCCGCCGATCGGGTGGACGCCGCGATCATGAACACATGCCGGGCCGTATTTGCCTGGCACGGCCTGCCCGCGCCGATCTGACCGCCTGCGCCGATGTGACCGCCATCGCAAATGCACGTGCGGCCGGGTCGGCGGGCCGGTTTTCCGCCCAATGCTGTTCTCCAATGACTGATGTCAACTGATAACAGGTGAAAGACGCGCCCGGAACACGCAGCTCAGCGCAGCGGACGGGATTTCGCCCGGGATGTCCCGATGATCGCGGCCAAACAGTAACAACAATGAAGCTATGCAACAATGAAGCTATGGACGGGGTTGCTCTTTTCTGTGCGGGACTTACCCTGGAGACGTACGTGACTGGTGCGCCGAATCCCGTCAAGTGCTCGGCTTCGTACGGAAGAGGCAACTCGATGGCAAGCGAAACCCCCCTAAGCGACGTCAGATTTCTCACCGTTGCCGAAGTGGCCTTGATCATGCGCGTGTCGAAGATGACCGTGTATCGGCTTGTGCACTCCGGCGAACTGGAAGCGATCCGCGTTGGACGCAGCTTCCGGGTACCCGAGGCCGCCGTCAATCAGTACCTGAGAGCCGCCTTCGTCGCTACTAGCTGAGACGGCCTGGGCCTAGGCCACGCCAACGCAGCCGGATCCCTGTCCCGCGGGGATCCGGCTGCATTCGGGCGCGGTTCCTGTCGCCCCCACCCCGGACGCCCCCGCGCCGGCCGTATGGTCGGCGCATGGCCGGGATCGGCCGCCCTAGCACGCCGTTTCGGAGGTAACCTCTTACGTTGGGTGTGTATCCAGCCGCCCTCACCGGGCGAGCGCGTTGGCGTGCCCGTCATACGCAGTGCCTAAGAAGGGTGGTCTCGTGGGGTCTGTCATCAAGAAGCGGCGCAAGCGCATGGCCAAGAAGAAGCACCGCAAGCTGCTCAAGAAGACCCGCATCCAGCGCAGGAACAAGAAGTAACGTCTCCCTGGTCCTCGTCCCGGCATGGCCGGACATCGGGCACCATAGGGGTTGATGTCGGTTCCTGTCCTGATCGGGTTCGCGGGCGTGCTGGTCGCGGCCGTGGCGACCGGCATGCTCGCCGGGCGGTGCGTCCGCCAGCCGCGGGTCGAGTTCATCGTGTGGACGGCCGCGACGCTGGGGCTGACCATCGCGCTCGCGGCGCAGAGCTTGGGCTTCTCCGGTGGCTTCGGCCCGACCACGTTCCGGGCCGTCCAGCTGTTCGCCCTCCTGCTGGCGCCGCTGTGGCTGGCCTGGGGCCTGGTCGAGCTGGCGGTGCCGAACGAGGCCGCCAGGTTCGGGATGCGGCTGACCTCCAGCGCGCTGACCGTGGTGGCCTCGGTGATCCTGGCCACCGACCCGCTCACCGCGCAGCCGTTCGGCAAGTCCTGGCCGCTCACCGGCCCGCACTTCCAGCCGATCTCGCACTATGCGCTGGACGTGGTGCAGGCCTTCGCGGTCGTGGCGGTGGTGGTGAGCGCGGCCGTTACTGCCGTGGGGCGGGCCGGTCGCGGTGCGCGGCCGCCGGCGATAGCGGTCGTCCCAGTTGGTGCAGCCGTGCTCATGACGGCCGGGCTGCGTTTCTCGCTTCCGGCCGGGGCCGCGTACCCGCTGCTCACCATGGTGGCGGCGGCGCTGGTGTGGTTCGGTGTCAGCCGGGTGCGAGAACTTCCGGGGCGTGACGGCGCGCTTTCACGCCGAGATGGTGTGCTGTCCCGGCGAGCGGCCGGGCGCAGGGGCGAGCGAGAGGGGAGGCGAGACCGCATGCGGGAAGGCAGGGGCCGGTACCGTCCCGGTGACAGGCCCGAGGACGACTTCTGGCCCGAGGACGCCGCCGGGCCCGCGGACGGCTACGTCGGCGACGGGCAGTACGCGACCTTCGGCCCGCGGGGCGACCTGCCCGCGCCCGGGCGCGGCCCCGCCGGGCCGCCGCCGCGGGATGGCGAGGCCAGGGACTGGCGTCACGCATCCGGGCCGCGCGGGCCATCGGCGGCCGCGCCCGCCAGGCCGTATGGCCGGATCCTGATTTACACGCTGCTCGATGACCGCGTCGCCGACTTCGACCGGCTGGCCGAGCAGACGGCGGAGGAGGTCAGGACCGGCGAACCCGACACCCTGGTGTACGTCATTCACACCGTGCCGAACGCGCCCATGCAGCGGATCTTCTACGAGATCTACCGGGACCGGGCCGCCTTCGACAGCCACGAGAGCCAGCCGTACATGCAGCGGTTCGTGGCCGACCGCCGGTCGCACGTGCTCGCGACCAACGTCATCGAACTGCGCCTCAAGTACGCCAAGGTCGCGCCGCTGCCGAACCCGCAGGCACCTTCGCCGACGCCCGCCGTCCCGGCGCCTGTTCCGGCGCCTGTTCCGGCGCCTGTTCCGGCGCCGGCCGGGCGGCCGCAGTTGCCCGGCGGCCCGCCGCCGCCGGCCGGCCCGCCGCAGCGACCTCAGCCGCTGCCCCCGGCCCGGCCGCAGCGTCCCTACCAGCAGAGTCCCGAGCCTCAGCGGCCCGAGCGTCAGCGGCCCGACCGGGAGTGGCCCGACCGGCAGGGGCCCGATCGGCCAGGGCGCGACCCGCGGCAGGGGCTGGACCCTCGCCAGGTGCCGTCGTCGGGCCGGCGTTACGGCGGCGGCTAGCCGTGCCGCGGATCACGCTGCTGGGGCGGCCGGGCTGCCACCTGTGTGACGACGCCCGGGCGGTGATCGAACGCGTGGCCGCCGACCTCGGCGTCGGCTGGGAGGAGCGCGACATCACCGCGTCGCCCGATGACATGCACGAGTACTGGGACAAGATCCCGGTGGCCCTGGTCGACGGGGTGCAGATCGACTTCTGGCGGGTAAGCGAGACCCGGCTCCGCGCGGCGCTCCGCTGACCTCCGCCACCTCTGCCCTGACCCGCCGGCTGTCGGCAGGGCGAAGAATGAGGCGGCGTAGCCATGCCCGGCTCGGCCCCGGCAGCAGCCGTCCTGACCAGGGTCGCGATGCAGCGGCTCCCCAACTGGTGCCGGAGTGGACGCGGTCTACGTCACTTTGTGAATCGATGCACAAAGGCGTACCGTGGAAGCGACGTCGGCTGACGCGGGCTCTTACCGCCGCCTTATCCCAACCCCAAGAGCCCAACCCAGGAGCGCTGCCGCGATGCACAGTAACGCTATGCCATCAGGAGCCAGCGGCCATTCTGAGACCAGTGGCCGGGGCGAGACCCACGGCTGGGCCGACGCCAACGGCCAGGTCAGGTTCGGCGGCCACCCGGGCAGGCCCGGCCGGGAGGCTGGGTCCTTCGCCGGGGCCGGAGCGGACGATCAGCCCGAGAGTAACGGCCAGCCCGACGGGATTCCCGAGGCCACGGTGGCGCGCCTGCCGGTGTACCTGCGCGCGCTGTACGGCCTGGCCGAGCGGGGCATCAGCACCGTGGCCAGCGAGGAACTCGCGGCCGCCGCGGGCGTCAACTCGGCCAAACTGCGCAAGGACCTGTCCCACCTGGGCTCCTACGGGATCAGGGGGGTCGGCTACGACGTCGACTACCTCGTCTACCAGGTGTCGAGGACGCTCGGCCTGACCCAGGACTGGCCGGTGGTCATCGTCGGCGCGGGAAACCTCGGCCGCGCCCTGGCCAACTACGGAGGATTCCTCTCCCGCGGCTTCACGATCGCCGGCATGCTCGACAGCGACAAGGCTATCGTGGGCAGCAGGATCGCGAGGCTCACCGTCCGGCACGTCGACGAACTCGAATCCGTGGTGGCCACGCACAAGGTCGCGATCGGCGTGATCGCCACCCCGGCCGGGTCCGCGCAGGCCGTCTGCGACCGGCTCGTCTCGGCTGGCGTCACGAGCATCCTCAACTTCGCTCCGCTCGTGCTGAGCGTGCCGGAAGGGGTAGACGTGCGGAAGGTCGACCTGTCGATCGAACTGCAGATCCTCGCCTTCCACGCCCAGCGCCGGTCGGCGGCGCGGCCTGAGCCCGGGTCCGCGAGCGGGCCCGGCTCTCCCGGACGGTCGCGCGGCGGGAACGCCAAGACCACCGACGGGCGTTCAAGACCTCAGGAACTCGCGGCCCAGGCCTAGGCGGTGAACAGGTGAGTGTGCTGGTGGTCGGCCTCAGCCACAAGAGCGCCCCGGTGGCGACCTTGGAGCGGGCCGCGGTGAGCGGTGACACTCTCACCAAGCTGCTCCGCGACGTGGTGCAGGCGGAGCCCGTGGCCGAGGCCTTCGTGGTCTCCACCTGCAACCGGGTCGAGGTATACGCCGACGTCGACAGGTTCCACGCGGGCGTCACCGCGATCTGCGAACTGCTCGCGCGGCACTGCGGGATGCCGTCGCACGAGCTCACCCCGCACCTGTACGTGCACTACGAGGACCGCGCGGTCAGCCACCTGCTCGCCGTGGCCACCGGGCTCGACTCGATGGTGGTGGGCGAGGACCAGATCCTCGGCCAGGTGCGATCGGCGGTCAAGCTGGCCACCGAGCACGGCACGGCCGGGCGGGTGCTCAGCGAACTCGGGCGGCTCGCGCTGCGCACCGGCAAGCGGGCCCGGGCCGAGACCGGCATCGGCCGGGCCGGTCACAGCCTGCTGAGCGGGGCGATCGAGCTCGCCGCGGCCCGCCTGAGGCCGGGCATCCCCGCCGGGCATGACGCCCCCGCTGAGCATGACGCGCTCGCCGGGCGGGCCGTGCTCGTCGTCGGCGCGGGCTCGATGAGCGCGCTCGCCGTGGCGACCGCCGCCAGAAGCGGCGCGGCCAGCATCGTCATCGCCAACCGGACCCGCTCCCGGGCCGAACGGCTGGCCGCGAGCGTGACCACGACCGTGACCAGGATCACCGGGCTGGCCGACCTGACCGGCGCGGCCGCCGCCGCGGACGTCGTCATCACCTGCACCGGCGCGGCCGGCCAGGTCATCACGCGGGACATGGTGTCCGCCGCGCTCGCCGCCAGGACGACCGCGGACCCGCTGGTGATCCTGGACCTGGCCATGCCGCGGGACGTGGAACCCGGCGTGGCCAGCCTGCCGGGCGCCGTGCTCATCGGCATGGACCAGCTCAGCGAGCACGCGAGCGCGGTCAGGGACGTCGACGTCGCCGCCGTGCGCGCGATCCTGGAGGCCGAGCTCGCCGCGTACCAGTCGGCCGTGGACGCCGCCCGGGTCGCCCCGACCGTGGTCGCCCTGCGGGCCAAGGCGGCCAACGTGGTCGACGCCGAGCTGGCCAGGCTGGCCGGCCGGCTGAGCGCCGACGGCCTGAGCGGTCACGCTCTGGACGAGATAGCCCAAACCGTGCGCCGAGTGGTAGACAAGCTATTGCACGCGCCGACCGTCCGGGTCAAGGAACTCGCAGGCTCGCCCGGCGGCGAGGAGTACGCCGCGGCGCTGCGAGTTCTCTTCGATCTCGATCCACGCGCAGTCGAGGCGGTTACCCGCGCCGCCCCGGAGCAGGAAGTGCGCTGGTGAACGGCTATACGGCGGCGTGCGGTCGCACGGCGAGAAGGGTGAACGGGTGAAAGAGCGGACGCTACGCCTCGGCAGCCGCAGGAGCCCGATGGCCGTCGCGCAGTCCCGCCAGGTGGCCGACATGATCACCGCGCGGACCGGCCGCCAGGTCGAGATCGTCGGGGTGACCACGCTGGGCGACGTCAGCCGGGCCCAGCTGACCCAGATCGGCGGCACCGGTGTCTTCGTCAGCGCGCTGCGCGAGGCGCTTCTGGCCGGCGAGGTGGACCTGGCCGTGCACTCGCTGAAGGACCTGCCGACCGGGCCCGCGACGGGCATCGTGCTGGCCGCGGTGCCGCCCCGGGACGACCCGAGGGACGCGCTGGTCGCGCGGGACGGCGCCAAGCTCGCCGACCTCCCGCCAGGGGCCAGGATCGGCACCGGCTCGCCGCGGCGCGCCGCCCAGCTGCTCGGGCTGCGCGGCGACCTGCGCTGCGTCCCGATCCGCGGCAACGCAGGCACCAGGCTGGGCAAGGTGAGCGGCGGTGAGCTCGACGGGGTGGTGCTGGCCTACGCCGGCCTGGCCAGGATCGGCTACGTCAGCACCGTCACGCAGGTCTTCGAGCCCGACGAGATGCTCCCGGCTCCCGGCCAGGGCGCCCTCGCGGTCGAGTGCCGAGACGGTGAGGTGGAGCTGGCGGCCCTGCTCGCCGCCGTGACCGACCAGGCGAGCGTGGCGGCGGTCACGGCCGAGCGCAGCCTGCTCGAGGCGCTCGAGGCCGGCTGCAGCGCGCCCATCGGGGCGTACGCGGCGGGTGTGGACCCGCTGCGGATGCGGGCCGCCGTCATGAGCACCGACGGAAGCCGCGTGCTGCGCGCACACGGCGCCGCCCCGCCCACCTCCCCATCCCGCCTCACTGGCGCCTGGCAGCTCGGCCGTGATCTCGCGGCGGAGCTGCTGCGATCCGGGGCTTCAGATCTCATCAGCGGGCCACAGGCACCCACGAGCAAGCAGGAATGATGTGCAGTGAGCGGTAGTCAGAGTCAGGAAGCAGGCAGGCAGGTGACGGCCGAAGCGGAAGACCGGTCGGCGGCCGGGTGGGTCGCGCTGGCCGGGGCGGGTCCCGGAGACGAAGGGTTGCTGACCGTCCGGGCGGCCGAACTCATCCGCCAGGCTGCCCTGGTGGTCGCCGGAGCCGACCTCGCGCCGCTCGCGCGCCGCTACCTGCGCCAGGACGCCATTCTGGCCGATCCCGCTGACGCGGCGGGATCCGCCCGGGCGCTGGTGCAGACGGCGAAGGCCGGCCACCTCGCGATCCGGCTGTTCAACGGCGACCCGCTGCTCGGCGGCGCGGCCGCCGACGCCGCGGCCTGCGCCAAGGCGGGGGTCAGGTTCGAGATCGTGCCCGGAGTGCCCGCGGCTACGGCGGTCCCGGCCTACGCGGGCATTCCGCTGGCCAGCGACCGCAGCGGTGAGCTGCGCATCATCCACGCCGCCGAGGCCAGCCAGCTCGCGTACAGCCCGGCCACCTTGGTCGTGCTCGGCGCGGACACCGCCCCGGCCGATCTGGGCAAGATGCTGATCGCGGCGGGCTGGCCCGATACGACCAGGCTCTCGATCACCTGGGACGGCACGACGAGCGCCCAGCAGACGGTGGTCTCCACCCTCGGCCGGATCGGGCCCGACCTCAAGGCGGCCGGGGTGTCCCTGGCCAATACCAGGGGTTCGGCCATCGCCGTGGTCGGCGAGGCGGTGGCGGCCAGGGACCGGCTGTCGTGGTTCGAGACCAAGCCGCTGTTCGGCTGGCGGATCCTGGTGCCGCGGACCAAGGAGCAGGCCGCGGTGGTATCGCAGCGCCTGCGCGAGTACGGCGCCGTGCCGGAGGAAGTGCCCACGATCGCGGTCGAGCCGCCGCGCACGCCGCAGCAGATGGAGCGCGCGGTCAAGGGCCTGGTCACCGGCCGGTACCAGTGGGTGGCCTTCACCTCGGCCAACGCGGTCCGCGCGGTGCGCGAGCGGTTCGAGGAGTACGGCCTGGACGCCCGCGCCTTCGCCGGCGTGAAGGTCGCCGCTGTCGGCGAGCAGACCTCGGCGTCGCTGCTCGACTTCGGCATAAGGCCGGATCTGGTGCCCGACGGGGACCAGTCGGCCGAGGGCCTCGCCGCGGTCTGGCCGCCGTATGACGACCTGCTCGACCCGATCAACCGGGTGCTGCTGCCCCGCGCGGACATCGCCACCGAGACGCTGCTGGCGCGGCTGATCGACCTCGGCTGGGAGGCCGAGGACGTGACCGCGTACCGCACGGTGCGCGCCGCGCCGCCGCCCGCGCCGGTCCGCGAGGCCATCAAGGGCGGCGGCTTCGACGCCGTGCTGTTCACCTCGTCCTCGACCGTGCGGAACCTGGTCGGCATCGCGGGCAAGCCGCACGCGGTCACGGTGATCGGGGTCATCGGTCCGCAGACCGCCAAGACCGCCGCCGAGTTCGGGCTGCGGGTCGACGTGACCGCGGCCAAGCCGTCGCTGGGGGCGCTGGTCGACGCGATGGCCGAGTACGGCGCGGGCCTGCGGGACGCGGCCCGGGAGGCGGGAGAACCTGTCCGCAGGCCGAGCGAGCGCAGGCGCGGCGCGCGCCGCAGGCTGCGCTAGGAGGGTCATCAACATGAGCGCCGCGTTTCCCATCGCACGGCCCCGGCGGCTGCGACGGACGCCCGCCCTGCGCAGGCTCGTGGCCGAGACCTCGCTGCGCCCGGCCGACCTGGTGCTGCCCGTGTTCATCAAGGAGGGCCTCGGCGAGCCGCAGCCGATCCGCTCGATGCCCGGTGTCGTCCAGCACACCAGGGACAGCCTGCGCAAGGCGGCCGCGGAGGCGGCCGGTGCGGGCGTGGGCGGGCTGATCGTGTTCGGCGTCCCCGCGGCCAAGGACGGCCGGGGCTCGGCCGCCGACGACCCCGCGGGCATCTCCCAGCTCGCCCTGTCCGACCTGCGCGCGGAGACCGGCGACGCCTGCGTCGTCATGGCCGACCTGTGCCTGTGCGAGTACACCGACCACGGCCACTGCGGCCTGCTGACCGAGGACGGCGACGTGAGCAACGACGTCACCGTCGAGCGCTACGCCGCGATCGCCGTCGCCCAGGCCGACGCGGGCGCGCACCTGGTCGCGCCGAGCGGGATGATGGACGGCCAGGTGGCGGCCATCAGGGCGGCGCTGGACGCCGCGGGCCACGGCGACGTCGGGATCTGCGCCTACTCGGCTAAGTACGCGTCCGGCTTCTACGGCCCGTTCCGCGAGGCGGCGGAGGGCGCGCCCGCGTTCGGCGACCGGGCCAGCCACCAGCAGGACCCGGCCAACGCCGTCGAGGCGCTCCGCGAGGTGGCGCTGGACATCGACGAGGGCGCCGACATGGTGATGGTCAAGCCGGCCCTGGCCTACCTGGACGTCATCAGGCGCGTCGCGGACTCGGTGACCGTGCCGGTGGCGGCGTACCAGGTCAGCGGCGAGTTCGCGATGGTCGAGGCGGCGGCGGCCAACGGCTGGCTGGACCGGGACCGGGTCATCATGGAGACGCTCACCGCGATCCGCCGCGCGGGCGCGGGCGTCATCTTGACCTACTGGGCGGCCGAGGTGGCCCGCTGGCTGGACAGTGGTGTACACAGTTGAGCACCACGTTTACGGTGTGCAAACTGTGACCGTTTCTGCGGGCATACCTCGTTCAATGGGCCGAACGGACTGTGGTTTATGCCCTACGATAGGTAACAGGGATATTCGGGCAGTGATACCCAGCCTCGTTCGGTATCTGTATCTTGCGCGATGGGACGAGCGGTCCTGACGGGGGCCAGTCCCAGGCGTTGCACGGCAGCACCCCATGACAGGAGTGGCAGAGGTCTATGGTCGACGTGATGCGGCGGCGAGGCCGCGGCCGGGCGGCGGAACGTCACCAGCCGCTCGGCGCCGTGGCGGCGCAGTACGCGTCCATGGGCTGGCCGGTGTGCGCGGGCGCGCATTCCTACCGCGGCACGCGCGCCGCGATGGAGCCGGGCCGTGCCTGCTCGTGCGACCGGGTCGGGTGCCCCGCGCCCGGCGCGCACCCGGTGTCGCCGGCCTGGCAGATGCAGGCGTCGGTAGACCTGAGCGTGATCCAGAACTGGTGGGAAACCCGGCCGGAGGCGAACGTAATCCTCGTCACCGGCCGGGTTTTTGATGTGCTCGACGTGCCGGTGGCCGCCGGTTCCGCGGCGCTCGCGCAGATGGAGGCGGCCGGGGCGGCCGTCGGCCCGGTCGCGGTGCTCGGCCAGGACCGGATGCTGTTCTTCGTGATAACCAGGGGCTCGCCCGCCGACGAGGACGAGTGGTGGTCGTGCGGGCTCGACTCCGAGCCGGAGAGCGTCGTGGTGGGCCTGCGCTGGCACTGCCGGGACAGCTACGTGCTGGCCCCGCCGTCGCGCTCCGCGGACGGCTTGGCCGCGCGCTGGCTGCGCCCGCCGCGGGAGCGCCCGCTGCCGGACGCGCTGCGGCTGCTCGAGTACCTCGTGGATGCCTGCGAGGCGTAGCGTTACCCAATGATCAGTCGTAGTGATGCCCTGTTCGCGCGCGCGCGGGAGGTCACGCCCGGCGGGGTGAACTCCCCGGTGCGCGCGTTCGGCTCGGTCGGCGGCGTGCCCAGGTTCATGGCGCGCGGGTCCGGGCCCTACCTGACCGACGTGGACGGGAACGAGTACGTCGACCTGGTGTGCTCGTGGGGACCGATGATCCTCGGCCACGCGCACCCGGCGGTGCTGGCGGCCGTGTCCGAGGCGCTGCGCGACGGCACCTCGTTCGGCGCGGCCACGCCCGGTGAGGTGCGGCTGGCCGAGGAGATCATCGAGCGCACCCCGGTGGAGCAGGTCCGCCTGGTCAACTCGGGCACCGAGGCGACGATGTCGGCCGTGCGGCTGGCCCGCGGGTTCACCGGCCGCTCCCTGGTGGTGAAGTTCGCCGGCTGCTACCACGGCCACGTGGACGCGCTGCTCGCCGCGGCAGGCTCCGGCGTGGCCACGCTCGGGCTGCCCGACTCGCCCGGCGTTACCGGGGCGTCCGCCGCGGACACCATCGTGCTGCCCTACAACGACCTCGACGCCGTCTCCGCCGCGTTCGCCGAGCGCGGCCCGTCGATCGCCTGCGTCATCACCGAGGCGTGCCCGGCCAACATGGGCGTCGTGCCGCCCGGGCCCGGGTTCAACGCGCGGCTGGCCGCCCTGTGCCGGTCGGCCGGCGCCCTGCTGATCATGGACGAGGTGCTGACCGGCTTCCGGGTGACCTCGGCGGGCTGGTACGGCGTCGACGGCGTGGCCGGCGACCTGATGACGTTCGGCAAGGTGATGGGCGGCGGGCTGCCCTGCGCGGCCTTCGGCGGGCGCGCCGAGATCATGTCGCGGCTGGCGCCGGCCGGGCCCGTCTACCAGGCCGGCACGCTGTCCGGCAACCCGCTCGCCGTCGCGGCCGGCCTGGCCACGCTGGGCGGGTGCACCCCGGACGTGTACGCGCGGGTCGACGCCGCCGCCGCGGCCGTGGCCAAGCTTGCGTCCTCGGCGCTGGAGGCGGCGGGAGTGCCGTACTTGCTGTCCGAGGCGGGCAGCCTGTTCTCGGTGTTCCTCGGCCGGACGGCGCCGGTCCGGTCCTTCGCCGACGCCAAGGACCAGTCGCCCGCGGCCTACGCCGCGTTCTTCCACGCCATGCTCGACCGCGGCGTGTACCTGCCGCCGTCCCCGTACGAGGCCTGGTTCCTCTCCGCGGCCCACGACGACGCCGCGCTCGAGCGCATCGCCACCGCCCTCCCCCCCGCCGCGACGGCCGCCGCGGCGGCACTGAACGCCTAGTATCCAGATCCGTGCCTGACCTGGACTAGGTAAGCTGGCCGGGCTATGTCCGACACAACCATCGTCCACCTGCTCAGGCACGGCGAGGTGGAAAACCCGGCCGGCATCATCTACGGCCGCCTGCCTGGATACCACCTGTCCGCGAACGGCCGCGAGATGGCCAGGGCCGCCGCGGATTACTTCTCCGAGCGAGCGGCGGTGGCACTGTTCTGCTCCCCGCTCGACCGGGCCCAGGAGACCGCGCGCCCGGTGGCGGAGCGGCTCGGCCTCGACATCGTGACGGACGACCGGCTGATCGAGTCGTGGAACCACTTCGAGGGCATGAAGTTCAGCGTGGGCGACGGGGCGCTGCGCCGCCCGGAAAACTGGCCGTACCTGATCAACCCGTTCCGGCCGTCCTGGGGCGAGCCCTATCGGGACGTCGCGGCCAGGATGCTCGCCATGATGGCGACCGCGCGGGACGCCGCGTCCGGCCAGGAGGCGGTGTGTGTCAGCCACCAGCTTCCCATCTGGGTGACCCGGCGGATGGCCGAGCGCAAACGGCTGTGGCACAACCCCGCCACCCGGGAGTGCGCGCTCGGCAGCGTGACCAGCTTCACCTATTCGGGCGACGAGCTCACCGGGGTTTACTACACGGTGCCGGCCCGCAGACAGGTAACCCAGGGCGATGCGGCACAATAGTGCGGTACTACCCCCTGTAGGAGATCGCAAGGGTCTGCCCGTGCCGAGCCCCGTGTTGAGAACTCTGTCCGCCAGAGTGAGGCGCCGCACGGTCGTGCTGGCGGCGGCCGTGGTCACGGCGGCGCTACTGGCCGTGGCGCTGGTGGCGACGTTCGCCGGCGGCGGGAGCAGCGGCGTGACCTACCTGGACAGCAACGACACCGCGGTCCTTTACGCGTCCGGGCATCGCCCGCTGGCGCCGGAGTTCTCCTCGACCACGCTGGCCGGCGCACCGGCGCGGTTGTCCTCCTACCGCGGCCAGGTGGTCGTGCTCAACTTCTGGGGATCGTGGTGCCCTCCGTGCCGCGCGGAGGCCCCGGCGCTCGCCGCGGTGGCTCGGCACTACCAGCCGGCCGGCGTGTCCTTCCTCGGCGTGGACGAGCGTGACTCGCAGGCCAGCGCCGAGGCCTTCGTCCGCAACTTCGGCGTCACGTACCCGAGCGTGAGCGACCCCAGCCAGGTGATCGCCCTCGATTTCAGCGCCGTGGTGCCGCTCGCCGGGACCCCGACCACGCTCGTGATCGACCCGTCCGGGCATATCGCGGGCGCCGTCTTCGAGTCCGCGACCTACTCGGAGCTGGCCGCGATCCTGGCGAAGGTCACCGGGAAGGGCGGGTGAGCCGATGACCGATGTGCGCGCGCCGGAAACGGACCCGTTCGACGCGGCGGCCGAACCAGACGACCCGTCCCGCCCCGGCCCCGCGTCGCCAGCGGGCGGCGCGTTCGGGCTCGCCGGCTGGCTGAAGTGGGCGTGGCGCCAGCTCACCTCGATGCGGATCGCGCTGGTCCTTCTCTTCCTGCTGGCCCTGGGCAGCGTCCCCGGGTCGATGCTGCCGCAGCAGGGCAACAACCCTTCCGGCGTTCAGCAGTACTTCGTATCGCATCCGGCCCTCGCGCCCTGGCTGAACCACCTCGGGCTCTTCAACGTCTTCGGCGCGCCCTGGTTCGCCGCCATCTACCTGCTGCTGTTCGTCTCCCTGGTGGGCTGCGTGGTGCCGCGCACCTTCCGGCTGGCCGGGTCGGCGCGCGCGCTGCCGCCGCGCGCGCCGCGTCACCTGGCCCGGCTGCCCAGGTCCGCCGAGTACGCCACCGCGCTGCCGCCCGCCGAGGCGGTCGAGGTGGCGGCCGGGGTGCTGGCCGGTCACGGCTTCCGGCTCCGCCGGGCCGATTCCGCAGCGCCCCATCCCGCCGGGCCCGATCCGGCCGAGGCGGGCACCTGGGTCTCGGCGGAGAAGGGTTACCTCAGGGAGGTCGGCAACCTGCTCTTCCACCTGGCGCTGCTGGGCGTGCTGGTGTCGGTCGCGCTCGGCGGGCTGTTCGGCTACAAGGCCGACCGGCTGCTGGTGCAGGGCACGACCTTCGCCGACACCGCGAGCGCGCTCGATGAGTTCCACCCGGGCCGTCTGGTCACCGCCGCCGACCTGGGCCCGTTCACGATCACGCTGAACAAGTTCGACGCCAGCTACATCGCCTCCGGGTCGCAGCGCGGCCAGCCGGCCGCGTTCGACGCCCAGATCAGCTACACCGAGCAGCCGGGCGGCCCGGTCCGCACCGGCCACCTGGAGGTCAACCGCCCGCTCTCGATCGACGGGGCGAAGGTGTACCTGATCGGGCACGGGTACGCGCCGCGGTTCAAGGTCACCGACGCCCGCGGGCAGGTGGTGTACGACGCGCCGACGCCGTTCATCGCGGGCACGACGGGGAACTTCCTGTCCGAGGGCGTGGTCAAGGTCCCCGACGCGCGGCCGGAGCAACTCGGCTTCACCGGCGTCTTCGTGCCGACCGCGGTGGACGTCGGCGGCACCCTCGAGTCGGTGTTCCCCGCCGCCGACAACCCGGTGGTGAGCCTGATCGCCTACGCGGGGAACCTGGGCACGAACGACGGGGTATCGCAGTCCGTCTACCAGCTGGACACCAGCGGTATGCAACGGCTGACGACCAGCCCGCAGGTGCTCCAGCCCGGGCAGTCGCTGAAGCTGCCCGGCGGCCAGGGCACGATCACCTTCACCGGATACGTTCCGTGGGTGAGCCTGGCCATCACGCACGATCCCGGCCAGCTGCCCGCCCTGATCTGCGGCATCGCCGCCCTCGGCGGGCTGCTGCTCTCGTTCATGATCCGCCGCAGGCGGGTCTTCGTGCGGGCCCGCGCCGGCGAGAACGGCACCACGGTGCAGGTCGGCGGCCTGGCCCGTACCGACGCCAGCGGCGGCTTCGAGGCCGAGTTCGCGTCGCTGGCCGCCGAGCTCAGGGCGGCCTGCCAGCAAGGACGACATCCTCAACGAGAGGGAGAGTGAGGGGCCATGCCCGTCAACGTTGCCCTAGGTCACGTCAGCAACGCGTTCCTGATCGCGGCGCTGGTCATCTACTCCCTCTCCGTGGTCGCGTTCGCCGGCGACTTCGCCTACGGGCGGCCCCGCCGGGCCGCGACGGCTCGCGGACAGCAGGCGCAGGACCGTGCCGCCGCCCTGGCCGCCGTCGGCGCGCCCGGCCGGGCGGCCCAGGCTCCGGCGGTCCCCGAAGCTCCGGGGGTTCCGGAGCCGGCCGGCGACCCCGCCGCCTCCGAGTCCATGCCAGAACCCGAGGTGCCCGCGCTGCGCGCCATCCGTGAGGCCGGCCGCTGGGTGCTGGCGGCGGTGGTGCTCAGCCTGGCCGGGGTGACGGCGCATACCGCGGCCGTGCTCACCCGCGGGCTGGCGGTGCACCGGGCGCCCTGGGGCAACATGTACGAGTTCATCACCGCCCTGACCTGCGTCGCCGCGATCTTCTTCCTGGTCGTGCTGATCCGTTACCGGGCCTGGACCCTGGGCGTCTTCGTCATGGGCGCGGTGGTGGTCACGCTGGGGCTCGCCGAGACGCTCGTCTACACCGCGGCCGGCGAACTCGTCCCGGCCCTGCAGTCGTACTGGCTGGACATCCACGTCACCGCGATGACGCTGGCCACCGGCATCTTCTTCGTCGCCGCGGTGCTCGGCTTCGTCTACCTCTGGGTCGACCGCTATACCCGGCGGGTGGCCGCGGGCCGCGCCGCGCCGGGCAACGGCATCGTCCGCCGGCTGCCCAGCATCGAGCAACTCGACCGGCTCACCTACCGGACCATCGTGTTCGGGTTCCCGGTCTGGACGTTCGGCGTCATCGCGGGCGCGATCTGGGCCGACCAGGCGTGGGGCAGGTACTGGGGCTGGGACCCGGTGGAAACCTGGGCCTTCATCACCTGGGTGCTCTACGCCTCGTTCCTGCACGCCCGGGCCACCGCAGGCTGGCGCGGCCGCCGGGCCCACTTCATCCAGCTGCTCGGGTTCACCAGCCTCATCTTTAACATCCTGATCGTGCAGGCCTTCATCGCCGGACTGCACTCCTACGCCGGCGTGGGCTGAGCCGGCGTCACCCGCTGCGGCCTCGGGCTAATTC
>WNGL01003244.1_pt1 | contig 19562 bp, 23 predicted proteins | sample 5400591 | NCBI WGS metagenome assembly WNGL01 (sample SAMN13153377, study PRJNA577476) | soil metagenome | isolation source: 80 cm soil or saprolite under Garry oak tree replicate 1 | place: USA:California | collected 2016-06-15 | reverse complement strand
CCCCAGGCGTAGGCGGCCCACACCGCGGGAACGGCGAGGAGGCCCTCGGCGGCGCTCACGACGCGCGCTCGCGGGCAAGCCTCCGGTCGCCGAGGACCAGATCCACGATCTCTTCCGCGGCGCGGACACGACGGTAGAGCCGGATCCGGTCACGAATGCTCTTCAGGAGGCCGGGATCCCTCAGGGCCGCGGCGATCACCCGCTGAAGCTGAGCGCCCGATCCCGCCACCAGGCCCACGCCCGCCATGGCGGCAAAGCGCTCGTTCCGCGCCTCCTGGCCGGGGAGCGAGCCGAAGCAGATCACCGGCAGCTCGGCGGCCAGCGCTTCCGCGAGGGTGAGCCCGCCTGCCTTCGTCACCAGGATATCGGCGGCCGCCATCATGGCGCGCACGTGATCCACGAAGCCGAAGACTTTGATCCGCTGCTCGTGTCCAGCCACCAGGCGCTTCAGCCGTGCCTCGAGCGCGCGGCTGTGGCCCACCACGAATACGGCCTGGAAGGGTTGCTCCATGGCGAGCACGGCCCGCGCCGCCTCCTCGAGACGCCCGAAGCCGCCTCCCGACCCGTCCATGAAGAGGAGGACGGGGAGCCGGGGCGAGAGACCGAGAGAGAGGCGCGCGGCCGCCCGGTCGGGCTGCTCGAGGAACTCGGGCGCCACCGGTATACCGGTCACCACCACGCTCTCGCGCGGCAGGCCGCGCGCCGTGAGCTCGTGGGAGATCTCTTCGGAGGGCACACAGTACCGATCGACGTGCGGATGAATCCACTGGGTGTGGGCGACGAAGTCGGTGAAGACAGTGGTGTGCGGCGGGGTCCGCTCGCCGCGCGAGCGCAGGAAGGACAGCGCCCCCGCGGGGGTGGGCTGCACGGACACCACCTGGTCGTAGTGATGCGCGCGCAGCATCTGGCGGAGGTTCCGCGCCCCCACGTGATTGAAGCCGAGGAGGAGCGGCGACCCCACGTTGATCCGGTCGCCCAGCCAGTACGCCCCGCCCCATACCGCGGGGGCCCGATGGAGTATTCCGTAATAGAGGGCGCGGCTCCAGCGATCGAAGGCCGGATGAACGAGATCGCGGAAGTGGTCCACCACCGTGGGAAGCGCGCCCGCCCGGCGGAACTCGTCGGCGAGGATGCGGGCGGCCCGGGTATGCCCGGAGCCGTACGAAGCGGTGAGAATGAGGACCCGCCGCGGCGACCCGCTCATGCCTCGGGCCGCCGCGCCACGAGGAGCGTGAGCCTTCCCGCCTGCACGGTCTCCTCGCGCTGGTTGACGATTTTCCGCTCTTCGATCACCACCCCGGCATCTCGCATGTTCCGCTTGGTCAGGGTGCGCGACACGCTGTGAATGGTGTCGCCGACGCGGAGGGAGGCGAGGAACCGCCATTCGAATCCCATGAAGGCCAGCACGGCGAGCGGGGGCCGCGGCACCCGCCAGCCGAGACCCGAGGAGAGACACAGCGGCAGGAGGCTCGGCACGGTGTCCGCATCAGCCTGACCAGCTTCCCCGGTGATCCCCGTGAAGAGCGTCACGTGCGCCCGGGTGAGGGTGATGCCCGGTGTCTCGAGGGGGACATTCACCTCGACGTCTTCGAAGAAGCATTGAACGGGCGCGGCGGCCGCCTCCCTCATTCTGGCCGTCGCTCCACGGCGTGTTCCGTCTCTCCCTCCTGGACCACCTCCCCGAGCTGATTGACGAGCTGCCGCTCGACGGCGACGAGACCCCGGCTCGCGTCGGGCCCGTCCTTCTTGGCGGTGATGCGGGAGCGAACATGGACGGTGTCCCCGATCTTGATCGGTCCCTTGAACTTCCACGTGAGCCCGCTAAGCACGCCGTGGGCGGCCGCCGGCTCGCCGCGAGTGGCGAGGCCCTGCTCGATGCTGAGGCCGAGAAGGCCGTGGGCGATGCGCTCCCCGAAGATGGAGGTCTTCATGTGCTCCGCGTCGGTATGGAGCACATTGTAGTCACCGGAAAGCCCGGCGAAGATCACGATGTCGGCCTCGGTGACGGTCCGCCCGGGAGAGGTGAATTCCTGACCGACGGCGAGGTCCTCGAAGAATGTACCCGAATGGCCGCTCACGGGGCCGTAGGATAGCATGGGCGGCCCGGACATAAACTTGTGATATTCTTGGCTCCGCTGAATTAATCCAAATCCTGATTTGGGTCCTACACACACCAATGGAGGTGGGTATGGAGACTCGTCGCCAGTTCATTCTCAAGGGGGGAAAGCTCGTCGCCGCGGGTGTGGCGGCGGCCGCCTCCGGGCCGACGGTCTTCACGCGCGGCGCAGGCGCCGCGGACAAAACGCTGAAGATCCTCCAGTGGAGCCACTTCGTCCCCGCCTACGACAAGTGGTTCGACCCGTTTGCGAAAGAGTGGGGCGCCAAGCACGGTATCGAGGTGACGGTGGATCATGTGGGCTTCGCCGACGTCGTCCCGCGTGCCACCGCCGAGGTGGCCGCTCAGTCGGGCCACGACATCCACATGTTCATCGGTCTCGGGAGCGCCTTCGAGGAGCACGTCGTCGACCTCAAGGACGTGGTCGCCACGCTCGACAAGAAGTACGGCAAGTCGGTGGAGCTGGCCCAGCGCAGCACCTACAACCCGTTCACCAAGAAGCAGTTCGCCGTCTCGGACATGTGGGTGCCCGACCCCGGCAACTACCACAAGAAGATCTGGACCGATATCGGCCAGCCGAACGGGCCGGCGACCTATGAAGACCTCGTCAAGGCGGCGCCCGAGATCAAGAAGAAGTACCCGCAGATGCAGATCCCGATCGGCATCGGGCTCAGCCAGGACATCGATTCGAACATGGCCGTGCGGAACATGCTGTGGTGCCACGGCGGCTCCATCCAGGACAAGGACAGCAACGTGGTCCTGAATTCTCCCGAGACCCTCAATGCCCTCGAGTACGCGAAGCGGCTGTACTCGGTCGGGATGACGCAGGCCGTGCTGTCCTGGAACGCGGCATCGAATAACCAGGCCTTCAATGCCCAGGAGACGTCGTACATCCTGAACTCCATCTCCGCCTACCGGACGGCCCAGGACAATAACCTGCCCGTGCTCGAAAACTACTTCTTCGTCCCCGCCCTCAAGGGGCCCGCGGGCATCATGCTGGCCTCCGAGCACGTGATGAGCGGCTATGTCGTCTGGAAGTTCTCCAAGAGCCAGGAGAGCGCCAAGGAGTTCCTCGTCGGCCTCATCGACGCCTCGCGCGAGTCCATGCTGGCGAGCAAGCTGTACAACTTCCCGTCGTTCTACGGCGCCGTCGCCGATTCCGGCACCCTGATGAGCAAGAAGTACGAGTCGGGCGCCGCGTGGATCGCCAAGCAGTGCAACAACGACCCGTTCGGGTCCAAGCCGGCAGACAAGCTGGCCCTGCTCGCGAAGGCCCTGCCCTGGTCGACCAACCTCGGCTACCCCGGCTTCGCCAACCCGGCCGAGGGCGAAATCTTCGACACCTACGTCATCACGGACATGTTCGCCAAGGCGGCCACGGGAGCGCTGTCGCCCAAGGACGCCATGACGGAAGCGAGCACCCGCACCAAGGAGATCTTCAACAAGTGGCGCAAGAAGGGCATGGTGGCTGGAGGCTCGAAGGACAAGTAGCCACCTGAGTCCTCAACCGCATCCTGGCCGGCAGGTGGGTCCCGTCGGGATCCGGTTGGGCCGCTTGCCGGCCAACGTTTGACAGGAGCATGGACGCCACTGAAGCCCTCAGCACCCCGGTACCCTTCAAGGTCGCGGATACACTCTCGCCCCGCGACCGCCGGCTGGGGAAGCTGCTGCTCGCCCCGGCCCTCGCCTACATCTTCCTGCTGGTCGCGCTCCCCTTCGTACTGGCGCTCTTCCTCAGCCTGACCAACTCCTCGGCCGGGAGTCTCGACTTCTCCTTCGTGGGGCTGCAGAACTTCAGGAACGTCGTCGCGAATCCGGTGTTCCTGCGCGCGCTCTGGAACACGTTCGTCTTCACGTTCGTCTCCCAGGTGCTGGTCATGGTCTTCGGCAATGTCATCGCGCGTGCTCTCCTCAAGGACTTCCGCGGCAAGCTCCTCGTGCGCTTCCTTATCCTGATGCCGTGGGCGGCTCCCATCTCGCTGGCGACGCTGGGGTGGCTCTGGATCTTCGACTCGACGTTCAGCGTCATCAACTGGGTGCTCAAGGTGGTGGGCTGGCTTGGACCTGGCCAGTGGTACTACTGGCTGGGCGACCCGACCCTCGGCATGGCCGCCATCATCACCGTGCACGTGTGGCGGCTCCTGCCATTCTCCACCGTGATCCTTCTCGCCGGTCTGACCTCGATCCCGGCGGAGGTCCACGAGGCCGCCGACATCGATGGAGCGGGTCCCTTCGCCAAGGCGTTCCAGATCACGATCCCGATGATGCTGCCGATTCTTACCGTCGCGATCCTTTTCGGCACCGTCTTCACCTTCACGGACATGAACGTGGTCTACCTGCTCACGCGCGGCGGTCCCTACAACAGCACGCACGTGCTGGCCAGCCTCGCGTACCAGGAGGGGGTGCTGGGCGGAGACGTCGGGCGCGGCGCTTCCATCGCGGTCTTCCTCCTCCCCCTCCTCGTGGTGATGGCAATCCTCATGCTGCGAACCTCGCGGCAAGCCGAAGTGGCGTAGCATGCGGCGCGGCCCGGTCCAAAAAGCGCTCGCGATGGTGGTTCACCGCTCCGTCATCCTGGCCTTCACGGCCTTCGCCATCTTCCCCTTCTACTGGATGGTCATCACCGCCTTCAAGCAGAACAGTGACCTGTACGTCGGCGCCTCGAACACGGCCCACAATCCTTTCATCTTCAACGCGGCGCCCACGCTGATCCATCTCCGGATCCTCTTCCAGAACACCCTGTATCTGACCTGGCTCTTCAATACGCTCTGGGTCGGCGCCATTGTGGTCATCATCACCCTCGTGCTGGCCGTGCCCGCCGCCTACAGCCTGGCCCGGCTCACCGGACGCTGGGGCGAGCGTCTCTCGATCGGGATCTTCCTGACCTACCTCGTGCCCTCGACCTTGCTCTTCATACCCTTCTCGCGACTCGTGGCGCTGCTCGGGCTCCAGAACCAGCTCGGGGCCCTCGTCCTGATCTATCCGACGTTCACGGTGCCATTTTGCACGTGGCTGCTCATGGGCTTCTTCAAGACCCTCCCGAAAGAGGTCGAGGAATCCGCCATGGTGGACGGATGCAGCCGGCTGGGCGCCATCGGACGCGTCGTGCTGCCGCTGGCGATGCCGGGGCTGCTGACGATCATCATTTTCGCGCTGACGCTGACCGTCCAGGAGTTCGTCTACAGCCTCACCTTCATCTCGTCCGTCGAACGGATGACGGTCAGCGTGGGCGTGCCCGTCGCCCTCGTGCGCGGCGACGTCTACTATTGGGGTTCCTTGATGGCCGCCTGTCTGATCACGAGCGTACCGCTGGCCCTGATCTACAGCTTCTTCCTCGACCGTTTCATCGCTGGCTTTACTGTCGGCGCGATCAAGTAGCCGCCCGCCCGCCTACCTCCAGTAGACGAAGCGGCCGCTGGCTCCGGCGGCGCCCATCCTCACCCACGCCATGTAGGAGTACTTCTGGTTGATCTCGCCGCCGGGTGACGGCGTGAACGAGATCTCCCCCAGGGGCGTCTCGTAGGTGCCGGACATGAGCTGGCGGTTCAGGTCGATCCTGAGCGCCGCGAGGTCCATCCGGGCGATCGGGGTCTTCTTGTCGACCGCTCGCAGTGCCTCGACGAAGACCTGGACGGCCGTGAAGGCCTGGGCGCTCAACTGGGTCGGGTCCTTGTCTTGCTTGCCCTTGTACATCGACCGGAACGCCTCGCTCACCTTGCTCTTGAACTCCGGGCTGTACACCTGGGCGACCAAGAGCCCGTCGCAGTGCGCCTTGCAGACCGGGAGGATATTGGTCGTGTTCAGGCCACTGCCGCCGATGATGAGCCCCTTGTAGCTGAGCTCACGGAGCTGTCTGACCACGGTGGCGCCGTCCGTCTGGAGGCCCGAGATGATGACGAGATCCGCCTGGGCGTTCAGCACGCGCGTCACGTGGGCGGTGAAGTCCGTATCCGTAGTCTGAAAGGTCTGGACGGAGACCAGGTCGAGCTTGAAGGTGTCCGTGACCGCGAGCTGAAAAGTCTCGGCCTCGGACCTGTTGAACGCCTCGTCCTGGGCGTACACCACGGCCACGCGCCGGATCTTCGGATTGAGCCTGAGTGCGGCCCCGATCGCGACCGGCGCGAGGACGGAAGGCGGAGCCGAGACGCGCGACACGAACTCGCCGATCTGCGTGATGCCCTTGGCCGTGTTCGACGCGCCCATCACCGGCACCTTCGCCCGGTTGGCGATGGGACCGGCGGCGAAGATCTGTCGCGAGAGGCTCGGCCCCACGATGCCCACCACCCTCGCGCCATGGATGAGCTCCTGGAACGCGTCGATGGCCGTCGCGTCGTCGCTTCCCGCGTCCTCGAGAACGAGCTTGACCGGGCGACCGTTCACCCCGCCTTCCTTGTTGAAGTACTCCTCGGCGAGCTGTGCCCCGAGGATCTGCTCCCTCCCCGCCGGGGCGATATTGCCGGTCTGAGCAACGGCGATCCCGATGGGAATCGGCTGGACCGGCTGAGACCATGCGGAGCCGACCATGGACACGAGCGCCAGGCCCGCCACCAGAATCGTCCCCCGTGTCGTCACGGAAACACGCATGCTTTGTGCCCCCACCCGAGGCGTCAGCCTTCCTCCCATCGCCGGCGGCGCGAGTCTAGCACTTTCCCAGGCCCGCGGCACAGGCGACAAGGTCTCGAAGGCTGCCGTGAAGCTTGACAGGGTTCGAGGCGTGCTCATAGAATCAGACCGACCAGTCGGTCTATCCCCGTCCAGGAGGCGCGCGTGCAGGCTGTGGACACGGCTCCCGTCGTCTTTCGCGACTCCCGCCTCGCTCCCGTCTTCGGAAAGGTTCGCGCCGGGCATCGGCTCAGTCGCGAAGACGGCCTGCTCCTCTTCGAAACCGAGGATCTTCACGGGCTCGGGCGCATGGCCAACTTCGCCAAGTCCCGCCTCCATGGCGACCAGGTCTTCTTCGTGCTCAACCGCTACATCAATCCGACCAATGTTTGCGTGCTGTCCTGCTCCTTCTGCGACTTTGCTCGCAAGAAGGGCGAGGCGGGTGCCTTCGAGAATTCCATCGAGGACGTGCTCGAGATGATCAAGCCGGGCACGCGCGAGGCGCACATCGTGGGCGGCCATCACCCCGATTGGCCCTTCGATTACTTCGAGCGGATGATCGAGGCCATCCACGCCGCGCGTCCAGAAACGCAGATCAAGGCATTCACGGCGGCGGAGATCGACTACTTCTGGCGCCGATGGAAGATCGAGCCTCTGGAGGCTCTCACCCGGCTCAAGAAGGCGGGTCTGCACTCCATGCCGGGCGGGGGCGCCGAGATCTTCTCCAAGCGACTCCAGAAGGAGCTCCACTACACCGGCAAGGCCAATGCCGACCGCTGGCTCGAGATCCACGGTATCGCGCACTCCCTCGACATCAAGACCAATGCGACCATGCTCTACGGCCACATCGAGACGATGGCCGAGCGCGTCGACCATCTCGTGCGCCTGCGCGAGCAGCAGGACAAGAGCGGGGGCTTCCTCACCTTCATCCCCCTTGCCTATCAGATCGGGAATACGAAGCTGGTGCCGCGCCAGACGCCGCCCACGGACGATCTCCGGACCATCGCCGCCTCTCGTCTTCTCCTCGACAACTTCCCGCACATCGAGGCCTACTGGGTGATGATCGGGGAAGAGACGGCCTCCGTCGCCCTCCACTTCGGCGCCTCGGACGTCAACGGCACGCTGGAGGACGAGAAGATTGCCCATGCGGCGAAGGCGGCCAGCCCGGCCGGGCTCGCGCAGGAGCAGATCCTCCGCATGATCAAGGACGCGGGCAAGGTGGCGGTGGAGCGTGACGCTCTCTATAACGTCGTGAAGGTCTGGAGCTAGGCGTGCTCGCCGAGATCCGCGCCAAGGTCGAAGCGGGCAAGCGGCTCGATCGCGCCGACGGCCGTTGGCTCCTCACGGACGCCCCGCTCCTCGATCTCGGCAGCCTCGCTCAGGAGATGCGGTTTCGCATGCATCCGGAGAAGCGGGTCTCGTTCGTCATCGACTCCAATCCCAACTACACGAACGTGTGCATTACCGACTGCCAGTTCTGCGCCTTCTACCGCAAGCCCGGCCATCCCGAGGCCTGGACCCTCACCGTCGAGCAGGTGCTGGAGAAGGTCGAATCGGCGGCCAAGGGCGGCGCTACCACGGTGCTGCTCCAGGGAGGACACAACCCCGCCCTGCCCCTCGACTACTACATGTCGATTGTCCGCGAGACGCGGCGGCGTTTCCCGCAGGTCACTCCGCACTTCTTCACCGCCTCCGAGATCATGACCATGGCCGACGTCTCGGGACTGTCCATGCCCGAGGTGCTGACCTGCCTCAAGAACGCGGGGCAGACCACCCTCCCCGGCGGCGGCGCCGAGGTACTCTCGGAGCGCGTGCGCCAGCGCATCGAGCCCAAGAAGGGTGGCCCCAAAGCCTGGCTCGACGTGCACCGGGAAGCCCACCGGCAGGGCTTCAAGTCCACCGCGACCATGATGTACGGGCACGTGGAAGCCCCGGACGACATCGTCGATCACTGGGAGGCCATCCGCGATCTCCAGGACGAGCACGGAGGGTTCACCGCGTTCGTGCCGTGGTCCTTCAAGCCGGGCCACACGCTGCTCGAGAAGTGGATCAAGACCTACCAGGGCTCCAATGCCTATCTCAGAATGCTCGCGGCCTCGCGTCTCTATCTCGACAATTTCGCCCACGTGCAGGCCTCGTGGTTCTCGGAGGGTAAGCGGGCGGGACAGATCGCGCTGCACTGGGGCGCGGACGATTTTGGCGGGACGCTCTTCGAAGAGAATGTCCACGCGGCCGCCGACTACGTGAACAAGACCACGGTGGACGAGATCGTGATTCTCATCCGCGAGGCGGGCTTCACTCCCGTTCAGCGCACTACGGGATACGAGATCATCAAGGTCTACTGATGACGCCGTGGCATTGAAGACCCCGCACCCCGCCCTCTCCCCTGAGGGGAGAGGGGAAGGCTCAGATCGGGTCGACGGGCGGGAGGGTGGGGATCAGCTTCTTCGAGTGGGCGAGGCCATAGAGGCGCTCGAGGGCAGCCTTGCCGTCCGGACCGAGGCGCTTCGTGTAGTCGTTCACGTACATGAGGACGAACTTCCGGCAGGTCTCCTTGTCGATGCCCCGGCCATACCGCATGGCGTACTCCAGCGCTTCGTCCACGTGAGCGTAGGCATAGTCGATCGAGTCGCGGAGGGCCTGCGACAGCTTGCGGTGGACGGCCTCGCCGAGATCGCGGCGCATCACGTTGATACCGAGGGGCAGGGGCAGCCCCGTCTCGCGCTCCCATTCGTGGCCCATATCGAGCACTTTGACGAGCCCCATCTGCTCATGCGTGATCTGCCCCTCGTGGATGAGCAGTCCGAGGTCGGCCTGCCCCTCGAGGACGGCTTTGGGGATCTTGTCGAATGCCACCTCGATGAGAGGTGGATCCCCCACGTAGAGACGCAGGAGAAGCGCGGCGGTGGTGTGGCTGCCCGGGATGGCGACCACCTTCTGCTCGAGCTCGTTCCGGGCGATCGGCTCACGGGCCACGAGGATGGGGCCGTAACCCTTGCCCATGGAGGCGCCGGGGTCCATCATCCGATACTGCTCGTGGACGAGGACATAGGTGGCGGCGGAGACGGCCGTCACTTCGAGCTCGCCGGTACGGGCGCGACGGTTCAGGGATTCGATGTCCTCCAGCACGTGCTCCACCTCGATGCCCTCGGCCTTCACCTTGCCCGCGGTGAGCGCGTAGAACATGAAGGCATCGTCGGGATCAGGGCTGTGGCCGATACGAATCAGCATCGCCTCTCCTCATGATCAGGGTGGCCACGCGCGAGCGCATCCTGCACGCGGCGCTGACGGTGTTCGCCCGCAAAGGGTATCACAAGGCCCTGGTGGACGACATCGTCCGCGTCTCCAAAACCTCGAAGGGCGCCGTGTACCATCACTTCCCGAACAAGGAAGCGCTCTTCCTCTCCCTCGTGGATGACTTCGCGGCGCGTCTCGCGCGGGCCGTGGCCGACGCGATCGCCCGCTCCCACGGCGCCCTCGGCAAAGTGGAGGCGGCACTGCGGGCCGGACTCGAGACGTTCGCGGGCAATCGCGAGCTCGCGCGCATCCTCCTTCTCGAGGCGGTGAGCCTGGGCCCCGCCTATGAGGCCAAGCGCGCCGAGATCCACGAGCGGTTCGCCGCGCTCATCAGGGGCTATCTCGATGAGGCAGTGGCCGAGGGCTCCATTCCGCCCCTGGACACGCGCGTGGCGACTCTCGCATGGCTGGGGGCGGTCAACGAAGTGGTAATCCAGTGGCTCTCGCGAGGAGAACCGGACCTGCTCTCGGAAGGCGTGCCCGCCCTCACGCCCATGCTGCTCAGAAGCATAGGCGCCCACGCCTAGGGCAGGTCGAGGAAGTCGAACCCCCGGCCGCGCGGAGGCGGTGGCTCCGGGGAAAACCCGAGGCGAAAGTCCCCCGCCTTGATCGCCCGGAGAATCGCATCGCGGCTGCGCGCCGCGTTCACCTCGATCCAGGCCCGCCCGAACTCGGCATCCAGATGCGAGTCATCGGTAGCGATCTTGGGCAGGCGAATCCGCTCGACATCGTACTGGGCCTGGTAGACCCCCGTATCCGTGATTTCGACGGCGTGAATGGGCAGGCCCGCGTGGGTAATGACGTCGATGCGGGCGAGGACCTGCTCGACACCCAGGAAATAGCGCGCCGGGTGATTGAGCACGTACAACGTCTCCTGATCACCCATGACCTTCCCCACGTGCTGCGACAACGGCCGAAAGTCGATCTCGATTCCCGTGAGCACCAGCAGGCGGTCATCCCCGGGCGGGACATTGAACCAGTAGTCCTCGTCGACCCGGTCGTCATGGTCGGTGATGGCAAGAAAATCATAGCCGAGGTCACGGTAGCGCTCGATCACTTCGCCGACAGGACGCCGTCCATCGGAGAACGTGGTATGGGCGTGGAGATTACCTTTCAGGAGAGGCATGGCGGCCAGTCGCGCGAGAGCGCGGTCAGCGGGGAGCGGAAGCTGGCGTAACGCCGGTCTTGGGCGGGCCACCCCAGGTGATCGCGAAGCCAAAGCTCAACCAGCCAGGCTGCCGCGTATGCATCGGGCCATCGCCCGTGACCACACCTACCGGCGACGTCCACCCCGCCAGCCCCATCCGCCCTGTCTCGGTTTCTTTGGTGAAGGGGGCAATGAACGCCGGGTCGTATCTCACGGTCGGATCGCCGTAAACCGAGGGGAAATCGTTGTCGAGGGTCCGGTTGGGCTCGCTGCCGGGCTTCTCGGGGCGGATGATCTCGAACTTCGGCGGAGGCGTGGCCGTCGATTCGATCTCGACCCCCGACTGCGCCATGGCACGGCCTGAGCCGAAGAGAGCGAAGGCCAGACCTAACGCGATGGCCAATGTCCTGGGCGTCATGCATCTAGTGTCCCAGATACCCGAGGTTGAGGCAAGCGAAACAACCCCGAGCCTCTGAACCTACCGAAAACCCTCACCATTGGGCTTCCTGAATCAGGCAGCGCCGAAGCCTTAGCCGATTCGGCAGAGAGCTGTAACGGCGCCTATATCGACGACGCGCTCGAGATCGAGAACGGTGCGCTCCAGCACAGCGACGCGATCCGGTGGCAGAGTCCGCGCCGCATTGTCACGAAACTTGGCGATGACCTCGTCGGCACCAATGGGCCGGTCGGGTCCGCCGCGCTGGCTCTCCTCGCGCGCCTCCATCACGCCGCCGTCCAAGAGTCGCACTTTGACCCAACCGGGGAAGGTCTCCGGATAGCGTGAGGTGGCGTCAATGCTGAAGCGCACGCGATCGGCAAGCGCGAGCAGCCGCGGGTCGCGAATGCTCTCCTCGGTGAACGAGCCGATGCCGACACGTGCGCCGCCCAACGCGGCCGCGACGCAGAAAGCGAGGCTGAACTTGGCATCGTAGGACGTCCGCGGCCGGCGCTTTGCCTCCTCGGGCTCGCAGACGATGGGCACCTCTCCCGCCGGCACGAGGCATTCGATCTCTGCCACCTGATCCGCGCGAAGGGCCCTGTTTCGCTTGAGTCCGGCCACAGCATCGAGGTAGGCGTGATTCAGATGGCAGCACGGGTAGAGCTTGAACGAGCTCCGCAGGGTCTCCCACTCATCTCCAAGATTTTTCAGGTGCCTGGCGATGTCGGGCTTCTCCCCGAGGGCCGCACGGTAGAAGCCCAGGCGCCCCTCGAGGGCCGTAGCCGGACCCGTGAAGCCGCCCCCAGCCAGTGCCGCCGCCTGTATCCCCGATTGTGCCGCCCACCCTGGATGCATGCGCTTGACCCACGAGCCGTCCTCGAGGAACTCCATCACCCCTGACGCCATGCTGGCCGAGATCCCGAGCGAGGCGGTGAGGCGATCGGCATCGAGCCCGAGACACTTGCCCGCGGCCAGGGCGGCGCCGAAGGCTCCGCATGTCGCGGTGGCATGCCAGCCGCGCTCATGAAAGCGACCCGGGGCGGCCATGCCCACGCGGATCATCCCCTCGTAACCGGCGACGAGCGCGGTCAACGCCGCCCTCCCGCTGAGGTGCTCGGACTCCGCCAAGGCGAGCACAACGGGCACGAGCACGGCGGAGGCGTGGCAGACCGAGTCGGCATGCGTGTCATCGAAGTCGAGGCCATGGGCGAGGGCGCCATTGGCGAGCGCGGCCTGGGGCGGCGCGGCCGTGAGCGTCGAGCCCCAGATCGTGCTGAGCCCCGGACCACCCCAGCGTGCCGCGAGCGCGAGTACCGCGGGCACATGCTCTTCCCGCGCCCCGGCCAGCGCGCAACCTATCGTATCGAGCACGCGCAGCGCGGCATTGTCCCGCACCGCGGCCGGCACATCCTCCGCACGCAATCCGTCCGCCCATTCCGCCAGCGCGCGGGCGGCCGGGATCATCTATTTCTTCCCGCGCGGTAAGGCCACGAGTGCCGATCCCTTGGCCGTGACCTCGCTCCGCTGGTTTTCCGCCACGAGATCCACCTCCACCAGCGACTGGCCACCCTCCTCGCGCATCCCGGTGACGGTGCCGCGGCACCACGTCACGTCGCCGATCAGGTTGTGGCGCCTTACCTGGGCGGAGAGACGGCGGAGCTGGCCATCGTTGCCCATCCAGTTGGTCACGACGTGACCGAGCCAGGCCACGCGCTCCGGACCATAGTCGTAAGCGCCTGGCACACCCACCGTGCGGGCGAAGGGTTCGTCCCAGTGCACCCGCTCGGGAGGCTCGGGTACCCCGAAGGCATTGGGAATACCCAACGCAGGGTGACGCTCGAAGAGATCGAAGGCGAGCCCGTGGGCGCGCACGTACAGGCTGCCCCAGCCCTGGACGAAGGCCACCACCGACGTCACGGTGAGCGGCCCCTTGCAGACCGTCGGCAAGGCATCGCCGATCTTCACGTCGTCCCACAACCGCGGCTTTGCTCCGCGGATCTCTTCGTCGCGGTAGGCACGGACGATGTGATCGATTTCGTCGTCGCTATAGCGGTGAGGCTCGACCGCCTTGTATTTACCGCGCTCGCGTGCGGTGTCTCGCTCGGTGCGGAAGCACCACGAGTCCGCCTCACATACGATCTCCCCGCGCTGATTTTGGAAGGTCGTACGGTACACCTGCTGGATGGCGCGCTTGGCGAAGGCGGAAGGCTTTTCGATGAGATCCTTCAGCACGCTCTCCCCCATCACGCGGTCGCCTTCGCGTATGGCCCGATGCCACCGGAAGTCCGTGCCGCCATACATGGCATGGATGCCGGGCAGTCCCCCGACATACCCGGAGACAATCCGGTCCATGGCGAAGAGGATGGTCGGCGGGGCCAGGCCGGCTTCGGCCCAGTGTGGATTCCTGTCGCCGATACCGTGGGCCCAGTGCCGTATGGCATCGGGAGTGGCGAATTCGATATAGGGCTCTGGCCGTCGAACGGGCTGGCCGAGCCTCGCGCGCAGCGCGGTGAGCGCCTCCGGAGTGATGGTGGGGAATCTGGGGGTGGTGGACATGGGGCCAATTGTGGCCACGCTCCGGCCCCGGGTCAAGGAATGTTATAGCATTTCGTCATGCCCAGCCGATCCTCCACGAAGGCGACGCTTGCTCTCCTGACCCTGAGCCTACTCTCCGGCTGCGCCTCTTCGACCAGCAGCACCGCCCTACGCGAGCCGGGTTTCCGCGCTACCACCATTCGCCGACCCGCGCTCCTCGTTCGTGTGAACGTTGCCGACGACGTGGGCCAGCGCGAGCGTGCCCGCATCCCCGAGGACTACCAGGCCGCGGTGGTGGAGGGACTCGACCGCCTTGGCATCCTCGCCCTCGATGTGGCGGTGGCGCCCTCTGGTCGTAGCCAGGCGCTGGATGGCATCGATCGCACCTCTGCTCTCACGCGCGCGCGCGAAGCGGGGGCGGAGCACCTCGTGATCGTGGACGCTCGCCTGTCCCGCGGCGACCTCCCTCACTGCAAGGAGAGAGGGCGCAGGCTGGTCGGCCCTACCACGTACTGGGACGCCGCCCTCGAGATCGATCGGGTATCGGACGGCAAGCCCCTCTTCGTCGAACCGCCGGGCGAGGAGTTGCGCGCGGTCGACGTGGAGCTCGACTGCAAGACGGGCCGCCTCATCCGGCGCAGGAGCATGGACGAGCTCATCAATGACTCCGTCGGTTTGGTCCTGGCCCCCTTCGGCTCCCGCTAAAGAACTCCCCTAAACCCCCGGTTTCGTGTATTGTCTTGACCACCCGCCGCTGCCGGCCAGCAGCCGCGGGCACATCGATCAGCAGAATCGGGGGAGCCAGGCCGTGCCCAACTTCATGGATCCGTCAAGCGGCGTTTTCGGCGAGGAAGCCTTCCAGCAGCTCCTCACGCGGGAGGCGTCGCGCGCCACACGCTACCAGGACTTCTTCTCGGTCTGCCTCGTTCGCCCGGACGGCCCCGCCCCCGAGCCCGATGAGGCGATGCAGCAGGCAGTAGCGCGCAAGATCACCCAGTTCCTTCGCTCCACCGACGTGGTCGCTCATACTCGTGACGGCATCGCCATCCTCCTCTTGAACACTCCGGACGCCGATGCGGCCAAGGTGGTCGAGCGGATCCGTTCGCACATCGAGAACGTCTCCTTCCAGCCGAACCCGGGCGCGGCTTCCCGCCGCGTGACACTCTCGATGGGCCTCGTGTCCTTCCCGCGCGACGGCCACAACGAGACCGTCCTCCTTGCCCGCGCGCAGACCCGACTCAAGGAAGCGGGCGAACGCGGCGGCAATCAGGTGATCGCCGCCGACGCCAGCTGAGCCTGCCCCCGAGAAGCCGCGCTCAGTCGCGCTCCTCTCTCACCGGCGGGGTCTCGGGCACTCCCTTCTCGTCCTCCATGTGCCCAATCACCCACCTTGACCATGACACCGACTCCGATCCCTGCGCGCCCGCGGAGGCGTCGGAAGGGGTCGCCTCGGTTGCCTCGCCCCGCATTTTGGCGATGAGGCCCGTATACGGGTAGTCGCGCAGGATGCGGCTGAACTGGGCCCGGTAGTTGGCAATGAGACTCACGTCTTCGATGATGACGTCCTGTATCTTCCAGCGGCCGCCACGCCGCACCATCCGGTAGTCGACGGGCAAGTCACTCCCGTTCCGTCCCAGCAGCGTAGTGCCGACGACGGCCTGATCGCCGGACACGGACTCCCCCACGTACTGGATCTTCACTCCGCCGGATACGCTCGCCTTGGTCACGAGGGCTGCGACGAAGCCACGCTCGAGGACACCCGAGAAGAGCTCGATGAACTCGTCCTGCGTCTCCCGCGGCTTCGAAGACCACGCGGCTCCCAGAGCGAGGGCGGCCGCCTCGCGAAACTCGATCATCTCGTTGACCAGCTGACGGATAGCCTGGCGCGCCTCTTCGAGACCGCGAGAGCGATCGGCCCCGCGCAGGATGGCATTGGCGCGGTTGAAGAACCCCTCCATGGTCTCCGTCGGCGACGCGGCATCAGCGGGCGTGGCCGAGACCAGCCCGACCATCAGAGCGAGCGACAGTGCCGCGGTCCACTGGGCAAACATGGGTAATTAGAATAGTTCAGCTCCGGAATCTCCGTCCAGTCCATTTCCGCCGATGTCACCTCCCCTGCCCCTTTCCGTCAGCATAGAGCCGGCGCTGTGCGGAACTCCTTGATTGTATGAGGCTAGGTCCGATGGCCCTCCTCTTGCTATCCCAAGGGCCCAGGAGGAATGCTCCCCGTGAAACGACTCATGGTGCTCGGTGTCATCAGCGCGCTTTTGCTCTGCTTCGAAAAACTTTCGCCGGGCCGAAAGACCCAAGTGGCCACACCTCAGACTCCCCGCATCGTCACCTTGCAGGAAGTGCTCAAGCATCACGAAGCGCTCCCGGCCACCGCGAGAGCTTTCTACGAGGCGCTCCTCGCCCAAGGCGAAGTCCTGGCAGTTCAGGTGGAGTATCTTCCCGATCCGCTCCTCTGGCTCACCACCACGCCGGAGCAGGCGCGCTGGATGCGGGAGCAACACAATGGGTCGGCAGGTCTGGAATCCGTGGTGATGAGCGCCGCAGACGCTCACGACCTCCTCGCCGCCATGGGCAATGCGGCCCCGAACACCCTGCACGAAATCGCCGAGGTGCTTGTCTCGCAGGCTCCCACCGAAGTCTAGAACGCTGCGGACTATTCCCCGCTCGCCGGACGAGCCGCCACTCGTCTCGACGGATACGCGACACGCAAAACCGGAGGGTCACCCGCCCTCCGGTTTGCTATCAGGTCCTTGAAAAGGACGGAGGCCTACATGATCCGAGAGCGGGCCACCGGCGGCACGATGGAAGAGTTCGGCGACTGTCCCCTGACCGAATCAATTCGGACCGGCTCGCGGAGCGGAGAATCCAGCTCTCTCGACAGAATGGTGAGCCTCGTCTCGAGCCGTCGGATCTTTCGCTTGAGTTGAAACTGCTGGGCAAACCCGCTCACGGCCGCGCACACCACCCCCACGAAGGCTGAGAGCAGAAGAAGGAGCGACTGAGGAAGCGGAGTCGTTCGCCAGTTCAGAAAAGTGAGGGTCACGGGGTCCGGGTTCTGGACGGTGAAGACCAGCGCCATCGCCCCGACGAGCCCAATCAGCACATAGAGGAAAACCATAGTGTCCTCCCGCGACCGTTAGGTGGTATCGCCTCGCCTCGGTAACCTACGGACTCTCGCGCCGCTCGGTCCTGAAACGTCTGATGACCTCGTCGGCCTGGGTGGGAACCTGTGGGGGAGGCACCGACATGTACTTCCGCAGGGCAGCCTTGGTTCGCGGACCCATGATTCCATCGACGGGTCCGGGATCATACCCGGATTTCACGAGTGCTTGCTGAAGCTCGCGGACGTGCTCGGGTGTTGCGGCGATTGTGCCAGGGATCCGTGACGATCTCGTGCCTTGGGCGGATGCCATTCCCATCGGTAGCGCCGCCGTCACCATGGAGGTCAGCATCACTATGCCGACACACGCGAACCAGTTTCTTCGCATGGCGAGTACCTCCTCGCCCCCGCGGGGCTGCATCGTGAATGCCAGTACTCTTGTGACCTCCTCCAACCACCTCGGGCCACGGCGCCACGACGCTCGATGCGAGCGCAATTGCCAGCGTTGTCACGAGTTTCTGGCCCCAAAGCATTGGCTGGCCGGTCCGGTTCCCTGCCGGTGCCTTATGGGATCTACTGGGTAGATGTTCCTGCCTCAGTCGAACCTTCCCTGTTTGCTGATTTTCCCCTCGCGAGACTCGGGGAGATCGAAGGCGAAACTCTCTTCGACGTGTCGCGGGCTTCGCGGGAGCGAACTCCTTCTCGCCACCTCCGCGCCGAATCGTAAGTGTCATGGTGGACGATACTGGACTTGAACCAGTAACCCCCGGCATGTGAGAACGCTGCGCACCCCCGAAATGGTGTGCGCTAACCTTTCGCGCGCTAGCCTTCCGCTTCCGCTCGATCTTCGTCACCGGCCCCGGTGTGGCCGAGATTGTGGCACTGGATCGCGATGGTTCAGACGGAACCGTCGTCATCCAGCTTCCCTGGGCGTTCGCCTCCTCCGCCTGGACACTGGCGCAGCTCGGCGAAGCGAGCGAGGCGCTGAACCGGCTCCGGGAAGGCGAGCAGCTCCTCGACCGTCAGGTAACGAGTGGAATTGTCGCCTTTCGCGGCTGGGCCTATCATTCGATCGGTCGCGCCTGTCTATCGCTCGGCCGGCTCGACGAAGCGCGGAGTTTGGGCGACCGCGCGGTCGAATCCTCTGCGGGTCACCATGGGTTCACGGCCCATGCGCTGCACCTGCTCGGGGACATCGCGACCCATCCCGACCGGTTCGATGCCGAGAGCGGTGAAGCCCATTACCGTCAGGCGCTGGTGCTGGCCGAGCCGCGCGGCATGCGACCGCTCGTCGCCCACTGCCACCTCGGCCTCGGCAAACTCTACCGGCGCAAGAGTCAGCATGACCAGGCTCGCGAGCACCTCACGAGCGCGATGACGATGTACCGCGAGATGGACATGCGGTTCTGGCTGGAGCAGGCGGAGGTGGAGACGGGAGGATGACCGTTGGGCGGGCGGATGAGGTCATCCAGTGATAGATCGGCTGGAGCGGCCGCCGGCTGCCGCGCCTGGCCGGGCACAATGCATTCTGGATCCGCTGGTTCGCGTTCCACCCTGACATGGTTGTCTACGGGCGCTGAGGCGATGCGGCGCCTCAGTGGGTCACGCCGCACGCCGGGCTGTCCGGGCGCGCTAGGGCGACTCGATCCGCGCCGACTGCACGAAGTCGAAGGCGAACACGCTCACGCGATAACGCGAGGCTTGCTGGCGAATCGGAACTTCGAAGTACGTGGTCGAGAAGCCCGGCAGATTGCTGCCACCCAGCCACTCCACTCGCTGTGCGACGATCTGCCCCGATGAGTCGAGGCTGTCCACGAGGAGTTGGACTCGCGTCGCGGTCACGCCATAGCTGCTCACAATATAGCCGCCGAGGTACGGTTGGCCTCGCCGCTCGAACGGCTCCCAGCTCACCGAGAAGTAACGCTCCCATCCGGGGAAAGTTGGAGTGAGGGGTTGAGCGGGCGCGGCGGGCGCGGCCGTGAGCATGCCCAGCAGCGCCCCGATCACGAGGACTCGTACACGCATCGGCGTCTCCTCTCGAGGGCGGTATCGGCGGCGTCACGCCCCGTACACCCTGCCGCCGGGACCCTTTCGCCGGGATCTGACCTTTGGATGTCCGGTCGCTCCTTGGCGGTTCGTCCGCGCAGCGAAGCCTCGCTAGGCCCCCCAGCTCCGCCCTGAATTCCACATGCCAGCCTGATAAAAAGAACCCGCCGGGCCTTCAGGGGGTTCCGCCCCAATCGTCGAAGGCCACCCGTCGGGAGCCGCGCTTCTTCCACGACCAGACGTGGAAGAAGCGCGGCTCCCGACGGGT
>WNGL01005654.1_pt1 | contig 19576 bp, 18 predicted proteins | sample 5400591 | NCBI WGS metagenome assembly WNGL01 (sample SAMN13153377, study PRJNA577476) | soil metagenome | isolation source: 80 cm soil or saprolite under Garry oak tree replicate 1 | place: USA:California | collected 2016-06-15 | reverse complement strand
AGCCTGCGCATGCTGATCGACTCGGTGCCATCGCTGTCGGCGAGCTCGACGGCAGCCGCAACCACCCGTTGCCTCGTCAGCTGAGTGCGGCTTGTCGCCCCTGTCTCGCCCAGCGCAGAGATTTTCATGTCACCAGCCTTGCCTGCGGTTCGGGTTCTGTCGCCATGGAAGCTCTTCCCTTGACGTCCTTACGTTGTACGGCTTACGCTTACATCGTATGGAAATACATTACGATGTAAGGATGGTATCACATCATGTTTGTCCAGAACGAAGGACGAGTGGCTGCCTCCCAGCAGGTCTCGCGTAGCACAAGGAGCACGATCATGCCCGCCAATCCGACCCTCATGCAGGCCATCATCCAGGACGGCTACGGAGTTCCGGAGCGCGTGATGCAGCTCGCGGAGACCGCGGTGCCGTCGATCGGCACTGACGATGTCCTGGTCCGGGTACGGGCCACCAGCGTAAACACCCCGGACTGGGCCACCGTCGCCGGAGCACCGTACATCATGCGCCCGGGCATCGGGTTGCGCCGGCCCAGGCGCCCCGCAGCTCGCCAGGAAGCCGGCCGGGCTCGCGTTCACCGACGCAGCAGCGTCGGTGATGTGCGGGCTCACGGCCCTGGTCGCCGTCCGCGATGTGGCACGGGTGAACGCCGGCTCGTGCGTCCTGATCAACGGCGCCTCCGGCGGGGTTGGGACCATGGCGGTCCAGATCGCCAAGGCGCTGGGCGCGGAAGTCACCGGCGTGTGCGGTACCGGCAACACCGAGCTAGTCCGGTCACTCGGGGCCGACCACCTTATCGACTACACCAAGGAAGACTTCACCCAGAGTAGTCAACGTTTCGACGTCATCCTCGACAACGTGCTGAACCACCCGCCCAAGGCCGTCGTGCGAGCGCTGGCGCCAGGCGGAACGTTCATCCCGAACAGCATCGGCTACACCGGCGGCCTTTTCGCGGGCCTTCCCCGGATGGCGCGGGCAGTCCTGATGGGACTCGGCCCCGCCAACGTGAGGACCGTGACCCCCGCCGTGAACCGCGAGAACCTGGCCGCGCTCCTCCGGCTCCTCGAATCGGGCCAGATCAAGGTGGTCATCGCCCAGACCTACCCGCTCGACCAGGCGGCAGAAGCCGTCACGCACATGCTGAGGCACCACCCCGGCGGCAAGATCGCCATCACGGCGTAGCGGGGAACGACGACCTGCCCGCGTGAACTCGCCGGCGCTTGACGGTGGGAGCGACGGCGGGCACCGGGGCGGTCCTTTCCGGCGCGGCGGGCGGGAACTAGATCTGGCAGCCGAGGGCGAGGGGGCGACCGCCCTTGCAGCCGGAGGCTTTGGCTACCGCCTCGGCTATAGCGGGAGGGCGAAGTAGGAGCCCCTTCGGGACCATGTTTCGATTTTATTTTCCCAAACTAATGGAGATGCCGACTGATGCCGCACCCCCAGCCCAAGATCCACCGCATGTTCAAGCTCGTCGAGCCGATCGCCACCGTCACCTACTCCGAGGCGCCGAACAAGGCGTTCCTAGCCCTCGGCATGCGCAACTACCTGGACGGATACTTCGCGGGACGGGCCGCGCCACTGGGACTGGCACCGGCCGAGGTGGTGCACGCGGTCTTCTACAACTTCGCCGACGGCGAGGTGGCACGCCACATTCCCTGGGTCTGGGGAAAGACCACCCCGCAGGAGGCGATCGCCGTGCGTGAGCGGGGCAGCGCCACCGCGCTGCGGCAGATGATCGGGGAGCTTGCCGACTCCCCAGGTCTGGTGCGGGTCGCCGACCTCGCCACCCGGGCAGCGGTCGGCGCGCCGACCGAGGGCCGGGCGCTGTACGCCGGGCTCCGGGCGCTCGACGTGCCCGAGGAGCCGGTGGCCAGGCTCTGGCACGCGGCGACGCTGCTGCGTGAGCACCGCGGGGGCGGCCATAACGCCGCCCTCCTCGCCCACGGCATCGGCGGCACCGAGGCCCACGTCCTGCTCGCTCTCTCCCTCGGAATGAGGGCGGAAGAGTTCGACCGGATCCACCACCTGCCCAAGGCACAGCTGGCCGCTGTCGTCGACGGGCTGCGCGACCGCGGCCTCGTGGACGCCGCCGGCGCGCTCACCGACGCCGGCCGGGAGACCAGGGAGCGGATCGGGGCCCTCACCGACGAGCTGGCGGCGCCGGCGTACGCCGCGCTCAGCGCGGACGAGCTCGACGAGCTGATCGCGGGCCTCGATCCGATCGCCGCTGCGGTACAGGCTGCCGGCGACTGAGCGGGCGCATCAGGCGACGACCACGACCCCAGCTCGGCCACCGCGGTCAGCGGGTCGTTGCGCGGGATCACCCGCACGATGCAGCCGAAAGCACGGTATGGCGATTGAATGGTGACGCAGCAGCTCAGCGGCCCAGGATCGCGATGGCAATCAGGCCGCCGATCAGCGAATACGGGCCGTATGAGATCTGTGCGGCGACGCACTGAGGTCGTTCTCAATCTGAAGTTGCTGGTCAGGGGCTGGTATGGGCCGGTAGGGGGATGGTCGCGCTGGTGGGAGCGGCTGGGCCTAGCTGGTGATCATTTGACGCGCTCGGGTTTATCCGGCGTGTCGGTACCGGATTGGCGGCACGGGCCGGTTATCGTGTGTGTCCGTCTCTTTTCACACAGTAACACCCGGAACGCTGGGATGGAGCTGACGGAACGCATCACCGGCCGGGTGACCGGGCTGGCCTGCGAGGTCGAGCTGCTGCGCAGGCAGCTCGCCGACGCCGAGCACGAGCTGGAACGGCTGGAGATCGCCGGGCGGGTCACCGCCCAGCTGACGGCCGACGCACGCATCCTGAAAGCGGCAGGTCAAAGGCCAGAAAGGCGGGCCGGGGCATGAAGGCGTAGCCTCCTGACGCCGCCGTCCGTGCCCGTCCGTGCGTCACCCAGCCACCGGCCCCGAGCGCACGGACACATAGCGGACGGCAGCGGCCCGGAAAACGGCCTCGGAGCGCGTCCGTGCTGGTCGGCGGGGGGTGACTCGGGCAGAGCGTACGGGCTGTAAACCGTCGGCTCAGCCTACGTTGGTTCGAACCCAACACCTGCCACCACCTGCGAAAACGGCCCGCTGGCTGCGGAAACGCGGCCCGGCGGGCCGGTTTCTTCTTGTCACGCCGTGTGTCATGGTGTGCCGCCGTAGGTCATTGCGTAGCGATAGTTACGGACATATAGCGGACAGCGTCCGGGCCGAAGGAGCGGTCCGTGGAACCGCTTGCTTTGCCCATCCGCGCCCGTTTTGTCCCGTTATCCGGGCGCCCGGACTGGCCTGGCTGACTGGTGCATGCCGTGCATCCCGGGCGGCCGGTTCTTCGCCGTTCTATTCCAGCTGGGCGGCGGGCTGGTCTTGTTCGTACCTGCGGCTGGGGAATGCGGCAAGGTGGCCCCGGCTAGAAGTGGCCCTTAACGTGCAGGTAGACCAGGAATACGGCTAGAGCGAAGCCAAGCCATCCAATCACAGCTGCTTTCACGAGCGCTGGCGGGATATAACAAACTTCGAAGGGCTCGCTGGGCTCGGCGTGGTATGGCTGAGCACCCTGCACCGCCGCCCTGACCTGGCTGACCGAGGTGAGGATCTTCGGTCTTGCCCGGGGATGTGATGCATGTCTTGCTTGTGCACTGCCGCGTGCGGTAAGTTCGCAGTTAGTTCGCAGCCAAGCGGTAGCTACCCCGATTCGTGCCTTCTTGCGTCAGCCGAAGGCTGACTGGCTCATTGCGGAGGGGACAGGTTCCGTCTGGCTCAAGCTCCCCGGCTCAGCTCTCCCCCCCGGCTGGGTCGGGGTTTTGCGTTCACGCCCGCCGCATCGGGAGCCTAGTGAGCGCTGCGCCCGGGGGAGGGGATCGCGGTTTTCCAGGTTGGATACGGCAGCCTTTTGATGTAAAGCCCGATCACGGGGCGCGACCACACCAGCCAGCCACCGCCGTTGGCCCGAGCACGCCGGGTATGCGCGCCTGGCAGATGTGTCGCCGGCACGGCCGCCCACGCGCAGCCGGGGCACGGTGGCGATGTCAATCTCCCCGGCCACGGTGACCAGCGCATACCCCATCTCGCGGCGAACGCTGATGGTAAGTGCCTACCGGGTCGGGGCGTCTACGATCCAGCGGGTGCTGAAGCGGCTGCGGATCCCGCCCGCACCGCAGCGCAGCCGCACGACCTGGCGGCGGTTCCTGCGCACCCAGGCCGCCACCATGCTGGCCTGCGACTTCTTTCACGTCGACTGCGCAGCCACCTTGCGCCGCGTCTACGTGTTCTTCGTGATCGAGGTCGGCAGCCGGCACGTCCATGTCCTGGGCGTGACCGCGCACCCGGACCGGGCGTGGACGGTACAGCAGGCACGGAACCTGCTGATGGACCTGGGGGAGCGCGCCGCCGGGTTCCGGTTCCTGGTCCGGGACAGGGCCGGGCAGTTCACCGAGGCGTTCGACGCGGTGCTGGCCGGGGCGGGGATCGAGGTGGTGAAGATCCCCGCCGCGCTGTCCGCGGGCGAAACGCTTATGCCGAACGCTGGGTGCGCACCGTCCGGGCCGAGGTCACTGACCGGATGCTGATCGCTGGGCCCCGGCACCTGCAGGCGGTCATGGATGAGTATGTCACGCACTATAACCAGCACCGCCCGCACCGGGCCAGGAACCTGCGGTCACCGGACTGCGACGACATCACCACATTTCTGTCTTACAGAACGTTCTTGACGTAGGCAGGACGTAGGCAGAAAGAATAACTACGCTAACCGCACAATTGCACCCGGAAAGGCTTTCGCATTGTGGTGATACCCGTGAACGGGCTGCAGGCAGACGCCGGCCCGGCCGCAGGACACCCCACTGTGGTGGGACGTCCGCGACGCAGTGAAGCGGGCAGTCCCTGGCGTCGCCGCAGGCGCGCGGCCATTGGCGTTGGCGTCGTCATCGGGTCGTGGGCTGTAATCACGAGCAGCGGAGCGGTCAACACCGACAACATCCCGACGGTGGCGGCCGTGGTCCACGGAGCTGCCGACTCTTGGCAGGATCTCTTGTCGAGCCTTGGGGCCACTCTGGAGAGCTGGGCTCTCGGCCTCGCCATCGCAACGGTCGCCGGCGTCACGCTTGGCCTGCTCGTCGGTCTCTCGCAGTGGGCCGATAGCGCCACCGACGTCATCGTCCGGATGATGCGCCCGCTGCCCTCGCTCGCACTCATTCCGCTTGCCATCTTGGTCGCCGGCCTCGGCGTCAAGATGACCTCAGGTCTGGTAGCGTTCGCCGCCTTCTGGCCGGTGTTCATCAATAGCCGCTACGCGGTACGACAGATCGAGCCGCGGCTGCTGGACTCCGGGCGGGTGGTGGGCCTGGGCCGATGGGGACTCATCCGCCGTGTGGTGATCCCGGCTACCGCGCCGGCTATCGCGACGGGTGTTCGAATTTCGGTCGGCTTGGCCATCGTCGTCACGGTGTCAGTGGAGCTGGTCGTCGGCACGGGAGGTCTGGGCGGATATGTTCTCGCCGCGGAGCAGAGCGGCGCCACCGGACAGATGTACGCCGGCGTGGTGATGGGCGGAATCCTCGGATGGGTCCTTAACCTGCTGTTCCTTGCGGCTGCCCGTGTCCTTATGCCGTGGCAGGCCGCGGTCGGACGGGGGTTGGGATGACGGCGGGTACGCTGCCACGCGGTCGTCGGAGGGGCCGATCCCACGGTTGGCGGCGTTCCCTCGCCCGCCACGGGGTCGGTTGGCTGGGTCTCGCCGTCGCTATCGGCGCCTGGCAGCTGACGGCGATCGCCCTTGACAAGACCGTGTTCCCGACGTTCTCTCGCTCGATCTCCGTAGTGGGACAGCTGCTAACCGGGAGCGTCCTGACCGGAGACATCGTCCCGTCGGTCATCCGGGCTCTGACCGGTTTCTGCATCAGCGCGGTCCTCGGTGTGCTCGTGGGTCTCACGCTGGGATACGTCCGCTGGCTTGGCGACTACTGCTCGGCATTCATCGACTTCCTACGTTCAGTTCCTTCTCCGCTGCTGATCCCGCTCGCGATCGTCTTCCTCGGTTTCGGCGCCAAGATGGTGATCGCCGTGATCGTCTCGGCGGCTGTGTGGCCGGTGATCATCAACGCGTTCGATGCCGCTCGCCGCATCGAACCGTTGTACCTGGACACTGCCCGTATTTGCGGACTGCGCGGATCTGCTCTGTTTCGCCGTGTGCTGCTCCCAGCGACGTTGCCGGACATATTCGCTGGTCTTCGTATCGCGCTTAGCATCTCGTTGGCTGTCCTGGTCGTCGCCGAGATCCTGGGTGCCAGTACGGGCATCGGTTATTTCATCCAGAACGCCGAGCAGACCTTCGCGGTGCCGCAAACCTACGCCGGAGTGATCGTCCTAGCCTGCCTCGGCTGGCTCTTCGACACCGTGTTCCTCGTCCTCGAGAGGCGCCTGCTCGCCTGGGAACGGGGACTTTCTGGAGGACTGCGTGTCTGATACCGCCCCGTCGCCCGCTCAAGTTACGGCCGACTTGCCGGCATCCAGCTCGGCGTTGCTCGAGGTGTCGGGTCTGTGTAAGAGCCTGCCGATCGCCGACGGCACGGTGCTGGAGGTGAGCCGCGACATCACGTTCACCCTCAGAGCGGGTGAGTTCATGTCCATCGTCGGCCCTTCTGGCGCTGGCAAGACGACATTGCTACGCATCGTCAGCGGGCTGGTCCAGTCGGACCGCGGCTCGGTCATGCACCGGGGCCAAGCTGTCCGGCAGGTGCCGAGCTGGCTGTCGGTCGTCTTCCAGGAGTACAACAAGTCGCTCTTCCCCTGGCTGACCGTCCGCAAGAACGTGATGCTGGCCGTGCACTCGCAGCCAAGGGCGGAAGCCCAGCAGCGGATGGCAGAGGCGCTGAACCTGGTGGGCCTCTACGACTTTGCCGATCGCTATCCCTGGGAGCTATCCGGGGGAATGCAGCAGAGGGTCGCGCTCGCTCGTGCCATGGTCAGCCACCCAGAGCTGCTGATGATGGACGAGCCATTCGCGTCGGTCGACGCGCTCACCCGCGCCAATCTCGAGGACATGGTGCAACGACTCTGGGCTGAAGCGGGCTTCGCGGCACTCCTGGTCACCCACGATATCGGTGAGGCTGTGTACCTCAGTGACCGCGTCCTGGCGTTGTCGTCGCGTCCGTCCACGATCCTCGCGGAAATACTTGTCGACCTCCCCCGGCCGAGAGATCGGGCCACCCGCGCGCTGCCCCGTTTCTATGAGCTCTGCGACCACGTGTTGTCCTACATCGAGAACCCGGAGGAGGCGGAGTCCGCAGCGGCGCCGCAACACCCCTAGCGCCTATAACCCGGCCGACGCTAGTCGGCCTTGCCCTCCTGACACAGAAAGGCGGTAGTCGGCGGTGATTAAGTCCATCAGCGGCAGTGCATCTTCCAGACCTGTGGTCACCCGTGCTCTACTGTTCGTCACCGGCGTCGCGCTCACCGTTACTGGTTGCGGCACCAGCAGTTCGTCTGCCAAACCGAGCGGCGGTGCGGCTGCCGTTACCACCATCACGGTGGGCATCCCGGCGGCCATCACCGCAGATGCCGTGCTCGTCGCCCGGGATAAGGGTTACTTCACGCAGCACCAGCTGAAGGTCAACGTGAAGACACTCAACGGCGGGGCTGCGAACGTTCCGGCTCTCCAGGGCGGCGCCATCCAGATCGCGCAGTCCAACGTCCTTTCCGAGATCCAGGGCGCGGCCCAGGGGCTCGCGGTCCCCTGCTTCGCGGGCGCGTTCGCGCTTACCCCTACCGGGTCTTTCCTCCCCTTGGTCGCGAGTGCCAAGTCGGGCATCACGAAGCCCGCCCAGCTGGCGGGCAAGACCATCGCGGTCAACGCAACTGGGGGTGTCAACCAGCTGCTGACCGATGCCTGGCTCGCCCGGCAAGGTGTCGCCTACAAGTCCGTCCACTACATCGGTATGGGCTTCCCAGACATGCCCGTGGCGATCGGCTCCGGTCGAGTTGATGCTGCCGTCTCCGTCGAGCCGTTCGGGACGGAGATGCGCCAGCAGGGGGCGACTCTCCTGTCCGGCTATCTGGAGTCGAACATACAGGGGAGTCCCACCTTCAGCTGTTGGAATGCCACCGCAAGCTGGCTCGCGAAGAACCAGAAGGTGGCAGCTGACTTCGTGGCCGCCATTCAGCAGGCCAACGGCTTCATTAACAATGAGCCCGGTCAGTTCCGGACATACCTTGAGAAGACAACGAAGATAGCCCCCAAGGTCATTCAGGCGCTCTCACTGCCCAACTTTACGACGGACATGAGCAACGCGGATGTGACGGAGTGGGAGGCGGCGGGCCATAAATACGGCATCCTCACCGGGGGCGCCGTCGACCTGGCGAAGGTCTATCAACCCGTGGCCGCTAGCTGACGAACACGAATCCCTGGTGGGCGGCGCGGCGGGCCCGCTAGTCACACCGGTACCGCTTCACAACCGATCGCGTGGTCTCTGAGCCGCGGATTCACGATATTAGTTTCTCTGCCCAGGCGCCCGGCATCTCGCCGCACTCGCCCGCGTGGAGAGGGGAGCGAGATGAGAACCAGGCGTGTGCCCGGGACCGGGCTTCTGGTTATGGCCGTTACGCTGCTGGCCGCCGGGTGCTCGACCGGCGGAAGCGCGGCGGGCACCCCCGGCGTGGAAAAGCCGGACCTGACCGTCGCCGTGGTTCCGGCCGTGGATTCCGCGGGCTTCTTCGTCGCGTTCGAGGAGGGCTTGTTCAAGGCCCAGGGGCTGAACGTGACCTTCAAGCCCGCCATCAGCAGCGCGACGGTGATCGACCAGCAGGCCGAGGGCAAGATCGACATCACCGGCGGCAACTACGTTTCATACATCCAAGCGCAGTCGAACTGGGACGCGGGGATGCGGCCAAGCCCGTCCAGGCCCGGCGCCCTCGCCGCCAACCTGGACATCTTCGCCGAGGGATCGCGGCTGCAGCCGGGAGTCCTGGGCCTGTACACGATGCCCGACTCGCCGATCACGACCATCGCGCAGCTCAGGGGGCGGACGGTTGGCAACAATGCGCCGAAGAACCTCTCGTACATGCTGGCTGCCTCGGTGCTGGCCGAGCACGGGATATCGCCTGGCGACGTGCACTTCGTCGTGGCCAAGGGCGGATTCCCCCAGATGCCAGCCGAACTCAAGGCCGGCGCCTTCAATGCGGTCGTGTTGAACGAGCCGTTCGGCAGCATCGCGGGAATGGCCGATGGTGCCGTGCTGCTGGCCGACTTCGACCAGGGCGCGACCACGAACTTCCCGGTCGAGGGTTACGTCGTGACCAAGCAGTGGGCGCAGAAGTACCCGCGCACGCTGGCGGCGTTCTACAAGGCACTGGAAGAGGGCCAGCAGATCGCGGACACGAACCGGATAGCGATCGAAGCCGCCTTCGAGAGACTGCCCAGCCCGCTCGGCCTGCCCAAGGACACCGCGGCGATCATGTCCCTCGAGAACTATCCGGTCAGCACGGGCCCGGCCGGCAGCGTGGACACGGTGCAGCTGAAGCGCGTGGTGGACGCCATGCAGCAGTTCATCGGATTCGGCCAGGCGTTCAATATCGATTCGATGCTGATGGGCGGCTGATCCTGTGGGGCTCGGAAATACGATTCGGGGTGGTGACCTGCGTTCTTCCGTGGTAGCGCGGGGTGGTAAGGCGGCGACGTAGTACTGGTGGGTGAGTCCGCCGAGGACTTGTTTGCGGCGGATCCGGTGCTCGGCGAGGTTGGCCGGTTCTGGTGGCCGGGTGTCGGCTTGAGCCGGGGTGAGCTGGCCGAGGGCGCGGTGGGGCCGGGCGGTCTTGTAGTGCAGCAGGTACTCGGTCAGCACCTGGCGCATGTGGTGCTCATTGACTACATGCGCGACCCGTGGGGCAGCTGGATCGAGTATTTCACCGACATCGACCAGATCAGCGAGAACTGGCAGGGGCGGGACTGGGATGTCCCCCCGGCGGTGTGGTGCCCGATGATGCCGGACGATTTCCGCAGAACCACGAACCGAAACCGGAGTAAACCGCACTGGCGGCCCCCGGCGACGGGTCACACTGCTGGTGGGCTGACCAGGCGCGCGTCCGGGTGGCAGAGGTTCACTTCAGATATACCGAACGGGCGGTGGCGGCTCTCCCGGCCCATGTCAGATGTAATCCCCTGCCGCGGGGTCGTCACGGCACGGTTCATGACAGCCGCCAGCGAGTGTCCGGGTTGTGCTCGTTAACCCGGAGCCGTGGGCACGGGATAAGCGTTCCGATCGGCGCACGAGGTAGTTCCAGACCTGGTCGAGCGCCTGGGGATGGTAGATGTGGTCGCGTTTCGAGAAAGCCTCGGGTGCGTCGGACCAGGTTGGCCAGGATCTGAACCCGTGGGTGATCCACTGCTGATGGGCGGCGCGTTCGAGCAGGACCGCGGCAACGGTGGCGACCTGGAGGGTGGGCCCGGCGGTGACGATGCCGTGGTTGACCAGAAACACCGCCGATGCGGACCCGAGATTGGCAGCGACCCGCTTGCCGAGGTCGCAGGTGAGGATGAGGTCGGCGGTGTCGGTGAAGCGCGGCACCTCGGGCGGGACGAAGTAGGTGGCGGCGTGGCTGACCGGAAGCAGCGGCTGGCCAGCCGCCGCGAGGGCGACCGCGTACGGCGAGTGGGCATGCACGACACCGCCGACGTCGGCGCGGGCGGCCATGATCTCGGTGTGGATGGGATACTCGCTGTGCCGGCCGCCGGTGCCCTCAAGGACTTCGCCGGAGGGGCTGACCAGCTGGACCCGGTCGGGGGTGATCTCCTCCAGCCCCCACCCGCTGGCCTTCATCCACACGCCGCGACCGTGGGGATCACGGGCTGAGGCGTGGCCCCAGATGAGGTCGCCCTGGTCGGTGTGGCCGAGGATCCGGGAGGACAGTGCGACGAGTTCCCGGATGCCGGCAACGGCGGGTGAAGTGGTGTTCTCGTGTTCATGGGTCATCGGTCGATCAGTCAGTCCTCCGGTGACGTTGGTGGTCATCGATCAGCGCTCCTGTCATCGTGCCGGCTGGTCACTCGCGGCTCAGCGCCATAGCTTGCCGTTTAACCTGCCTGGCTGACGTCCGGCTGCTTTTGCCGATCTTGGGCTGGTGTGCCCGGCGTGTCGTTATGCATGAGTATGGCCTCCGCGTGATCATGTGTTCTCGCCAAAGGCAACGATCACGAACGAAGGCCGTGATGGACAGCTTGCTAGGGCATACCGCTGATGTCGAGTCCCTCGCTGTGCTGTCGCGGTTCCGCGGCTGAGCCACCGCGCGGCCTGGCTGGATCACGACGATGACCTGCCGGTCATCGAGGGAACCCTGATCCGCCTGCAGGTGGATCACCTGCCCGGCGACCGTGATCCCAAGGCAAAGCGCGAACGCGCAGGTTAAACGGCAAGCATAGAGCCAGTCGGTGTCAGTGAAATCGGTGGGCTCCCGGCGGGCGAACAACTCGTTGCGCAGGTCGCGGGCGAGGCCGTCAACATGCCAGATGTCGCCCCAGATGCGGGCGGCGCGCTGGACTCGCGCGGTGCGGGGGATCCGTTCGGCCTGATAAGCATGGAGAGCCTTGTCCGCCGCTGTGGCGTCGATACCGGCGGCTGGCAGGTGCTGGGTGATGGCGTCGGCGAGCGCGGCGGCGTCTTCGATTGCCTGGCAGGCACCCTGGGCGAGGTACTGCAGCATCGGGTGGGCGGCATCGCCGAGCAGGGCCAGGCGGCCGGTCACCCAGGTACCGATCGGCTCGCGGTCGTACATCGGCCAGCAGCGGTTGCGCCACAACGCGGCGAGTGCGTGCCGTACCTGGGGGCAGGTCACCGAGAAGACCTCGTCGAGCTCGGCCGGGGTGCCCCACTGGCTGGCGCCCGCCTGGTAGGCAGGGCTGCGGAACACGGCGACCTGGTTGTACATCCGTCCCGCGCGGAGCGGGTACTACACGAGATGCAGCCCGGGCCCAAACCACACCACGACATCGGTTCCCGAGGCCAGCTCGCCGATCTGGTCGATTGGGACGGCGCCCCGGTAGGCGACGTACCCCGAGCCGACCGGCTCGTCTTCGCTGACCAGCCTGCGCAGCCCGGACCGCAGCCCGTCCGCTGCCACCACGACCGCGGCGCGGTAGCGGGTGCCATCCGCACAGCGGGCGGTGATCTGGTGACTGTGGTTATCGACCGCGGTGACCTGCTTGCCGGTGGTCAGCTGGACGCCGTGCCGACGGCACGCCGCCACGAGGATGTCTAGCAGATCGCTGCGGTGCACCACCACGTACGGGCCGCCGTAGCGGCGCCGGAAGGCGTCGCCGACGTCCAGATAGGTCAGTTCCCGCCCGGTGAGGGCGTCGCGGAACAACAGCCGGCGTGGCAGCACGCCTGCGTCGATGACCTGCTCCAGGACGCCGAACTGGCCGAGGATGCGGGTCGCGTTGGGCGCGAGCTGCAAGCCGGCGCCGATCTCAGACAATTCGCCGGCCTGCTCCAGCACCCGGACCCGGCGGCCCTCGCGCGCGCATGCCAGCGCGGTCGCCAGGCCGCCGATGCCGCCGCCGACGATCAGGACGTCATCGGCATCGCTGGGGGCTGCTGTCATCGATGGCCCTCCTTCGCGAAATGGGCGGTCACAGCCAGGGCCGATCGCCGATCTGGGTCCACAGCGGGACCAGCTGGGCGGAGTCAAAGTCGCGATACAGCGCCGCTAGTGCGGGCTCGCCGGGTGACGGTGCCGTGGAGACGGGAGGGTGAGATGTCTGCGTCACCCACCACACAATATGAATCGTTCTGTCGATTGGGATAGCCTTTCTGCTGTGAAGAATAAGCCGATGTACGCGATCGGGTCGGTCGACCACGCACTTCACCTCGCGCAGTTGCTGCAGCAGGAGGGGCCGCTGCGGGTCACTGACGCTGCCGACAGGCTCGGCGTGTCCGTGTCCACCGCCCACCGGCTGCTGGCGATGCTCGTCTACCGCGACTTCGCCGAGCAGACGCGGGACCGCCGCTACGCCGCCGGGCGCATGCTACGGCCCGCCCAGCAGTCTGAGGCCCCGCTCGCGGCGCTGCGGCGGGCCGCAGCGCCGCACCTGCAGGCACTCACCAGACGGGTCCGGGAATCCGCCAACCTGGTGATCTTGGTCGGCACCGAGGTCCGGTTTCTCGCCACCGTGGAATCCGATCAGATCCTGCGGGTCGGCGACCGGGCTGGCCTGGTGCTCCCCGCCCACCAGGCCTCCGGTGGCAAAGCCCTGCTCGCCCTGCTGCCCCCCGAGCGCGTCGACGAGCTTTACCAGGCGACCGGCGACGTGGACCTGCAGCAGCTGCGCCGGGAATTCGCCCTGGTCCGCAAGCGGGGCTTCGCGATCAACAACCAGCTCACCGAACCGGGGGTCACCGCTGTCGGCGTGGCCGTTCACGACCCGGCTGGTCAGCCGAACGCCGCAATCTCTATCTCCATGCCCAGCGTTCGCTTCCACCGCGACCGCCTCACCACCTGGGTGAACGAGCTCATCACCACGGCGGCCGTGATCGAGCGCGACCTGCACAGCCACACCGCCCATTCCCCGGCGGACGTCTCCCGCGCCGCGCCGGGCCGCGAGAGCCAGGAGGCGGCAGGCTAATCAGGCGTGGTTCACCAGCGTCCCGGCGGGATGGGCAGGCCACGTCATGGGCTTGCCCGGTCAGGCACGTCAGCGCAGGCGGCGAGAGCTTGCTGGACGTGGCGGTGGATCCAGGCAGGATCGGTAGGGAGCCTGCGGATCAGCCGCCGGAAGAACAGCGGCCCGATGAGAGCGTCGATGAAGTCTTCCTCATCGAGTCCCGCAGGGAGCTCCCCGGCTTTCTTCCCGCCGTCGATGATGGTGCTGAACGCGCCGCGCAGGCAGTTCATGAATCTCTCATAACCCTCGGCCAGGGCCGCGCTCGCATCGACGGCGGCAAGCGCGGCGGGCATGATCGAGCCCCAGCTGCTGGCGCTCAGGGCGGCGGCGATCTCCTGCAGCGCAGACTCCAGCTGGGCGGCTGCGGGTTCCCCGGAGGCGGTGACAAGGAGGAGGGCTTGCTCCTCGATCGCCTCCTGGAGAAGGGCTTCCCGGGTGGCCCAGTTCCGGTACAAGGTGCTGCGGGCGACGCCGGCTTGCTGAGCGATGGCGTCGAAAGTGGTAGCCCCGATCCCCTGTCGTCGCAGGACGGCAAGGGCAGCTGCATAGACCCGGGCCCGGGTGCGGGCCTGACGCGGATCAAGACGCCCCCCGGTCTCCTTCACCACACCATTATGCAACAGAAGTGTTGCACAGTACCTCCCACGCACACTGGCCCGCCTGCGCCGGCCCGGTGCTGGGAGGGCAGCCCGCTATGAGGTTATGCGACAGAGTTGTTGCATAAGCTGCGATCCGCATATATGCTACACATCTGTTGGCCGCGCCGGATAGCTGGCCGGCCGGCTGGCGCGCCCTCGGGCGAGCTCTCTGTAGGTCCGGCAACGGGCGCCGAACTGGTAGCTGTCTTTGGCTTCCGCGATGAATTTTCATGCGGTCTCCACATGTTCTCCATCCGGCGTGCATTGGCCCGCATTGACATGTCACGGGATGCCGTGCAGGCTTACGTCCGGTACGTGGTTTTCGTTGGTGTTACCGCGGCGGCAGTTGCGGCTATTGGGGGTGGACCGTGGAAGCCTCGTCGGCCCCGCGTGCGCCTGATCAGCTCGGCCGCATGCGGTTGTTCATATCCTGGTCAGGCGGACGCAGCCCTCGGCTCGCCATGGTATTGAAGAAGTGGCTTGAGACACACTTTAAGGGCGACGGGATCAGCGCGTTCGTGTCCTCCGAGATCCCAAAGGGCAGCCTGTGGCAGCCCGCGGTCAACGCCGAGTTGCAGCGGGCTGACGCTGGGCTAGTCTGCCTGACGGCCCAAAGCCTGGATTCAAACTGGGTGCTATTCGAGGCTGGTGCGCTTTCGACCGCGGTCGCATTGAACGCCGGTGAAGCGCGGATCTTCACCTACCTGCTCGGGGTGGATCCGGCAGACCTGCCAGGCCCTTTGTCGGTCTACCAATCGACAGTGGCGACAATGGAGGACACGCTCCTCCTGATCAACAGCCTTCTCGGCTACCTCAACATCGACCAGATGGACGCCGGAGCCTTTGCCCCCGTCTGGGACGACCTGTGGCCGACGCTGCAGCGGATAGAAAAAGAACCGGTCACGAGCATCTTTCCGGGCCTGGATGGCCTGTTCGACCGCAAGACCTTCGACGAGCCGGTGGACGAGTGCACTGACCAGGCCTGGTTCCAGCGCTACGACGGCACCGTGGCGACCCGTGACGCGTTGCAGGCGAAGAGGGAGCTGGTAACAGCGGAGTGCGATAGCCAACTCGCCGACCTGTACCGTAACCTGGTGGCGGCCGTCGACGGCTACGCCATGGAAATGAGCGCTTGCTTGTTCAAGACAGAGAAGTTCAAGCGGGCAGACGACGGGCGCCTCGCGATCCCGCGCGATGTGCGGGCTGCTCTGGAGCGGCGCCGGCTGAACGTTCGTCAACTGGTTGCTGAGATCATCGACAGGCGTTAGCAGCCCTGCCCTTGCCGAAAACCTCATCCGGGCAGCTCATGCCGCATGTTGGTACTCATGGAGCACTCCACCGAGTCGGTTGCGTCGTCGTATATCGAGGCTGGCGAGTTGGTCAGGAACCACGAGCGGCACGGGCAGTGGTCGGAGCGGGCGGGCGGTGGCGTCCAGAATCCTGATTCTCCGGCTGGCGTGCTCGATCACCGCGAACACGTGCAGCCGCGCCCCGGACAGGGTGACCGTCTCGAAGAAGTCACAGGCCAGCAGGGCCTCCGCCTGGCAGCGCAGGAAACCGGGCCACGTAGTGGAACTGCGCTCGGGCGCGGGGTCGATCCCAGCCTCGTGCAGGATGTCCCAGACGGTGGAAGCGGCGACCCTTACCCCGAGCACCAGCAGTTCGCCGTCACCCGGCGATACCCCCACCCGGGATTCTCGCGGACCAGTCGCAACACCAAGACGCGGATCGAGCGTACGGTACGCGGCCGACCCAGGTGCCGGGGCCGGGACCGCTGGGCGTGCCGGCGCGACCATATCGCGGTGCCAGCGGAGCACGGTATCCCGGATGACCGTCCGCCTGCCGGGGTACCCGGCGGCCCGCCGCAGGCCTTCGACAGGCATACCAGAGGCCCACGCAGGGATTCCCGGTCCCGCTGCCCGATCAACTAGAGACGAGAAGGCAGCACGACGACGTCCACGTAATCCAGACGCTGCAGGTCAGAACGCATGACACAGTTTTCGGCACCCACAGGATCAGGGCCAGCAGGTAGTAGCTGGAGGATCTCGGCGCGTCATAGCCTGCGGGCGACCCCGCAGAAGTGCATCACGTCCGACACCTCGCCGGGTTCGGCGAGGTCAGGGCGCCACCGCGGACACGACACCACACCCGGCTCAACGAGTTCGGTCCCCTCGAAAAACAGGCGCAGTTCCGCACGGGAGCGCAAGCACATCGGGGCGGCCCCGCTGGAGTTCCAGAACTCGAGCGCGACGGCCGCGGGCTCAGCATCGAACTCGGTGGTGGGATGCGAGATCGAAATGTAGCTCCCAGACGGGACGGCGCCGAGAAGGTGACGCAGGATCGTCCGCGCTTGGCCCGTGTCCACGATGAAGTTCAAGATCCCCAGCATCATGATCGCTATGGGCTTGGAGAAATCAAGCGTTTCCGCCGCCTTCTCCAAGATCTTGCCCGGCTCGCGGAGGTCAGCGTCGATGTAGTCGCACACGCCATCCGGCGTGCTGGTCAGCAGGGCTCGGGCATGCACGAGCACAAGCGGATCGTTGTCGACGTACACGATCCGGCACTCGGGCGCTATGCGCTGTGCGACCTCGTGCGTGTTGTCAACCGTGGGAAGCCCGGCGCCGACGTCAAGGAACTGCCGGATGCCCTGCTCGCGAGCGAGGTACCGCACGGCGCGGGACAGGAAGTACCGGTCCGCACGCGCCGAACGCACCAGCTCAGGAACATAGGCCAGGATCTTGTCGCCCATCTCCCTGTCGACCGGGTAATTGTCCTTCCCGCCGAGCCAGTAATTCCATATCCTCGCCGAATGCGAAATGGTGGTGTTGATCTTCGGCTGTGCTGCACCAGAATCGGCCATCTGCTCGGTCACGGATGATCTCCTGCGGTGGTTTGGTCCGAAGCTTATGAAATAAGCTACCTGCTTCCTTCCTCTGTGTACTCCTGTCACGGATTCATGATCGCGATCCGCTCTTCACCACCGCGTTCGGGGAGGTGTTAAGGCCGAAGGACTGCGGATCATCACCACCATGCCGAGGGCGCCAAGGATGAAACCTTTGGTTTCACACTGAGCCTTTCCGCGCAACGGGCTGTGACGGTGGGTAGCGGCAGGGTGGAACCCGGTTGCCTGTCCACGATCTGATCTCCCGTCACCTTGACGCGAAGCCCCTGGTAGCAGTGAGTCTTGCCTGGAGATCCACCACTGCCGGGGGGCTTCGCGAGTCCGGCGTCCCAGACGATCCGGTCCTGCTCCATCTCGGGCACGACCCCCGGCCCGGCGGCTACGTGCAGTGACGCCCCGTCAGCCGGTGCGCGGAGGCTGCCGTCGCCTCCAGCCCTATGGGCGGGCCTCCTGATCCGCTGCCGCGTCGCGTGACGGCGGTGGGGTGGTGATGACGACGAGGGTCGTTCATGGGTCCGGCGAATCCCAGGGCTTACGGAGGCGCCAGGCAGCGCTCTGCGGCGCGGTGAACTGCCTCCTGGATCCAGTGGCATACGGCCAGCGCCTTGGAAGCGGACCGCGCTGGCTGGCGCGACGTCGCACATCACGTCGCGTGGAGGAAGCCCGCGCTGATCACACGGTGCGGGCTCCGGGCGGCACGCCGGACAGAGACGGGGAGTGGCCCGGACCCGTCTTCATTCCGCACGCGCGCCACTGCCTACAGATCCATGCCCGCCATAATGTTCGGCCAGCGGGCCGTCAGCAACAGATTTTCCAGGAGGCCGCGGTCGGTCACTCAGACACGTAAGTGGCCTGGCTGGCATCCGGCCGGTGCCATGCTCTGGCAGTAAGACCTCGCGGGCGGCCATGGGCCCTGGGCATCCAAGGACATTCCCGCAGCCGATGACCGAGCCTTGCCGCGCAACGGCCGGCGGCCGCAGGAAGCGGCGTGGCGGATCCAGTTGCCTCGTCCATGATCTGACCATCGGTCACGAAGGAGCCAAGCCCCTGGCAGCAGGGTGTCTTGACGAGAGATCCACTACTGCCGGAAGGCTTCGCGTACCCACTATCCCAGACGATCCGATCACCTTCACCTGCGCGCTCGAAGCGCGGCACGAGACCGTGTACTTCCTGGCCAAGCTCATCCACGAGCACTGCGAACGGACCGGCACCCGCCGCGGCACCCGGGCGCCCGGCCCGTTCCGCCACGCGGTCATGATGTTGCGCTGGTTCCCCGGCGGCACCCGCGTACGGCAACTGGCCGCGGACAACCACATCGGCAAGACCACCTGCTACGACCGGCTACACGAGGCGACCGGCCTGCTCCCCGCCCTCGCCCCGGGCGTACACGAGGCGATCCTCGCCGCGGGCGCGGCCGGGGCCACCCACCTCAACCTCGACGGCACCCTCATCCACACCGGCCGCGTCGCGATGAAGGGCCCGAACGACGCCGGCCTGTGGTGGAGCGGGAAGCACAGGCACCACGGCGGCAACGTCCAGGTCCTGGCGGACCCGGCCGGCTTCCCGATCTGGGTCTCCGGCGTTCGCCCGGGACGCGAACACGACACCACCTGCGCGAAGGCTGCACCCGGGTTACTCGCCGCCCTCGCCGTGTGCGAGAGCGAGTATCAGATACCGACGCTCACCGACCTGGGCTACCTCGACGTGTCCCCGGCGATCCGCCACCCATTCAAGAAGCCCAGGGGCGGCGAGCTGACCGAGGCGCAGACCACGTACAACACGCTCATCCGAGGCCTGCACGGCAGCGCTGTGGACCGAGGAGGGCACCTTCGACGCCGTCCCCCACCTGCGGATGCGGGGCCGGGACGACATCGCCGGCATGGTCCACGGCGACGGCCACCAGAGCCTGATCCGCAACGGTTGCGGCCACGTCCTGACAGTGCCGCACGTCGTAGTCGACGGCGACCACGCGACCGGCCGCAGCTACGCACTCCACATCCGCTGGGACGCCGACGCCGGCCAGTTCTGGGTGGCCCGGGTCTCCGCGAACACCTGGCGCTGGGCGCGCACCCCGCAAGGCTGGCGCATCGCCGAGCGGATCAACGCCAACCTCGACGGCACCCCCGGGCACCGCGAGATGCTGGCGCCGGACGCCGCCCGCACGACGGCCTGAACGGCGCCGGCCATGCCGTCGGGAGAGTATCGCCATCTGGAGGAAGATTGAAGATCGGATTCATAGGCCCGGGCCGGATGGGACGGCCGATGCTCGATCGTCTGATTGCCGCGGGTCACGACGTCACTGTCCTGGTGCGCCGTCCGCAGGCCCAGGCGGCTGCGGAGGCCGACGGGCTGACCTGGGCCGGCACGGTGGCGGCGACGGTGCGCGAC
>WNGL01003239.1_pt1 | contig 19578 bp, 15 predicted proteins | sample 5400591 | NCBI WGS metagenome assembly WNGL01 (sample SAMN13153377, study PRJNA577476) | soil metagenome | isolation source: 80 cm soil or saprolite under Garry oak tree replicate 1 | place: USA:California | collected 2016-06-15 | reverse complement strand
TCGTTCGGGCAGAGGCGGAGTACCTCTTGAGCGACGAATTCTCTGGAATGCTGCGGCGTTTTGAGGTCGGCAGTTACACATTGGTCTGAATCAAATCGTTCGACCCATAGTTTCTGCTAATCGCAAAACGAATTCAGCTAAAAGCGGAAGAGACCTCATTTACCAGCCTGCTATGAGCTTTATCCAACCGACTGTCGCAACCATTATTGGCTTACCGCCACCCATTGCGTTGTTTGCCGCGGTGATCTTCGTCTCCTTTCTCTTCCGGCGGGACATTCGGCAAAAACCCAATGTAACCGGGGCGCTTTGGCTGCCGCTTATTTGGGTCGTGCTTATGGGATCCAGGTCGGTTGTGCAATGGCTCGATATTTTGCATGTCCCCATCGCCCTTGGCTCAGCAGAAGACGGAAATCCCCTCGATGCTTTCGTGTACTTCACGTTGATAGCCGCGGGCCTTTACGTCCTGAATACGAGGCAAGTCAGTCTTTCAGAGGTTTTTCGCAACAATGGATGGGTCATGGCATTTCTTCTCTACTGCTTTATTGCTATCCTCTGGTCTGACTTTCCGTTCGTAGCATTCAAGCGATGGATAAAGGTGCTGGGCCATCCCATCATGGCCCTGATTCTCCTTACGGAGCCCGATCCGGGCGAAGCGTTCGCCAGATTGATGAAAAGAAGTGCTTACGTTTTGGTGACATTTTCGATTCTGGCCATCAAATATTATCCGGATACAGGTCGCAGGTTCGATGATTGGAGCGGTTTGGCGGTGAACGTCGGAATTACCCAAAGCAAGAACATGCTGGGCTGTGTCTGCCTGGTCCTGGGTTTCTTTTTCGTCTGGTATTTCCTAAAAACCTGGCGCGCTGAGAAGAGCAAAGCCCGGCGAGACGAGCTTCGCTTACTCTGCGGTTTGCTGGTTATGATTGCGTGGCTTCTTCGGAAGTCGCACGACGCAACTGCCACGTTATGCCTGGTAATCGCGATCGCAGTGACATTCGTGGTTGGGCGCCGCTGGGTGAACAAGAAATTGATTGGCACTTACGTGCTGGTGGCCCTGGTTGGACTCGTGGCGGCGGAACTCGCGTTCGGGCTTTTTGAGCGCGTAGCGGAGTTTATGGGCCATCAATCTACCATAATCGGAAGAATGGAGATCTGGCGCCAGTGCCTGGCGGTCGACACGCACCCACTGTTTGGAGTCGGCTTTGAAAGCTTTTGGTTGGGAGAACGGCTTCAGTTTCTCCACGAGGGCCGCCCCTGGCAGCCTAATGAAGCGCACAATGGCTACCTTGAGACTTATTTGAACCTGGGGTTGGTGGGACTATTCATGCTCTTTGGGCTAATCATTGCGACATTTCGCAAAATACGCTTTGAGTTGGTCCGAAATCCTGATTGGGGCCGCTTTCAATTGGGCTTTCTTGCCGCCATCCTGTTCTACAACTTGACCGAGGCAACCTTTAAAGGGCTTAGCCTGACCTGGTTCGTTTTCTTCATCATAGCTATGAAGTATCCAATCGCTGAATACGAACCAGCGTTGCAATCTTCGGAAACGGATGAGCTAGAAGAGACCGGGAAATTAACTTATCTGCCGGGATGAGGTCGTGGCGGGAGGCCGGTGGTCTTCACAAGTTCCCGACTACAACAGCAATTTGTAAATGAGAAAGCGAGTGCAAATGGCCGATTGTTTGCTGCAGGTGACGGCGCTTACCGCCATATTCTTGGCCGCTGGTGGTCAGGCGAAAGGTGCTACTGTTGAGGCAAAAAGCCCTGCGCTTGCAGATGTTAAATCGGCGATTGCTTCAGCCCACGACGGTGACACTGTGATGGTTCCGGCTGGAGAGGCGAGTTGGACTTCTCCTCTTGTCATAACAAAGGGTATCACGTTGCAGGGAGCGACCAGCATCGACGGTTCTTCAAAAAGCCCTGCGGTAACAGACAGAACCGTCGTTCTCGATGATGTTCCGCGAGAAAGCCGCGGCCATCCGCCAGCTAGGGAACAACAAGGCCCGCGGCAGCGGCCAGCGGCATTTTTTGTCCCCGCAGGGCCCTTGCGCGGCCAGTCACGCCCGGTTTCTAAGTCGAACGCGACAGGTGTCCCCAAGACAGGTCACATGCCGGCTATCATCATAGCGACACTCAAGCCCACGCTATCATTTCGGCTGACAGGCTTTACATTCAGATATGGATCGCTCACGATGTTCGCTGATAACGGCGGCGTGCACCTTGTGGGAACGTGTCCTTCCGCTCGGATCGATCACTGCCATTTTGACCAGCTGTACGCGAATCCCTTTATCATGACACGTGGCCAGATTTACGGAGTTGTCGATCATTGTGTTCTTGACGAAAGGGGGAGGGCACTGACTTTTCAGATTTATCATGACGGATGGGGGGGGCACACCCATGGCGATGGATCCTGGGCAGATGCAACTTACTTTGGAAGCGAGAAGTTCCTGTTTATCGAAGACAACACCTTCCGTAACTCTAATGGCTATAAAAGCAATGGCATTGATTCCTATGGTGGCGGCAGGTACGTGGCCCGCCACAATTACCTGGTCGATACCCCAATAGGAGGGCATGGGACTGAAACGACCGGGCGCTTCCGCGGGGTACGAGCTATAGAAGCTTACAATAACACGTACGTCTGGAACTTGGTTGATCCGCGAGGCCAGCTTCGAAGCGGAACGATGCTTCAATTTAATAATGTGTTCACTGGGAAGATAAGGCCCGATTCTAAAAGTACTCATTTAACCTGTTACCGTCAGTTTCGGCCTTTCCCGTTTTGGGGCGGCGCGAATGGAAATAATCGTCTTGACTCGAACGATCCCTATGGATTGTACGCGAGCGGCAAGCACACAGGTGGAAACGGGTCGATTACGCTGGTAGTGGCAAATGCGGGTTGGAGGGAAAATCAGTGGGTCGGCTATAGCGTCACGAATACGACGCAAACGGTTAAAGGGAGAACAGGAGCTATATTCCATCCCAGTAGTTGCATTAAGGCAAATACGAGTGACACGATTACCTTTAGAGGTAACGACATGGGCCCACCCATGACGTTTAACAACGGCGACGGCTACGCGATTAACAAGCTCTTAGCCGCACTTGACCAGCCGGGCAGAGGAAAAGGCGATTTGCTGGCTGACAAGGATCCGGTGGTGACCGGGTCGTGGCCACACCAGGCGTTGGAACCCGTTTACGCCTGGGGAAACACCTACAACAATTCGCGGCAACTTGACGTAGAAAGTCAGTACCCGACGATCCAGGAGAATCGCGATTTTTACAATCAAAAAATCCCGTTTGACGGAACAACTGGTGTGGGAGTTGGCAGACTGGCAGACCGGCCACAGACTTGCACCCAGGGCGTTGCGTATTGGGCGACAGATCAGGGCGAGTGGGACAGCACACACGAGGGCCCTGATGGCCAGCTGTATGTTTGCACCGCGCCGAACACCTGGACGTTTTATTACAAACCCTATACATATCCGCATCCGTTGGTGAGCGGCGTGCCGGTCCCACCGGGGAAGAGGGCCGAGGACCGACGACAGGCGACAGACGCCAATTCGTCTTCAAACAATTGAATCCGGACTCCATCGCTTCGACGAATGACCTGATCCTGGTTACTGGTTCCAGTGGTTTTATCGGCACAAAAGTCGTCGAGATCCTTCTGGAATACGGGTTTTCCAACATTCGTTGTTTCGTTCGGACCTCCAGCCAGCTTGGCCGGCTTGAAAAGACGATCCGCCAATTCGATGCCGGGACAAATGTGGAGCTTCTTGCAGGCGACCTTCTTTCGCGGGAGGACTGCGCGAAGGCTGCTGAAGGCGTTTCAATTATTTACCATCTTGCCGCTGGGTTTGATAAGTCCTTTGCCGGCGCATTCATGACTTCGGCGCTGGGCACGCGCAATTTAATTGATGCTTTTCTGAAAGTGGGGAAACCGAGGCGGTTCGTTAATGTCAGCTCGTTCGCGGTCTATTCGAATCTGAGCTTGAAACGTGGTGCTTTGCTCGATGAAACCTGTCCTTTGGAGGACGCGCCGCAGGAACGATTCGATGCCTACGGTTTCGGAAAACTCAAGCAGGAGGAACTGGTCAAAGAATATGGCAGTCGATATAAGTTGCCTTACGTGATTCTCAGGCCTGGATACGTCTTCGGACCGGGCAAGCGAGAGCTAAGCGGCCGCGTTGGAATCAATACGTTTGGGCTTTTCATCCAGGTTAATGGCACCAATGTGTTGCCACTGACGTTTGTCGATAACTGCGCGGAAGGGATCGTTGTGGCGGGCCTGAAACCTGGCGTGGAAGGTGAAGTCTTTAACGTGGTGGATGACGAGCTACTTTCTGGCAGGCAATTTTTACAGGCATACAACAAGAAGGTAAGTGGGTCTTCCGTGCGCATCCCGTACGCGATTGCTTACCTGCTATGCCTGCTCTGGGAAAAGTACTCCAGATGGTCAAAGAACCAGTTGCCGCCTGTTTTCAATCGCCGCCGTTGTTCTGGTGAGTGGAAAGGAAACTGCTATTCGAATCGGAAGCTTCGAGAGCAGTTGGGCTGGAAACCAAGGGTGCCGATGGAAAAGGCGATGGACGCGTTTCTGGGCCAGTTTGAATCCAATGCAAACGATGATCGGTTGGAGGGTTGAAGCGGATCATTGATCACAATTCACGATGTTAAAAATCGCCATAGTTGGCTGCGGAAAGGTCGCCGATCAGCATGTGAACGCGATCCATCGTATTCCTGATTGTGGGATTGTATCCCTATGCGATCGGGAATTGCTCATGGCCAAACAACTGGGGGAGCGGTTTGGCGTCTCACAATGCTTTTCCGATGTGAAAGAAATGCTGGGGGCCATCTCGCCCGATGTCGTTCATATTACCACCCCGCCACAGAGCCATTATTCGCTTGCCAGACAATGCCTCGAGTCGGGTAGCCATGTTTATCTGGAAAAACCTTTTACGATCACGGCCGGAGAGGCAGAATCGTTGATCGCCTTCGCCGAAAGTTGCGGCTTAAAAATAACCGTCGGCCATAATTACTTATTCACGCTCGAGATGCTCGAAATGCACCGGCTCGTGAAAGAGGGATTTCTGGGCGGACGGCCTGTTCACCTCGAAAGCTATTGGTCGTACGACCTGGGAGACACAAGTTACGTCGCGCCGGTCCTTGGAAATCGCCACCATTGGGTGCGCCAATTACCGGGGCAGTTATTTCACAATATCATCAGCCACGGGATTGCTAAACTGGCTGAATTTCTTGACGATGAGGTGGCGGAAGTTGTTGCAACCGCTCATCAAAGCGAGCAACTCCGAGATCTCGGCGCACAAGAAGTCATGGACGAATTGAGGGTCCTGATGCGAGACACGAATGGCACCACGGCACTCTTCTGTTTTTCGACTCAGGTTAAAGGGCTTAACCAACTGCGCGTTTACGGACCGGCCAATTCAATTACTGCGGATATTATCACTGGAAGCCTCGTTCGAACCGCAAATCGCTCGTACAAGAGCTATCTCACCTATTTTGTTCCACCGTTGAAAAATGCCTGCGAATACCTTAGAAACGCAAGGCTCAACGTAACCAATTTCCTCCGCCGACGACTTTACCAGGACTTCGGCATGAAGGAACTGATCGAACGATTCTATAATAGCATCCGCACCGGCGGCCCACCACCAATCCCATATCGCGAAATCCTTTTGACCGCCCGTATTATGGATGAAATCTTCACCCAAATTTACCCCGCAAGTAAGACACGCGAGCCTGGACTTGAGCCGGTCGCTTCAACGCTTCAACGAACCGCCACTGCTGCACCGTTTGTAGCGTCGTAACGATTTAACGATCTGTGGCTACGCCATGAAATACGTTCTCATTACCCCCGCGCACAACGAGGAGAGGTTCATCAGGAAAACGCTCGATTCAATGGTGGCGCAGACGTGGTTGCCAGAACGGTGGCTAATTGTGGACGATGGCTCAACGGATCAAACTCCAGAAATCGTCCAGACTTACGCGAGGCGCCATCCTTGGATTGGACTGGGGATACAGCCGCAGCGCCTTGATCGCAGCTTTGCCGGAAAGGTGCATGCCTTCAATGCCGGACTGGCCCGAGTTCAGTCGTTGGAATTTGATGTAATCGGAAATCTTGACGCGGACCTTTCATTTGAACCCGATTACTTGGCGTTTCTGATGCAAAAATTCTCAGAAGATCCCAAGCTCGGTGTGGCGGGAACCCCATTTATAGAAGATGGCTACGACTCTGCCAGAGACAGCTTCGAAGGTGAGAATCATGTTGCGGGGGGATGTCAGCTTTTCCGGCGCCAGTGCTTTGAGCAAATCGGTGGTTTTACTCCCAATCGGGCCGGAGGGATCGACTGGATTGCCGTCACCACAGCGCGGATGAAAGGATGGAGAACACGATCCTTTCCTGAGAAACGGTTTCATCACTACCGGACGCTCGGTACGGCAGGAAGGAGCAGTGTGGCAGCCAGCTTTTCCTACGGCGAAAAGGATTATTATTTAGGCGGTTCACCTTTGTGGCAGCTCTTTCGTGTGGCTTACCGGACGATGAAGCATCCGGTTGAGGGCGCGGCGCTGCTGTTCGGTTACTGTTGGGCTGCACTACGACGGACTAAGCGACCTGTCTCGCCAGAACTGATGCGGTTTCATCGGGGCGAGCAGATGAACAAATTGAGAGCTATTTTTCGCACCCTTTTAAGATTCGGGAAGGTGGACAGCTTCCGAGTCGCAACGGAGCGGCAGTAAATCTTAACAATCGGCAGTCAGAAGTCGCAAGGGACGCAGATATGGCGCAAACAATGGAAATGGATTCACTCAAGGAAGCTGACCCTTTCTTCCGCGAGTACACGTCGCCGGATGCGATCTTGAAATATACGATGGCTACCGCCGGCTTCGGCATTAGTTATCTTCTCGATCACGACTACAAGACGGTCTACCTCGAAGCGCTTAAACGTCTGCCTCCGCAGGTCGGACAAGATGGAATCCGGATGTTGGAATTTGGATGTGGCGGCGGGATGAACCTGTTGCATTTGGTCTCGGTTTTGAGCCGGGATGGCTTCAACCTCGCGAGCGCTATCGGCACGGATTTTTCCCCTGTGCTGATTCAGGCCGCGAACAAGGAAGCACAAGGCTATCTTACCCAGTGGGAACGAAATCGCGTTGAATTTTGCGTGGCGAAGAACGAGACATTACTCGAGGAACTGTCGGCGCGTTTGGGCCAGGAGCTATCGAAACTGGAGAACTCCTTTCACTTCATCATCGGCGTAAATACAATCCGTTACTGCCATCGCGCGGGGAAGCAGTTGGATTGCGCGCGTGACATTTTCCGTCTGCTTGCCCCGGGAGGAGTTTGTGTGGTGATCGATATGAACGACCGCTTTCCCGCTTTCCGTAGCGCCTTGAAGAACAAGCTTCATGACAAGAAAGAGCAGGAGAAAGAGTGCTACCTGCCGTCACTCCAGGAATACACCGCACCCTTTCAAGAAGCTGGTTTTGAAGTTTTGCGCAGTGAACACTTCTGCTGGATTCCTCATTCCGCGGGTCGATTTCTGACGGGGCTCCTTCGCGCGTTGTCCCCGCTCCTGAGTATGGCCGCGAGCTCCAGGGCAATGAGGTCGTTAGTCGTCGCAAAGAAGCCGTTACAATCCTAGCTCTTCGGCCGCTCAGTTGCGGATGTAGAATTAGACAGAATCCATGTTCGAAAAGGCGTTACTCTTAACCGGCGACCACTCATTAGCGGACGACCGTAGGGCAAGAAGGTTGCTCGAGTTTTTTGGTGTTCCCTATCAAAGACAAAGCGCAACAGATTTTCGGCTTCCCGAGAGTAGCCCGGCGGGAAAGAATACGAGTTACAGACTGGTTTGCGCAGCACAAACCTTTGCGCGCGTCATGGGAGACGGGCAGGACGCTTCACACCATTTGAACGGTTTTACGCGGCAAATCCATTCTGTCTTCCTGTATTCCAACGGGGATCCCGTCGCGCTGGCGAACGTGGTGGGCCAACTCTACGGAACGACGATGTCGATTCGCAGAGGAGCGGGAAGTGATATTCAGTGGCGTATCGCGAACGATCCGGACGGCATGTGCGGCGCCGTGCGCGATCTCCGCATATACCCCTCGGCCACTACACTTCGCAGCGGCGACTTCTTCCATACTGATGGAAGCTCGGTGACTTCGCTGATTGCCGCAGGCGACAAAGCCGCGTTCCTGAAGTTAACTTTCAACGGAGTGCCGGTTTTTGTTTCATCAGAGCGGCTGATCGACATTGATGCCGATCTCGCAACTCCTAATTTCGACGTTCGTGATCATCTTTTCTCCGCGGTGCCAGCCGTTTCCTATATCAGATGGGCATTCGCCCGCAGCGCATGGAGAGCACCTGAGGCGAGTGCCTGCCTGGTTATTGACGACCCTTTGCTGAAGGCGAGATACGGCTTCGTTCGCTTCCGCGAGTTACTCACCCTAATGAAGAAGCATCGGTTCTCGACCAGCATAGCATTCATCCCTTGGAACTGGCGCCGGAGCGATCGGACTGTGGTTAAACTCTTTAAGGACAATCCCGAGAGTTACTCTCTCTGCATCCATGGCTGCGACCACACGGCGGGTGAGTTTGGCACTTCGGATCGGCAGCGACTTCGTGCGGGTGCCTCGGAAGCGGCCAGGCGTATGTCTCTGCACGAACGGCGAACAGGGTTGGCGCACGATCGCCTGATGGTCTTCCCGCAGGGAGTCTTCTCTGAGGAGGCGATTCCGGAATTGAAACGCGCCAGCTTCCATGCCGTGGTAAACACAGAGGTCCACAGCACTCCGCTGGGATTACGCAAGCTCAGGATCTCTGACGTTTGGGATGTTGCCGTCATGACCTATGCCGATTTCCCCATCTACACTCGGCGCTATCCTGCTCAAGGCGTCGAGAACCTCGCTTTTGATCTCCTTCTGGGGAAACCCTGCCTCGTGGTGATCCATCACGATTTCTGCAGCGACGGATATGCGCGGCTAGTGCAATTCATCGATCGGCTCAACGCTCTCAAAGTTCCGCTCACTTGGCGCTGTCTTAGCGACGTGATCAGGAGGAGTTATCGGCAGAAGGAACTCTCACCGGATTCTGTCGAGATTGAGATGTACGGAAGTGAACTACTGATCGAGAATCGCTCGGATCGGGCGAAGAGTTACTTCATCCGCCGGCGCGAACATGAGCCCAAGAGCATTGAAAGCCTTCATGCCGGATCGCGCCGGGTATCGTGGGATTCTGCTGAAGATTACATCGAGTGCGAAGTGAATCTCGCCCCCGGTGAGAGCACGTTACTGACACTACGTTTTAAAGCTGCTGAAGACTCGGCGCACAGCACGCAGAATCTCGCTTATACTGCAAAGACGATGCTGCGGCGTTACCTTTCAGAGGCGCGTGATAACTACCTGGAGCCCGCAAAAGCGCGAATGGTGGCCTTTTCCCGCTCCTAAGAATCTGAGATGACTTCCCTCGGTTTGCCAACTGCGCCCTCCCGCGATCGAATGGTAACCGGCCGAACAACTCTATTGGACGGGAGAGTCGCCGATGTTCTGGACGATTTCACGGAGTGGCTCGCCCGCTACGGAGAAAAGTCGCGTGACCACCAGACTTTTTTCGCAGGAGCAACCGGACAAGCCGCGAAGGCGCTATACTACCGGCATAAGCTTCTGGGAACAGCGGCGGTCGCGCCCATGATTTTCCTTGAGGCCTTCCTGCCGTCAGCGAGACGGCTTTTTCATCACCCGACAAGATTTCCGATCGCCGATGCCCACTACGCGATGGGTTTCGCCTTTCTCTTTCAAGTCACGAATGATGACGTCCATTTGCGGAGAGCCATCCACTTCCTTGAAGAATTGAAGAAGAGCCGGTCCCCGGGATTCGCGGAATATTGCTGGGGCTATCCCTACGATTGGGTCACCCGCAACGGCATGATCAGAAGTCAGACGCCGCTGATCACCTCGACCCCATATGCTTACGAGGCCTTTCTGCATGTTCATGAGCTTGGTGGACGCGAGGAGTGGAAGGGCATCATGGCTTCCATCGCGCGTCATGCGTTCAGGGACATCAAAGACTTCTCGGTCTCGGAAAACGCCAGCAGCTGTTCATATACACCTTTCGACAAAGGCGGAGTCATCAATGCCGCTGCGTACCGCGCCTTTTTGCTGACCAGCGCTTCTCAAGTGTTTTCCAATGACGATTATTGGAAGACTGCTGAACGGAACCTGAACTTTGTCCTCGGCAATCAGAATTCCGACGGCTCCTGGTTCTATGCCGTCGATGGCGTGCGTGATTTCGTTGATCATTATCATACGTGCTTCGTCATGAAAGCCCTGGCCAAGGTCTACGCTCTCACTGACCATGCGGCAACGCTTGAGGCATTGCGCAAAGGGGTGAGTTACTATCTGAACAATCTCTTCGATACGGATGGCCTGCCGAAGCCGTTCTCACGAGCTCCCCGCCTGACCGTTTACAAGCGTGAGCTCTACGATTGCGCCGAGTGCATCAATTTGTGTCTGCTGCTGCGGGGCCGTTTTCCGCAATTGGAAACAACGCTGGAAACTGTGGTCGCAGGAATTCTGAAAGAATGGATCAAACCCGATGGTTCCTTCCGTTCCCGTCGACTGCATCTAGGTTGGGACAATGTCCCTATGCATCGCTGGGGCCAGGCGCAGATGTTTCGCAGCCTCGCTTTTTATTTGCGTGAAACGCGTGAAGCGTCGCGTAACGAGAGTCGAGTAACGAGTGCGCCGGTCCATCAACTCTCAACTCTCAACTCTCAACCTCTTTAACAGAATGTGCGGCATTTGCGGCCAGTTTAATTTTGTTCGGAGCGAACCCGTGGAATCGGAGACGATTCGACGCATGGCCCAAACTATGGTTCATCGCGGTCCCGATGACGACGGTTACTTCATCTCGGGCTCGCTCGGATTGGGATTCCGGCGGCTTTCCATCATCGATCTCGCCGGTGGGCACCAGCCGATGTCCGATGCCGAGGAAACCGTCTGGGTCATTTTGAATGGCGAGATTTATAACTTCAAAGAACTACGCGCCGAACTGGAAGGGCGCGGACATTATTTTCGGACTCGTTCCGATACCGAGGTGATCATTCACGGCTACAAGGAGTGGGGGATCGACGTCTTGAATCATCTCAATGGCATGTTTGGATTGGCTATTTGGGATGTAAACGAGAAGCGCTTAGTCGTGGCGCGCGATGCCATGGGCATTAAACTGATCTATTACAAGATCGACAATGGCCAACTCACCTTTGGGTCGGAAATTCGGTCGATTCTTGCGGCAGAAAATTCCAGACCGTCTGTCGATCCGGTTGCGCTCAATCTCTTCCTTCGGTTTCGTTATACGCCGTCTCCTCTTACGATTTTTCAGGGAATCAGAAAGCTCGCGGCGGGAACGATGCTGGTTGTGAAGGATGGAGCGTGCCGGGAAGAGAGGTGGTATAAGTACAAACGGATTCCGTTTTTGAGCTACAAAAGCGAGGAGGAAGCCAGGCACGAATTGCTGGAGCTGTATCGAGGGGCTGTCCGGCGGCATCTGCTGAGCGATGTTCCTGTGGGGATTCTTCTGAGTGGCGGTCTTGATTCCGGCTTGCTCCTGGCGCTGATGAACGAGCAGGGAGGGCCGTGGCCAGCCTATACAATAGGTTATGGAGAGACATTCCAAGATGATGAGCTCGCCGATGCGGCGGAAACCGCGTCTATTTTGGGGGCCCGTCACGTGACGGTGAAACTTGATCGGGGCGAGTTTGAGCGATCGTTGCCCAAGATCGTCGAATGCCTGGAAGAACCGATCGCCGCTTCTTCTATTGTGCCGATGTACTTCGTCTCGCAGCGAGCGCGGCAGGACGTTAAAGTAGCCTTGATTGGTCAGGGCCCAGATGAACTGTTCGGCGGGTACAAGCGGCATCTGGGGGTTTATTACGGAGAATGGTGGCGGTTGTTGCCAAAGGCTCTTCGGTCAGTTGTCGGCTTGGCTGTCAATGGCTTGCCTCGCAATGAAACACTGAAACGTGGCGTTTCTTCACTGGGGACCCAAGATCGGATGAAACGTTATCAGGATGTTTTCGCCCTGGCGCCGGCGCGGTCTGTCGATGCCCTGTTTCAAGATGGTATTTTGCCTGAGAGGACAAATCATGAGCTGGTCGATTACTGGAATGGGCTGATCCCGCAAATGGTGCACACGGACGAACTCGGAGGATTTCAACTGCTTGAGATTCGGTCCTCGCTTCCAGATGAGCTACTCATGTATGCCGATAAACTGTCGATGGCTCACGGTTTAGAAGTTCGTGTACCGTACCTCGATCGAACGATCGTGGAGTATGTGCAGCGGCTCGGCGTCAATTTCAAGATCCGGAACGGCAATCGGAAGTGGTTGCACCGAGAAGTCTGCCAAAGTTATCTACCACAACGCATTCTTAAACGGAAAAAACGCGGTTTTGCCGTAAACGTGGTGGATGGCTGGTTTCGTTCGTCGCTCAAAGGCGAGCTTCCGGAATTGCTTTTGGATAAGAACTCTCTAATGTTTGAGCTGCTAAAGCCCGCGTCAGTACGAAAACTCCTCGAAGCTCACCGCTTACGGCGGCAAGACAATCACAAGCTTCTTTTTAGCCTGGTCATGTTCGAGCAGTGGTTGCGGAATTCGATCGAGGCAACTCGTGCGGACTGAGCATTATCGATTAGCGACGGCGCCACGTTCCCAGGTCTGTGGTGATTCCGTGTAAGTTTCGCAAGTCGATTCCTCACAGGTATGCTTTCAAACCTAGATGGCGTGATTTATCAGGAGACAATCCGTCGGAAAGGCCTGCCCGTACGTCTCGATGCCTTCCGTGCTGAGGACAAGACCTTTATCATCTCCGGGCGCTTCATCAAGACAGCTGCACTCAAGAACGAGTGGCAAGAGGATGTCGAGGATCCGGAGCGCGTTGTTCGAGAGCTAAGGACCTGTCCAGTGACAATAGATTTCCTCAGGTTCTGGCAGCGAATTCCCGAGACAGAAGCCAAATATACCTACTATAAAGAATGGCGATATGTCGCCGCCATCCCGGTCACGGATTATAAGCACTGGCTGCAGAAACAAATTAGTCCCAAGGCTCGGAACAAGCTTAGAAAAACACAAAAATTCGGTGTGGTTATCGAGGAAACCGAGCTAACCGATGAATTGGTGCGCGGAATCACGGAGATTTTTAATCAGTCACCTGTGCGCCGCGGTAAGCGCTTCTGGCATTATGGGAAGGACTTTGAGACGGTTAAGAAGGAGATGTCTCTCGATCTAAGCGAATCGATCTTTATTACTGCTTACCACGGGAAAGAATTGATCGGATTTATTAAGCTGCTGCTGGCCGACAGGTACGCCATGCTGACATTAATTTTGGACAAGATAGACCATCGGGGCAAGGCCCCCATGAATGGCATGATCGCAAAGGCCGTTGAAATCTGCGCCCAACGGAAAGTTCCATATATCGTTTACATGATGTGGCGCAGAGGCGGGCATGGGGAATTTCAGGAAAGCACTGGCTTTGAAAAAATCCCAATTCCAGAGTACTCTGTGCCCCTGAGTCTTAAGGGAGCACTGGCCTTACGGCTGCGACTGCATAGAGGTCTGAAGGGATTAATTCCCGAGAGAATGATGGTATACCTCTTGGCGTTGAGGTCCAAGTGGTACGTAGCGAGGTATGCGTCTGGCAAACCCAATGGACTCACAAGTAGCTCTAACTAAGCGCGATGCTATCGCTTAGGGCCGGGGACTAATGCAAGAGGAAAATTTGCAACTGTCGAGCCGTACAAAAGATTCGTACGACACATGTTATAAAACACGGAACTACTTTGGCTACCGAGAATGGATTTATCGGCCATATTTAAAAGCGCTGCTTGCGCGGGCGAAACTAAGGGCCGGCTCTGCACTCCTCGACGTTGGATGTGGACAGGGCTTCTTTTCCAATCTCCTCAGAAAGTGTGGGATGAGAGTAACTGGGATAGACATGAGTGAAACGGGAATTCGTATGGCCAAGGAATGTTACGGATCGTCAGATATCGAATTCCTCGTTGCGGACGCCAACACCATTTCTACGACAGAACCGTTTGACTGTGTTTTCACCAGGTCCTTGTCTTTATACAACACGCTGGATTTCGCGACAAGGCGAGAGGTTACGGAGGCACTAATGAAATATGTTAGGCCAAACGGAACGTTTATTTTCGCATATAATACTAATCTGAATGCTGCAAAAGCCAACAGCGACTGGCGCTATCACACTTTGCGGGACGCACAACGACACTTTTCCAGTTATAAAGGTGTTAAATGCTTTTTTACCCTGAAGATTGAAACACTAATTTTTGGCAAATACGCTTTCAACTCCCTCTTTTCGAGAGTAGGGGCGGCCGTGAGTTCGGCACTCGGTGTTGGAGGTGAATTAGTGTGCATTGTTCGGAAAGAATACGGGGAGTGATCAGACAAGAACGGCGGTGGATCGGCCAAGCCACGCCGGCCCGGAACTGGCTTCAGAGGTGAATTTCTTTGATCAAGTGAACAGATGAAGAACCCGATATTCATAGTCGGTCCCCATCGCAGTGGAAGCACGCTTTGGCACAATCTGATTGCAATGTGTCCAGGCGTCATGAGGCTAACTGAGCCCCGGTTTCTCAGTGACCGGAGGCATAAAGATTTCAGGTATTTCCTCCGAACTCGTGCGAATGATTTATCCAGAGATGAGAACGTAGATAAAATGGTCGACTTGTGTTTTGCGAGGAACGGCATCCTCGGGTTAGATAGCGCTTTCTGGCGCTTTGAAAACATTGCAGCAGCTCAGGACCCCGAATTAAAAGAGGCTATCTCCTGTCGCATCAAGAGATCGGACAGAAGTTTGGGAGCAATCGCTCGAATTTTCATCGAGGAAATTACGCGGTTTAGCGGTTGCGACCGGGCCTGTGTCAAGTTTCCTGTCGATATTGGACACATCCCGGAATTGCTCGCCTGGTTTCCGGATTGCAGAATCATGCACATCACGCGGGATCCCCGAGCGCTGGCCATGTCAAAAACAAACGATCCTTCCGGGACCGCGATTAAAGTAAAGCAGCATCCCAGAACTGCATGGATTATAAAAAAGCTCAGCGTCTGGTTCGCTATTACGCAATATCGCCGTACCTCCCGACTCCATCGCCGATTCCGACTTCTTAATAACTATAGACTATTTCGATATGAAGATTTATTGGCTGGCCCGGAGAAAACCCTAAGAGACCTATGCACGTTCATAGAAGTGGAATTCACCGAGGACTTGCTCCATCCGGAGGCAGGAATTCATTTACATCAGGCTTCGAGTCTGACAGGCGAACAGAAAAAGGCCTTTGATCCCAGCGCAGCGGTGCGATGGCAAGATGTAATACCAGTTGCTGACAAGTGGCTGATTACGACTTTGACGAAGCGGGCCATGAAAATAATGGAGTACGATCCTGACAGGCACCCAATTTTTCGACTTGACCGACGATCTTCGCCAAGTCCATGCACGAAAGCAGCGTGAAAGACGCGGCTTTGATAGAAAACACTGTCAGGACCGAGGGAAGTGAATTAAAGACTTTCTGGGAGAGGTGGCTGAGTGGTTTAAGGCAGCAGCCTGCAAAGGTTGCTATGCGCTGTAAAGCGCATCGGAGGTTCGAATCCTACCCCTCTCCGCCAATCTCAACATGGCGTACCTCGCAGACAAGTTCGGTCAAAGCTCAGATCCCACATTAGTATGCCGGGCATAGTTGGAATCATCAGTAGCAGGCCGGCACTTGAGTGCCAGTCTCTCGTCCAGGCCATGATCGCCTCGATGGAACATGAACGCTTTTATGTTTCGGGAATTTATTTAACGCCGGAAATGGGCGTATATGCGGGCTGGGTAGCGGTCGAAAATTCCTTTGCCGCCGGCCAAGCCTTCTTCAACGAACGGCGGGACATTGCTCTCATTCTTTCCGGTGAATGTTTCCTCGATCCACAAACAGGGGCTGAACTCAGGCAAAAAGGGCATGAGCTCAACGAGAATGAAGCCGAATGGCTAGTTCATCTCTACGAAGAAGAAGGCGATCAATTCTTCGAAAAGTTGAATGGTCTCTTTAGCGGTCTGCTGATTGATAAACGACAGAAGAAAGCTTTCCTGTTCAACGACCGCTATGGCGTCGAACGGATCTATTGGCACGAAACAACAGATACCATCTATTTTGCCAGTGAAGCCAAGGCTCTTCTTCGGATTCTTCCAGAGCTAAGGAAATTTGATGCCGAGGGCGTTGCCCAATATTCAACTTTTGGATGCACCTTGGAATCGCGAACTCTATTTCGAGGCGTTCATTTGCTGCCGGGAGCGTCCCTTTGGTCGTTTGAAAACGGAAAGTGTCACAAGCGAAAATATTTTTCTCCAGAAACCTGGGAGTCACAATCCACTCTGACCGCCGAGGCCTTTGAATCTGAATTTCAGGAAACGTTCAAGCGAATTTTGCCCCGTTATTTTGAATCTGAATCTAAGATCGGGATCTCTCTAACTGCCGGCCTCGATACTCGAATGATCATGGCCTGCCGGCCGAAGACCGCTGAAAAATCAACGTGCTACACTTTCTCAGGAGAAGATGGTCAAACGTTGGACGATCGACTAGCCGCCCAAGTCGCTGAGGCATGCGGTCTTGAGCACCGGCTCCTGCGTCTTGGCACGGATTTCTTTTCCGATTTCGCAGCACATGCTGATCGAACGGTTTACATCACCGACGGTTGCTTTGGGATTTTGGGCGCCCATGAAATCTATTTGAACAGACAGGCTCGACAGTTGGCGCCGGTACGCCTAACTGGCAATTATGGAAGTGAAGTGTTACGCGGAGTATCTACGTTTAAGCCTTTTAGGATTTCGTCAGATCTTTTTCACTCGCAATTCGTGCATACGCGAGGCTCTTTGGAGGAGCCGTTTGTCAGAGGGATTAAACATCCCGTTACCTTTGCAGCTTTCCGCGAGATACCGTGGCACCTGTTTGGAAGTTTTGCCGCTGCCCGCTCGCAGGTGAGTGTTCGAACGCCGTACCTGGATAACGAGATTGTCGCACTCGCTTATCAAGCTCCGGAAGCTCTCCGTACATCGCCTGTCCCGGCATGGCGCCTTGTACAGGCAAACAGCCGGTTGCTCAGCAGGATTCCTACCGACAGGAGGCCGTCGCCAACCAGCTCCCGGGTAGCGGGAATAGTTAGACGCCTGTTTTCCGAAGCAACCTTTAAGCTCGATTACCTCAACAACGAAGGCTGGCCAAGTTGGCTCTCACCGGTTGAGCCTGTCTTCGCGCGCGTTGCGTCGACTTTAAAGATCATTGGGCTGCACAAGTATTTGCACTACCGAAGCTGGTTTCGGCGCGAATTAGCCGAGTACCTTAAGAGTGTGGTTAATGATTCACAAACACGACAGTGTCAGTACTGGAACTGTGATTTTCTCAGACAAATGGCGAATGAGCACATAAACGGCCACAAGAATTACATAGTGGAAATTGATGCCATGCTTACGCTGGAAGCTGTGGAAAGGTTGCTTATAAAAGGTTTTTCTTCTAAGCAATACGATCAACCCGGGTGTGCGAGTCCAGCTCTTTTGGTCAGCGCCGCCAAATAACTCTCGTTTTGTACCACGTCCGAGAACAGCCGGCCATACTGCGTCTTTTGAAAACTCGAAGCACAGCGTTAACACGTTCTGATCAGCCGTCTTGCGAGCAGCCCTGTGAGCCAACATTTGTGGGCATTGGCTCGATGCGATGTGGCTCAACCTGGCTTTACAAAGTGTTGAAATGCCATCCGGATATACAGATGAGCGATTCTAAGGAGATGGACTTCTTCTTTATGCCTCAAATGCTAGAGCACGATTTGTACTGGTACGCAGCGCACTTTAAGTCCGAAAACAGGGACGAACCCAGGCCGGTTCGCGGGGAAATCTCCCCGCGCTATGCCCGTCTGAAAGCCTGGCAGGTTAAACAAATCGCGGAGTTCTTGCCGGAACTCCGAATTATTTTAACACTGCGACACCCGATCGAGCGGGCGTGGTCACAAACCCTCTACGATTTTGGGCGTTTGGCAGGTCGAGATATTCGGAAAGTGAGCTTACTGGAGTTTCTACGCCAACTCGAGCGGGCCCGGAGCAGGCTGTCCTCCAATTACCCTCGCACGATACAAATCTGGGCGAAGGCGTTTGGCCGCCAGGCGTTGCACATTGCCTTCTTCGATCAGCTTCGCGATGATCCTGAAACTTACGTCAATAGCATTCTACAACATATCGGAGCCTCGACCCCGTGGATTCTCCCCGAAAAATTCGTGAAGAAAAAGGTCTGGGCGACCAACACTCTGGTTGAGCATGAATGTGAGATTCCGGAGGTGGTGCGTTGGTACATTGCAGATCGATTACTGGAGCCCACTGAACGCCTTAACGAGCTTTTGGAAGGCCAGGTTTCGACATGGGTGGACGAGATGCGCACAATCCGGGGGAAGACACGGCTGAGTTGGCGCGTTTTGAGGGACCTGAATCGTTCCCTACTGTCACTTCCGGAGAGGTTAGCCTACGAGGCTTACCACGCCGTTCTTGATGTCAGACTATGGTTGCGTTGGAGGCAGCTTCAAAGGTCGTATTTCTCCGATGATAATCTTGATAAACGCGTATCTTCGATGTCATAAAGCAATGGAAAGATTTGCCGCGCTTGAAAGAAGAGTCTGTGAATTGGCGAGGCAAGCTGGCGAGAAGATCATGCAGTTCTATGAAGCCGGCGCCGTCATTACGTGGAAAAAGGACGCATCGCCACTGACTTCCGCGGATAGTGCTTCGCACGCCTTTTTGATGGAAGCTCTTCGCTTCCTGACTCCTGAAATTCCTGTCGTTTCAGAAGAATCGAACGAAGCAATTAATGGTTTCGTTGCTGCAAACACTTCATTTTGGCTAGTTGATCCGCTGGACGGCACCAAGGAGTTTATCAAAAGAACGAGCCAATTCACGGTAAATGTGGCGCTCATCGAAGCGGGACAGCCAATGGTCGGTGTCGTTTATGCACCAGCACTTAAACTCATTTACTACGGCTCGAAAAATTCCGGATCTTGGCGGAAAGCTGGCGCCGAACGCCCCGCTCGAATTTCCACTCGTCGAGCCGATGCCTCGCGAATGTCAGTCGTGGCGAGCAAAGATCACGCGGGACCTTTGGTGAGCGCAATGCTGGCACGCCTGAGGAACCCTCAACTTCAATCGATGGGAAGCTCGTTGAAGTTTTGTCTCGCGGCCGAAGGAAAAGCAGATATCTATTTGCGGGACTTACCGACCATGGAGTGGGATGCCGCGGCCGCCCAGTGCGTTGTTGAAGCCGCAGGCGGAGGCGTTTACTCGCTCGACGGCGAACCTTTGCGCTACGGCAAACCTGGTCTAAAGAACCCGGCAATCATGACGGTCGGCGATACTCGGGTGGACTGGCGGAGATTGATCGCGCAAGTGTAGAGGCGGCCGTGTCGGTCGCAGCCATTTGATTTATCCGCGCCTGAACTTATACAGCTGCATGTATCGTCTATGAACATCTTGATCGTCAAACTTG
>WNGL01011963.1_pt1 | contig 19581 bp, 17 predicted proteins | sample 5400591 | NCBI WGS metagenome assembly WNGL01 (sample SAMN13153377, study PRJNA577476) | soil metagenome | isolation source: 80 cm soil or saprolite under Garry oak tree replicate 1 | place: USA:California | collected 2016-06-15 | reverse complement strand
GGCCGCTGATGGCAAGCAGATATTCCATCTTTCTGCTTGCTTTCTGATTCCGATAAGATGCTGGTGTGCCGTCTCCTCAAGCAATGAGTAAGGGGAAATTAATTCGCGATGCTGTCCACGGTGACATCGAGATGAGTTCTCTCGAGGTCGAACTGATGGACACACCTGAATTTCAACGACTGCGGGGCATCAAGCAGTTAGGAACGGCTTATCTGGTCTTTCCTTCCGCCGTTCACACACGCTTTGAGCATTCGCTGGGTACGTCGTGGATGGCGTATCGCATTCTCCAGGCTGTCCGCCGGACCGAAGCGATTTCGCAGGATGAGGAAAGGCTCATTCGAGTGTCGGCACTTCTTCACGATGTTACGCACATCCCATTCGGACACACTCTCGAAGATGAACGCCGCGTTCTGCCCCGGCACGACAAAGATGAAGAGCGAGTCGATTACTTCTTCCGAATGTCGGCTGTAGCGCGGATCCTCAAACGTGAAGGGTTGCAGGAGCCTGTGATCGGGATCTTGAAAGGCGACGAGACCTATCGATCGGATATCGTCGGCGGCGCCATCAGCGCCGATCTGCTCGACTACCTGCGCCGTGACACTTATTTTTGTGGACTTTCTCAATACTACGATCCGCGCATTTTTGAGAGCTTCATCATTGACAACAACAGACTCGCTATGAACCTCGAAAAGCACGGCATGTTGCGGCACGATGCGCTTTCGGAGCTCGTCAACCTGCTCCGCATCCGCTACACGCTTTCCGAGCGGGTGTATTTTCACCACACCAAAATTTCTTCGGGCGCCATGATTTCCAAGGCCGTCGAGCTTGCGCTTCGCGACGGATTGAGCGTCCAGGAACTGCGTACGTTAAAGGACGAGACTCTGCTCTGGATGCTGCGCGAACTCTATACTCGGAATCCAACGGTGGCCCACCTTCTGAACCGGCTGGATGCCAGGCACCTTTTTCGGGCGTGTTATGTCTTGACGACCGGCGTCGGCGAGAAACGGCGTGTGGAAATCGTCGGCCGATTCCATCACGATCTGGAAGCCAGAGAGGCGGCGGAAACAACCATTGCGCGCGCTTCGGGAATTCAGCCGCACGAGATCATTATTTATTGTCCGTCGTTTGGCATGTCCTTATCCGAGGCGGAGGTGCCTGCCCGGTGGGAGGGCGGCGGCATCCGCCCCCTGTCGGCGACCAACAACGAGGAAATCCGTATACTGAAAGAAAAGCACAAGGAATTGTGGAAATTCTATGTGCTGATCGACCGGGGTGTCTGGGATCGCGCAGAGCGCGTCAGGAACGCAGCCGCAGCCTATATCGGTATCGAATGATTTCCTCTACGTTCTTTTTCCTCTTTTCCCAACTTGGTGTGGGAATGATGCTCACGCTGCTCTTCATTTCGCCGCGCAGCGTCGGAAACAGCTTTTTCAAATTTGCAAGTCTCACTGCTGCAATTTTGCTGGGCGTAACACTCGGGTTTAACTTTCTATTTCCGTCGCCGGTCAGGCAAAGCCAGCTTCCCGTAATGTTCTTGTTAATCTCAGCCGGGCTGACGCTCATTTATAACCGCGCCGTCGATATCGACAAGTTCGCTGCTGCCTTCGCGCTGCTGACAGGCGCCACAGTGGCCGGTCTTGTCTCTGTTGCAACCGATTCACTGGCATTCCATCATTTGTTACCGCTGGGCGGCTGGGAGAACTGGGTGCTGGTTATCAATCATCTCGCCGCAACGGCGTTGCTGGGATCGGTGATGCTGACAATGATCTTTGGCCACTGGTATCTGGTCATTCCCCGTCTTTCGATCGACCCCTTGAAACGTCTCACGAAAGTGCTCATCGCTGCGATCGCAGTTCGAATTCTCACAATTGCCGCGTCATTCCTGGTGCTCCAGTTGAAGCAAGTGATTCCGTTCAGCGCCGTTCTCCGCGAATTATTCGTTCAGCAGGGAATCTTCTTTTGGCCCCGCGTCATCTTCGGCGTGTTGGCGCCGATTGCCTTGGTAGCCATGATCTGGAGCACCGTCAAGATTCGCCATACACAAGCAGCCACCGGCCTGCTCTATTTGGCCGTGGTGGCGCTGCTGTTCGGAGAATTCTTTTCGAAGTTTTTGCTGTTCGCGGTGAGTATCCCGCTTTAATCCGCGTGGTCTTCGGCGGCCAGGAGCTTTTCGATATCTTGCCGGATGCGGTCCTGTTTATTTGGTAGAGCGCCGAGGTATTTCTTATAGATCTTCCAATCCTTGGTTACGACGAACGTGGTGGGAAAACCGATAAGTCCGCCGAACCCATCAGCCACTTCATCATTGCCCACGAGGACGGTGTATTTCATTCCGACCTCCTGAACCTTGGGCTTGATGTCTTCGCGCGGTGACATGACTGTAATCCCGATAATCTGCACATTCGGATACTGGTCGTGCAATTGATTGAACTTCGGAATTTCAGCGATGCACGGTTCGCACCAGGTCGCCCAGAAATCGATGACCGAGACCTTGCCTTTGAGATCGTCAGCTTTGATCTTGCCGCCGGCGACATTTTCGAGTTCAAAATCGGGAGCAGGTCCCTTGGGCTGGGCGGCTTTTGTGTCGGAATTCGAACCCGGCCGGCGCGAACCGCAGCCAAGTAAGGCCACCACGACCGCGAACGCCACGGCTGTCTTCTTCATAGCCCATTACTATAGCGTATAATCTGGCCGCGATGGTACATCGGAAAGAGCTGCAACAATTGTTGGCGGAACTGAAACTGAAAAAGACATCCCAGCGCGCGCTTATCTGGAAGGCATTGCTGGATTCGAAGGGCCATCCGTCGGTGGAAGAAATACGCGATAAGCTGCTGAAAGAAGGGCACCGGGTCGGCCTGGCCACGATTTATCGGACGCTGAAAATCCTGCTTCAATCGGGATTCATCCGCCAATCCAAGATCGAGGGGATGGCACGATATGAACCGCTCATCAAGCAGCCCAACCATCTTCATTTCATATGCAACATTTGCAGGAGCACCGTCGAGTTTCCCTCGCGGCGAATCGAAAATCTCATTCGGCAAGTGACCGATGAATACGAGTTCGATGAGCGGTACAGCGGCTACGTGATCTTCGGCATCTGTAAGGCCTGCTTCCGGCAGCAGCGGAAACTCGAAGCCTCCAACGAACAACAACGCCTCGAAACCACCGTCGTCCGCGACGCGCTCGAACTCACGCTCGCCATCGAACGCCGCGGCTATACGTTTTACACGAATGCTTCGCAGAAAACCAAAAGTAGCAGCGGCCGGCGGATGTTTCAGCGGCTGGCTGCCGAGGAGTCGGACCATCTGCGGCGGCTTCAGCAAGAGCATCGGTCTTTACTCGAGAAAAACCAGTGGCTCAAGCGCGAGCCGGCGCGTCTGCCGCTGAGCCGAAAGATTGTAGAAGAAATCTTTCCGCAGAAAGAATTGCTGAAGATCGAGGTCAAAGATGAAACGAGCGATATCGATGCCTTGAACATCGCGATGAATCTGGAGCGCCGCTCTCATCAATTCTTCAAAGACTTTGCCGACCACATTGCCGATACGAACGGGCGAAAGGTCTTCATGGACTTCGCCAAAGACGAAGAGTCGCACCTGAAGGCTCTTGTCGCGGAGTACAAAACTCTGGTGGGGACATAGCTCATCTTACCGAAACTATGAAACGTATTGCAGTCATACCCGGAGACGGGATCGGCATCGATGTCACGCGTGAATCCATGCGTGTCCTGCGGCGCGTCAATGAAATCTTCGGTGCTCGATTGGAGTTCGTCGAGTTCGATTGGGGCGCTGAGAAATATCTCAAAGAGGGCATCGCGCTGCCGCCAGGCGCGTTTGAAATGTTTCGCCGGGACTTCGATGCCATTCTGTTCGGGGCCATCGGCGATCCTCGCATTCCCGACCAACGCCACGCTGCCGAGATACTTCTGGCCCTTCGTTTTGGTCTGGATCTGTATGCGAATGTCCGCCCTGTCCGGCTAATCGACGAAAGGCTCTGTCCATTGAAGGGCGTGCGCGCCGAGGATGTGAACTTCACCGTGATCCGAGAGAACACCGAGGGCGCGTACGTCAACTCCGGCGGCGTTTTCAAGAAAGGCACTCCGGATGAAGTGGCGACCCAAGTGGAGGTCCACACGCGTAAGGGTGTGGACCGGATCCTCGAGTACACGTTCGAGTATGCGCGCCGGAACGGGAAAACGAAGGTCTGCATGAGCGACAAATCCAATGTGATGGCCTATGCCGGCGAGCTATGGCAACGCTGCTTTAAGGAGGCCGCCGCCCGCCATCCTCAAATTCAGACGAGCCATCTCTATATCGATGCGCTTTGCCTGCTGATGGTACGGCAGCCGAAAGATTTTCAAATGATTGTGACGAACAATATGTTCGGCGATATCGTCACCGATCTGGCCGCGGCACTGCAGGGCGGGCTGGGTATGGCGGCTTCCGGAAACATCCATCCGAACGCCCTTTCGTTGTTCGAGCCCGTCCATGGTTCATCGCCGCCTCTGGCGGGAAAGAATCTCGCCAATCCTATGGGTTCCATTCTTACTTCCGCCATGATGCTCGACCACCTGGGCCTTGGTGATGCCGCTCGAGCCGTGGAGAGTGCAGTCATTGCCTGCGTGAAAGAAGGCAAAACGACACAGGATATCGGCGGCTCTTTAGGCACTCGTGAAGTGGGCGACGCCGTGGTAGCAAAAATTCAGTAACGAAATTAGCCACAAAAAGGCAGAAAACACATAAAGGTCCCTTTTGTGAATTTTGTATGGTTGATTCTGACCTCGATGACCAAACTTCAGCTGAAGGAGCATGGCACAACCATACAAAGGTGCTGAAGTCGTATGGTACCTTTAGAATTAGTTTGCCGTCTGGATGCGTGGGTCGTCGATTACTAGCTCTTGCGGGTGACTAAGACGTTTTCCAAAAATAGGCAGTCCATACCCGTGCGGAGAAACGTTTCAAGTGCTTCTGCCGGTGTGTTAACAATCGGTTGACCTTTGACGTTAAAACTCGTATTCAGGACCATCTCCCGCCCTAACCGTTTTCCGACCGCCTGCAGCAGAGTATGAAAGTCCAGATTGTCTTTTGCGGAAACCGTCTGGACTCGCGCCGTGCCGTCAACGTGTGTTATTGCTGGTAACTGGGAGCGAAAGGGTTCTCGAACATTAACAATCATGATCATATACGGCAGCTCCATCATCGGAGGAATGTCGAACCAAAGGTGCGCCTGTTCCAGTGTCACGGCAGGAGCAAACGGCCGGAAGGCCTCGCGCATTTTGACCATGGCATTGATGCGGTCGCGCATCTCCGGGTGGCCAGGGTCGGCGAGGATACTCCGATGCCCGAGCGCACGTGGCCCGAACTCCATCCGGCCGCGATACCAGGCGACTACTTGCCCGCCGGCAATGCGCTCTGCGGCGACTGCACATGTTTTCTCAAAGTTTGGATACCGCTCAACCTCGATTCGGTCTGCCCAATGCGCGAGCGCGGCGTTCACTACGGACATTGGATGTGCCGGGCCGAGAAACGGTACAGGGAACCTGCCATTCCGATTTTCGCCGAGAACCATAGCCCGGAACAACGCCGCTCCCAAGGCGGTCCCGTCATCGCCGGCGGCCGGCTGTACGTAGATGTCGTCAAAGAGGGCGGACCGCAAGAGCTTTCCGTTCGCGGTGCAGTTCAGAGCCACACCGCCGGCCATAGCTAACCGTTTCAATCCAGTTTGCGCGCCGAAGTGTTGACATATATGCCGGATGGTTTTGTCCAAACATTCCTGAAGAGCCGCAGCAACATCCCAATGTTCTTCACGAATCTCGTCATCCGGTTTGCGCTCTTTGACAAGGTTTTCGGCTAAGTATCTTCGTGTGGCTGCATAGTTCTCACGTTCCTCTCTGCTTCGATTCATTCGTAGGATCGGGACTTGAATGGAGCCATTGGGTTCCAACACGACGGCGTGATCAAAGAAGGAACGGAAGCGGGCTGGATTGCCGTAAGGAGCCAGGCCCATGATCTTGTACTCGTCGGAATTGAAATCAAAGCCAAGATGGAGAGTCACAAGAGAATAGAGGATGCCGATAGAGTCATTCGCCGAGATGTGGTGCAGCTTTTGCAACTTGTTGTCTTTCGCGTGGTAAATCGAGGCGCTATGCGCTTCACCCATTCCGTCGATCACGACCACCAGGCAATCGTCCCAACCAGACGTACACAACGCGCTCGCCGCATGCGCCAGGTGATGCTGCACCGAATGGATGTGCTCGGGGGGGAAAGCAGGAAAACGCTGGCGCACATGTCCGGCAAGCGATTCGGGTGAAAATACGTTCCGGTACAACTCGGCCGTAATCGGATCGACGGAAAAAACTTTACGGTAGGGAGCATAGTTGAAACCGTGCGCAATCTCGTCAACGTCTCCGATCTCCAAGCCGGCTTCCGACAGACAGTATTGGATAGCCCCGGAAGGAAAATCCCCGGTGTGCTTTTTGCGGGAGAATCTCTCTTCCGCAGCCGCCGCGAGTTCGTCGAGGCCGGGCCACTGGGCCTTCTTGAAAGAGACGGAACCATCGAGACCACTGATCCCCAACAACTTCATACCTGTTCCAGCTGCTCCTCAAATGGGATTTATCCTCGTGCCGATGCCGAGTATACCACGGTGATATTCCATCCATAATTGGCGCGCGCTAACACGTACGTTTATGTCTGGACGGTTCGAATACCAACTTCATCCAGATGCCGCCTGATTCGATATCCAGATGCCGTCTGATTCGATGCAACCTCAATTCCCGTCTCTACGGATGAACAGGTGTCGAGGATTCGTCTCCGATTTGACACACGTACACTTCAGGCGTGCGCTACGGCTTCCACGATGCGCGGATACTTACGGGCGGCCGCTGATTTCGCTTATGCTTTGACATCCAATGCACGATTTCCTGGAGAAAACCTTCCGGCTGTCGGAGTCGCACACCACGATTCGCACGGAGATTCTGGCCGGCGTGACGACTTTCATGACGATGTCGTACATCATTTTTGTCCAGCCGGCGGTGCTTTCTACGACCGGCATGGATTTTCAGGCTGTGCTTGCCTCGACCTGTATCGTCAGCGCGATTGGCTGCTTTTTGATGGCACTGCTCGCGAACTATCCGATTGCCGTCGCGCCCGCCATGGGGCACAACTTTTTCTTCGCATTCACGGTCGTGGCGACGATGCACTACACGTGGCAGGTCGCCCTAGGCGCGGTGTTTATCTCGGGGGTTGCTTTTCTTCTGATGTCGTTCTGGGGAGTTCGTGAAGCTCTGGTCCACGCCATTCCCGATTCGCTGAAGCGGGGCATTGCGGTGGGCATCGGACTTTTGATCACGCTCGTCGGTCTGGAGTGGAGCGGATTCCTCGCCGCCAGTCCCGCGACACTGGTTTCGCTTGGAGACCTTCATCATGCTTCCGTCTGGATGAGCGCAACGGGAATCGTCATTACATCCGTGTTGCTGGTCCGCCGTTCGCGGGGCGCGATCCTTGCAGGAATTGTGACGAGCACGGCTTTGGGACTTTTCTTTGGTATCGTGCGTTTTCACGGCATCTTCAGCTCTCCACCCTCCATTACGCCTGTTGCACTGAAGCTGGACGTCGCCGGAGCCTTCAAGCTTGGAGCAATTCCGGTAATTTTCATTTTTTTCTTTCTCGATCTCTTCGACAGCATTGGATCGTTGATCGGCATTGCGGAACAGGGGGGATTTATCCGTGACGGACAGCTCCCGCGCGCTCGCGAGGCCCTGCTCGCCGACGCGATTGGGACGTCCGTGTCGGCGCTGGCCGGGAATTCGACATTGGTGAGTTACATCGAAAGCGCTGCGGGTGTGGCGGAGGGCGGTAAAACGGGTCTAGCGAATATTGTGACGGGACTGCTTATGCTATTGGGTCTATTCCTCGCGCCGGTCGCGCAGATGATTGGCGAGGGTTATAAGAACGCCGCCGGATTGACTCTTTATCCCACCGTGGCGCCGGCACTGATCGTGGTAGGCGCCTTCATGATGAGAAACGTTGCTCGAATCGACTGGAATGATCCGCTGGAGTACATACCCGCTTTTGTTACGCTTGCCTTCATTCCGTTTACCTTCAGCATCACCGATGGCATCGCATTTGGGTTCATTTCCTATGTTGCGCTAAGCGTCATCGCCGGTAAATATCGCAAGCTGCACTGGCTGATGGTCCTGTTTACGCTGCTCTTTTTGATTCGCTATGCCGCCATCTGAACTGGGAAGGTAAACGGTTGCGGCCCCGAGGCGTGGGGCTTTGTCCTCCGTTCACTCGTTAAATGTCGCAGAGAGCAAGCCCCAAAACCCGTGCATGTAGATAGGTTCCCCCTCTTAAGTTGGACGCCGTTGTATGATGGTTGTTGTGCTGCTTCAAGCCAACCGAACGGCAAGTCTGGCCGTCAATATTCGAGAGGTAGAGGGCGCTATGGATATGCAAAGAAATTCTTCAAGTATCTGGCCGTATGTAATCGCTGGATCAGCGATTGGTGGTGCTGTTGGTTATCTGGTCATGAGCGACTCCGGGAAAAAAATCCGGCACGCCGTCACACACCCGGACGAGTTAGCGGACGCAATTGAAGATGCGCGCTCGTTCGTCGAGTCGAAGGGTAAAATGGTGACGGGGCAGGTCCGCAGCTTAATGGATAAAGCCAAACTGGGATTGGAGGAAGGTCAGCTGGCATATCGCGAAGCGGAAAAAAGTTACCAATCTCAGCTCCGGCGACTGGAAGGCAAAAACAATGAGATCGCCTCGAATATCCACAAGACTGTGGATAGCCTAAACCGGACCGCCTATACGCTTGAACAGAGCGTCCTGGATCCGATTTTCGAATTGGGGGCGCTTTATCGCGGAATCGAACGGGGCATCCAAGTTGTATTCGGCCATGCTCCGCATGGACAAGTCTCGCGGTTCTATAAGAGCGAACGAATCACAGGGTAGGCGTCCCTCTTTTAGGAGAGGTCAGCGCTTCGCGCTCTCTGTAGCGGCGCTCTATTGAGCGCCGGCTTTCGCAGAATCAACGGAATACCGGCGGTCGATAGACCGCCGCTACAGTTGATTACATCCCGGCCTGCGAGTATTCCAGCGTTCATTCCTTCCACGCTCCAAGCAGCCGTCGTAGCAGGACCAATTGACCCAGATGGTAGGCGTTATGGTCAGCGACCAGTAGAGCCTCGCGAAAGATGTTTTGGCCGGTGCCATGGGGGATCTTCGTGTAAAGATCTGTGTTTGGATCGCTGACCAGCTTCTCCATGGCCTTCAGATCCCTCTTGAATGACGCGAGGCTTTTCTTCCACGCATCATCGTTTGGCGGCTTCACCGTCTTTGGCCAATAACCGCCAGGCCACTCCGGCGAGACGTGTTTGGCGCTGCGGCTGAACTCCAGAATGTCCCATTGCGCGATACGCATATGTTCCAGGAGCTGCCACGCCGTATGGGGCGCACCCTTTGGTTTGACGCCTCGGAGCTTGGCGGGGAAATCCTTGAACACATTGTCGAAGGCCACGTGCGCATTGCCGCTGTTCAACAAAGCCACAACCTGTTCTCGCACCGGATCATTCATGGTTTTTCAGCCTCCAAAAAGGTACAAGGATCAGAAGTTTATATCCCTTTGTTTCTTTTTGTGCTCTCTAGCGGCGGTCTATGACGGCGGTCTTCTACCTTCGATGACTTCGAAGGAGCGAAGAAAAATGCGGCGACAGTGGTTTACACTGCCCATCCTGATCGCGGCTTCCGCGATATTGCTGGCTGCTGCGAAGGGCGATTGCGTCTTTCTGAGAAACCCCGACGAATTCATGTTGAATACGGAGCGGCTTCGCAAGGCGGACTCCGATCTCACCTCGCGGATCGCGATGTACGTGTCCAGCGCGTTGACAGCCGACCAGCCTACAGCTCAGACGCTCAATCCGGCGGCCGCACCGCGCAAGAATTTCATCGATGATGCCATCTTTGGCCGCATGGCGGCGGCGGGCATTCAGGCGGCACCGATCGCGTCCGACTCCGAATTCTTGCGCCGTGTCACGCTGGATTTAACGGGCCGCATTCCGTCGGGACCCGAGGTTGTCGCCTTTATATTCGACACCGACCCATCGAAACGCGACGCGAAGATCGATGCGCTGATCGGATCACCCGAGTTTATTGACAAGTGGACGATGTTTTTCGGCGATCTGTACCGGGTGAACGCTCAGTCCAGCAGTGTCAATCGGGACATTTACGGTCGAGACGCGTTTTACCTGTACCTTAAGGACGCCGTCAGCACCAATAAGCCCTATGACCAAATGGCTCGAGAGTTGATCGCGGCCGCGGGCGACAGCTTTGAACACGGGGAAGTCAATTGGCCAGTCGGCAACACCGTTGCCATGGGACCGGCACAGGACACATACGACGGACAGGCCGTGAACCTGGCATCGATGTTCTTGGGTATTAATTCCGTCGATTGCTTGCTCTGCCATGACGGCGCCCGCCATTTGGATCAGGTAAATCTCTGGGGTTCAACGCAGATGCGCCGCAACATGTGGGGCCTTTCGGCGTACTTCGCCCGCGCCCGCATGCAACGCCAGGTGACAGCCACGATGCCGCGCCAAATTGCCAAGTACATTGTGACCGACGCCGCCGGCGGAGAATACCAACTGAACACCACGAGCGGAAATCGGACCGCGCGAAGACCAATCGAGGGAGTCGGTGTCGTCCCGCCGAAAAATCCTTTTGCGACGGCAGCGAACGCCTTCGCCACGGGAAGTGGCATTGAACCCGGCGAGACCCGCCGGCAAGCGCTTGCGCGTCAGGTCACAAGCGATATTCAGTTTTCTCGCGCGATCGTGAACTACATCTGGCAAAAGTTCATGGTGGAGGCGTTTGTCTCGCCTTCAAATGCTTTCGATCTGGCTCGCCTGGATCCGGCGAATCCGCCACCGGCGCCGTGGACGTTGCAACCCACAAATCCGGAGCTGCTCGATGCGCTCGCACGATGGCTTCAGGCTAATCAATTCGACTTGCGCGCTTTGATGGCGTTGATTACAAAATCGACGGCCTATCAATTATCGGCTGTTTACCCCGGCAACTGGGATGTGAGTTACGTTCCCTATTACGCACGCAAATATGTGCGCCGTTTGGACGCTGAGGAAATCCACGACGCCATCGCCAAGGCGACGGGAATTCCCGGCAACTACGTCCTGCAAAATTCCGATATGCCGCCGGTGCAATGGGCGATGCAATTTCCCGACACGCGCGAGCCTCGAACGAATGGATCTGTCGCGGCATTCCTGAATGCATTCGGGCGCGGAGACCGCGACACGGCGTTCCGCCGGTCGGACAGTTCCATCCTTCAAGCACTGAATATGCTGAACAGTCCCTTTGTCTTGACCCGCATCCATCAAAACAACCAGGGATCGCATGTGGCGGCGGTGCTGGCACAAACGGCGGACCCTGGAATCATCATCTGGGACCTTTTTGCGACGACCCTTTCCCGGCCGCCATCGGATACCGAGATGGCGCTGTTCGGGCGCATATTCCAGCAGCAGGGTAATCGGGTGGCAGCAGAAAACCTGCAATGGGTTCTTCTGAATAAAGCCGATTTCCTATTCAACTATTGACGCTATGGACTCCATCATCGACAGAAGAGTTTTTTTCAAAATTGCTGCCACCGGCGTTGCCGGCTATTTCACATCACCCATGCGGATTTTTGCGCAGACCGTCACCAGCGACAGCCAGGCAAAGATCCTGGGAACGGCGAGATCTTGCATTTATATCTTGTTGCCGGGAGCACCCAGCCAGATCGACACGTTTGATCTGCGTGTTGGTTCATGGACGCCCCAAAATTTTGCGCCGGAGACAATCAATAGCATCGACTGGCCCAACGGGCTATTGCCCAATTTAGGCGCGCAGTTCAGCCAGAATCAGTTCTCGATCATCCGAAGCTGCCAGTCGACGGCACTCGTCCATCCACTGCTTCAAAATTGGAACCAGATCGCAAGGAACCCGATCAGCGCGACAGGCAAAATCGCGCCAAATATCGGTTCGGTTGTAGCTCTGGAACTGGAATCGCAACGCAAGAGCGGCCAAAAACTTCCCGGATTTTTGTCGTTGAATGGCGGTGGAAGTCTGGCGGGTCCCGGATATTTCTCCGGCAAATACGCTCCATTCGACGTCGCTCCCAGTGCCGCCGGTCTGGCGAACCTGAGCAATCCGGACGGCCAGGCGGTGTTTACGGCGCGCTACAACATGCTCGTGGCTGCGGATGCTGCCCTGCGTACAGTTCCTTCACCGTACGGAACCGCAGTCGAGGAAATGGCCGACTTTTATTCCTCCGCGCGGACGATGATGTACGACCCGGCGATCACGAATGTGTTTCGTTTTTCAACCGCCGATCAGCAGAAGTACGGCAACAACGCTTTTGGGAATGCGTGTGTCACGGCGCGCAACGTCATTGCTGCGGACCTTGGTACGCGCTACATCCAGATCACGCTGGGTGGTTGGGACAACCATCAGAATATCTATGCTGCGAATGCGGGAATCTACCGCCCGGCCGGTCAGCTCGATGTCGGCTTGGGCAACCTCATCGCCGATCTGGCGGCGATGCCGGGCAGCGGAGGCGGGACAAAGCTCGACGAGACGTTAATCGTCGTCAAGGGCGAATTCGGACGCACGGTCGGAAACATTACAGACCGGCAGGGCAGGGACCATTACTTCGTTCATTCCACACTTATCGCGGGCGGAGGGGTACGCGGAGGGCGCGCGCTGGGCAAAACCACGCCCGATGCATTCTACGTCGACGATCCGGGATGGTCGGAACAGCGTCCCGTCTATGCCGAAGATATCGCCGCCACGATCTATTCCGCGCTCGGGATCAACTACACAACCGTGCGCCACGATGATCCGCTTGGCCGCGGGTTCGAGTACATTCCGACCACGACGGGCTATCCCGGCAAACCGATCGAAGAACTGTTCAGGTAGCGCCGAAATGACAATTGAACATTGAACGTTGAACATTTCCCAGAAATAGCCAATGTTCAATGTTCAATTGTCATTTGTCATTCCAAAAAGAGAGAGGGAGTAGACTACCGGGATGCGGCGATTTTTTCGGATTGCGAGACTGGTTGTGTTCCTGCTCTTCTGTTCCTGCAGTAATTCCAAACAATCCCGAGGTAGTGCCATGACTCAGTTTGTTGATGACTACTTCAATGCGTACTTCGAATGGAATCCATCCGCTGCTACATCGGTAGGTTTCCATCAATATGACGGCAATATCGAAGACTATTCTGCGGCTGCAGTCGCGAAGCGCATTGAGACATTAAAGCTGCTCCAAGGCCAAATCAGCGGCCTTCCTTCTCGCCGCACGCCGGATGAAGAGATCGATATTGAAATTCTTGATGGCCAGATTCGGGCGGAGTTGGTGGACCTGGAAACGCTCGAAACCTGGCGACACAATCCGATGAACTATGTTTCGGTGCCCGGAGGCGCAATCGACAACCTGATGAAGCGAAACTTCGCGCCTGCTGCCGAGCGTCTACGGTCGGTGATCGCGCGTCTGAAGGGCATTCCGAAGATAGTTGCGGCAATGAAACAGAATATCGACAACCCGCCGCGTGAATTCACGGACCTCGCCTTCCGTATCGCCCATGGCTCGGTCGGATTCTTTAGAACAAGCGTCGCGAATTGGGCAAAAGACGCTGCGGGCGACGACACAGCACTGCTCAACGAGTTCGCGACGGCAAACGCTGCCGCCGCCAATTCTCTTCAAGACGCTGCAGATTGGCTCCAGAAGACTCTGCTTCCGAAATCACAAGGGACATACGCGATCGGCCGGGAGAAGTTTTCAAAGAAGCTTCTATATGAAGAGATGGTGGATGAGCCGCTCGAGCGTATTCTCGCGATCGGCGAAGAGAATCTGGAAAAGGATTACCACGCTTTCATCGAGACTGCTCTGAAGATCGACCCGTCCAAAGATCCTCATGAAGTGATGAAGCTGTTGTCAGATGAGCATCCCACAGAGGCGAGTTTGATTCCCGACGCGAAGAAAACCGTCGAAGGAATCATCCATTTCATTCGGGATCAAAAAATCATAAGCATTCCTTCCGAAATCCGGCCCGCCATTACCGAAACCCCGCCGTATGCGCGCTCGGGAACGTTCGCGTCGATGGATACTCCCGGCCCTTATGAGACTAAGGCAACGGAAGCGTACTATTACGTAACGCCTCCCGAGAAGGAGTGGGATGCCGGTCATAAGGACGAGCATCTGCGGGCTTACAACCCGCCGGTGATGAATATCATCACGATCCATGAGGCTTATCCCGGGCACTACATTCAATTTCTGAATGCGAAGCAGTTTCCGACCAAGACACGCAAGCTGATTGCGTGCGGAACAAACGCCGAAGGCTGGGCACACTATTCCGAACAGATGATGATTGAAGAGGGTTTTGGCAACGGCGATCCGAAGATCCGATTGGCTCAGCTCCAGGAAGCCCTCTTGCGCGACGCTCGTTATGTCGTCGGCATCAAGCTTCACACCGCAGGTTGGACCGTCGAGGATGGCGCAAAATATTTCCGCGAAAAAGCGTTCCAGGAACCCGCGAATGCCTACGAGGAAGCGCGTCGCGGGGCTTACAATCCGACTTACCTTTATTACACCCTGGGCAAGCTGCAGATCTATAAATTACGCGAAGATTACCGCCGGGCGAAGGGTTCCACTTTCACCCTTCAAGCATTCCATGATGAGTTCGTGAGACAGGGGAGCATCCCGATCAAGCTCATTCGCCGTATTTTATTGCCCGGAGACAAACGTGCTACGTTGTGACGTCTCTAATATATAATCCGCGCGTTGTGGCAATGGATAGGGACAGACTACAGGAACTGTTGCAAGCGCGTGAGCAAGCCGATCAGGAGCTGGAAAAGCTGCGCACGCCCATGACCATCCTGTTCAGCGACATCAAAGGGTCTACTGCATACGCCGAGAAAAAGGGCGACGTTGAATACATGGCGATGATCAATCGCCATCACGCTATTTTGTTTCCGGTTATCGAACGGGAAGGCGGCCGCATTGTCAAGACAATTGGCGATGCAATTCTCGCCTGCTTCCAGGAGCCGGTCGCTGCGGTGAAAGCCGCTGCCGGTATGCAGCGCGGTCTGGTCGAGGACAGGAAAGGCCGTGACGAAACGAATCAAATCCATATTCGTATCGGTATGCATAAGGGTCTGGGTTTGATCAAGGATGGCGACGTTTTCGGCGACGTCGTCAATGCGGCGTCGCGAATCCAGAATCAGGCCGAGGTCGAGCAGATCTTGATCACCGACGTCTTGCTTGACGCGGCTAAGACTGCCGGCTTCGAATGTGTAAAGATGGGGCGCGCCGAATTGAAGGGCAAGGATGAACCCATCGATCTCTATGCGGTTGCCTGGTCGGAAGCAGCGAGCCAGCAGCTCATCCAACAGGTTCAGACCCAGTACGAAAAGCGTTTTAAAGATCTCAGAAAACAGCAGGACGAGCTTGAAGAAGCGTTCGAGAAGGCGCGCGATCAATGGCGGACCGAGCGCCGCAATCTCACCGGCGAAATCGAGCGACTCGAAGAGTCTATGGAACGCGCGCGCCAGGCGGCGCGGGCACAGACTTCCGAAGACCTGCAGTCGGAAATCCGATTCCAGCTTGAAGAAGCCATTCGTGCGCGTCAACAGCTTGAAGAGGAACTTGCCGCCGTTCAGCATAAACACGAAGCCGAACGCAACAACCTGAAAGCCCAGATTGCGGCAACTCAAGCCAGTGCCGTTGAGGCCATGGAACGGCTAAACAATCCTGCTCGCATCACAGTCGCCGTCAATGAAAAAGTAGAGACTCGTCTGGCCGAAGCCAAGCAGGAATGGCTGCTTCAATGGGAAGCCGACCGAAGGCGTTTGAATGCGGAAATCGAGCGTCTCAGAAAGAGCGCATCGCCGTCCGCCAAGGACGAAAAGAAGGAAGCAACAAGGCGCGCGGTTCTGGAAAAGCTCGGTAAGCTTCCGCCAGGCTCGGCCGGCCCCCGTCCCAAAACCCCGGATCAGTGGCAGAAAGAATTCGAAGATGCGAAGATCGGATGGGAAACCGAACGCGAGAGCTTGAGCCTCAGAATCAAGAGGCTTGAAATGGAACTACAGCGTTCTCAGGACACCGTCCGCGCCGAAATTTTCCAGGAGATGCGCGCGCAGTACGAACCCCGAATCCACGAGGCCAACCGCGAGCGTCAGCAGCTCGAGCAGGAAATCCAATCCTTGACCAGTGACCTGGCAAGCGAGCGCAGGCGGCTGAATTCTCGCATCGACGTACTCGAGAAGGCCATACCGGAAGCCCAGGAAGCAGCGCGCAAGCAGGCATTAGCCGAAGCGCAAAACGATTTGGACGTCAAGATCGAGGAGGCCAATCGCCTCCGCTCGCGTCTGGAGCGCAAGCATCAGGACGCTACTGAAGAATGGGAAGCGGAGCGCCGCCGCCTCACCAAGCAAATTGCTGCCCTTGAAGGCCAGCTAAAGGAAGCGCGGGAAGCGGCATTTAAGGCTCAAAAATCAGGGTCGCGGTAACGTCGTCCCAAACACGTGGTCCCATAAAGGCGAAGTGACCCCGAAACCCCGCTTATTGTTCGTGAAGTGGTGATAGAAGTGCCGTCGTCGTTGCCGCGCGATGAAGCCGGACTCCGATAAGCTGAAGTGCACTCGGTAGTGAACCGCTTCGTAATACAGAAAGCCCGTCCAGACTCCTGTCATAATCCCCGCCGCCGAAAACGCGTTACGGGAAAGCGCAAGCAAAGCGGCATAGAGAACCGTCGAGATCGTCAGACCGTAAAGCGGGCGTACCAGAAGCTTCGTCGGATCGCGCGGCGACGCGTGATGCGCCAGATGTGACGCATTCACGATCTCTCGCAGCCTGGGATCGCGTAACGGAAATTGGATATGAAACACAAAACGATGTAGTGCGTATTCCAATAAAGTCCAGATCAAAATCCCGGCCGGCATCAGCCAAAACAGATCGTTGAACCGGCTCTTGGGTTCGCCGCGAGAACTCAGATAAAGGAGAAAAGACGCCAACAGCGGGAAAATCCAGAAGGAGCGAAATCGTATCAACCGCTCTCTCAGCGTCATGCTTATATTTTAGCGGAAGGGCGCGGCGCCTAACTCAAGTGCAGCCCCAAAAAGGCACAAAGTACACACAATTAGACTTCAGATTTCTTGTGCCTTTTGTGGCCATTTCCCGCATAATTTTGCAGGGAGGCCCTTCACCATGAAACTTTTAACCGCAATTGCGCTCGCCGTCCTGACGGGCATGCAAAACAAGCCTTCAGAAGGGACAAAGATGCCCGCAGCTTTGAATTTCACAATGAAAAGCATTGATGGAAAGCCAATCGATCTTTCCAAGTATCAAGGACGGGTTGTGCTGATGGTGAACGTGGCCAGCCAATGCGGATTCACTCCGCAGTATGCAGGCCTCGAGGAGCTGCATAAGAAATATGCAGCAAGCGGCCTGAGCATTCTTGGATTCCCCTCAAATGACTTTGGCGCCCAAGAACCCGGAAGCGATCCGGAGATCGCGCAATTCTGCAAGCAAAACTATGGCGTCGAATTCGACATGTTTTCAAAGATTGTGGTGAAAGGTCCCGGCCAGGACCCCTTATATAAATACCTCACGGCGCATCCGAAATTTTCAGGCCAGGTGGATTGGAATTTCGAAAAATTCTTGATCGGACGGAATGGCGATGTGATCGCCCGCTTCAAGTCGGAAGTTGAACCCGCATCGAAGCAGATGGTATCGGCGATTGAGAACGCCTTAGCGGCCAAGTAATCCTGCGATAAGGGGTCCGTTCCCGTTTTCCTAAGTAGGGAAAATTTCACCGCGCTCGGGCGCCGCTATTCCGCCAATTCTCCGCAAAATACCGCAAATAAGGAACTCCCGCACATGGCATTGGAGGTGCGTCAACATACAGGGGGGTGCCCCTATGTATGTTCCAATAGGCTCGATCCTTTTGATTCTTATCCTCTTCTTTCTCCTGTACCGGTAACGCTTATGAGAATCACTCGCCAGGCACTTTATTTCCTTCTTGCGATTGCGGCACTGAGCGTGGCGGCGTGCAATCGCGGCACTGACGTTGAAGCAGCGCGCGAGAAGCGCCAGCCAACCGTTACACCTGCAGAACAAGAATTTCTGATGAAGGCGGCCGACGCCAACCTTTCCAAGATCGATGTCGCACGGCTCGCGATGCATAAGTCGCAAAATTCGGATGTGAAGGATTTCGCGAATATGATTCAAAGCGACGACGCAAGCGCGCTCGAGGATCTGACCAACCTGATGAATGATAAAGGTGTGTCGCTGCCTAACACCTTGAGTCCCGAGATGAAAACAGAAATCGAAACCATGACCGCCTTATCCGGCGCCGAGCTCGATCGCGAGTTTGCCAACATGATGGTGGCGCAACATGAAAAAGAGATTGGAATGTATCATGATCAGCTGGAGATCGCGCAAACCCCGGACGTCCGCAAATACGCGGAGGACCTGCTTCCGAGGCTCGAAATGCACTTAGAAAAGGCACAAAGACTCCAGAGCAAGCTTTTCGGGGAAAGCCGGAAATAGCAATACAGATTCACAAGACCGCCGCTACCGTAGCTCGTCTTGAGTTGTTCCGCGTCCCGCTAGTTCTTACTCTTGGCCTGAGCATGCAAGACCTTGGCATAGCAATCCCGGTGGTATTCCTTCCCGTGGGCCATTGTTCTTGGATCGTAGGGAGCGATCCGGATGCAGCAGTAGTGACACCAAACCGGCTGAGGATGGTACGGAGTAACTGCCATCGATTTCAAAGCCTTCATTAGGACCTCCGGTAAATACTGTCGCGGCGAGGCCGAACCATCCCCGCTACAGCTTCAATTTCAGAGTATGGAGCGATAATCGGACTGTGGACGGCCAGGACAGGTCCATAACGTGCGTTCTAAAAATTGGGGGCCATCTCGGTGCCATCGGTGCTGATCATCAGGGGAAGCCACAAACAGCGATGGACATTGCCGGCACCGTCCAGGGCGCTATCGCGACCGGATACCACGCCGCGAACGAGATAAATCAACCTTGTTTCACGGAGAGCCGCATAAGATAGGTCACAAAAAGGCACAAAAATCACAAAGATGATTCAAATTCGTTTTTCATCTCTTTTGTGTGTTTTGTGCCTTTTTGTGGCTGTTTCCACGTTTCCCCATTGACTTAATCGGCGTATAAGGTTAACCTACCGATCGGTCGGTAGGTTAACTGTTGGATGCGTGAAAAGCGGCAAAAACGGCAAAGCGGGAACGGTGATTTCACCCGGAACCGGGTTTTCGAGGTTGCGGCGGAGGTGTTTCACCGCAAAGGCTACGACAATACTTCGATGAGTGATGTGGCCTCGGCGGCGGGGCTCACCAAGGCGGGTCTTTATCACCACATTTCGAGCAAAGAAAGTTTGCTGTATACCGTGCTCGATTATGGTCTGGATCTGACCGAAGCTTATGTCATCCGGCCGCTCGCGGAAATTTCCGATCCTCTCGCGCGATTGGAAACGATGATCGATCTCCATCTGCGCCTGGTGCT
>WNGL01003556.1_pt1 | contig 19582 bp, 19 predicted proteins | sample 5400591 | NCBI WGS metagenome assembly WNGL01 (sample SAMN13153377, study PRJNA577476) | soil metagenome | isolation source: 80 cm soil or saprolite under Garry oak tree replicate 1 | place: USA:California | collected 2016-06-15 | reverse complement strand
TCCTCGCTGCGGGTCCTGGTCCATCATGAGAAGCAGGTCTGCTTCTCGGTTCGCACGCAGAACCGCAGAACGAGAAAGGATTCTCCATCATGGATAACCTCCGCTACATCGGACTCGACGTTCACCGGGACACCATCTCTGCCGCTGTGCTTAACCGTGAGGGCCAGCTGATGATGCAGTCTGTAGTGCCAACCCGCGCGCCGGCGATCCTCGACTTCCTCAACGGCATTCGTGGAACCCTGCACGTCACCTTTGAGGAAGGAATTCATTCCGCCTGGCTCTACGATCTGCTGCAACGAAGAGTGGCTCGCGTGCTGGTCTGCGACCCGCGCAAAAACAGGCTCCTGAAATCAGGCAACAAAGGTGACCTCATTGACGCACGCAAGCTGGCCGAGTTGTTGCGCAACGACGCCTTGTCGCCTGTCTATCACGGTGAACTCAGCTCTTTGGAGGTCCAGCATCGCACGCGCAGCTACACCATGCTGACGGAGGACACCACCCGCATCATGAGCCGCGTGAAGGCCGTGTTCCGCGGCCAGGCCGTCCCTTATCACGGCAAGAGCATCTACCGACCGGACCGTCGGGAATCCTACCTCGCCCAGCTCCCCACTGAGGGGTTGCGGCAGCGGGTTGAGCTGCTTTACCAAGAACTCGATGCCGTGCATCGCCTGCGGCTCCGTGCCAAACGCGAGATGCTCGCGGAGTGCCGCAAACATCCGGCCATGAAATGGCTGCAATCAGTGCCCTTCCTCGGGAAGGTGCGAACAGCCGTGCTGATCGGCCGCGTGCAGACGCCGCACCGCTTCCGCACCAAACGTCAGTTCTGGTCCTATTGCGGTCTCGCCTTGGAAACACACGACAGCGCGCAGTATCACGCTGACGCTGGCGCGTAAGATCGCAGCCATCACGCTAAAAATCTGGAAGGAAGGAGGAACGTTCAACGCCGAACAGGTGAAGCCACAAGCAGCTTGAGCGCATCGTGCCATCGGAGCGGCATTCGACTGGAGTCCGGCGGTCCGCCGTCACGAGCGCCATGGGTTCGGGGGTGAGTAGCACAAGTGGGGTTTAGGCCTTGAGTCTCACGAGCGACCGTATGCCCCCTCGGACAACCCGATATAGCGATAGGCCTCGAGTCTCAGATAGAACCGTGGTTGCCCAAATCACGCTGCTTTGAAGTGCGCGAGTGCTCGGCGGTAGCGACCAGCGACATGATGCGAAACGTTCCGGCGGTGACGACCAAAATACTGGCGTGCTCACCTCGCTATCTTGGGCGGGAGCTCGATGTCAGAAAAACGCTCCTCTCCTTGCGGAAGGGGAAGTGTTTTTTCTTGACATCCCCCCTTTATAGAACTCCACTTTTTTGGCTTCCAGCCGCCCAAAAAGTTCTTAGGGTCGCTCCCGCCCTCCGGCACAAGAGCCCGTGCCGTTCCATTTTTCCACGGTGACGCAGACTTTGGACATTTAGATCCACGGAGCAATGAGCCATAAGGAAAGACTGTAGGAACGGATAAAGCGGGCAATGCGGATCGTCTCCCATGTCTGATCGCTCGACGCAAACAGTCTTGAGCGAGGCACCGAAAGATGTCGGCGCCGAGGTGAGCGCCCTGCCGGCAGTTGATGTTGCCACACCTGCTACAATCATTACCGCAACGCTTTCAGAGGGCACAGGCCGGAAAGAGGCCCAGTGCCTAAGAGGCGGTTTCAAAAAGGTAGTTTTCAAATGCAGAACGGCAGGGCGTACACGTTGTTTTACGAAGATGTTGAGCGGCCAGATGGAACGATCACGACCCAACGTGCCCGTCATCTGATTGGCGATCTCAGCATCATGTCCGAGCGTGCCGCTCGCAGGGAACACGATTTGTTCATGGCGGAGGTCAATAGATGTCGCGGCAGCGTTCCCGTCCCAATAAGAGGCGGGACGTTCCGAGATGCAGTTGATGCGTGGAAAAAAGGATGTGGCTCCCCAGCTATCACCGGCGACAGTAAGGCAGCGGGAAAGCTACCTCCGAACCCATGCCCTTCCAGCCTTTGCAAAGGAAGCTCCGCATGCTCTGGACGTCCGGGCCTTGGAACGATTCGCTACCACGCTACAAAACAAGTTGTCTCCGAAGACGGTGATCAACATCTTGGAGACGATCTTTGCAGTGCTGCGCTATGCGAAAAAGTGCGGGACCAGGACGAGTCCGGTTTCTTTTTTGGACCTGACGATCCGGAGCCCGGAAAGTCCCGAGCGTCCGTTCTTCACAGCTGAACAGGTCGCTCAGATCGTTCGTGCTGCTAAGGAGCCCTACAAAACCATGTTTGCTCTTGCGTCAGTAATGGGTGCTCGAGCAGGTGAGTTGATGGCCCTTACGGTTCCTGATCTGGACTTCCGTCGAAAGACAATTCGCGTGAACAAATCTGTAGATGATCTGACTAGAGAGGTCCGTCAACCGAAGACCAGGAAATCTGTAGCTTTGCTTCCAATCCCTTCCTATTTGGAGACCATGCTGCGTGATTACCTGAAGCACCACTGGAAAGAGAACTCGAATCAACTTCTCTTTCCAGCTCCACGGAAGCACGGATTCGCCAGATCAAGAAACAACGTGGTTCGCTCGGGACTGAAGCCAATTCTCCGAAGGCTTGGCATTCCCGCCGAGAATGTTGGACTACACGCTTTTCGGCATGGCCTGGCAACGGAGTTGGCACAGAGTGAACCCATAACCGTGTTGCAGACCCAGATGCGACACGCCGACGTCAGAACGACGTTGAAGGTCTACGCTCATGTTATTCCGCAATCGCAGCGCGACTCCATGGAACGTATCGCGAGGCGGTCAATTGGAACAAATGTTCCAATTGGAACAGACGTCGTCACCTAACGTGTTGATATGACAGAAGGTTGGTAGGGGCGGTGGGGATCGAAAACAATACCGATTGGAATTTCAAGGACTTAGAAGAAATGTCGAGGAGCGCTAAGGCATTGAAAAGGAACAGTGAGGAATCCAATGGAATCCTTATTGGCCCCTCAATGGCCCCCCATTTTTTCGAATTCCTAAAGATTCCTGCGCCGTGGCTTTTTTCACCCACCTCCCTAACAAGGACGTCGGCTTCGGGCCCAAATCTTGCGGCACGGATGGCAAGCCGACCTTCCACGGTTACAGAACACATAAGGAGCAGTGGTTCTCGCCTAGGGCTAGTTTGCAATCACCTTTTCGCGGACTTGCTCGCCAAAAACTGGACTGTAACCCTAAGCCCTATTGGCAGGGGTCGAGAATTGTCCTCTAAATCGATCACCGCTTCTAAAACGTCTCGATCACTTTTGTCAGCAGGGTCGCCGGTCGAAATACTCTTTCTCCCCATCATGTCGGATATGCTCGCCACGGAACCTTTGAGTTTTTTTCCGTCCAGAGCATCAGCTTCGATTAACACCCTCTGCCCAAGAGAAACTCTGTCAACGTCTCTCTCGTCAATTTCCGCCCTAATGTGCCGAGCCGAAGTATCCGCGAGACTGAACAAAGGACGGGGAGTGACCGTGCTGAAGGACTCTCCACGCCTTGCGTAGACTCTCAGAACTGTCCCATCGATGGGGGCGAAGATAGAACACTTTGCAATCTGTTCCTGAACGGTCTTGACGTGGCCCTCCGCCGCCATTACGTCGGCCTCAGCTCGTGCCGTGTCTTCCTGTAAGGGAGGAGCGGCAAGTAGCTCCTCGGTTCGAATCGCAGCCTGAAGGTTGGCGTCGGCAACGTCACGATCGCGGACAGCCTGATCATAAGCAGCCTTGGAGATCTGCTGCTTCTGGTAGAGGGCTCGTTGCATCTCCAGGCGCGACTTCGCTTCCTCGAAGGTTGCCCGGGCCGCTGCCGTCTTATCGCTCGCAATCTTTTTCTCTTCGTCGCGCGCGCCATGGAGGAGCCTGGCCTTTGCCTCGCGCGCCCCATCGGTCTGCGCAAGGACCGTTTGCAGACTCCCTCTGAGGTCATCACAGGCGATATCACCCAGCAGCGTTCCTTTCTTTACGAACTCGCCCTCCTTCACGTACACGCCCTTTAGAATCCCGTCGGCAGCTGCTCCTACTTGCGTGGTTTCTGATGCGCCCTCAACTCGTCCGGGAGACGCAAATATGATAGGCGCGGGTGAGTTGTCAGATGATGTTCCATGAGCTTCCACAGAATTCCTATTTCGCGATGTCCCAAGGAAGGCCACAACGGCAATCACCAGCAGGATCGCAAGACCAGCAATGGTCCATCGGCGATAAGCCTTCCATGCCTTCCAAGCGGTCACCAGGTCTAGCACCTTCATAGCACGCCCACCTCTTCTTCAACGCAACCGTCACAGAGAGTGACAATGCGGTCCGCGAATTTCTCCCATCGCGGGTCGTGGCTCACCACGACAACAGTTCTTCCATGCTCATCAACTTGGCTTCGAAGGATTTGACAAATGTTTCTTCCCGCTTCGGCGTCCAAGGAAGCCGTCGGCTCATCTGCGAGCAGAATTGGGGGATTCCCGGCGAGGGCGCGCGCAATGGCAACGCGCTGCTTTTCACCTGGGCTGAGCGCCCTGGGCTCTTGATGAAGTTTGTCACCAAGGCCGAATTGAAGGAGTAAATCTCGCGCCATTTCCGTGCGCCGAGACGCGGCAGGATCGCGAATTTCGAACCCGAGCGCGACATTATCCAGCGCACTGAGAGAGTGAAAGAGACGGAAAGCCTGGAAAACGAAACTGATCTTCTTTTGGCGAACGACTGTCCTTTCCGCCTCGCTGAGGCCATTTACTGCGACGCCATCCACAAACACCGAACCTTTATCCGGTGATAGCAGGCACCCAAGCAGAGACAACAGCGTCGTCTTTCCGCTGCCTGAAGGGCCCATCACCAAAGAAAGAGTGCCCGGCTCGAACGAGAGAGAAACATCTCGAAGAGCGTGGACACGGGCTTCGTCTTGTCCAAATGACACACTCGCGCCTTCCACTCTCAAAAAATGGTTAGGCACGGAACACTCTCCCAGGCTCGACGGTGAGGGCGCTGCGAACCGAAACAATGGATGCTAACGAGCACATGGCCAAACTCGGAACGACCATCGCGCAGGGCAACCACCAAGGCGCGGATATCCATGGAATCAGCGATTTCGCGTAAGTGATGCTCGGGACGACAGCCAGCAAACCCAGGACGCTGCCGATTACGCCACAAATCAGAGCCTGAGTAAGAACGATGCGCGCCACGAAGGTCTGCGAGGCTCCCAGAGCCTTCAATGTCGCGTATTCCTCGATGTTTTCCATCGTGTTTGCATAAATGGTTTGCGAAACGACTACCAGACCTATCAAGAAGCCAAGTACGGCGGCAGTGAGAATCGCTCCTCCCGCTCCGGTTTTAATGGTCCAGTACATCCGGGCTTTGTGGGCAAACTCGTCGCGCGTCAAGACGTCAACTTCGGGAAGTCTTTGCTTAAGACTTTGCTGTACCTGGGATACGGGATACGCCTTGTCGACTCGCAAAAGAATGTACATCGCTTGGTCGGAGCCAAAGCCCATGTACCGGATAGCATTCCTATACGAGGTAAAAAGGAAAGGCACCCCAAGGAATGCGCCGTAGCCCTGGATTTCTCGCTCAATGTTGGCGCGGTGGCGGTTTATTTCTACTTCTGCCGGTAGCGTATCCACTTCCATCTGTTTGCGGTCACTTATGTCATAAAGAACTGCATCGGGAGACAACTGATCGGCAGATTCATGCCTATCGGGAACTGGAAAGCGATTCCCAACGGTTGGGTCGGCGCCAACTAGGGCTACAACCTGCTGCTTTCCGATAGGTGTGCGATAAACGGCAAAGGCCATGCACACCCTGCTCGTCTCCGTCACACCAGGCACGCCCGCAGCCATCTCCCTGACACGGCTCTCTAGGGTTGTTCCAAACTCGAAAGCCTGCACGCCTCTTGCGGTGATCCAGATGTCAGAGTCACTGGCATCGATCAACTTGGATGCGGCCTGCAAAAAGCCCGCCAGAAGACTGCCTTGAAAAACCATCAGGAACACTGCAAAGCACACGCCGAAAACAGTCACGGAGAAGCGCCCGCGGTCGTGCAAGATGTTTTGCAGTGCGAGTTTCATTGGGTTCCGACTGTAAGCTACCTAGGCTGCTCGCACATTTGCCACGTCGGCTCTCCCTCCAACAACGCCGTAGTACCTTCGGCCGACAGCGGTTTGGAGAAGTAGTATCCTTGTGCGTACTTGCAGTGCAACTGTTTGAGCAAGGCTACCTGCTCAAGCGTTTCCACCCCCTCAGCCACTACATCCAAGCGCAGATTATTCGCCATGGGCAAAATCGTCCGCGCGATTTCCATGCCTTCTCCGTCCTCTTGCATATCCCGGATGAAGGAACGATCGATCTTTAACGTGTCGAGCGGAAAGCGGTGCAGGTAACTCAGCGAAGAGTAGCCTGTCCCAAAGTCGTCTATGGCAAGGTGGATACCGATGGACTTTATCTGCTGAAGCATTTCCACAGCGGCCGAGGGGTCCGCCATAACCGCGCTTTCTGTGATCTCTAATTTCAGCGCATCCGGAGACAGCGACAATTCATGTAGTAGCTTTCGAATGTCTACGACCAGGTTAGGCTGCAGGAATTGCTTCGCAGAGAGATTTACGCTGATGATCAGGTCCGGACGACCATTTGGACCGGTTCTCCAATCGCTCATCTGACGACAGGCTTCCCGCAGATTCCACCAGCCCAATTCGCGGATCAGGCCGGTTTCCTCCGCCACGAGGATGAATTCTTCCGGGCCAATCAGTCCTCGAGTGGGATGCTGCCATCGCAGCAGCGCTTCGAAGCCGACAATCTGCCCCGAATCTAAAGACACGATCGGCTGGTAAAAATTCCGAAATTCCTCGCGTTCCAGACCGCCACGCAGGTCGGTCTCCAACTGCAAACGTGCCATTACGCTGGCCCGCATATCCGCATCGAAAACTTCGAATCGAGCCTTACCCAAAGATTTGGCTCGATACATGGCCGTGTCCGCGTCGCGAAGCATATCCTCCGCCTGTTCGTAGGCGGTGTTGCTTAAGGCGATTCCGATGCTTACGGACGTGAATACCTCTTTGCCACCCAAAATGAATGGGGGAGCTAATGCCTTCATCAATCGGTCCGCAGCGCTTTTGGCATCATTGGGATCCTTCAGATCGTCGAGGAGCACGGTGAATTCATCCCCGCCGAGGCGAGCCACAGTGAACGATTCTCCCAGACGGGCCACGGTGTCCGTGGAACGCAAGCATTTCTCCAGGCGGTTAGCCACTCCGAGCAAAAGCTGGTCGCCGATCAGATGACCCATGCTGTCGTTGATCATTTTGAATCCGTCAAGATCGAGAAATAGAACCGCGAACAATATGTCCTTACGCCGTTTCGCATGTTTGATGAGTCGCCCAAGCCGGTCTATGAAAAGCAGCCGGTTAGGCAGGCCAGTCAGAGGATCGGACACCTTTCGCTCAGTGATGTCGGTCTGCGAGCCGGCCATCCGCAAAGTTTTTCCCGAATCGTCGAATACCGCGAGCCCTCTGTTCAACATCCAGCGGAATGTGCCGTCCTTGTGGAGCATTCGATGCTCGCTCTCGAAGTGAGGCGTCGAGCCATTGCGATGGGCGGCTATCTCTTCTTTTACTCTTTTTCGATCTGCGTCATGAATCCGGTTGAACCATTCTTCCGGAGTGTTGCTGATTTCGTTTTCGTGCCAGCCCAGCATGGCTTTCCAGCGAGGTGAGTAGTACACATGGCCGGTCTGAATATTCCAATCCCAAAGACCATCATTGGCACCGCGCGCCGCCAATGCGTACCGTTCTTCACTCTCTCTCAGCGCTTCCTGAGCTCGTTTGTGCGACAACTGAGTTCCGATGCGGGCAAGCGCCACAGGAAGGTCCACTGGTTTCGTCAGATAATCGTTTGCTCCCAGATTCAGGGCCTTGACGATGTCCTCACTTTGATTCTTAGCGGTCACCATAATGATCGGAAGCTGGACGGGGGAATAGCTTTCGCGCAGAGTTTTCAGTGCATCAAGGCCGCTAATTTCGGGCATTTCGATGTCGAGAAGGACCAAGTCAACAGTGTTTTGCTTCACCCGTTGCATCAACTGCTTCGCGCTCCCCACGACGTCAACGAGATAGCCGTTCCGCTCCAGTCGGCGGGCAAGCATGTCCCGGTTCATTTCGTTGTCATCCACTATTAATAAGCGGCTCTGTTGCGAACTCATGACGTTTTCCTCACTAGCAACAACTTCTCCATCTTTTCACTCAGCCGGCCAAAATCAACGGGTTTGGTATCGAAGTCGTCGCATCCAGCCTCTAATGCCTTTTCTCGGTCCCTTATTAAGACGTGGGCTGTCAGTACGATGATGGGAATATGGCGGGTTGCTTCTTCGGCCTTTAGAAGGCGTGTGACCTCCCACCCGTCCATCACTGGCAGGCTGAGATCCATCAAGATGAGGTCGGGTGCCTCCGAATGGGCAAGTTGATATCCTTGCTTACCGTCTTGAGCGATAACAACGCTGTATCCCTTGCGCTCTAGCCGTCTGGATAACATGTCCCTGTTCATCTCATTGTCTTCCACAAGCAGGATTTTCGGCATGACTAGTGTCTCCTCGGGCCGACCAGCTCGGGTTTTCGCGAGCTTTTCTGGTTTTTAGATGGCCAGGTGGCTGGGGGCACACCAGCTTTTGTTGCTGTCGAAAAACGCATGGCGCGATGCTTTTCAATAAGGGTCACAAGCCGTTCTCGGTCCACCGGCTTGATCAGATAACTAGAGGCACCCAAGTCCCGCCCCATCGCCTCGTTGTCTACGATAGTGACCATGATGACGGGAATTTCCGCCAGCTCCGAATCTGCTTTGAGTTTGTTAAGAACCGTCCAGCCATCCCAATCCGGCATGATGACGTCGAGAGTAATCACCAACGGATGAAGCTGTTTTGCAAGCCGCAGACCTTCTTCCCCGCCGGCGGCGGCCACTACACGAAATCCGAGTTTTGTTAGGGAGCGCGACATCAAGTCGCGAACGGCCATATCGTCATCAATCACGAGAATGGTTTCGGCGCCGGGCTTGGCCTCAGAAGAAACCTCCGAACTTGTCGTTTGCACGGACGGCGCAATTTCGATCTGCTCTCCTGCAGCCTGAACGGGCAAGTGAACGGTGAAAACGGATCCCTGACCGGGCGCGCTTTCCACCGAGATTCGGCCCTTCATCAGCTGAACGAATCGGTGACTGATGGCGAGGCCAAGGCCCGTCCCGCCGTACTTGCGGGAAATTGAGATATCAGCTTGCGTAAATTCCTGAAACAGGTTCTCTTGCTGTTCGGCGCTTATCCCGATGCCGGTATCGCCAACACGGAATCGAATCCAATCTTGCCCCGCAGCGGAAACGCGGTCCACATCCAGCGAAACGGTTCCGTGATCGGTAAATTTGCAGGCGTTGCTCAAAAGATTTAGCAGGATTTGGCGGACCTTTGTGACGTCGCCACGCATCGTGCCGATTTCCTCCGGCATTCGGAGCTGATATGTGTTCGCATTCTTTGCGATCGCCGGTCTCAGGGTCGTGACCATTTCCTCGATCATTCCTGCAATGTCAAACGATTCGACATGCAGTTGCATCTTTCCGGCTTCAATCTTGGATAGATCGAGTACATCGTTGATCAACGCTAATAGATGTTTGCCGGCCGCCTGAATCTTTTGCAGGTCGCGGACGTTCGATATTTTTGCCGTATCTTGCACTTCCTCTTCGAGCATTTCGCTGTAGCCGATGATGGCGTTGAGCGGAGTGCGCAGTTCATGACTCATGTTGGCAAGGAAGGCGCTCTTGGCACGGTTCGCCTGCTCTGCTGCCTGTTTGGCGGTCAGCAACTCGTCCTGAGTGCGTTTGCGATGGATAATCTCCACTTCCAATTCGTGTGTGCTGGTTTGAAGTTCATTATTGGCGCGCTGCAACGCGCTGTCCCGAAGCTGAATTTCGGAAAGCATGGTGTTGAAACCGTCTATGAGCCTTCCGATTTCATCGCCATAAAATCTTGTCGCTCGAACCTCGTAATTCTTGTTCGAGGAGACCATTCTCATGGTGTCCTCTAAATGCAAAATGGGCTTGGAAATCAGTTTCTGCAGCCTGGAAGAAAGCAGCAGAGCGAGAGAACTGCAAATCAAAACAACAATGACAATGATCCACGTGTACCGTTTGACGCGAATATTCCATTGGCGCATGTCGGAAAGCAAGTACAACGTTCCGACGCGTTCGCCGTTCATGGTCACTTGTTGGAACACCTGGAGGTAGCCCCCTTCGAAGCGGTAGGAGTTTTGGTTCGAGCCAGAAGGAAGCGAGTAAGGAAGGCTCTTGCCCGCCTGAAAGTAGTGAGCAAACAATTTCCCCTCGGGGCTGTACAGCGCGGCGGCTACGATGTCCTCCTTGGCCTTGAGGGCGGATAATGTTGCAGTCGCGGCGGTCTCGTCTTTGAAAGCCATCGCCGCACCGCTGTTGAATCCGATGATTTCCGCCTGGGTCATCAAGTCCTGGCTGAGCTGGTGACGGAACGATATCAGGTCGTAAACAAGGAAGCTCACCGAAGACAAGATCAGTGCTACACTGCTGGTGAGCATGGTGATCAACATCAGTTTCCGCTTGATGGATAGGTTCTGGAGGTTCATTCGGATTTCTTTCCATCCGCGGATTGCGGGACGATTCGCGCGAGTGCGAGCAACCTGGAACTGATATTCAAGTTTGCTTGCTTGGCTGCTTCAATGTTCACTTCAAAACGGACTTTGTTTCCTTCGACAGTCAGATTGATGATCCCGCCGCGCACAGCAAAACCCGGCATTTCTCCGATCGTCAGGATAGGCAGATTCTTCGTGCTTTGAAGCACTTCTTCGAGATGTGCGGCTTCCGACGAACCTACAAACAAAATGTTGCAATCTCTCAGCGGCGCGCCACGCTTCAGCCGCTTGACCACCAAGCTCCTACCATCGAGTTTTTTGTTTTGAACCACTCGATCGATGATTTCTCCGAAAGGATCCGTCCCCAAGATTCCGATGACGATCGGAGAATCCGCCTGCGAGAAAGTTGTCGGAGGCCATTGAACTAATTGGGCGAAGTTATAAATGAAGCCGGCCTTGATCAAATACTCGGAGGACCCCGCCGAATCCGAAGCTTGGGCGTTGATCCCCGCGGCCGTGCTCAAACAGAGCAGAACGGCGACGATAAGCCGCAACCGCCTCATGAGCGCCGTTCTCCTATAAAAGTAAGCGTCATACCCCTTGGCCACCCGAAGAACAACTTAGAATTTCCAAGCAATGCGTCCGCTGACGGTCCGCCGAACTTCCGTAGGTGTGGTATTGATGAACTCCGGAATGAACTCCAGGTGCTGGCTATTCAGGAGGTCGTGGCCCACCAGGGAGAGTTCCAGGTGCGTGCCTGGCCGCCATCCAAGATGGAAATCCAAAGAGTAGTAGCTGGGAATGTTGAGACTCGGCAGTTTGTCGACGTATCGAAGGCTGAGGTCCTGCTCGAAATGTTTGGGCAGGTCGATGGAAGATTGTACGAAGAATTGATGGCGCGGGCTCTGTCCATCGGGATTATCGCCTGTCGGGTCCTGGCTATCCTTGTTTTTCCGAATGTTCATTTGCAGGTAGCTGTAAGAACCTAGAAGCTTCCATTTCGGAAGAACCTTCCATTCCACGAACGGTTCTATGCCGTAGGTTCCGCCACCCATTTTGTTGCTGGCGACAAAGGGCTGGACGATGTCCGTTGGAGCCGGGCTCCCTTCGACAAAGGGCGCGCCAGGTTCCGCGGAACGCAGGTGGGTGTAGAAGTTGTAAAACGCAGCAATGTCCAACGAAAGAGACTTGGTTGCTTGGACGCGATACCCGGCTTCATACGCAAGAAGGTCTTCTGATTTGAACTGTGGGCTCCCGAAGATCGCTGCTACAACGGGGAAAGGAGTGGGATTGGGAGGATTGAGGTTCCCCGGTGGAATGACAGCTTCGTTCAGACGGAGGCCCTCCTCGGTCAAAGCCGGCGTTCGGACGGCGCGAGAGACTGCCGCCCATACTGACTGATCCTTGCTGATGTTCCCAAGGAACCTGATATTCGGTTGCACTTCGAAGCCTGTGAAGTCGTTGTGCTCAAATTTGGATCCGATAGTTACGTTTAACCGGCGGTTAAAAAGGCTAATTTCATCCTGCAGGAACGAGCTAAATTGATTTAGGTTGCTGTGGTTTGGCTGAAGAGAGACGGTGAAGCTGGATCCATTCGAATCCTGGATGGATCGGTACCCCAACCCCCAAACCAGTTCCTGTGATTCTCCAACGTGGATGTCGTGTTGAAAATCTATGTCGTATACATTCTCATGGTCTGTGAACAACGAATTGTCGACAACGTTCGTATTGTCGAAATACACCTGCAACGATGTGGAAGAGCGCGAAAAGGAATGATTCCAGCGGCCAAGCAGGTTTCCACCCTTATAATCTCCGTCATTCGGAAACGTGCTTGAATACGGCGGATTTAAGGAAGGTATAGTCAGGGTCTCGTTATAATTACTTTGATACAGATCTCCTTGCAGCGTGAGTGAATTCGGCCCCGTGGGCTGAATATCCATTCGGAACCCGCCGCGAACCGCGTCCCATCCATCGTTAGCGCGCTTCCCGGTTGCATCGTAGGAGGGCTGCCAATCGAAATATTTTGTGTAGATCCGGTAGTAAGAGGAATTGCCGATTTTTCCGCCATAGCGAGCGCCTTCAGCCGTTCTCTCCTCTGTTCCAACCTCCGCAGTCAAGATCCCGGACTGCGTTGCCTTCGCCGGCTTGGTAATAATATTGATGACTCCGTCCACGGCGTTTGCGCCCCACAGCGTGGCGCCTGGACCGCGGATCACTTCAATTCGATCCACGTCTTCCAGCATCACGTCTTGGACATTCCAATATACTCCCGAAAAGAGCGGCGTATAAACGCTTCTCCCATCAATGAGAACCAGCAACTTGTTATCGAAGCGGCCGTTGAACCCGCGCGAGCCGATGGCCCATTTGTTTTCGTCGATCCGCGCCACTTGCAGTCCGGGAACCATGCGCAGCGCTTCCGGAATGCTGGCCGCACCGGAACGACGAATGTCCTCCTGTGTGAGCACAAAGACAGCCGCCGCCGCGTCTGCCACTCTTTGCGGTCGCTTGGCCACGGAAGTGACTTCGACATTCATCAGCTCTTCGATGCTCATGCGGGATATGTCGGGCACTCCTTGACTTTGAGCGGATACACTGGTGCCAAGGAAAAGTGCGACGACGACCAGCGATAAAATCCGCCTCCCGACCGTTGGTGAGCCGTTGTTTTGGTTGCGAATCGGCAACATAATTTAGCTACCTTTCTCGAAGAAACTGCCGCTTAATTTGTCGTTGGGTCCCCACCCATTCCTCGTTCGGTTTGTCAAAGGGCAAGAGCTCTGCCCCTCGAACTTTGTTTCCTTGTTTGCGCCACCCATCTGCTGCTCCCCCCCGTATTCGTCGTTGCGCCGACCTACAACGCGTTTCGATTAATTCCTGCCGCGAGTTCAGGCTGCCTTCTCTCCCGTCACCGTGAACTGCACGGAGTACGTGAGCGTGTCAGGCCTGCACAGGTATTCGAGGAACTTTTGTATTTGTTCCTCCGCTTCCTCTTTGGTGCCAAGCGCTTTGGCCATCTGAGACTTTGCAATGTCCAGCTTCAATTCCCACTGCCTGAGAATGCGCTGCTCAACCGCCCCGGCGATCAGGTGGTAGCATTCGACTTGCACGTCCAGCTTTTTCAATCCTGCCTTTTGCGCCAGCCAGAAGAGCTTGCGGCCAACGAACGGGTCAAAGCCCGTCGGCGCCAGAGCGGCCAGGACCTTCTCGACCGCGCGCTGCACCCTCACGTCTTCCGGGTAATGCCATAAGAGCTGGCCGTCCAAATCCTGTAGCAGGACAAGGCCTCCTGGCTTGCACACGCGGACCATTTCTGCGACCGCTTTTTCTTTTTCGGGCAGGTATTGCAGCAACATGCGGGAATACACGAGGTCGAAACTGTCCGAAGAAAACGGCATCCCCTGCGCGTTGCCACGTATAAACTTCAAGCGGGGATTTTCGCGATTCCTTTGAATCGCTTCCTTCACGCGATCCGCGCTGATGTCGATGCCTGTTGCACGAACGGAAGGATGCAGCTCGGAAACTTCATTCAAGATGACGCCTGGTCCGCACCCCACAGAGAGCACTTCCGCGCTCGGACGAACGCGCTGAGCCAGGTACTTGTGAACCCAGGCGTCAGGATCGACCTTCGCTTCTAGGCGCGCCGCCTCCCGCGGGTCCTCCATGATGTAGTCGATTGTGGGGAGAGTGTTCATTGGCGTTCCTAATAAGCAAACGAGGGCTCCATAGCATGCTTTTCCGACCGTGCCAGGAGCTTCGAATAAAAGCCATCAACGTGACGATAGAAGCGAAGACTACCGTCCTTTAGCCAAATGCCTTGGCAATAGTCGCGAAGGTACTCAGCCCCAAGCTGTATGAGGACGACTGACGCGACGGGGTCGGCAATCACCGGAATCGTGCCTAGCTCGAAGTCTTCATATTCCTTGGAAGCTACGCGGAGCAGACTAATTACCACATCAGATACATCCGCATCGGCAAGCCCGGGGTGGAGGAGCAAATCACAACGATTCTCGAGATAGCTGAAATTCGCTCCCAAAGGGCCGCGATAGGCAAGCGCCGTGCCAACTGGCTCGTTCTTGTTTTCATGGTAAGCTAGCCATACTTGCCGGGTCCGCCGAAGGCCCACACCACGATAAAGCTCATCAACCGCCTTCAGTTCTACGTCACTTGCGAGTTCCTCTGCGTTGACGTAGATATGTCCTCGACTCGCGCGCGCAATGGCACAAAGAGCTTCGTTGTGGGAAGAGTCGTAAGGTACAACTCGAATTCCGCCCGCCGAAGGCAGCGGTAACTTGCGAGAGAGAGCGAAATACATGTGTTGCTGAATCGAAGAGAGCGATGTGCCAATAGTTTGGACCATCGAGCCGAAGACTCGCGAAGGAAACCGATTCTCCGGTCGAAACCAGTTCTGATAAGACTCGTCCACTCCTCTCAGAATGCTCGCAGCCGTCCCTGCCAGCATTACCGCACGAGAGCCGAGCGGATTGTTCTCCGAAACCAAATGTTGCGACATCCAACCGCGATGTGTCGTTCGCCATACTGCGATAGAAGCAAGTCCACTTTTGTCATTGCCGGCGCTGATAACGTAGAGCAGGGATTCTCCGCCCCGCAGCATCCGCCGCCAGTTCTCTCTAACTTGCCCGAGATGCGGCGTCAGCCGGGCCGCCTTGCCTGGGTAAAGAAAGCCGGTCCGCTCGTACAAAGCGAAAAGCTGATTGATAGAAAGGGCGTTCACCTCGACTCCATAGGAGATATGAACGTCCGATAGTCGAGGTAAACTCTTCAGCGTTTTTTGGTCGAGCGCATCTAAAGGCATTGGGCCTCCATGAAAGTCACACCACTTCCATCCGCGCCCCTCAGCGACGACTAAATTCCTAGTGCGAGATCACCTTTGGTTATAGGGGAACGGTCCGTGGGCAAAAATGGTGCATTCGTACCGTTTCGGAGCAGGGGCCTCGCTCAGTCTAATAACGCATGTTGGTAGTTACCAGTACGCCATATCTAGGACAGATAGGACGAGCGGAAGCAACACCCCTGGTCCGCAATGTAAGTGGAAGATTCATAAGCGCTTATTTATGGCAACAGCCCGCTTGCAGTCATTCGTGCAACGCTGTCTGATCCAAACCAATGTCCTAACGGCGTAGTACTTTTGGAGTGCCCAAAAGTTAAACACAAAGTTTTCCGAAAGACCTACGAACCTTTCTTTATTGGAACCTTTTGTGTAAGGACTACCCAAATTCCAATGGAAACAGACAGCCTCAAGCGCATCAACGAATCCGGCCTGCGTGAGCGGCGGTTTGCCATTCGGTATCTTTATTGCTGCCGTGGCCGAGATTCTGGATCTCAAATCTGGCATGCGCCTGTCCGGCGTGACTTCCGATCTTTCACTAGGGGGATGCTTTGTCTGCACGCGCCGACGGCTGGAGGTTGGCACGCGCGTCCACCTCACACTCAAGTACAAGAACCAAAGCGCAATAATGCTCGCCGCGGTACGTGTGTTGAAGCCAAGAATAGGAATGGGTCTTCAGGCTCTAGAACTTGATTCGAGGTCCATTGGGACATTTTTGCGCTGGCTCTATGATGTTCGTGAATCTCGCGGAATTCCCGCAGTGCCTTGCCCAAAACGACGAATAAGTGTCTGATTACTTCAGCGTTTTCGCTTTAGCCACAAACAACCATTCCAATTCATCGTTCATGTAGCGACATTCCCTGAATTCATCATACTATCGGCAGTGATCGACGACCGGAGGGACACATTATGGAAAACGAACGCCGCCGCTCGCCCAGGTATCCGTTCGCCGCTAAAGCTGAAATCACCGCAGATAACCCCGGCGCATTTGCTACAGCCAACGTCAGCGAATTGAGCCTGCGGGGATGCCGTCTGGACATCAAGAATCCGTTTCCTCCAAACGTACTTATCACAGTCAAAATTTCCGCCGCCGGCGAACTCTTCGAATCCAAGGCAAAAATTATCTATCTGCAACCAGGCATCGGCGCCGGAGTGTCTTTCCTCGCTATTGAACCGCAATCGCGAGCTGTGCTCCGGCGTTGGCTAGATGCAGCGGGCAAGAGCGCGAAAGAGACCGTCTGACTTCCCATCTATTTTCATACGTGGCAATCCTGGATTCCGAGCCAAGGCCGCTAACTGATTTCATCTGAAACGAGATTCCCCAGAATCGGGAGAAGGTCCCCTGCGGGGTGAGGTCATCTATTGCCAGAAATTGGCCGATGCCGGTTTGTCGTCGGACTAAAGTTCTCGCGCAGCCATGCTGTGGGGTCCATTCTGGAAAAGTCGAAAGGAATGATCGGCTACCCCAAAGCAGCTCAGACATAGCCATCCAACGCTACTTCATGCGCTTGGCGTCGATCTCAAGGTCCAGTCATCCGAGCCGTGGTAACGCGAAAAGACTCGGGAGGCCGCACGTTCAATTGGTCGGGCTTGTTAGGCCACATTACTGCGAGCAGTCTGTCGAATCTCTATTACCCGGCGACAGATCGCGGCATCGAGCCAACATCTAAACGGGTGGCGACGGGGATTCCGTTTAGCATGATTGACCACTTGATTGGCGAGTTCGGGCCGGATTTGGAGAAAAGGTTCCTGCGAAGAAAATAAGCTGCCTACCTCCGATCCGCGCTTGTTGGATCATTGGGGTACGATGCCGGGCCGAACTTCACTGACAGCCGCCCCCGGAAGTTTCTCACTCCGACGTTTCCACAATTTTCCCGATACTTTGCAAGATAAGGGCGGCCCTCGAGTCCCTAAAGACGGCTCAACGGATTGTTAGCCACTCAACTCTCAAACAACGCGTATTGGTACCACATTTTCCCGCCACTTTCTTGCGGAATTTCCCCAAAAGTCAAAAATTCCAGTTACATTTTCCTTTTTTTGGGCCTCTGTATTAGTAGGCGGTGATTCTATACCGATAGGCCAGGAGCTTAGGGCTTCAGTCTGCCATTCCAGCCCCTAAGGCTGCCTGTAGGCGCCCCACAAGTCACGGCCGCCGCAACCAAACCAGTCTGTCCAGGCAGAGCTTACGCTTGAATGCGGAAGCGATTCTGTGAACGGACTTTCTTTCAGGGGTCGGATTTTTGTTTAGGAAGGCTGTTGAGGTTTTGCCAAGACAAGGCCTCTGTATAGATAGGGAGCTTTTCTTTGAGGCGCCAACTACTCGCTAACTGCCAGGCAATGGCTCCCGGGCCTAAAGCTAAAGGAGTGGTCGACAATGTCGAGAGGCTACGACGGGCCAGAAATCAATGATTTTCGTGGTTCCGGCTTTGGCTGGGGACGCGACGTAGATAGGGATCTGTCCTCAGACTGGAACAGTTGCCTTACTCTTCATAACATTCACCGGCAAGAAGACCGAGCCGACAGGCTTGACTCCGATGGTCGTGAACCCACCGATAGACACCGCCCGCCCGTCGCACGCGAAGAACGGGTCCGGCAAATCCTTTCGCAGCAAGTCCGAACCAAGTACACAGACCGGAACAGACAGTATTCACTGCGAGATTCCGAGATTCATACGCTGGGGGAAGTCGGCAAGTTTCGCATCGTCGCCCTGAACGACCTGGCAGAGTTCGCCTACAACGGTAATCGAGCGCGGGTCGAGAGAGACGTGGAAAGTCTCGTCCGGCAGGGACTCTTGAAGGAGACCACGATCGCTGATCCCGAACAGAACCCAACCCAGGTTGTAACGCTAACCAAGGAAGGCGACAAGCTGCTCTCTCGCGGCAAGGTTCTCCCTTCAGATCAATCCACCTACCACGGGCTCAAGAAGCCGAAGGAAGCCTTTCACGATGGTGATCTTTATCGGGTCTATCATAAGGTCAGCGACGAGATCGAAAGCCGCGGCGGCAAAGTCCTCCGAGTCCAACTCGACTATGAAATGAAACAGGAGCTTTATGCCCGGCTCGCGCGCGCCTCCCAAGACAAAAGTCGGAACTCTGAAGCGCTTAGAAAAGAAATTGCTGAGCGGTATCACCTGAAGGTTGTATCGGGCAGGATTCCGATTCCCGATCTGCGCATCGAGTACGTAAACGAGAACGAATACGAGATTCAGCGGCGCGACCTTGAGCTTGCCACGGAACATTACCGCCCACGTGGGCTTTCCCAGAAAGCTCGCGCCGGCTTTCAGATCTATGCCCGGCATGGCGAGACAGACCGTCTTCGTCGCATCCGCGACGACCGGGAGTTGAGTGCCGCAATTCTAGGGTTTTAGACCATGAGTATCCCAGAAGACAAAGTCGCCAAGCTCCTCGACTTCGGTTACACCGAAGTCGAGGCCCGGTTTCTCCACCTTGTAGCAACGCATTCCGGCTACTTCACCGTGCGGCAGTTTCTGGACTTTGCCAGGGCCAAGAGCGGCAAGCGCAATGCCCGGCTGGTCGAAAAACTGTTTAGTCTTGGTCACGGGAGCGCCCAGAGATACACGCGCAGGAGTCTCGTCTATCACCTCTCGTCGCGGCGACTCTACTCTGCCATCGGCAAAGACTCTCTCCGCAATCGGAGGGAGCACGAACTCGCCCACATCAAGACTAGGCTTCTAGCTCTCGATTTTATTCTCGCTCATCCGAAAGAAGACTATTTCGAGACCGCGGAAGCCAAGCGCCGGTACTTTGTCGAGCGGTTCAAGGTCAGCGCGAATCTGTTCACCCCGTTCGACGGGCGCAGGAATGGCGTCATCTTCGGGGACAGATTTCCTCTCTGCGTTGCTTATCCTTCCCCTGATTACATGCCTGTGGTCACCTTCACTTACGTTGATCCTGAGCACCAAAATCTCAATGCGTACATCGCCCACTTGCGCACGTATCGGCCGCTGCTCCAGCGGCTTCCGGGCTTCCAATTCCTCTACATCTCTACTGCAACCGGCCTGCAGAAAGAGGCTGCCGAGCTCTTTTCGCTGCTTGTCGAAGGCAAGGGCCTCTCGGATTTGACTCGTTATTTCGA
>WNGL01003232.1_pt1 | contig 19588 bp, 19 predicted proteins | sample 5400591 | NCBI WGS metagenome assembly WNGL01 (sample SAMN13153377, study PRJNA577476) | soil metagenome | isolation source: 80 cm soil or saprolite under Garry oak tree replicate 1 | place: USA:California | collected 2016-06-15 | reverse complement strand
CTGGGTCGCGTTGTACCCGTAGATCCACTGGATCACCGGGGCGAGGACCGCCAGCGCGACGAAGAACACCAGGGCCCAGAAGGAGACCACCGCCGTACGGTCCCGGCGCAGGCGCATGAGGGCCAGCTGCCCGGGCGACCTGCCGATGAAGGCCTTCGCGGCCGCCGGTTTGGTGTCTGCGACCTGAACCGGGCCCGGGTCCAGGTCAGCAGACGGGATCTGCCCGTCTGCCCACATCGAGGTGGTTCCACCCATGGGTATCGGGTCCTCCTGCGATTGAACCGATCGATGGTCGGCCTTGAAAGACCGTAGCCGTACGGACTGTGGATCGAACATGCCGTTACACAACGGTCCGATAACAGCTGCGTCACAGTCACAATGCCGATCCTCGCGCACCACCCGTAACTAGCCAGGTGGCCGATACCGCCGGTCCCTTCGGGTGCACACTACCTGCTCAGACGGACTAAATGCGGTCATCCCAACTCATGAGTAGATGGGATTTCCGGGCACAGTCGCGGACAAAGAACCGGCCGGGGAGGACCCGCTGGCGGAAAAAATCGCTGGCGTTCGGTACCGGTGGCAGATATGCATCGGGGCGGCCGGATCCGGCCGCCCCGATCAACGTCGGATCAGTATCTGTAATGCGCTGACTTGTACGGCCCCTCGACCGGTATCCCGAGGTAGTCGGCCTGGTCCTTGGACAGCTGGGTCAGCTTGACGCCCAGCGCCGCGAGGTGCAGCCGGGCCACGTTCTCGTCCAGGTGCTTGGGCAGCGTGTAGACGCCCAGCGGGTACTGCTCGGTCTTGGTGAACAGCTCGATCTGGGCGATCACCTGGTTGGTGAACGAGTTGGACATGACGAAGCTGGGGTGCCCCGTCGCGTTGCCCAGGTTCAGCAGCCGGCCCTCGGACAGCACGATGATCGCATGAGGTTGCCCTTGGCCCTCGGCGCCGAATACCCACTCGTCGACCTGCGGCTTGACGTTGATCCGGCGGACGCCGTCGAGGCGGGCCAGGCCGGCCATGTCGATCTCGTTGTCGAAGTGGCCGATGTTGCCGACGATCGCCTGGTGCTTCATCCGGGCCATGTGCTCGGCGGTGATCACGTTCTTGCAGCCGGTCGCGGTGACGAAGATGTCGGCGGTGTCGACGACGTCTTCGATCGTGGTGACCTGGTACCCGTCCATGGCCGCCTGCAGCGCGCAGATCGGGTCGACCTCGGTGATGATCACCCGGGCGCCCTGGCCGCGCAGCGACTCCGCACAGCCCTTGCCCACGTCGCCGTATCCGCAGACGACCGCTACCTTGCCGCCGATGAGCACGTCGGTGGCGCGGTTGATGCCGTCGATCAGGGAGTGCCGGCAGCCGTACTTGTTGTCGAACTTGCTCTTGGTCACCGAGTCGTTGACGTTGATCGCCGGGAAGAGCAGCGTGCCGTGCTGCTGCATCTCGTACAGGCGGTGCACGCCGGTCGTGGTCTCCTCGGTCACGCCCTTGATCCCCGCCGCGATCCCGGTCCACCGCTGGCCGTCCGCGGCCAGGGAGCGCCGCAGCACCTCCAGGATCACCGCGTACTCCTCGGCGTCGTCCTCGGCCGTGGACGGTACCGCGCCGGCCGCCTCGAACTGGACGCCCTTGTGTACGAGCAGCGTCGCGTCGCCGCCGTCGTCGAGGATCATGTTCGGGCCGCCACCGTCCGGCCACAGCAGCACCTGCTCGGTGCACCACCAGTACTCGGGCAGCGTCTCGCCCTTCCAGGCGTAGACCGGTACCCCGGCCGGGCGGTCAACCGTGCCGGTCGGGCCGACCGCGACAGCCGCCGCGGCGTGGTCCTGGGTGGAGAAGATGTTGCAGGAGGCCCACCGGACCTGCGCGCCGAGCGCGACGAGCGTTTCGATCAGCACGGCGGTCTGCACGGTCATGTGCAGCGAACCGGTGATCCGGGCCCCGCGCAGGGGCTGGCTGGCCGCGTACTCCGCGCGGATCGCCATCAGGCCGGGCATCTCGTGCTCGGCGAGCTGGATCTCCTTGCGGCCGAACGCGGCCAGCGAGAGATCCGCGACCTTGAAGTCCCCATCGGCGACGGTCGTCGGGCGTACCCCGGCGGCGTCCGGGCGCGGCAGCGTATTGGTCATCAACAACCCCTGTCGTCTTCGGCTCTACTTCGTAGGCGCCTTCGACCTTACGCGGCACCGCTTTCCCGGTACGCCCCGGGCAGTGCCTGCTCTGACCCCACCACCCCGCCCATGCGCGCGGGGCGGCGGAGCAGGGTGGCTGGCCACCCGATGCTCCACCGCCCCGCGCATCCCCCCGGTTTGGTTCCCCCGCGCGTGTCTCGGACCTTCGTCGCGATGACGCTGCGTGGTCTAAGAGTCACACTGTGGATATGCCCTGTCAAGTAGAACCGCGGATTTCACCGCGAGTCGGGCAAGACGGACGGGCACGATGTCGGATTTTCGACCTACCGCAAGGCGTGTGTCGCGGTGTCGGCCTGGAAGATCACACCCTGACCCCGGCAGGTGACCGCCGGCTCGGCCGCCCCGACCAGGGCCGCCTCGCCGCCGTGCAGTTCCAGCGGGCCGAGGTCAGCCGTGCCCCGCAGGCAGAACACGATCCGCGGCCCGTCCGCGGGCAGAGTCACCGGCGCGCCGGTCAGCGTCGCCTTGTACAGCGCGAACTCCCGTACCGGCGCGGGCCAGGTCACCAGGCCGGGCGCGACCGGTACCGGGTGGACCACCGGGTCGGCGAGCACCTCGAAGCGCAGGATCCGCAGCAGCTCGGCGACGTCGACGCGCTTGGGGGTCAGGCCGCCGCGCAGCACGTTGTCGCTGGCCGCCATGATCTCCACGCCGACCCCGCGGAGGTATGCGTGCAGGTTGCCGGCCGGCATCCAGACCGCGTCGTCGGCGCCCAGCCGTACCCGGTTGAGCAGCAGCGCGATGACCACCCCGACGTCGCCGGGGTGGTGCGCGGCGAGTCCCGCGGCGAACGGCGACGCGGCCGCGACGGCGGAGACCAGGTCCACGCGGTCCTCGACCGGCCAGGAGGTCAGCAGTTCCAGGGCGCCCCGCAGCCGGTCCGCCGCGGTACCGGTGCGCAGCGCCTCGACCACCGGCTTGACCGCGTCGACCCCGAGCGACTCCAGCAGCGCCGCCGATTCGGCCGGGTCGCGGAACCCGCACAGCGCGTCGAACTCCTCGACTGCGACGAGCAGTTCCGGCTTGTGGTACGGGTCGCAGTAGCTCGGGTGCCCGGCGGCGAAGGCATCCGCCGCGCGGGCCGCGTCCGGGTGCGCCTGGATCGACAATGGCGCGTCCGCGGCGAGCACTTTGAACAGGTACGGCAGCCGGACGCCGAACTCCGCGACGACCCGCTCGCCGAGCAGCCCGGCCGGGTCGGCGGCGAGCGCCTCCGGCAGGGAGCGTCCGGCCAGGTCGGCGGGCGCCCCGTCGTGCGCACCGAGCCACAGTTCGGCCTCCGGCCCGTCGCTCGGTACCGGGCGCCCCTGGATGCCGGCGATCGCGCGCCGGGATCCCCAGGCGTAGTCGCGGACCTTGCCGTACAGCGGCTCCAACTCACGCTCCCCGGTCGGTGTGCGGCGTGCGGTCGATGTCGGGTTCAAGGTAGATCACGCGGGCGATCGGTACCGCCGACCGGATCCGCGCCTCGGTCGCGTTGATAGCGTCGGCCAACTGCGCCGCGCGCTCCTGGCCGGGTACCGCGATCTTCGCCGCGACCAGCAGCTCGTCCGGCCCGAGGTGCAGGGTACGCAGGTGGATGAGCCGGCAGATCCCGTCCCCGCCACCGATCGCGCGCTCGATCGCCGCGACCTGCTCGGCCGTCGCCGCCTCGCCGACCAGCAGGCTCTTGGTCTCCACCGCGAGAACGGCCGCGACGACCACCAGCAGCGCGCCGATCGCGAGGGTACCGAGGCCGTCCCAGATCCCGCTGCCGGTGAGCAGGGTCAGGCCCACCCCGAGCAGCGCGAGGATCAGCCCGATCAGCGCCGCGAAGTCTTCCAGCAGGACGACCGGCAGCTCCGGAGCCCGGGCGTGGCGGATGAACGCGCCCCAGGACGCTCCGCCACGTATCTCGTTGGTCTCCCGCATGGCGGTCCGGAACGAGAGCGACTCCAGGACGATCGCCACCACGAGGACGGCGATCGGTACCCACTTCCACGAGGCGATCGGCTCGGGATGCGCCAGCTTGTGGATGCCCTCGTAGACGGCGAAGAGCCCGCCGACGGCGAACAGCACCACGGAGACGACGAACGCGTAGACATAGCGCTCCCGCCCGTACCCGAACGGGTGCGTCGGCGTCGCGCCGCGCTGCGCCCGCTTCCCGCCGATCAGCAGCAGCACCTGGTTGGTCGAGTCGGCGACCGAGTGGATCGCCTCGGCCAGCATCGAGGCGGACGCGGTGAGCGCGAACGCGGCGAACTTGGTCACCGCGATCCCCAGGTTGGCGCCCAGCGCCGCGACCACAGCTTTGGTGCCCCCGCCACTACTCACGGGGTGAGGCTCTCCTTGACCTCCGATACCGCCGGTACCGCCATCGGGTCCAGGCCGTGCGCCATGGCCAGGTAGAGCGAGGCGAAGTCCGGTACCGCGACCAGCGACGCCAGCCGCTCCAGCGGCGAGCCACCCTCGGCGGTCAGCACGCTGACCCGTACCCCGCGGCGCTCGGCAATCTCCTGTATCGCCTCGGCCCGCCGTTCCTCGACCGCGAGCGGCTCGGGCTCGCTGCCGTCGTCCTCGGCGAGCCCGCCGTCGCGCAGCAGCACGAGGCGCAGCCGGGTGTTGTCGTTGTCGACCGCCTCGGCCGGGTCGGCGAAGATGTCCCGGTCGGCCTCGCCCAGCGCTCCGTAGACGCCGTCGAGCAGGCCGACCTGCCCGCGCCCCGCCTCGGCGAGCGCGCCGGCCACCACGGGGTAGCGGGCGTTGGCCGACAGCGTGTCGGCGAACCGCCGGGCCGCGACGGTGGCCAGCGTCGAGGAACCCCACACGATCGGGATCGAGCCGGCCAGGTCCAGCGCGAGGGACTTGGCCGGGTTGACGAAAGACTCGGCGGCGGGCCGGCACCGCTCGGCGTCCGCGTCGAGCCGGGCCGCGGTCTCCGCGATGTCCGCCTCGGTCACCTTGACCAGCCCGAGGGTACGGGCGGCAAGCAGCACCGGAATCGTCAGGCCCCACAAGCCGGCGCGCGCCGGACCCCGCCTGGGTACCGGGATGAACGGCGCCCGGGCGCTCTCCGCCACCGACTGCAGCTCGGAGTCCGGCCGGCCGATCGCCACGAGCCGGGCGCCGCGGCGCGCGGCGGCCTCGGCGGCGCTGAGCGCTTCCGGGCTGCGTCCGGAGGCGGACACCGCGATGACGACGTCGGCGGCGCCGACCCAGCCGGGTACCCCCGGGCTGCGGTGCGCCAGCACCGGTACCGGGCAGTGCGGGCCGGCCACCGTGGCGAGGATGTCGCCGGTACGCGCGGCGGTGCCCTGCCCCGCCACCACCACGGCCCGCGGCCGCCCCTCGTCGGCGATGGTGGTCAGGTTCGCCTCGGCGGCCAGGGCCGCGGACTCGCGTAGCTGCGCACCGGCCGAGGCGGTGTGCCGCAGCATCTGCCCCGGGTCGGCCGCCTCCATCGCCGCCTGGTCGTCCAGCAGCGCCTCGTCGACCCCGCGATGCCCCCGGACGCCAGCGGTACCGTCGATCATCCCTCGCCCTCCGGTACGCGCGCCTCGTCCAGCAGAAGAACCGGGATGCCGTCGCGGATCTCGAAGATCCGGTGGCACTCGGTGCACGTCAGGGTCTGCGCGTCGGCGTCGTACGACAGCGGCGCGTGGTGGGTGTCGGGGCAGGCCAGGATCTCCAGCAGCTGCGGGTCGAGAGCCATCGGGTACGCCTCCTTCAGGACCGGACCGCGGCGAGAACCTGGTCGCGCAACTGCGCCATCCGGTCGGCGTCGGGCGCCTCCACGTTCAGCCGCAGCAGCGGCTCCGTGTTCGACGGGCGCAGGTTGATCCAGGCGCCATCCGGGAAGCGTACGGTCAACCCGTCGAGGTGGTCGACCTCGTTGCCCGGGCCGAACCGCGCCTCGACCGCGGCCAGCTTGCCCTGCTGGTCGGTGACCGTCGAGTTGATCTCGCCGGACGAGGCGTACCGCTCGTACTCGGCGGCCAGCTCCGACAGCGGCTCGTCCACCTCGCCCAGCGCCGCGAGGACGTGCATCGCGGCGAGCATGCCGGTGTCGGCGCCCCAGAAGTCCTTGAAGTAGTAGTGCGCGGAGTGCTCGCCGCCGAAGACCGCGCCGGTACGGGCCATCTCGGCCTTGATGAACGAGTGCCCGACCCGGGAGCGCAGCGGCTCGCCGCCGCGCTCGCGCACGATCTCGGGTACCGCAGTGGAGGTGATCAGGTTGTGGATGATCATGCCGCCGGGATGCTTGGCCAGCTCGCGGGCGGCGACCAGCGCGGTGATCGCGCTGGGCGAGACCGGCGCGCCGTTCTCGTCGACGACGAAGCACCGGTCGGCGTCGCCGTCGAAGGCCAGCCCGATGTCCGCGCCGTGGTCCTGGACAGCCGCCTGCAGGTCCACGATGTTCTTCGGCTCCAGCGGGTTGGCCTCGTGGTTGGGGAAGGTGCCGTCCAGCTCGAAGTACATCGGGATGATGTCGAGCGGCAGCGGGTCCAGCTTGGCGTCACCGAGTACCGCCGGAACCGTGTACCCGGCCATCCCGTTGCCGGCGTCGACCACGACCTTGAGCCGGCGGCTGCCGGACAGGTCGACCAGCGTGCGCAGGTGCCGGGCGTACTCGGTGAGCAGGTCGCGCCGCTCGACCGACCCGGTGCCTTCCCCGAACGACGACTTCCCTGTGACCATGCCGGCTCCCGCAGCTTCGCCCTGCGACCCGGCACCGTCACCGATCAGCGCCTGGGCCTCGTCGCGGACCTCGGCCAGTCCGGTCTCCAGACCGATCGGCTTCGCGCCGGCCCGGCACAGCTTGATGCCGTTGTACTGCGCTGGGTTGTGGCTCGCGGTGAACATCACGCCCGGCAGGTCGAGGTACCCGGCGGCGAAGTAGAGCATGTCGGTCGAGCCCAGCCCGGCCATGACGACGTCGGTGCCCTCGCTGTTGGCGCCGGCGGCGAACGCATCGGCCAGCTCCGGGGAGGACGGCCGCATGTCGTGCGCGACGACGATGGTGGGTACCGGCGCCTCGCGGCGCAGCACCCGGACGAAGGCCGCGCCGAACGCGCGGGCGACCTGCGCGTTGAGCTGGTCTGGAACGGTTCCCCGGACGTCGTAAGCCTTGACGAAGCGGCTCAGGTCGGACACCGAACGGATCTCCTCGCCTTAAGAAGGGCTCCTCTGACGCGAGCGTAGTCGCCCCATCGTGATCGATCTCTTCCGGTACACGGTCAATCGGACGCACGGCCGCTTGTCCGGCAAGCTGTCGAAGGTTGACGATGACCTGATGACGGGGCCTGTGCTTCACCACCCGAGGCTGGCCTGGGACGGGGCCCGGGTGATCGTGCGCGCGCTCGAGTCCGACCACCTCTACGGCTGGCTCAACGAACGCCTCGGCGCGATGTTCGGCCCGCAGTACCACCAGGCGCTGTCCGACTCGTTCAGCCGGCTGTGGTGGACCGAGCGGGCCGACGCCCCGCAGGCCGAGGCCGGGCTGTGGCGCGCCCGGCTGGCCGACGCGCTGCAGCAGAACCCGCACCTGGCCGGACCGCTGCGCGAGCTGATCTACGACGCGACCGCCCGGCTGGCCGAGCCACCGTCCTGGTAAGACTGAGGGAGCGAGCGGGAGCGGCGCGGCATCGTCTGGACTGAGAAGCGCCGCGACGAGGGAAGACGACGCTTAACAGCGCCGCGAAGCGAGCGGACGGGGCGGTACTGAGGCAGCGAGCGGGAGCGGCGCGGCGTCGTCTGGACCGAGAAGCGCAGCGACGAGGGAAGACGACGCTTAACAGCGCCGCGAAGCGAGCGGACGGGGCAGGCCGGACGGGGCAACTCAGCGGGACGGTGGGATGACCCGGAGGTGACCGCGGCGGCCGAGCGGTGCGCCGGGCTCCGGGTCGCGGCGGGTACCCGGGCGGCCGGCCGCCTCGCGAACCGCGTCGGCGAGCGCGACGAGGTCGTCGCTGGAGGGCGGCGGGGGTATGTAGTCGCCGTCGTGGCGGACCAGATCCCAGCCGCGCGGCGCAGTGAGGCCGCGGGCGTGCTGCTCGCACAGGTCGTACGTGTGCGGCTCGGCGAACGCCGCGAGCGGGCCGATCACCGCCGTCGACTCGGCATAGACATAGGTGAGCGTCGCGACGGCCGGCCGGGGGCAGCCGTTGCGGGTACAACGCCGGGGGGACCTCACGGCGGCACGGTATCGTCCTCGGGCCGGCGGTTCGTTCGGTTGCCGGCGCGACACGCCGGGTGGCCCCGCGCGGCCCGGTGGGCGTAGGCCGGGGACGGGCTGGGGCTCTTGGCGCTCGCCTGCGCTCGCGCGGCCCCGCGGCTCCTCAGGCGACACCTTCCCTCGTCGCTTCGCTCCTCAGTCCAGGCGCCGCCCGCCCCGAGGCCAGGGCTCTTGGCGCTCGCCTGCGCTCGCGCGGCCCCGCGGCTCCTCAGGCGACACCTTCCCTCGTCGCTTCGCTCCTCAGTCCAGGCGCCGCCCGCCCCGGGGCTAGGCTGTGTGCGTGACCAGTCCCGAGCCCCGCCGCAGCCTGCCTGGTGGACCAGGGCGGCGGCGCTGGCGTGACCGGCACGGCCGGGGCCTGCGCGGCCGGCTGGTACCGGCGAACGTGCCGGCCTCGCGGACCAAGGCCGAACTCTTCGACGACCTGGTCCTCGACGCGGTCGAGGCGCTGGAGCGGCGGTACGCGAAGGAACTGGCCGGCGTGGAGTTCGCGGTCGAGGAGGTACCGCCCGACCTCAACGTGTACGACTCCGACGTGCTCGAAGACGGTGAGGTGCCGCTGGCCCGGCTGCTGCCCGGCGGCCCGGGGCGGCACAACGTACCGCCCCGGATCGTCCTGTACCGCCGTCCCCTGGAGTTCCGCGCCTTCGACCGGGAGGATCTCGCGGACCTCATCCACGACGTGATCATCGAGCAGGTCGCCAACCTGCTGGGCGTGGACCCGGAAGAGCTGGATACCAACTAGACGGCGCTCGCTCCGCTAGGCGGCGCTGCGCTTCAACTTCCGGCGTTCGCGTTCGGACAGTCCGCCCCAGATCCCGAAGCGCTCGTCGTGCCCCAGCGCGTACTCCAGACATTCCGCCCGTACCTCACAGCGCGAGCAGATCCGCTTGGCCTCCCGTGTCGAGCCGCCCTTCTCCGGGAAGAACGCCTCCGGGTCGGTCTGCGAGCACAGTGCCCGCTCCTGCCACTCGGGAGCGTTGCCCAGCAGATCGGCCCCGGCAACTCGGCCGTCCATCAGCGTGCCTCCTTCCACCGGCCGCGGGCGCCGGCGTTAACCCCCCACGCGAAGGCTGAACCTCCGCCGTATAAGTCCAATCAGTGGCGATTCGCCTGCCCCTGCTGAACAACCCCACTGAAATTACACGCGTGTAATGCGTGACGCGTCAAGCGGAACCTGGTAAATGGGCCTGTTCGTCGGGGGCGTTCGCGGCCGTACCGCCGCTTCCCTATCGATCCAGGGGTCACGGAGGTAACGCGACTCCGGCGAGTCGCCAGCGAATCACGGGACGGCGTAGGTGGTGGTGCGCTGGCGGGCCGGCCGTCCGGCCGCGGCGGCGATCGCTTGCAGTTGCGCGACGGTACGGGCGGAGCCGTGCTCGGAGCCCGCCATCCGCGAGATCGTCTCTTCCATCAGCGTGCCGCCGAGGTCGTTCGCGCCGCCGTTCAGCATCGCGACGGTACCCCCGTCGCCCAGCTTGACCCAGGAGCACTGGATGTTGGTGATCCGGCCGTGCAGCAGGATCCGGGCCATCGCGTGCACCGCCCGGTTCTCCCGCCAGGTGGCCCCGGCGCGGGCGATGCCGGCCAGGTAGATGGGCGCGTTCTGGTGCACGAACGGCAGCGCGACGAACTCGGTGAAGCCGCCGGTACGGTCCTGCACGCCGGCCAATACCCGGAAGTGCCCGAGCCAGTGGCGCGGGTGGTCGACGTGCCCGTACATCATCGTGGCGCTGGACCGCAGGCCCAGCTCGTGTGCGGTGCTCACCACCTCGACCCAGGTCGACGCCGGCAGCTTGCCCTTGGTCAGTACCCAGCGCACGTCGTCGTCGAGGATCTCCGCGGCGGTACCCGGGATGGTGTCCAGGCCGGCCGCGCGCAGCTCGGTCAGCCAGTCCCGGATCGAGACGCCGGCCTTGGCGGAAGCCGTCACGATCTCCATGGGCGAGAAGGCGTGGACGTGCATCTCCGGTACCCGCCGCTTGACCGCGCGTACCAGGTCGGCGTACGCGGTACCGGGCAGCTTCGGGTCGATCCCGCCCTGCATGCAGACCTCGGTCGCGCCGGCCCGCCAGGCCTCCTCGGCCCGGTCGGCCACCTGCTCCACAGACAGCCGGTACGCGTCGGCGTCGCGCTCGCGCTGCGCGAAGGCGCAGAACCGGCAGCCGACGTAGCAGACGTTGGTGAAATTGATGTTCCGGTTGACCACGTAGGTGACGTCCTCGCCGACCGTGTCCCGGCGCAGCTCGTCGGCGATGCGGGCCAGCTCGTCCAGCGCGGTGCCGTCGGCTTCCAGCAGGGCCAGCGCGGCGCCCTCGTGCTGCTCCTGAAGGAGCGCGGCGGGATCGCTCTCGGCCAGCCGCAGCCCGGTGAGTACCGCCGAATCCAGCCGCGGCGACTGCGCCGCGGGGCGGGCGGCGACCGCGTGCGCGGCCACCTCGGACCAGTCGCCGTACACCGAGTCGAAGTCCGAGCGCCGGTCCGCGCTTCTCCCGAGCGTGTCGACCTCGGCGTGGAGGTTGATCCGGCCGCCCGGCGCCGTCTCGTCCGGCTCCTGCCAGGGCCGGCCTTCCGGCATCGCGCTCTGCACTGCCAGCCCGGTCTCCGGATCGGCCAGGGCGGCGACGTGGGCGGCCAGCCGGGGATCGAGCCACGGCACCCCGCGCCGCACGTACTCCGGGTAGATGGTCAACCGCTCGCGCAGCGTGAACCCGGCCGCGGCCGACCGGCGGGCCAGCTCCTCGATCTGCGGCCACGGCCGCTCCGGGTTGACGTGGTCCGGGGTCACCGGCGAGACGCCACCCCAGTCGTCGATGCCGGCCCGCAGCAGCAGGTCGTACTCGCCCGCGATGAGGTTCGGTGGCGCCTGGATGCGCGCCTTCGGGCCGAGTACCAGCCGGGCGACTGCGACAGTGGCGGCCAGGTCGTGCAGTTCCGCGTCGGGCATCGCGCGCATGGCGGTGTCCGGCTTGGCGCGGAAGTTCTGGACGATGACCTCCTGAAGGTGGCCGTACTCGCGGGCGATCCGGCGGATCGCGAACAGCGAGTCGGCCCGCTCGTCGAGGGTTTCGCCGATGCCGATGAGGATGCCGGTGGTGAACGGCACGCCGACCCGCCCGGCGTCCTCCAGTACCCGCAGCCGGACGGCGGGCTCCTTGTCCGGCGACCCGAAATGAGCTTGACCCGGCTCTGTCCAGAGCCGCGTAGCAGTCGTCTCCAACATCATGCCCATGCTCGGCGCGACCGGCTTGAGCCGCTGCAGCTCCGCCCAGGACAGGACGCCGGGATTGAGGTGCGGCAGGAGCCCGGTCTCTTCCAGTACCGCGATCGCGCACGCGCGCAGATAGTCCACTGTGGACGCGTACCCGCGCTCCTCCAGCCACGCGCGGGCCTGCGGCCACCGGTCCTCGGGCCGGTCGCCGAGCGTGAACAGCGCCTCCTTGCACCCCTGCGCCGCGCCGGCCGCGGCGATCGCGAGCACCTCGTCGCGCTCCAGGTAGGCGGCCGGCAGCCGGTGCGGCACGGTCACGAACGTGCAGTAGTGGCAGCGGTCCCGGCACAGCCGGGTCAGCGGGACGAAGACCTTCTTGGAGTACGTGACGACGCCCGGGCGCCCGGCGTCGGCGAGACCCGCATCGCGGATCGCGCCGGCGATGGCGAGCAACTCGTCGAGGGCGGTACCCCGTGCGTCGAGCAGGACCGCCGCCTCGGTGGCGTCGAGGACGCGACCGTCGGCGGCCCGGCGCAGCGCTCGGCGGAGGCTGGTGTCGGTCGGTTCACGCACCCGTGCAGCCTATGTCGTCGCCGCACCGAGCGCCGATGTGAGTTTCACCCCCAGCGCTGGGTGGGTTCGTCGCCGGGCTGGCCGCTGGGCTGGCCGCCCGCTGGCCGGGGCGGCAGGGCCTGGGTGCGGTCGCCGCCCTCCCCGAGCCCGTTGTCGGCGGGCCCACCGGCGGCGTGCTGCCCGGCCGGGGCTGCGCCGAACGGGCCGCCGCTGGACGGGCCGCCGCTCGATGGGGCGGCGCTCGACGGGGCGGCGCTGGACGGGGCGGCGCTGGACGGGGCAGCGCTCGACGGCGGGCTGGCCGGTTCGCCACCGGGCGCGCCCCAGGCCGGCTGTCCCGAGGCCGGGTACGCCGACGGCGGGTACCCCGGTGGCGCGGAGGAGACTCCTTCGGCCGGCGGAGCCGAGCTCGGCGGGGTCACCGAGTACGACGGGTACGGGGCGCTGACCGGCGGTCCCGAGCTGGGCTGCGCGAACGGGGCCGGAGCCGGGGCGGCCGGTGGCTGGTAGGCCTGCGTCGGGTACCCGGCGTGCTGGTAGCCCTGGGTCGGGTAGCCGGGCTGCGGCTGCGGATAGCCGGGCTGCGGGTACCCCTGCTGCGGGTACCCCTGACCGGGCTGCTGCTGCGGGTAGCCCTGCGCACCCGGGTAGCCGGGGTAGCCCGGGTACCCGCCCGGGTAGCCGGTCGGCGCCGGCGCCGGCTTAGGTACCACGAAGGCGCCCAGGAGCACGCGTAGTACCACGAAGCCGGCGAACGCCAGCAGGGCGAGCCAGACCAGCCGGGTCAGCAGCGTCACGAACGAGTTGACGGCCGCCCCCGAGATGCTCTGCACGAAGCCGGCCAGGAGGCAGACCAGGCCCATGAGCGCGGCGAAGCCGTAGTCGATCAAGGCTAGCAGGGTGACCACCTTGGCCCTGCCCGCCACCGGCTTGATGTGGGTGGCCAGCAGCACGCCCGCCAGCGGGAGCAGGATGGTGGCCAGGCTGACGAACGACTCGTAGTACAGGTTGGCCCGGTCGCCGAATCCGCCCAACCCGTTGTTGGTCAGGAGCAGGCCGATCAGGGCGAGGAACAGAAGCGCCGCGGTCGCGACGACCAGGAGCAAGGCAGCCCACTCGCGCAACGGCGCGGTGATGCTGACCGGATCCTTCGGCTCGGTGGCCGGGCTGGCCGTGGGCGCCGAAGGGATAGGCGGCTGGGTAGTCACAACTCCCCCTTGGTACGGGTCGGCCCGGATTCTCCGCCGGGTGCTCCGGGCAGCCTAGCGCCGTTGCACCACCTGTGGGCGGTCGGCGTGGCTGATCGGGCCGCTGACCGGTAGCCGCTCCGACGAACTGCGCGGCTGCTGGGAGGATGGCGGCATGCGAATCGTCGTGCTGGCCGGCGGGATCGGCGGGGCGCGCTTCCTGGCCGGGGTACGGGCGACCGGCGCCGAGGTCACCGCCGTCGTCAACGTCGGCGACGACGTGACCCTGCACGGGCTGCGGATCTGCCCCGACCTGGACAGCGTCATGTACACCCTGGGCGGCGGCGCCGACCGGGATCGCGGGTGGGGCCGGGCCGGCGAGAGCTGGGTGGTCAAGGAGGAGTTGGCCGCGTACGGCGCCGAGCCGGCCTGGTTCGGGCTGGGCGACAAGGACCTGGCGACCCACCTGGTGCGCACCCGGATGCTCGACGCCGGGTACCCGCTGTCCGCCGTGACCGAGGCGCTGTGCGCCCGCTGGCAACCCGGCGTCCGGCTGCTGCCCGCCACGGACGACCGGATGGAGACCCACGTGGTCACCGGCGGCCGCGCGCTGCACTTCCAGGAATGGTGGATCCGGTACCGCGCCGAGCTGCCCGCCGAGCGCTTCGTGTTCGTCGGCGCCGAAGCCGCCAAGCCGGCCGCCGGGGTGCTCGACGCCCTCGCCGACGCCGACCTGGTACTGGTCGCCCCGAGCAACCCGGTGGTCTCGATCGCCCCGATCCTGGCGGTCGCCGAGTTGCGCGACGCCCTGGTGCGCGGCAGTGCGCCCGTGGTCGGGGTTTCGCCGGTCATCGGCGGGGCACCGGTACGCGGGATGGCCGACAAGTGCCTCGCCGCCCTCGACGTGCCGTGTACGGCGGCCGGGGTCGGCGGGCTCTACGGCGCCCGGTCGGCCGGGGGCATCCTCGACGCCTGGCTGGTCGATACCGTGGACGCCGAGGTTCGGCTGGACGGGGTACGGGTACGGGCATGCCCGCTATGGATGACCGACGAGGCGGCGACGCTCGCCATCGTGCAAGCGGCGCTGGAGGCAGCGTGATTCAGATCCTCCCGGTGACCGGGATCGGGGACGTGCGGCCCGGCGACGACCTGGCCGCATTGATCGCCGCCGCCGCGCCCTGGCTGGCCGACGGGGACGTGCTCGTGGTCACCAGCAAGATCATCTCGAAGGCGGAGGGCCGGCTGGTACCGGTACCGGTCGACGGGCCCGAGCGCGAGGCGGCCCGGGCGGCGGCGGTGGCCCGGGAGACCGCCCGTACCGTGGCCCGCCGCGGGTCGGTCCGGATCGTGCAGACGCACCACGGGTTCGTCCTGGCCGGCGCCGGCATCGACGCCTCCAATGTGGACAGAGCGCATCTGGTGCTGCTGCCGGAGAATCCCGACGCCTCGGCCCGCGCGTTGCGGGTGGCGTTGCGCGAGCGGTTCGGGCGCGACGTCGCCGTCCTGGTCTCCGACACCATGGGCCGGCCATGGCGTACCGGGCTGACCGACGTGGCGCTCGGTGCGGCCGGCCTCGACCCGGTGCGCGACTACCGGGGCGAGCACGACGCGTACGGCAACGAGCTGAGCATCACCCAGATGGCCGTGATCGACGAGCTGTGCGCGGCGGCGGAGTTGGTGAAGAACAAGTCCGACCAGGTACCCGTGGCGGTCGTGCGGGGCCTCGCGGTCACCGGTACCCCGGACGGGCCGGGCGCGGCCGCGCTGGTGCGCGATGCGGCGCACGACCTCTTCGCGACCGGTACCGCCGAAGCACGCGCGGAAGGGCAGCGCGCGGCGGCGGTACTGTCCGATGTGGACATCGCCGGCGCGCCGGTGGGCGGCGCGGCAGTCAGCCGGGCCCTCGATGTGGTCGCGTCGCCCTTCCTGACCCTGCTTCCCGCAGGGGTACGGGACAAGCTGCGCGACGAGTTTCCCGACCTGCCCGGTGGCGAGCTGGTCCTGGCGGCCGCCGGACCGGCGCCGCGGGCCGCCTTCCGGGCCGGTGCCGACCTGCACCGGCTGCGCGCCGCCCTCGCCGCCGAAGGCCTCGTCACCGCCTGGCGGGAAGCCGATGCCGGCCGGCTGCGGCCGCACGTCCCGCTGGCCGCCGACGCCCTGCCGCTCGGTCTGCTATCCATCGGTCTGCCAGGCTGAATCCGGGATCGCCAAGGCGGCAGATCGACTAACCTGCCCGCCCATGAGCGAGCGTAGCGAGCGAATCGGCTGGCTCAGTGCTTTCGAGGAGCCTCATGGCGGATCCGAGCGCGGACCCGCCAAGAGCACCGAGGAGTCGACATGAGCAGTTTTGGCCTCTCAACGGCTGAGGCGCTGCTGGAGATCGGCCGGCCGGCCCAGGCGCGCGAGCACGCCGCCGGGTACCTGGCCGGGCACCCGGAGGACGCCCGCGGCTGATCGGGCCACTGTCCCTGGCCACCGGCATCCTGCTGATCTTCCTGCCGATGGGCGCCTTCTGGCCCGGCGACGTACCCGACCTCGCCGAGGGCGCGGTACTGGTGATCCTCGGCGGGCTGCTGCTCGGCTACGCCTGGCGGGTACCGGTGACCGGCACGCGCTGGCTCTGGCGCCGGCTGCGCCCCGCGGCGGGCCGGCTGCGGCTCAGACCAGCCGCAGGTCGCCCCGCCCCTTGAGCTGCTCGACGAGTTTCTTGACGTCCTGCGCCCGCTCCCGGGGACAGACCAGCACCACGTCGGGGGTGTCGACCACGATGATGTCGCGCATGCCCAGCACGCTGACCAGCCGGCCGGAGTGCGGTACGACGACCACGCCGGCCGAGTCGACGAGCAGGACGTCCGGCTTGTCCTGGTCGGCGGCCGGCTCGACCACGACATTGTTGGCGTCGTCGCCGGGCAGTACCTCGCCGAGGGTGTGGAAGTCGCCGACGTCGTTCCAGCCGAACGCGCCCGGTACCGTCGCGACCAGCCCCGCCGCGGCCGCGCCCTCCATCACCGCGTAGTCGACCGAGATCTTCGGCAGGGCGGGCCAGAGCTGGCCGAGGACGTCCTCGCGGGCCGGCGTCTGCCAGGCCTCCGCGATCGTGCTCAGGCCGGCGTGCAACGCCGGCTGCTGCCGGGCCAGCTCGCGCAGGAACACGTCGACCTGCCAGACGAACATGCCGGCGTTCCACAGGTAGTGCCCGGACTGCACGTACGAGCTGGCGACCTCGAACGTCGGCTTCTCCTTGAACTCCTGAACCCGCCGGATCGGGCCGCCGTCGACCGGCTCGCCACACTCCAGGTACCCGTACCCGGTCTCCGCGTGCGTCGGCGTGATGCCCACGGTCATCAGGTACCCCTGCCGCGCCCCGTCGGCCGCCTGCCGTACCACCTCGGCGAACCGTTCCGGGTGGCCGACCAGGTGGTCGGCCGGGAACGCGCCCATGACCGCCTGCGGGTCGCGCCGCGCGATGACCGCCGCCGCGAGCCCGATCGCCGCGCAGGAGTCCCGCGGCGACGGCTCGACCAGGATGTTCTCGGCGGGCAGCTCAGGAAGCTGGCGGGCCACGTCGGCAGCGTGGCCGACCCCGGTGACCACGTAGGTCTGCTCGGGTGGCGCCAGCGGGGCCAGCCGCTCGACCGTCGCCTGGAGCAGCGTCAGCGGGCTTCCGGTCAGCGGGTGCAGGAACTTCGGTCTGCCGGCCCGGGACAACGGCCAGAGCCGGGTGCCGCTCCCACCGGCGGGGATGACTGCGTAGAGCATCCGCCCATCATGCCGACCGGTCACCCCCGCCGCCCACCCGGGGATGCCGGCGACCTCACCCGATCGCCCGGGTCCACGCCGCCAGGTGTACCTCGGCGCTGGACTCCCAGTTGAACTCCTTCGCCCGTTCCACCCCGGCCTTGGCCAGGGTCATCCGGCGCGCCTCGTCGATGAGCAGCGCGCGCAGGTCGCGGGCGATCTCCTCCGGGTACTCGCCGGTGTACGCAACCGCGTCGCCGCCGACCTCGGGCAGCGAGAGCCGCGGCGTGGTGAGGACCGGCGCGCCGCACGCCATCGCCTCCAGTACCGGCAGGCCGAACCCTTCCCCGTGCGACGGGTACGCGGCCACCAGCGCGCCGCCGAGGTATCCGGGCAGGTCGGTGTAGCGCAGGTACCCAGGGCGCAGGATACGCAGGTTTGCGGGGACCTCGGCGACCGCCTGGTCGATCTCGTCGTCGTGCCCGGAGCCGCCCGCGATCACCAGCGCCGGCAACGGCTCCAGGTCGGCGGACGCGAGCACCCAGCCGCGGATCAGGTTGGGCACGTTCTTGCGCGGCTCCTTGGCGCCCAGGAACGCCACGTAGGCCGTGTCGCCCAGGCCCAGCCGCGCGCGTACCCGCGCCTTCTCGTCCTCGCTCGGCACGTGGAACGCGTCGTGGTCCACGCCGTGGTAGGCCACGTCGATGCGGGTCGGGTCGGCGTCGAGCAGCCGGATCAGCTCGTCGCGGGTCGCCTTGCTGGGCACGATCACGCGGGCCGCGCGGCGCAGCGAGGTCCTGATCGCGCTGCGGAAGAACGTGCGCTTGGACTTGTCGTAGTGCTCCGGCTCGGTGAAGAAGGTGGCGTCGTGCACCGTCACCGTCACCGGACAGGCGGCCCGCAGTGGACAGGTGTAGAAGGGCGAGTGCAGGACCTCGGCGCTCACCTGCTGGGCAAGGAGCGGCAGCCCGGTCTGCTCCCATGCCAGGCGGGCCGGCCGATGGGTCACGGCGGCCGGCGCCGGGATCACGGTCGCGTTGTGGAGTAACCGTGAGTAACGCTCCGCGTCGGCGCGCTGACATACCACGGCCAGATCGACGTCGGTTCTGTTCAACGCCCCGAGCAGGCCGTCGACGTACCGTCCGACGCCTCCCCGGTCAGCGGGAACACTGGTTGCGTCGAGTAGCACACGTGGTGCTCGACCGCCGGTCACGGGGACCGTCCTTCCGTCATGACTGCCGTTTCCTCCGCAAGCCTACGCCGGGCCGGCGGCGATGCAGTGACCGCAACGCGACGGGTCCGACAACGAACCGGGCATCCGTAACGGTTGATCAGTTAAGAGTGCTACCGAAAGGTACGGACCGGCTCCCGGCCGTTCAAGCTGCGTTCACCGAGAGCTACGTGGCAGCGCTCGGTGACGGTACCCAGGTGGCTGTGATAGATCTGCGGCATGACGACGGTTGGGGCGCGCTTCGGCGCCATTGTTGCCGCGGATCCGACCCAACCGATGTTGACCTGGTACGACGACGGGAACGGCGAGCGTACCGAGCTGTCCGGTGCGACGCTGGCCAACTGGGTCGCCAAGACCGCCAACCTGCTCGTGGACGGCGCCGGGCTGGATCCCGGCGATCGCGCCCTCGTGCTCCTGCCGCCGCACTGGCAGAGCGCCGCGATACTGCTCGCCAGCTGGTCGCTGGGTCTGGCGGTGGCCGGTACGCCCGGGCCGGCCGAGGTCGGGTTCGCCCCGCCCGAGCGGGCCGGCGAGCTGACCCAGCCGCAGCGGTACCTGGTCGGCCTGCACGGGCTCGGGCTGCCGCTGCGCAACGTGCCGGAGGGGTACCTCGACTACGCGGTCGAGGTGCGCGGGCACGGCGACCGGTTCATCCCGCCCGGACCGGTACCGGACCAGGAGGAGCTGCTCGCCGCGGCCGCCGCGCGGGCGGCCGAGCTGGAGATCGAGCCGGGCGACCGGGTGATGATCGACGCGGACCGCTATCCGGACCCGCTCACCTGGCTGCTCGCCCCGCTCGCCGTCGGCGCCTCGATCGTCCTTTGTGGACACCTGAACCCGGAGGAGGTCTGGGAGCGGGTCGGCGCCGAGCGGGTCACCCGGAATCTGGCCGGCTAGCTCGAGCTTGCTGGCGCTCGCTCCGCTCACGCGGCCCCTGGGCTCCTCAGGCGCCGCCTTCCCTCGTCGCTTCGCTCCTCAGTCCAGACGCCGCCCGCCCAAGGGCGAGCTTGCCGGCGCTCGCCCCGCTCACGCGACCCCTGGGCTCCTCAGGCGCCGCCTTCCCTCGTCGCTTCGCTCCTCAGTCCAGACGCCGCCCGCCCAAGGGCGAGCTCCGCGAAGGCCTGCAACGACTCGGGGTTGGCCAGGGCGCCGGTCGCCGCCGCCCGGTCGACCGGGGTACCGGTGAGGATCTTCTTCACCGGTACCTCCAGCTTCTTCGCCGACAGCGTGCGGGGC
>WNGL01008069.1_pt1 | contig 19589 bp, 18 predicted proteins | sample 5400591 | NCBI WGS metagenome assembly WNGL01 (sample SAMN13153377, study PRJNA577476) | soil metagenome | isolation source: 80 cm soil or saprolite under Garry oak tree replicate 1 | place: USA:California | collected 2016-06-15 | reverse complement strand
AAGTCCGCTCGTCCCCGCGAAGGCGGGGACCCAGGTCCTTCTGGATTCGCTTTCGCGGGAATGAGCAGAGTTTCAATACGATTTTTGTCACGTCAAGGAAGTCGTGCCGCGACACCGGCGCTTTCACTGCAACGGCTTGGCGAAGCTGAGCTCGTGACCGTCCGGGTCGGTCAGGTGAAAGAACCGCTCGCCCCATTCGGCATCGCGCGGCGCCGTGTCCGGGCGATAGCCGGCCGCGATCACGCTCGCATGAAGCGCGTCGACGTCGGAATGGTAGAAGATGACGCGTCCCCACCACGACCACGTTCGCTCGGCGGGCTGGGCGATCAGATTGAGATAGCTCGTTCCGGCCCGAAAGCTCGTAAACGCGGCGTCGTCGCCGCCGTAAAGCACCTCAAATCCCAGCATGCGATAGAAGCGGACCGCGCGCGCCATGTCGTGGGTGGCGAGCGTGATGGCACTGATGCTTTCGATCATCGGCCCTCACCCAGGAAGCGTAGCGCGCGATCACTTGGCTTTGGCGGCAATCGACCCGTGGGGATGACGCACATCGCCGCGCTTGTTGCGCCGCCGCACGTAGTTGATCATGGCATCCGGCCGCTCGCACTTCACCTTGAGGGCGGCGATCAGCGCGTCCTCCGCCGCCACCGTCACGCTCTCGTGTTTGCCAGCGATGTTTATGCCGACGGTGAATTCGAGCATCATGGCGGTCTCTTTCCGGCGACGTTAGTTGGATGTGATGCCCGGCTCGGTCTCCTCGAGCTGCGAGAACCGCACCTGTAGAATCTCCTTCGTCGTCACCTTGCCGTTGCCATTTTTTTCGAGGAGGACGAGCTGCTGCGCGTCGGGCAGGCCGGCAGGAATGACCATTTTCCCGCCAGCCTTCAACTGATGGATCAGCGGCGGGGGAATGAGGTCGGGAGCCGCCGTCACGATCACCTTGTCGAACGGAGCGTGCTCGGACCAGCCGTGATAGCCGTTGGCGATCTTGAGCTCGATATTGGTGCAGCCCTGCTGGCGCAGGCGTTGCTTTGCCTGTCGGGCGAGCTCTTCGATGATTTCGATGCTATACACTTTGCGCGCCAGCTGCGCGAGGATTGCGGCCTGGTAGCCCAGCCCGGTGCCGATCTCGAGCACCGTGTCCTCCGCGCCGATATCGAGCAAATCCGTCATCAGCGCGACGATAAACGGCTGTGAAATCGTCTTCTCGAAACCGATGGGAAGAGGAATGTTGGCGTAGGCGTAGGGTTGAAGCTCGACCGGTACGAACTCATGCCGCGGCACCTTGGCCATGGCCGCCATCACCCGTTCGTCGAGCGCCGCCTTGCCGATCAAGTCACTCACGTGAAATGTGCCTGCGGAAATTTCCACGAGCATATGTTGACGGAGGATTTCGAAGTCTTTCGCACTCATTGTGCCATCCTGCGGCCACAACAGGGATAGGTGGCACTCGGCGCAAGCGAGCATCGAGCGGCTTGTCCGCCCCACGCAAATGTAAGCGAAACTGGCTCCGCTTTCCACCGACAGCTAGGTCGGAGCGCACGATGAACCGGTCAGATGTCGCGTCCGTGACTATTACGGTCGATAGCGCGCAGAGCGTCTCCGGGCTGCTATTGGCGCCAGCAAGCGCACGCGCCTGCTACGTCCTCGCGCATGGGGCGGGAGCCGGAATGTTCCACCCATTCATGGATGTCGTCGCGAGGGAGCTTGGTGAGCGCGGCATCGCCACGCTGCGTTATCAGTTTCCGTACATGGAACAACGCGCCAGGCGGCCCGACCCGCCCAAACTTGCGCATGCGACCGTTCGGGCTGCCGTGGCCGCAGCCGCGAAGCTTGCACCCGGCACTTCCTCTGGTCGCCGGCGGCAAGTCCTTCGGCGGCCGCATGACCTCGCAGGCGCAGGCCGCATCTCCCTTGCCGGGCGTCCGCGGCCTCGCCTTCCTCGGCTTTCCCCTGCATCCGGCGGGACGGCCGTCGGACGAGCGTGGCGAGCATCTTTTCGCGGTCGAGGTCCCGATGCTGTTTCTGCAAGGGAGCCGCGACAAGCTCGCCGAGCTCGGACTGCTTTCGCGGTTGATCGAGCGGCTCGGCGAGCGCGCATCGTTGCGGCTCATCCAAGATGCCGACCATTCCTTCCGCGTGCCGGCCTGCGCCGGACGCACGGACGCCGACGTCAAACGGGACATGATGGATGCGCTTGCCGCCTGGATCGGGTCGGCGATCTCCCGGCGCGGCTAACCGCCGCGTCTCGCCTCGGACGAGCGGAAACGGTCCGCGGCGCGCTCGCGCGCCTTCGCCGCCTCGACCTCGCGATCACGGGGTGGCGCGGCGGTCACGAGGGCGTCGAGCAGTTCGTGCGCAGCCTGCGCCACCTGCTCCACCGCACGGCTGAACGCGGCTTGGTTTGCCTTGGAAGGCCGCGTGAATCCACTCAGCTTGCGCACGAACTGCAGGGCGGACGCGCGGATCTCTTCATCCGTGGCGGGCGGTTCGAAGTTATGCAGCGTCCTGATGTTTCGGCACATGGGACATCCTCGATGCACATTGGCGGCGCGCGACCGCCGACCGCCGATGCGCACGCTCGCATACGATCGCCGCCGCAATCAAGCCGCTCCCTCGCGGGCGCAAGGCCCCTCTTCCGCTCGTCCCCGCGAAAGCGGGGACCCACCTCGGCCCTGGATTCCCGCTTTCGCGGGAATGAGCGGAATTATGCCGTGGGTTCGCAGTTCTCTGCGACCGGGATCGCCCTGGGACAGGTTCACAATCAGCCGAACACGACCGAGACCTGCACCTGTCCTCGCCGCTCGAGGATTTCGACCGACACCTCGTTGGCGTGACGGCGCACCTTGAGGTCGACGCTCGATTGCTTGAGCTGCAAATTGCGCAGCACCAACTCGTCCAGAAACGACGGCAAGCGTGGATTACGCAGGCGAATTTCGTTGGCGACCGGATCGAATTGCAGCCCGAGCGAGGCCTCGATCAGCGTGAAGGGAGTGGCGCTCGCCCACGCCTGCGGCGAGCAGGCGACCGGATAGTGGGTCGGCCCGCGTCCGCGGCTGCGCTGAAAGCCGCAGAACAGCTCGGGCAATCGCCGCATCTCCATGTAGGTTGCGGCATCGAACAAGCCTTTGAAGACGCGCTCCACCGAATGCCTGAGCCCGTAGCGGGCCAACCCAAGGGCGATCAGCGCATTGTCGTGCGGCCAGATCGAGCCGTTGTGATAGGACATCGGATTGTAGCGCGCTTCGGTATTGGCGATGGTGCGAATGCCCCACCCGGAAAAGAACTCCGGCCGCAGCAGGCCGTCGGCCACCTTGATCGCCCGATCGGGCTTGGCGATGCCGGTGAACAGGACCTGACCGGCATTGGAGCTGCGGACGCGGCAGGGCTCCTTCTCGCCGTCGAGCGCGAGCGCATAGGTCCCAAGCTCCTCGCACCAGAAGCTTGCGTCGAAGCGCTCGGCCAGCTGATGGGCTTCGGCTTTGAGGCGCCGCGCCCGCTCGCTCCACCCCAGCCGTTCGGCGCAACGGGCCAGCACCTGCTTGGCGCAGTAGACATAACCTTGCACCTCCGCAAGCGCGATCGGGCCCTGCGCCAGGCGGCCGTCGGCGTGGAAAATCGCATCCTGGGAATCTTTCCAGCCTTGGTTGGCGAGGCCCCGCTCGGTCGCGCGGTAGTATTCGAGAAAGCCGTCGCCATCGGGATCTCCGGCGCCGTCGATCCAGGCGAGCGCGGCCTCGATCGCGGGCCACAGCTCGACGATGGCATCGACGCTGCCGTAGTAGAGGCCGAAGGGGACCTCGTGCAGCGCCGCCATCTCGCCTTCGCGCATTTCGTGCAAGATTTTGCCCGGTTGCGCGTCCGATGCGGGATCGTCGGTCTTGGCCTGATAGGCGGCGAGCCGCCGCAGCACGCCTTGCGCGATGCGCGGATCGAACCACAACATCTGCAGCGCGGTGATCAACCCATCGCGGCCGAAGGTGGTCGAGTACCAGGGAATGCCGGCGTAGGGATAGCGTCCCTGCGGCGTGCTGGTCATGAGCATGTAGAGATCGGACATCGAGCGGCACAGCACCTCATTGAGGAGGTCGTTCGAGGGACCGCCTGGCGGGTGCTGGCGCCGCGGCGTTCCCGCTGCAAGCCGCGCACCTCGAACAGGTCGGCGAAATCGCTGTCGAACAGCATGGTCAGGCGCAGATCGACCGCAGGATCGCCATGGTTGCGGATCGCCAGCCTTTGGTAGGCCGTGTCGCGCCAGAGAAAAATCGTGCGCACGACGTGCAACGTGTCCTTGGGCAGAACGAGGCGATGGTCGAAATACACGTCGGGATTGGTCAGATCGACGGTCAGCTGCGTATTGTCGTCGCGCACGTTGGAGCCGAGCAACAGCGGCTGGGCGCCGTTGAGCAAAAGCTCAAGATGCGAGAGAAAACGCGTGTCGCAATGAAAGAGCCCGTCGGAGCCGCCGGCCGACGCGCCCACGTCGCCGTGGCTGTCGAGAACGAGAAAGGTATCGTCGTGCTTGAGGGTGCGACGCGGCCGCGTCGCAGGGCCCGTCGCCGGAATGTAGAACGGCGCCTCGGGAATAATCTCAAACGGCAATTTCGGGAGCGCGGCGCCCACACTCGCCATGAAAGCCCTGTCAGTTCATTCCTTTTTCCAGCTCCGGCTGCAGCCTCGCCACGGCGGTATCGCGCTCGGGCAGCGCCGGCCGCTTGAGCAGCGAACGGTACACATGAACATAGTCCCTGGCCATGCGCGCAGCGGAAAAGCGCTGTTCGAATCGCTGCCGCACCGCGCGCCGATCGAGCGCGAGCACCTCAGGTAGCATCCTGATCGCCTCGTCCATGGCGCCGACGATCAAGCCGCTGACGCCGTGGTCGACGATCTCGGGCACGGAGCCGCAACGAAAGGCGAGGACCGGCGTGCCGCAGGCCATGGCCTCGATCATGGACAATCCGAACGGCTCCGGCCAGTCGATGGGGAACAGGAGCGCCCTGGCATCGCCCAGGAACTCGCTCTTCGCCCGCTCGTCGATCTCCCCGATGAACTCCACACCCGGTTGATTGAGGAGCGGCACGATTTTTTCGCGGAAATAGGCTTCGTCGACCTTGTCGACCTTGGCGGCGATCCTGAGCGGGATGTCCAGCGCGCGCGCAATCCGGATGGCCCGGTCGGGTCGCTTCTCCGGCGAAATGCGTCCGAGAAACGCGATATAGTTGCCGCGCGGCCGGTAAGTCGGCTTGAGCAGTTGGGCCGGGATCCCGTGATAGACCGTGGCGACAAAGTTCGCATTCGGGATCGGCTTGCGCTGCGCGTTGGAGATCGACACCAGCGGCATCTCGCTGAAGCCGACGTAGAGCGGCTTGAGATCGTGAAGGTCTTGCCGGCCGTGCAGCGTGGTCACGGTGCGATGGGCTATCGGCCGAAACAAGGGAAAATGAAACTGGTCGATGTGGAAGTGTAGAATGTCGAATTCGTCGGCGATCTCGCGCACCCGGTCGAGCATCAGCATGTAATAGGGAATCGGGTCGCGCACGTTGTCGTCGAGACGCAGCGCTATCGGCACGCATGGCACCAAGCGCGCGCTGGAGACGGAGTCTCCGCTCGCAAAAAGCGTCACGTCATGGCCCGCTCGGACCAGCTCATCGGTGAGATAGGAGGCGATTCGCTCGCTGCCGCCATAAAGCCGCGGCGGCACGCTCTCCATGAGCGGCGCGATCTGCGCGATTTTCATATTTTCCTCTCTGCCAGGACCGGCTCTGATCGCAACGTATTGCGGTGCGCAAAGTTCCGCAACTCCATTTCCTGCGGCAACGAAAATTTGACCTGAAAATTGATCATGTGCGCCTTAGCCTTCCGCGTAGGCAACCGTCGACAAAAGCGCGACTTCGGCGCGGCGCGAATCGAGCCGCGTGTGCTGCACGATGATCGGGACGTCGGATTCGAATACCGAGGCATAGTCGGTGTCGCGCGGGATCGGCTGCGGGTCGTTAAGATCATTGAAGCGCAAGTGCAGCGTGCGGCGGGCGGCAATCGTCACGCGGTAGGGGCCGACGGGCTCCCGGTTGGCGAAGAAAATGGTAATGGCGACGCGCGCGTCGCGCTCCCCGGCATTGAGGATGCAGGCGGTCTCGTGGGAGATCAACGCGCGGTCGGAAAAGGAGCTTTCGGAGGGAATGTAGCCTTCGGCGATAGCCCATCGCTGGCGTCCAATGGCCTCCATGCCGCGCCTCCGTTTTCCCAATAAAATTGATAACGCGGACGGCCCGATTTTCGTTTCGCGCCGCCGGAACTTTTTTTTGCGTCCGGCGTAGAGGTCTCGTCAACGGCGTTTGCCGGGAAGCCGCAAGTTGGTTGCCCGAGAAAGCGCCGAGAGCTTTATCGCGCTGCGCGGCGAGAGCGCCCGCCGCGACCCGAAGGCAATCCAAGGGCAGGGATGCGCGCAATCACCGTTTCGCCCGGCACCGCCCACTCGGCGAGGCTCGAGGAGGTCCCCGAACCACCGGAGTCGGATGGCCCGGTTTTGGTGCGCACTTTGGCGCTCGGGGTGTGTGCGACCGACCGCGAAATCCTCGAGGGCCGTTATGGCTTTGCTCCTCCCGGTCAGCAGCGCCTCATTCTCGGTCATGAATCGCTGGGCGTGGTCGAGGCGGCGCCCGAGGGTTGCGGCCTCGCACCCGGCGATCTCGTCGTCGGCGTCGTACGCCGGCCCGATCCTGTGCCGTGCCTCGCGTGCGCGGACGGAGAGTGGGACATGTGTCGCAACGGGCGCTACACCGAGCGCGGTATCAAGGAGCGGCACGGCTACGGCGCCGAACGCTTCCGTATCGAGCCGGACTTCGCGATCAAACTCGACCCGGCATTGGGCATCCTCGGCGTGCTGCTGGAGCCCGCCAGCATCCTCGCCAAGGCCTGGGACCATACCGAGCGCATTGGCCACCGCGCGCGCGCGTGGCAGCCGAGGACGTTGCTCGTCACCGGGGCCGGGCCCATCGGGCTGCTGGCGGCGCTGATGGGAAAGCAGCGCGATCTCGACGTGCATGTGCTCGATCACAACAAGGGTGGTCCGAAGGGGGCGCTCGTGCGCGATCTCGGCGCGACCTACCACAGCGACCCGAGCGACCTCGAACGGCTCGCTCCCGACATTCTGATGGAATGCACGGGAGCGCCGGCCCTCATCTGCGGCTGTCTCGACGCGACGGCGGCGGCCGGAATCGTCTGCCTGACCGGCGTCACCGAGCCCGGAAAGGTGTTCGACCTCGATATTGGCCGCCTCAACCGCACCATAGTGCTTGACAACAACGTCATATTCGGGACCGTCAATGCCAACCGCCGGCATTACGAGATGGCGGCAGCCGCGCTGGCGCGCGCGGACAGGAATTGGCTCAGCCGGTTGATCACGCGCACCGTCCCGCTTGAACGCTGGAGCGAGGCGCTCGAGTACCGCAAAGGCGAGATCAAGGTCGTCATCGATTTCAGGCCATAGGTCCGCATGTCGTCTCGTATCGAGGATTACGCGCTGATCGGCGATTGCGAGGCGGCTGCGCTGGTCGCGCGCAATGGCTCGCTCGATTGGCTGTGTTGGCCGCGGTTCGATTCGGATGCTTGCTTTGCGGCGCTTCTCGGCTCCGAAGATCACGGCCATTGGCTGATCGCCCCGCGCGACCGCGCAGCCGGCGTCACCCGGCGGTATCGGCCGAACACGTTGATTCTGGAAACGCGCTTCGAATGCAGCGAGGGCGCCGTAACCCTGGTCGATTTCATGCCGTTGCAGGCAACGCGTTCGAGCGTGGTCCGTCTCGTGGTCGGGGAGCGGGGCCGAGTGACCATGTGCACCAAGCTTGTGCTGCGCTTCGGCTATGGTGCGATCGTTCCCTGGGTCACGCGGCACGACGACGGCACGTTGCGGGCCATTGCCGGCCCCGACATGGTCGTGCTGCGAACGCCGGTTCACCTCACCGGTCAGAATCTGACCACCGTCGGTGAATTCATCGTGGTGGCGGGACAGACGGTGCCGTTCGTCCTCACCTATGTGCCCTCGCATTTGTCGCCGCCGCCGCCGCTCGACGCTCGCTCCGCGCTCGAGGCGACGGAGAGCTTTTGGACCGGCTGGTCGAAGAAATGCCGCCCGCCCGGACATTGCTCGGATGCCGTCCTGCGCTCGCTGATCACGCTCAAGGCGCTCACCTATTGGCCGACCGGCGGGATCGTCGCGGCGCCGACCGCCTCGTTGCCGGAGCAGCTGGGCGGGATAAGAAACTGGGACTATCGCTTTTGCTGGCTGCGCGACGCGACGCTCACGCTCATCGCGCTGATGGACGCCGGTTTCTACGACGAGGCGCAGTCCTGGCGCGAGTGGCTGTTACGCGCGGTCGCCGGCAGTCCGGACCAGGTCCAGATAATGTACGGGATCGCCGGCGAGCGGCGGCTGACGGAGGCGGAGCTGCCGTGGTTGCCGGGACACCAAGGCTCCGCGCCGGTGCGCATCGGCAATGCCGCGCACAGCCAGCTTCAGCTCGATACATTCGGTGAGGTGATGGATGCGCTCCATCAGGCGAGATGCAAAGGGCTCGCCGCGAGCGAATCCGGTTGGGCCCTGCAGCAGTCGTTTCTGTCCCACCTCGAGCGCATCTGGACCGAGCCGGATGAAGGCATATGGGAAACGCGCGGCGGGCGTCAGCACTTCACCTATTCCAAGGTCATGGCATGGGTCGCCTTCGATCGCGCGATCAAGAGCGCGGAGCAGTTCGGCCTCGAAGCGCCGCTCGCTCGCTGGCGTGAGCTCGCCGCCGCAATTCACGCCGACGTGTGCCGTCGCGGCTTCGACCCGGAGCTGGGGTCCTTCGTCCAGTCCTATGGGTCGAAACACCTCGACGCCAGCCTTCTGCTCCTGCCGCTCGTGGGTTTCCTGCCGCCCGACGATCCGCGCGTGCGCGGGACGTTGCAAGCCATCGAGCGGCGGCTGTTGGTCGATGGCTTCGTCATGCGCTACGACACCGCGGCAACCGATGACGGCTTGCCGCCTGGGGAAGGCGCCTTTCTGGCGTGCAGCTTCTGGTTGGTCGATGCCTACATGGCGCAGGATCGCTGGCAGGACGCGCGGCGCATGTTCGAGCGGCTGCTCGACCTGCGCAACGACGTCGGACTGCTGAGCGAGGAATACGACCCGCGCACGGGTCGCCTCGTCGGCAACTTTCCGCAAGCGTTCACGCACGTCGCCCTGGTCAACAGCGCGTTCAACCTGACGCAATTGGAAGCGCCCGAGGAACACCGCGCCGAGCCGGCCACGGAAGGCGTCGCGACATCGGCCGCGGCCGGCGCGTAGGTCCGCGGCACAGCCCTTCCTACACTGATGCCATGCGGCGGCTCGCCGCCGCCGGCGACGCGTTGTGTGAAACGGCGGACTAAGCGAGGCGAGCCGGGATCGTCGGCACGAGGTCGAGCGGCTCGCGCTGGGGCGGCGAGGTCCCGTCCCTCGTCAGCGCAGCGAGGAAATGTTCGCCCCACGAATTGAGATCGTTGTCGGAAATCACCTGAAACAGCGCCTGGTGGCGCGTGCGCCGCTCTTCGAGCGGCATGGAGAGCGCATGCGAAATCGATGTGGCGACCGTCTCGGGATCGTAGGGATTGACGAGAAGGGCGGCCGTGCATTCCGCCGCCGCCCCGGCAAAGCGCGACAGGATGAGAACGCCGGGGTCCTCCGGATCCTGGGCGGCGATATATTCCTTCGCCACCAGGTTCATGCCATCGCGCAACGGCGTGACGAGCCCAGCGCGTGCGGAGCGGTAGAGGCCCGCAAGGACGCTGCGGCTGTAAGCGCGATTGACGTAGCGGATCGGCGTCCAGGCGATTTCGCCATAGGCGCCGTTGATCCGTCCGGCGGCCTCGCTGATCGTGCGCTCCATGTCGGCGTATTCCTGGATTTCCGAGCGGCTCTTCGGCGTGATCTGCAGATAGGTCACCTTGCCGCGCCAATCCGGATATACCGCGAGGAACCGCTCGAATGCGTCCATGCGCTGGGCAAGGCCTTTGGAATAATCGAGCCGGTCGACCCCGATCATCATGGCGCGCCCGGCGAGGCTGTCCAGCACGCCGCGCACCAGCGGCGAGCGCATCGAACGCCGTGCCAGGCGGCTGAACTCGTTCGTCTCGATGCCGATGGGGAAGGCGCCGACGCGCACGGTTCGTTCAGGCGTTTGATAGGAAAATTCGCCGTGTTTCTGCAATCGGCATTCGTTTTCGAGGTAGCGCGCGAAATTCGTGGCGTCGTTCTCGGTTTGAAGGCCGACGAGATCGTATGCGCTCAATTGGGGAATGAGCCACTCGTGGTTCGGCAGCGCAGTGAGAATTTCCGGCGGCGGGAACGGCACGTGCAAAAAGTATCCGATGCGGTTGCCGTGACCGCGGTCACGCAGCATTTTTGCCAGCGGAATGAGATGATAGTCGTGCACCCAGATGACGTCGTCCGGTTGCAGCAGATTGTTCAGCTCATTGGCAAAATGCGCGTTGACGCGGCGATAGCCGCTGAGATCGCGGCGCGAAAACTCCGCTAGATCGAGCCGGTAGTGCAGGATCGGCCACAACACCCGATTGGCGAAACCGTTGTAATATTCCTGATAGTCGGCCTCGACCAGGTCGGTGACGACGTAGGACATGTCGCCCCGTTGAATGGTCCTGGTCGTCGCGTCCTCGTCGGCCGAGACCGTTCCACTCCAGCCGAACCAGAGGCCGCCGTGGCGCTTGAGCAATGAACGCACCGCAACCGCCAGCCCGCCGGCCTGGCTATCGCCGCTCGGGACGGCCACACGGTTGGAAACGACGATCAGCCGCGCCAATATCGATCCTCCCAACTGCGCGAGAGCCGCATCGCGGTCAAGATCAGGCCGGCCATCGAATAGGTCTGCGGAAAATTTCCCCACAAAGTCCCGGTTTGCGGATCGATATCCTCCGACAGCAAGCCATAGCGATTACGATACGCCAACGCATCGACGAACAACTCGTGCGCCTCCTCGCGGCGACCGAGCGACCACCAGGCATCGACCAGCCAGAATCGGCAAATCAGAAAGGCGGTGGCCGGCAGGCCGAAATCGTCCGCCGAAGCATAACGCATAACGTGCTTCTCGCGCAAAAGTTCACGCTCCATCGCCTTGACCGTGCTGACGAAGCGCGGATCGTCGGCTTCGATCACGCCTAGATCGGGCAGCAACAGAACGCTGGCGTCGAGGTCATCCGACCCGAAGGCGGCGGTGAAGGCTTGACGCTTGTCGTTCCAGGCGCCCTGCAGCAGCGCCTGGTGCACGGGCTCGGCGACGGCGCTCCAATGCGCCGCCCGGTCCGCCAGGCCCAGTCGACGCGCAATGGCCGCGAGCCGGTAGCAGCCGGCCCAGCACATGGCGGTCGAATGGGTGTGGATGCGCTGGCGCCCGCGATATTCCCAAATGCCATTGTCGGCCTCCAAGGCGAGCTCGCCGGCCTTGCCGCCGAGCGTCTCCAGCAGCCGAAACAGTCCTTCGTCGCCGAGGCGTGGCAGCCGCCGGTCGTAGAACATCGGCATCGCGGCCAGGATGATGCTGCCGTAGGTGTCGTTTTGAACCTGCTCGGCGGCGGCGTTGCCGATGCGCACCGGCCCGTCGCCGCGATAACCCTTGAGGTCGGGCGCGGTTTTTTCATCCATCGGGTCGATCGGAACGACGCCGTAGACCGGCCGCAACGGTTCGTCGGGGTTGGACGCGATGCTCAGGGTAAACGCGATGAAATCCTCCATCGTCTGCGTCGCACCGATGCGGTTGAGCGCCTTCACCACGAAATAGGCGTCGCGCAGCCAGCAATAGCGGTAGTCCCAGGTGCGTCCGGATCCCGGAGCTTCGGGGATGGAGGTGGTATGGGCCGCGATGATGCCGCCGGTTTCCTCGAAGTTGCTGAGCTTGAGCGTGATCGCGGCGCGGATGATTTCGTCCTGCCAATCGTAGGAAATGGACAAACCCCGCGACCAATCCATCCAATAGTCGATGGTGCGGTCGCAGAATTCGCGGCAGGTGGTTTCGAGCTCGTCTTGAAAGCGCTCGTCGACGCCGAACACGAGATGCTGGGGCCGCGTGAGGACGAAGGGAGCTTCGCTCTCGATGTAGGACAGCGGCGCATCGGTGGTCAGCCGGATGACCGTCGACTCGTGGATGAAGCGAATATGATTGCTGCCGACGGAATGATGGGTGAACGCCTGTCCGTAATCGTGAGTCGGGCGGAAGCGAATGGTGATGCGCGGCAGCCCGGCCACCGGCTCGATCATGCGGATGAGTTGCGGCGGCCGGAAGACGCGACCGAATTGCCGGAAGCGAGGCGCGAAATCGGTGATGCGGACGGCGCCGCCGTGCCGATCGGTGAGAACCGTCGACACCACCGCGGTATTGCGAAGGTACTCGGATTGGAAATCGGCCATGTTGTCGAGCACGACATCCGAAAATCCCTTCTCGTCGTCGCCGGTGAGGAGACGACAGAAGATCGGGTCGCGGTCGAAGCGGGGATAGCACCACCACACCAGACGGGCGGTGGGATCGACGAGCGCGGCCGTGCGTCCGTTGCCGATGACGGCAAGATCAAGCCCGTGGTCGGTCATGATGTCGCGAATGCGTCGTTGCGAGAGATTTGCTCGAGCCAGCGGCGAACATCCGCTGGCTGGGCGAAGCGAGCCTCGACGCCGGGGACGTTGCGGCCGACTGAAATACCAATGCCATCGAAATCGGGCAGAATCTCGAACACGCCCAGATCCGTCACATCGTCGCCGAGGAAAATGGGACGGCGTTGGGCGAAGCGCGGATAGGTCATCAGTTCGCGAACGGCGGTCGCCTTGGTGAAGCCGGCTTGCTTGATTTCCACCACTAATTTGCCGGGCAAGAGCTCGATCGAAGCGCCCTTCACGCTGGCGCAAATCTTGGCGGCGGCCGCGCGCACCAGGTCTTCCTTGTCCGGCGCCTGCCGGTAATGCAGCGCGAGCGAGTAGCCCTTGTCCTCGAGGATGATGCCGGGCGCAGCCTCCGCGATGGCGGCAAACTGCCGCTTCACGGCGGGATCAAGCGCAGGCAGCCGCGGCGCTTCCGGCGCGGCGCCGGGAGCCGTGCGCAGCTCGGCGCCGTGACCGCCGATCGCCGGCAATTGCAGGGGCGAGAAGATGAGGTCGAGCTCGCTCACCGGTCGGCCGCTCACGAAAGCGACGCCGCCATCGGTCCGCTTCCAGAGTCGCGCCAGAGTTTCGCGCAATTCGTGCGACACGAAAACCTCGCGCGGAGTGGGAGCGAGGTCGAGAATGGTCCCGTCGACGTCGAGCAGAAAGGCGAACTGCTTGAGATCGGCAGGAAGCGACGGAATGGAGTTTGACATCACGGTTGTCCGGAAAAGGGTGCCATTGCGTGCGGGGCGCAGGCCCAGTGCGTGCAAATTAAAGGGAAGGTCACGCGATCGGTACGGATACCACAACTCATCGATTCACCGACCGTTCCGAACAAAAAAACGGCACGCTTGCGCAATTGCCGTTGTCATAGGCAATCTCCAGACAGTTTAAGAGCTGATTGCAGCCCAAGGGTCATCTACGTCCGAATATATGGCCTCCAGCACCTAGAGCGCCATCCCGCCGTCGACCAGGTGCGGTTGCCCGGTGATGTAGCTTGATTCGTCGGAGGCGAGGAAAACCGCGAGCGCCGCCACCTCCTCGGGCCGGCCGAGCCGGCCCAGGGGTTGGCGTTCGACGAACGCCTTCTCCACCTCCGCCAGCGATTTGCCGGTCGCGCGCGAGCGGTCTTTGATCCGGTCCTCGAGCGAAGGTGATTCGATCGTGCCCGGACAGATCGCGTTGGCGCGGATGCCTTGCCGGATAAAGTCGGCCGCAACCGCTTTGGTGAGCCCGATGACGGCGGCCTTGGTTGCGCCATAGGCATAGCGATCGGGAACCCCGCGGATCGACGACACCGCGGACGAAATGTTGACGATCGAGCCTGCCTTCTTCTGCAGCATGCCCGGAAGGAACGCCTTGATCATTCGATGCATCGATTTCACGTTGAGATCGAAGGAGAAATCCCAATCCTGCTCGGAGCAGTCGAGCACGCTGCCATGATGCACGTAGCCGGCGCAGTTGACGAGCACGTCGAGTGCGCCGAACTCGGTCGCGGTCTCCTTCGCGAGCGCCTCGATCGCCGCGGTCGAGCGCACGTCGAGCTTGCGGCGCTTTACGCTTTTGATGCCTTCGAGTTTCTTCTCTTCCAAATCGGTGGCGATCACGCGGGCACCTTCGGCCGCAAATGCTTCGGCGATGGCACGGCCGATCCCTTGTCCCGCCGCCGTGATGAGCGCGAGCTTGCCTTGCAGACGTAAAGCCATGGCTTGTTCTCCCTGCCGAAGCTAACGGCATTCACGGCCTTTGGTTCACGCGAAAGCGCGTTCCCTGGCGATCCGTGTCCCATGCTCGCCGTTCACCCGCAGCCAATTTTCGTAAATCGCGTCCGGCCATCCCATGGCGCGAGATGGCAAATCAGTGGTTGTCCCGCGGCACGCTCTTTTGCGCGACCCGATGATATTTCACGGCGGGCTTGAGAACCATGCCGGCGCCGAGCTGGTCGACCATGCCGCGTTGGATCTCCTGCCACGGCGTTTGGCTCGGTGGATATTTGTAGCCGCCCTGTTTCTCCAGCGCGGCGCGGCGCTGCGCGAGCTCGGCGTCCGGCACCAACATGTTCGCGCTGCCCTTATTGAGGTCGATGCGCACGCGGTCGCCGGTCTTGAGCAGAGCGAGCCCGCCGCCCGCCGCGGCCTCGGGGGACGCGTTGATGATCGACGGCGAGGCCGATGTCCCGGACTGGCGTCCGTCGCCGACGCAGGGCAGCGAGGTGATGCCTCGTTTGATCAACGCCGCCGGCGGCTGCATGTTCACGACCTCCGCCGAGCCCGGATAGCCGATGGGCCCGACGCCGCGGATGAACAGCATCGTGTTCGCGTCGATCTCGAGCGACGGATCGTCGATGCGGTGATGGTAGTCTTCGGGCCCGTCGAACACGACGGCGCGGCCTTCAAAGGCGTTGGGGTCTTTTGGATTCGACAAATAGCGTTGCCTGAACTCGTCCGAGATCACGCTCGTTTTCATGATCGCGGACTCGAACAGATTTCCCGATAGCACCTTGAAGCCGGCATGCGCCTTCAGCGGCTTGTCGTACGGGCGGATCACGTCGGGGTCCTTTATCTTGGCATGCTTGACGTTCTCGCCGACGGTCTTGCCGTTGATCGTGCGCGCGTGCGCATGGATGCGGCCCCCCGCCATCAATTCGTGCAGCACCGCGGGCAATCCGCCGGCGCGGTAATATTCCTCGCCGAGATATTTGCCGGCCGGTTGCATGTTGACCAGCAGCGGCACCTCATAGCCGATCGTTTCCCAGTCCTCGATCGCGAGCGCGACGCCGACGTGGCGCGCGATGGCGTTGATGTGGATCGGTGCGTTGCTGGAGCCGCCGATCGCCGAGCACGCGACGATCGCGTTCTCGAACGCCTCACGGGTGAGGATGTCGGAAGGTTTGAGATCCTCGTGCACGATCTCGACCGCGCGCCGGCCGGTCTCGTAGGCGATTTGCCCGCGCTCGCGGTAGGGCGCGGGGATGGCCGCGCAGCCCGGCAGCGAGAGGCCGAGCGCCTCGGCGAGCGCATTCATGGTCGAGGCCGTGCCCATGGTGTTGCAATGGCCGATCGATGGCGCCGAGGACGCGACGAGATCGAGGAATTCCTTGTAGTCCATGCGGCCGGCCGCATGCTCCTGGCGCGCCCACCACACCACGGTGCCGGATCCTGCGCGCTCGCCCTTCCACCAGCCGTTGAGCATCGGCCCGCCGGACAGCACGATCGCCGGCGTGTTCACGGTCGCGGCCGCCATGATCGCCGCCGGGGTCGTCTTGTCGCAGCCGGTGGTGAGCACGACGCCGTCGAGCGGATAGCCGAACAGCACCTCGACCAGGCTGAGATAGGCGAGATTGCGGTCGAGCGCCGCGGTCGGACGCTTGCCGGTTTCCTGGATCGGATGCATCGGGAACTCGAAGGCGATGCCGCCGGCGTCGCGGATGCCTTCGCGCACGCGCTCGGCGAGCTCGCGATGATGGCGATTGCAGGGGGAGAGGTCGGACCCGCTCTGGGCGATGCCCACGATCGGGATCGGACCCGCGCGTCTCAGGCGCTAAAGCCGTCAGAGACGTGAGCGCGATGCTCATCCCGCCGCCAGCGTGTCATACGCTCCGGCTTTGCGCAGCGCATCGACGATGCGGTCGGGCGTCAACGGCATCTCGGCAAAGCGCACGCCGAAGGGCGAGAGCGCGTCCTCGACCGCGGAGATGATGGCGGCCGGCGCCGGGATGGTGCCGCCCTCGCCGGCGCCCTTGACGCCGAGCGGATTGAGCGGGTTCGGCGTCTCCACGTGCTCGATGTCGCAGGGAGGCACGTCGAGTGCCGCCGGCAAGAGGTAGTCCTGAAAGGTGGTCGTCAGCGGCTGCGCGTCGCGATCGTACTTCATCCACTCGAACAGCGCGTTGCCGATGCCATGGGCGACGCCGCCCTGCACTTGGCCGTCGACGATCAGCGGATTGATGATATTTCCGCTGTCGTGGGCGACCGTGTAACGCAGGAGCTTCACGCCGCCGGTCAAAGGATCGACCTCGACCTCCGCCACGTGCGTCCCGTTGCAGTACGACGCTTGCGGCGGGGTGAAATAGGCCGTGTGCTCGAGGCCGGGCGCTTGGCCGGCGGCAAAGGAAAAGCCCGGCATGCCCTGCGCGGCGCGTGCAAGCTCCCCGAGCGCGATCGACGGCTTGTTGCCGCGGCGTGCGACGGCGCGGCCATCCTCCACGTCGATCTCGCTCTCGGGCACGCCGAGCACACGGGCGGCGAGTGCGACGATCTGCTTGCGCACGCTTGCGCCCGCGAGCAGCGCGGAAGAGCCGGCGTTGATCGCCTGCCGGCTGGCGAAGGCGCCAATCCCTTGCGAGATGGCGGCGGTATCGCCGGCGGTCATGACGATGTCCTCGATGCGGCAGCCCACCTGATCGGCCACGATCTGGGAGAGCGTCGTGCGCGTGCCTTGCCCTTGCGTGGTGGCACCGGTCGCCACCGCGACCTTGCCATTGGGAAGGACGCGCACGGTCACGCCCTCGAACGGCCCCAGCCCCGTGCCTTCCACGTAGTTGGCGATACCGATGCCGAGGTAGCGGGCTTCGGCGCGCGCCTTCGTCTGGCGCGCGCGAAAGCCATCGTAGTCGGAGAGGGCGAGCGCGCGCCGCTGACTTTTCGGAAAATCTCCGCTCGCATAGACGAGCGGCTTGCCATCGCGAAAAACCAGTCCGACGGAATAAGGCATCTGCTCGGGCGCGATCATGTTGCGTCGACGCAGCTCGGCGCGATCAAGCTTGAGCTCGCGCGCGACCCGGTCCATCAGCCGCTCCATGGCGAAGACCGCCTGCGGCCGGCCGGCGCCGCGCACGACCGTGGTCGGCACGCGGTTGGTGAGCACGACCGTCGCCTCGATGCGATAAGCCGGCACCACGTAAGGTCCCGGAAATGTCGTCGCTGCGATGTAGGGCACGATGATGCCCCAGGGCAAGAAGGCTCCGGTGTCGTGCAGCAGAGTGCCGGAGAGGCCGAGGATGTTTCCTTGGGCATCGACGGCGATGGCCACCTTCCAATGCTGATCGCGCTCCTGCGTCGCCGCGAGGAAATGCTCGCGCCGATCCTCCTGCCACGCCACCGGGCGGCCGAGCTTCATCGCGGCGGCCGGAATGACCGCTTCCTCGGCGTAGAACGGCGCCTTGGTGCCGAAGCCGCCGCCGACATGGGGCGCGATGACGCGGATCGCTTCGAGGTCGCGTTCGAACAGATCGGCAAGCGTGGCGCGGCAAAGGTGCGGGGTCTGCGTCGCCGACCACACCGTCAACATGTCGGAGCCGGCGTCGTAGCTCGCGAGCACGGCGCGGCCTTCGAGCGTCATGGCGCCGCCGCGATGGAGGCAAAGCTCCTCCTCGAACACGTGTGCCGCGCGCGTGAATGCCGCGTCGACCTCGCCGTAGCTCATGGCAACGACGGCGGCAATGTTGGTCGCGAGGTCGCTGTGGGCAGGAGGAGCACCGGCGCGCGCGGCATCGCGGCAGTCGCTGACCGCCGGCAAGACTTCGAAATCGACGTTGACCGCGGCGGCGGCGTCCTCCGCGAGATAGCGGTCGTCCGCGATCGCCACGGCGATGGTCTGGCCGACGTAGCAGACTTCGCGGCGTGCCAATGCGAGCTGCGTGCGCGGCGTCTTGATCGATGGATTGGGCACCAGCATCGGAATCTGGCCGCTCGCCATGCGCGGCGGCAGATCATCCGCGGTCAGCACCGCATGGACGCCCGGCATCGCCCGCGCCGCCGACGCGTCGATCGAGCGGATTGCGGCGTGGGCGTGCGGGCTGCGCACGAAGCAAGCGTGCAGCGCGCCAGCGAGCCTGATGTCGTCGACGAAGCGCCCGCGTCCGGTCAGCAGGGTCGGATCTTCGAGGCGCGCGACGCGGGCGCCGAAATGCTTCGCGCCCATGGTCGGATGCCCGGAACAGCGCAACGCGGCGGCTGACGATACACCGAAAGCATTGCATTGCAATCGTGACAAATCGTACGTTAGCGACGAAACAAGAAGGTCGCGACCATGCTCGACGTCGGCGCCGATGCGCGTCGGTCGGCACGAACGCCTGCCGCCGGACCGCCGCTCGATTTCCAATCACACCTCGCCGCGCTCGAGGCGCAGGGACTGCTTGTGCGCGTTGATCGCCCGATCAACAAGGACACCGAGTTGCATCCGTTGGTGCGCTGGCAATTCCACGGCGGACTGGCGGAGGATCAGCGGCGCGCGTTCTTGTTCACCAACGTCATCGACTCGTCGGGGCGTCGCTACGACATCCCGGTCGCGGTCGGCGCGCTCGCCGCTTCGCCGCGAATCTACGCGCTCGGCATGGGGCGCGCGGTCGAGGAGATCGAGGCGGCGTGGGTGCGCGCGATCGCCAACCCGATTCCGCCGCTCCTTGTCGACGCAGCGCCATGCCAGGCGGTCGTGATCAAAGGCGAAGAGCTTCGCGACGCCGGCAAGGGTTTGGCGCGCCTGCCGGTGCCGATCTCGACACCGGGTTTCGACGCCGCCCCCTATCTGACCGCGACGCTTTGCGTCACGCGCGATCCCGACACCGGCATCCAGAACGTGGGAACGTACCGCGCGGCCTTGAAGGCCACGGACAGGCTCGGCGTGCGCATGTCCTCGCGGATCGGCGGCGCCGGCGGCTACCTGCATTGGAAGAAGCACAGCCGCCGCGGCGAGCCGATGCCGTGCGCCATCGTCGTGGGCTGCGCGCCGGTTGCGATGTTCACGGGCGGGATGAAGCTCGCCGTCGATTTGGACGAGATGGCGGTCGCGGGGGCGCTAGCCGGCGCGCCGCTGCGCATGGCGAAAGCCCTCACCGTCGACCTCAACGTGCCAGCCGACGCGGAGATCGTGATCGAGGGACTGATCGACCCCGACCTGCTTGAGCCGGAAGGCCCGTTAGGCGAAA
>WNGL01003229.1_pt1 | contig 19594 bp, 24 predicted proteins | sample 5400591 | NCBI WGS metagenome assembly WNGL01 (sample SAMN13153377, study PRJNA577476) | soil metagenome | isolation source: 80 cm soil or saprolite under Garry oak tree replicate 1 | place: USA:California | collected 2016-06-15 | reverse complement strand
CAGCGCGAGTAGCGCCGCCGAGATCAGGCCGCCGGTCGAGGACTCGGCAATCGCGATGGACTCGCGCCGCGCCTTCAGGCGCGCCGCGATCGTCTCGACAAGCGGTATCAGATCGTTCACGGCGCCATTCCTGCGACCAAGACCAGACGCGCCTCACGGCACAAGTCTCGCGTCCGCAATATCACAAAAAGAGCCCCTGATATGGCTTGCTCCGCTAAAATCGCTTCATAAGGCGTGCGGAAACCCAGGAGACTTGTTTGAACGCGAACATCCTGATGCAGATCGGCCTTGTAATTTGTACGGGGCTCGGTTTCCTCTTAACCTCGCTAAAGCTGCCGCATTACGGTGTGATCGCCAATTTGGTTGGCCAAGTCTTTTGGCTCTATAGCTCCTACCGGGCATGGCGCGAAGCAGACCAAATTGGAATTTTCATAAGTACGATTTGCATCACAATAATCCTGGTGTACGGGGTGACGAACTATTGGCTGTTCGGCGAGACCTTCTCTGCAAAAAACTAGTACAATTAGCCATCTGTCATTTTGCTACTTGGGAGCGTCAGGAAATGACACGTGAACGGCGGCGGCATTGGCACCGCTATGCCGCGGCGTTGCTGATAGCGCTCCTGTCGCCCGCCGCCGCACAGGACATTCGCGGGTTGGAGGTCTGCACCGCAGAAAAGCAGATGGAGCGCCGTACCGGCTGCCTGCAAGCCAACATTGAGTTTCTTCAGCAAGCATTGACCAGGCTGACACGCGAGACGCAGGACAAGATTGCCACCATCAGTCGCGATCTTACGGTTGCCCAAGCCGAAATCGCAGCACTCAAGTCGACAATTACGAAACTGAACGGCGAGCTGGCGCAATTAAAGGTGCAATTAAATGTGAAAGTCGAACCGCATGGCGAGAAGAAGTAGCCTGACACTTCATCAGGACTGCGCCGAACGAGGATTCGGTGTCGACTGATTAAATCGGGACACAATCTCATCGAGCGGCGGTCGGGGCCGATCCTGCGGCGGACCCGGCGGCCTGCCGATGTGAATAAAGCCGGCGATGCGCTCGTGCGGGGCGAGGCCAAGGGCCTCGAGCACGTTGCGGTCATAGGCATACCATTCGGTGATCCAGTTTGCCCCGTAACCCAGCGCATGCGCCGCAAGGACGAGGCTCATGGCAGCGGCGCCGGCCGAGAGCACCTGCTCCCATTCCGGAATTTTCACATGTGGGCTGGCGCGGCTCACCACAGCGATCACGAGAGGTGCGCGCGCGAGACGCTTGCGTTCGGCTTCGACATGCTCGGGACTTGCGTCCGGGTACTTTACGCGAAATGCCGCGGCGATCACTGCGCCGGCCGAACACCTCGCCTCACCTTCGAACACAATAAAGCGCCAAGGCGCCAGCTTGCCGTGATCGGGCACCCGCGAGGCAACGGTCAGCAGCGTGTCAACTTCGGTTGGAGATGGTGCAGGGCCGGCGAGCTCGACTGCTTTGAAGGAACGTCGGGTCGAAAGGAGCTCAAGGGCATCGGGCATGTTCTGCGTTCCAAAAAATGTTGTGGGTGCCAATCGACGTTGTACCTGAACCGCAGAGGTCAGCGGTTCGAAATCCCTTCGGGCGCGTCAATTCGTGAAGTTTTGGGGAATATCGTTTACCCCAAAAGCGACCCTGGATAACACTTTGTCATGAACAGCATCCGTCCTTGCCGCGCTGACGAGCGTGCGGAGATCCTTGCGATCGTCAATGCTGCTGCCGAGGCTTATCGCCGGGTGATTCCGGCCGATCGATGGCACGACCCCTATATGCCGGCGGCGGAGCTCGATGAGGAGATCGCCGCCGGCGTAGCGTTCTGGGGCTACGAGCAGGACGGTGCGCTGATTGGCGTGATGGGATTCCAGCCGGTGCGCGACGTCGATCTTATTCGTCACGCCTACGTACTGCCCGGCAACCAACAGCGTGGCGTTGGCGGCGCGTTGCTCAAGCACTTACGACAAATGAGCGCGCGCCGATTCCTCGTTGGCACCTGGGCCGCCGCCGATTGGGCGATCCGTCTATCAGCGCCACGGCTTCGCCCTGGTCTCCGCGGAGCGCAAGGCCGCATTGCTCAAGATGTATTGGACTATCTCGGAGCGGCAGATCGAGACCTCGGTAGTGCTGGCCGATCCGCCGCTCGGTTGATCGTCTGGTGTCCGTCTTCACATTGGCGGCGTGAGCCGTCCTTGCCGTAATTGATGCGCGGCGAGCCCGGTGCTAGCCCGTAGCGACGATGGTTGGGCTGGTCGGCGCGTGGCAGACCGCCTCGATGCGATAACCATCGGGATCCAACACGAAGGCGCCGTAATAGTCGGCGTGATAGTTCGGCCGAAGGCCGGGCGCGCCGTCGTCGCGCCCGCCACACGCAAGCGCCGCCGCGTGAAAGGCGTCGACCGCGGCGCGGTCGGGAGCGCGAAAGCAGACATGGGCGCCGGGAATGGGCGTTCTCACCTCGGCTTCGCGGGTGATGGTGAATTCGACACCAAGCGACCCCGGTGCGGCACCATAATCAGAACCGCGACTGTCGCCGAAATCAACGATACGTACGAGTCCAAGTGGACGCAGTATTGCGTCGTAGAAACGGCGACTGCGCTCGATGTCAGTGACACCCAGCGAGACATGGTCCAGCATAGCTTTGCTCTTGCGGCTGAGTTTGAGCTCAAAAAGCGCCGTAGCATTGCACCACGCCGCCGGGGCGCAAAGCGCTCCACCGGTTGCGATGCGCTGGCTTGGAAACTCTGGCGTCAATTGCATTGACGCCAGAGCAGCCTCTGTGTCGGAACCGCCTTCACATTGGCGGCGTGAGCCCGTCCTTGCCATAATTGATGCGCGGCGTCTGCAAGCTGCCGTCCGGCTGCTTTTTCGCCGCGGCGATGAAGATCTTTGTTCCGGGCTTGATCTCGCTTTTGTCGCCCGGGACATAGGTGACGATCGTGGTCTGCGGCGTAACCACGACTTTGTTGTCGCCATTCTTGTGTTTCATGGTCAGCGTTTGTCCATCGACGCCGGCAACGGTCTGTTCAACATTGGCATTGGTCATGGTGCTTTGCGGTTGCAGATCCCACGGATAGTGCCCTTCGCCGGTGCCGCGCATCGCTTCGGGAAAGATGTGGACCTCGATCGCTTTTTGGCTGCCGTCAGGCTGCGGCATTCCAGTGGCGCCGATGAACGAGCCTTGCTTGATATCCGACAGCGAGGCTTTGACGATCGCGACAATGAGCGGGCTGTCGGTAAGAGAGACTTTTAGCTCCGAACCGTCGCGCGATTTGACGACGTAGACTGCTCCATCCACCTTCTCAATCGTGCCGCGGATGCGCACCGTGTCCTGCGCGCCGGCGACTGAACCGAGCGCGAAGAGCGTCAGTGCGGCCAGACAAAAGACGTGCCAGATTGCCTTGAGCATTTGATCGTCCCCCGATTTGAACTTTTTGCGTTGCCGCGGTTTTGGCACCGCAGGCCGACGGCAGATTAGTGGGGGTTGAATTTCGCTGCCATGGCTAAGCTCATGATCCTAAACATGAATCATGATCGTGGTCATGATTGCGGTAGTGACAGAGGGGTGCCGCGTTTGACGATGAATACGTGCGCGGCGACGTGACCACAAATTCAGTGGAAGGCTATTTCTCAATCTTCAAAAGAGGAATGAAAGGCGTGTATCAGCACTGTAAAGAAAAGCATTTGCACAGATACTTGGCGGAGTTCGATTTCCACACGCGCAAGATCACGGATATGGAGCGCACTATTGCTGCGGTGCGCGGCGGTGAGGGCAAGCGCCTCTCACCTATCATCAACCTCACCAAGCCGGATTGGAGGTTTCAGGCAGCGCGTTTCTTACGTTGGCGACGCAAGCGACGTTGAGGCTTTTTGCGCTTCAAGGATTGAGACTCTCTGCTCTTTGTCGGGATATCCTTTAGCGGGGTGGGAGGGCCGCTGAACGCGCCCTTCAGGATTTTCTGCAGTCGTTGTTCGGTTTCTTCCGCGTCATATTGTTCGTCGCTCATGGGCGTCTCAGTCTCATGTCGAAAGGAAAGCGTAAGCCGAAACTGCGTGATTATAGCCTAGCTGTACTCACGCCCGAAGAAAGGAAAGAGCTTCGGGATGTTTTTGCCTCGGTCCAGCAATATCCGATCGTAACAGCCATTTTGGGCTGCGTATTTGTTGAACAAGAACTAGAGTTTCTATTGCGGCGTCGGTTCAAAGACGACACCGAAACATGGGCAAAACTCACAGACGAACGTGGGCCTCTCGGATCCTTTGCGCAGAAAATAACACTCGGCCGCGCGCTCCGAATTTACGATGCAAAATTTGAGCACGACCTAAATGTTGTCAGAAAAATTCGAAACGCTTTTGCGCATTCCAAGAAAATACTCAAATTCAATGATCCACTAATTATCGACGAACTCCGGAGCGCTCATCCGCTTCGGGCATCCTTAAGAAAGGGACTCGCTGGTTTTAAAGACGAACAACTTTGCCAATCTGCGTACATCATAATCTGCCTTGTTTTGGCGACGAGGCTGCTTGCTAAGTTGAATCGCCTTTACAAGGTCGCCGGGAAGCGGCGCCTGAAGAAACTTTCTCCTTTGGCCCAAGTTCTTGCGAGAGCAGGTCAAAGATCGCCTCCGCACCACTCTCAGCCCCATCAAAGCGCCGATCCCAGCCGTTTAGCTCCGCTAGGATCGCTTGGCGAACAGCTTCAGGCGCTTTCCAAGCTTTCTGACAAAAAGGACAAGTAAGCGTCGGCCTGTCGGTGAACATGACTACCTATAGGGGTTTGTGCAAACTACGTAATTCCCCCTTTACGTGTGTCAGCCCTAAAAACACGTAACGAAGCGTGTCTGCGCCTGTCGTGGGGACCGTTCTATGCTGCGAACAACGCGGCCTCGCGAACTCAGCATTCCTGGTGGCGGCGGGATCGACGGCCGTTTGGTTTCGTTCTTGGGAATAACCCGCGCGTGGTCCGCATATTGACTCTGCCGCCGTGCTTCAGCTCCGCGATCCGGCCGGCACAGTGGCCTATTTCGCGAGCCTCAATGTTCCGGCGCCTCAAGTCGCGGTCTGGGTTTCAATTCCGATCCATCTGCTCGGCGGCGTGGCGATTCTCGTCGGCTTCAAAACGCGCTGGGCTGCGGCCGTGCTCCTGTTGTTCTGTCTCGGCACCGCCTTCGGCATCCATCTACGGGCCGGCGACATGGAGAACATGGTCAACTTCTACAAGAACCTCGTGATGGCAGGCGGCTTTCTTTACGTGATCGCTTTTGGTGCCGGCGCGATCGCTTTCGACAGAGAGGCAGCAGCCCGTTAGTGCAATTTCCGGATATCGGATGTCAGATGTCGGGTTCTGATCTTCCGTGATCGGACATCCGACATCTAAAACTCCGCTACGGCGCGAAGCAGGCGCTCAATATCCTCCGGCCGCGAGAGACGGTGATCGCCGTCCTTGATCAGGGTGAGCACCACGTCATCGCAGGCGATCCGGGCGACCAGCGCCTTGGCGTGCTGCCACGGCACATCGGGATCCTGCACGCCTTGCAGAATGCGAACCGGACAGCCGGTTTCGATCATGGCACCGAGCAACAGATGCTGCCGGCCCTCCTCGATTAATTGCCGGGTCACGAGATAGGGCTCCGGTGAATATTGTGACGGCCGTGCCCACACGCCCTTTTCCGCGAACTCACGTTTGATCTCGGGCGTGAACCGCTTCCACATCAGTTCCTCGGTAAAGTCGATCGCCGGTGCGACCAAAACAAGACCGGCCACATTGGCTGCGCTCGCTTGTTTGCGCTCGCGCAGCGCGCGAACGAGGAGGAGCGCCAGCCAGCCGCCCATCGACGAGCCGATCACGATCTGCGGCCCGCGGCAGCAGGCGTCGAACACCGCAACCGTCTCGGCGAGCCAGCGGCCGATCGTGCCGTCGGTAAAACCGCCGCCGGATTCGCCGTGCCCGGAATAATCGAACCGCACGCAAGCCCGGCCTTGCTGCGCCGCCCACCCCGCCAGCGCCTGCGCTTTCGTTCCCTGCATGTCGGATTTGTAGCCGCCGAGCCACAACAGGCCTGGCGCGGCGCCGGCGCGCGCCCGCACGGCGATAGCGCGTTGTTCCGCGCCCTCGCCAACGCTGAGGTATTTCAGGCCGTTATCGGCCATGGACGATCCGCAAGTCAGTTCCTGGTTCGGGGTAGCAGAAAATAGATCATGCGCGCCCAATCGCCTATGCCGCGGCCCGCATTAGCGTTGACTTGAATCGAAAAACTCCCGATCTTGAGGCTACGCCGTTCGGCATGCCACCGCTCATCGGGTGGTGGCGCTGGTCGAGCAGTGTGGCGCAATAGCACAAGGAGACAGCACCCATTCGTCGCCCGATCAGAATGCCGCAGCCCGCCGCAAAGGAGGGGCCGCGTATCAACGAGGAGATCCGCGTCCGCGAGGTCCAACTCATCGACAAGGACGGAAGCAACAAAGGCGTCACCGAGATTAGCGCTGCGATTGCCATGGCGCAGGAGGCCGGGCTCGATCTGGTAGAGATCGCGCCCAATTCGGTTCCGCCGGTCTGCAAAATTCTTGATTTCGGCAAATACAAATATCAGGCGCAAAAGAAAGCAGCCGAAGCGCGCAAGAAGCAGAAGGTCGTCGAGATCAAAGAGATCAAGCTGCGGCCGATGATCGACGATCACGATTACGACGTGAAAATGCGGTCGATGCAGCGATTTTTCGAGGAAGGCGACAAAGTCAAAGTGACATTGCGGTTCCGCGGCCGCGAAATGGCGCACCAGGAGCTCGGCTATAAGCTTCTGGACCGCGTCAAGGGCGACACCGTTAAGATCGCCAAGATCGAACAGGAGCCGCGCTTCGAAGGCCGCCAAGTGGTGATGGTCCTGGCGCCGCGTTGAATAGAGCATGATCCCGAAAAGTGGATACCGGTTTTCGGAAAAGATCATGCTCAAGCAATAGGCAGCGGCGCCGGCCACGAGAAACTAAAGAGAAATTCGAGGGGCAATGGAATTTAGTGAAGCCGGTGCAGCCGCGCCGGCGCGGTCGCGTCTGTCGCGCAATGGGAGGAGACGATCATGCCAACCTTCATCATCGCCATGAATTGGACCGAACAGGGAATCCGCAACGTCAAGGATGCCCCCAAACGCGCCGCCGCGGCGCGCGAAACGGCCAAGAAACTCGGTATCGACATCAAGCAGACCTATCTGACCAATGGCGAATTCGATCTGGTGAGCATCATGGAGACGGCAAGCGGCGACAATATCGCCAAGTTCTGCATGGCGATCGGCGCGCTCGGCAATGTGCGCACACGCACCATGCGGGCCTGGCCTGAGAGCGAATATCACAAGCTCATTTCCGAATTGCCGTAAGCATCGGGTTTCGCAAGCATCGGGTTTGATGGACGCGGCCTGGTTGCGGCGCAGCGCGCAGTCGCGGCCGCCGTCACTGGTGCTTGTTATCGCTTGGAAATTTGCAAATTCGGGCTCCCTCTGTCATAACCCGCGCGCCCGCCGCCCGGCTGATCAAGGGCTGCCGTGGCGGCGGCGAAGTGCTCAATCAGCACGCGCAAAACTCAACGCGATCGTTCGTTGATCGCAGGCGCCGCCTTTCGCCGGCGCCGCCCATCAGGAGAGCCAAATGCCCAAGATGAAGACCAAATCGGGCGCCAAAAAGCGCTTCAAGGTGACCGGCTCCGGCAAGGTCCTCTATGCGCAATCGCGCAAGCGCCACGGCATGATCAAGCGCACCAAAAAGCAGATCCGCCAATTGCGCGGGACCAACGTGCTGTTCAAGACCGACGGCGATAACATCAAGAAATACTTCCTGCCGAACGGCTGACGGTCTGCCGTCCGCACCCGAAAGCGGGTGAGGATAGAGCAAGCGCGTTTTCTTTCTCGAAGAGGAGATCATTCATGGCTCGCGTGAAACGCGGCGTCACCGCCCACGCCAAGCACAAGAAAGTGCTCAAAGCCGCCAAGGGCTATTACGGCCGGCGCAAGAATACGATTAGGGTCGCCAAGCAGGCGGTCGAGAAGGCGAACCAATACGCCTATCGTGACCGCAAGCGGCGCAAGCGCACCTTCCGAGCGCTTTGGATTCAGCGCCTCAATGCCGCGGTGCGTCCGTTCGGTTTGAACTACAGCCGTTTCATTGCCGGTCTCAGCAAAGCCGGTATTGTGGTGGACCGCAAAGTGCTTTCCGATCTCGCCATTCGCGAGCCGGCGGCGTTCGAAGCGATCGTCGGCCAGGCCAAATCCGCGCTCGCTTGAAGGAGGACGGAGGATAGTGGGCGGATTTGTTCTTTCTCCTCCGTCCTCCGGTGACCATGATCGACCGTGCCTATGTGCAGCGCATGGCGCGCTACAATCGCTGGCAGAACGGAAACCTCTATGGCGTCGCCGACCGGCTGTCCGTAGGGGAGCGTCAGCGCGAGCGCGGCGCCTTCTTCGGCTCGATCCAAAAGACGCTCAGCCATTTGTTATGGGGCGATCAGATTTGGATGAGCCGATTCACCGACACGCCGAAGCCGGAGGGGGGAATCCCGGAATCCGTCGCGCTCTATGACGACTGGGAACGCTTGAAATCCGAACGCGCGGCCTTTGACCGAAAGATTCTCGACTGGGCCTCGACCGTGGAGCCGGACTGGCTCGCCGCCGACCAGACCTACTTCTCGGGCGCCATCGGCCGCGAAGTGACCAAGCCGCGCTGGGTCCTCGTCACCCATATGTTCAATCACCAGACCCACCATCGCGGCCAGGTTCATTGCATGCTGACACAGGCCGACGGCAGACCGTCCGACACCGATCTGCCGTTCATGCCGGAGTGAACGATGAGCGATCTCGCCCAGCTGGAAAACGAAATCCTCGCCGACATCGCCGCGGCCGCCGACGAAGCCGCGCTCGAAGCGGTACGCGTCGCGGCGCTGGGCAAGAACGGCACCGTCACTGCACTGCTCAAGACGCTCGGCACTTTGCCGCCCGAGCGGCGCAAAAGCGAAGGGCCGCTGATCAACGGCATCAAGGATCGCGTCAATGCCGCGCTCGCGGCGCGCCGCGAGATTTTTAAGACTGCGGCGCTGGAGGCGCGGCTCAATACCGAAAGCATCGACGTGACGCTGCCGGTGCGCGAGGCGCCGGCGGAGATCGGGCGCGTTCATCCGATCACGCAGGTAATCGACGAGTTGACCGCAATCTTCGCCGATATGGGCTTTGCGGTCGCCGAGGGCCCCGACATCGAGACCGACGATTACAATTTCGGCAAGCTCAACTTTCCGGAAGAGCATCCGGCGCGCGCCATGCACGACACGTTCTTTTTCAATCCGAAGCCGGATGGCACGCGGCTTTTATTGCGCACGCATACGTCGCCGGTGCAGGTGCGCACCATGCTCACGCAGAAACCGCCGATCCGCGTCATTATTCCGGGCCGCACCTATCGCTGCGACAGCGATCAGACCCACACGCCGATGTTTCACCAGGTCGAGGGCCTCGTTATCGATAAGGGGTCGCATCTCGGCCACATGAAATGGATCCTCGAAGAATTCTTCAAAGCCTTCTTCGAGGTCGATCGCGTCGGCATGCGGTTTCGCCCCTCATTCTTCCCGTTCACCGAACCCTCGCTCGAAGTCGATATCCAATGCCGCCGCGACAAGGGCGAAATCCGCTTCGGCGAAGGCGACGATTGGATGGAGATTCTCGGCGCCGGCATGGTGCATCCGAATGTGCTGCGGAATTGCGGTCTCGATCCGGACCAGTATCAGGGCTTCGCCTGGGGCATGGGTATCGATCGCATCGCGATGCTCAAATATGGCATGCCGGATCTGCGCGCCTTCTTCGAGGCCGATGTCCGTTGGCTATCGCATTACGGCTTTCGCCCGCTCGACTGGCCGACGCTTGCCGCGGGATTGAGCCCGTCATGATGAAGCTCACTCTCGGCTGGCTCAAGGAGCATCTCAAAACCGATCGCCCGCTCGATGAGATCGCCGGCAAGCTCACCATGATCGGACTTGAGGTCGAGCGCATCGAGGACAAGGCGAAGCTGTTCGCGCCGTTTGTCATCGCGCGTGTGATTGAAGCGAAGCCGCATCCCAATGCCGACCGGTTGCGCGTGTGCATGGTCAATACCGGCGACGGCAAGCCGATCCAGGTGGTGTGCGGCGCGCCCAATGCACGCGCCGGCATGAAAGGCGTGTTCGCGCCGCCCGGCGCATTCATTCCCGGCAAAAACATCACGCTCGGCGTTGGCAAGATCCGCGACGTCGAGAGCCGCGGCATGCTGGTGTCGGAATTCGAGCTGCAAATCTCCGACGACCACGAAGGCATTATCGAATTGCCGGACGACGCGCCGGTCGGCGAGCCTTACGCGAAATATGCCGGGCTCGACGACCCGATGATCGAAATCAACCTGACGCCGAACCGCGGCGATTGCACCGGGGTGCACGGCATCGCGCGCGACCTTGCCGCGGCCGGCATTGGCGAGCTCAACATGGGCAAGCTCAACGACGCGGCCGTCGCGCCGGTCAAAGGCCAATTTCCCTGCCCGGTAAAGGTGACGCTGGAGTTCGGCGCGACGCCGTCGCTATGCCCGGCCTTCGCGCTGCGGCTCATTCGCGGCGTGAAAAACGGACCGTCGCCGGATTGGCTGGCCCGCCGGCTCACCGCGATCGGTTTGCGGCCGATCAATGTGCTGGTCGATATCACCAACTTCATCACCTATGACCGCGGCCGGCCGCTGCATGTGTTCGATGCCGCCAAAGTGCGCGGCAACCTCACCGTGCGGCGCGCTCGCGGCGGCGAGAGTTTGCTGGCGCTCGACGGCAAAACCTATGTGCTCGACGACACGATGTGCGTCATCGCCGACACAGACGGCGTCGAATCGCTCGCCGGCATCATGGGCGGCGATAAGACCGGCTGCTCGGAAACAACCGCCGACGTGCTCATCGAATCGGCTTTGTGGGTGCCGACGAACATCGCGCAAACCGGCCGCAAGCTCGGCATCAATTCCGACGCCCGCTATCGTTTCGAGCGCGGTGTCGATCCTGCCTTCATGTCGCCGGGTCTCGAATTGGCGACGCGCATGGTGCTGGATCTGTGCGGTGGTACGCCGTCAGAAATCACGGTGGCTGGCAGCGCCGCGACGCCCGAGCGCGTGATCGATTTTCCGGTCGCAGAAACCGAGCGGCTGACCGGTCTGGCGGTGCCGCTCGCCGATGCGCGCCGGATACTCGAAAATCTCGGATTCAAACTTGGCGGGCAGGGCGCGCGCGTCAAAGTCACGGTGCCATCATGGCGCGCCGATGTGGCGGACAAAGCCGACCTCGTCGAGGAGGTGGTGCGGATTGTCGGCGTCGATCGCGTGCCTTCGGTGCCGTTTGATCGCGGCGAAGCCCCGCGCAAGCCGGTGCTCACGGCGATCCAGGTCCGCACCCGCAAGGCAAAACGCGCGCTCGCCGCGCGCAACTTGATCGAAGCGGTGACCTGGTCGTTTATCAGCAAAAAGCAGGCCGAACTGTTCGGCGGCGGCAAGCCCGAGCTGGCGCTCGCTAATCCGATTGCCGCCGATCTTTCCGAAATGCGGCCGAGCCTGATCCCCGGGCTCGTGGCGGCTGCGCAAAAAAATGCTGACCGCGGATTTCCGGACACCGCTTTATTCGAAGTGGGACAAATCTTTCGCGGCGATCGGCCCGAAGACCAGTTCACCGCGGCGGCCGGCGTGCGCCGCGCTTTGGCAAAACCGTCCGGCATCGGCCGCCATTGGACCAAGCGCGACGGCGAAGTGGATGCGTTCGATGCCAAAGCCGACGCGCTGGCGGTGCTCGCCGCCGCCGGCGTGCCGGCGCAAGCATTGCAAACCGTGCCCGGCGGTCCCGCCTGGTTTCATCCTGCGCGCTCCGGAACCATTCAAATCGGTCCGCAGAACATGCTCGGCCATTTTGGCGAATTGCATCCGCGTGCGCTCGAAGCGCTCGATGCCGAAGGTCCGCTGGTCGCCTTCGAAGTCATTTTGGAACGCATACCCGAGCCGAAGGCGCGCGGCACGCGCGCCAAACCGGCGCTCGAACTTTCGCCGTTCCAGCCGGTCGAGCGCGATTTTGCTTTCGTCGTCGAGCGCGACATCAAAGCCGCTGAGCTGGTGCGCGCGGCGCAGTCCGCCGACCGCAAGATCATTGCCGGCGTCACGGTGTTCGACGTTTACGAGGGCGAGGGCATCGCGCCAGGCAAGAAATCGATCGCCATCGCGGTGACGCTGCAGCCGCGCGACAAGACCATGACCGATGCCGAGATCGAAGCGCTCGCTGCCAAGATCGTCGCCGAAGTCGGCAAACGCACCGGCGGCGTGCTGCGGGCGTGAATTAAAGCATGATCCCGAAAAGTGGGTACCGGTTTTCGGAAAAGATCATGCTCAAACAACAAGCTAAAGCGAAAGGGCGATTCAACCTAAAGCCATTTCGCTTTAGCGCTCCTCGCGCATAATGCGCGGCGTGCCCTCGTAAGCCCGTGGTGCGGCTTCGTAACGCGGCACGCGGCGCTCGGCCTGGGCGGGCTTTGTCTTGTGCTTCGGCTTGGCTTCGCTTTCCGCCGCGGCGGGGGCGCCCTGTTTCACCGGGCCGAGCCGGCGCAGCACGGCGTCGGCGGCGCGCTCGCCGGATTCCCAAGCGCCGCCGACCGTACCCCACAACGTCTCGTGCGCCGCCTCGCCGGCATACCAGACGTCATCGGCGATGCGATCCAGCAATTGCCGCCGCGCCGATTGGCTCCCTGGCACGGCCGCGGACCAGGCGCCCAGCGCATAAGGTTCGGCGTTCCAGCGTGTCGCGTATCTGCGGCCGATCGATTTCTTCACTTCGGCGCCGTACAGCCCAGCCAGCCATTCGGCGGCAAAGTCGATCATCGCGGCTTCGCCTTGCTCGGCGAGATCGCGGCCGAATGCGCCGGCCACATCGACAAAGCACAGTGGCGTAGCGCCGACATTGGCGAGGATCGCGGCAGTATGGGCGTTGTTCGATTTTTCAAACACCAGATCGTCGCTTTCCAGGCCCAGCGGATTGCCGATGAGTTCGAGCGCGATGCGGTCATAGCTGCCAAGCGGCAGGCGGGTGAATGGATCGATACGACGGCCCAGGTCGGGAACGAATTTCAGGCCGCCCGAGGCGATAACATTGGTCGGTACGGTGACGATCGCGACCGTTGCGGTGATGCTGCCCTTGGTGGTTTCCACCGTGAGCGCGCGCCGGGTATCGATCGAGCTCGCCGGCGTCGAAAGTTGGATCGCAAGCCCCTGCGCCAGCGCGGCAAGCAACGCGCCGAAACCTGGCTTGCAGAACGCCGCGCTGCGGTGCTCGGCGGCCTTGGCGAAATCGAAAGACGACAGCTGCGCGAGATCCTTGCCGTAGTTGTACGGGCCGAGCACGAATTCCACCGTCGCCCGCCAATCGCCGAGATCGCCGGGTATCGCCTGCGCGCAGGCAATGTCGGTCTTGCGCGCCACATCGTCTATGGCGCGCGTGGCGCGGACCTGGGCCGAGAGAAAATCCTCCAGCTCGCCCTCGCGCGCGTAGCGCCGGCCGATCCGTACTTTACGACTGAGCGAGGCAGAATAAATGTCGCCGCGCCGCGGCGCGATTTTGATCAGCGGATTTGAATCGGGCAGATAAATCCAACGCGCACCGCGATCGAACGGCATACCGAAACTCGTCATGTCGGTGACGCAGCGTCCGCCAACATGATCGGTTGCCTCGATCACGAGGTAGCGCCGGCCCGCGGCGGCGAGCCGTCGCGCGGCGGCAATTCCAGCCGCCCCGGCGCCGATGATGACCACATCGAGCGGACCGCCAGATGGCGTGACTGCGGCGAGGGCTGGACGCGCAGCAAGCGCGGCCGAGGCCATGAGCAGCGAACGACGGCTCAGAGACGGCATACTTTCCACAACGTCTTAAGGCCCGATATTGCCGACTTTCGCGTCCAGATTTTGTCGTTTCGCCCCCAACGCCCACGCAACATTGCCCTAAGCGCGGGCGGGGGGCAAATCTTTCGCTTGATCTACGCACCGACCGGCGGCAATGACGTGAATGTATGCTCGACGATGCAATCAAGGCGATCACGCAATTGTTCTCGCCGCCGCTGCGCGCGGTGCTCTGGAAAACCATCGGCCTTGCGCTGGCGCTGATCGTCGTCGTCGGCATCGCGCTGGAACGGCTGATCGCGCACCTCGTCGGCGCCGGCGGCGCGTCGGTCGAGCAGACGTTGGGCACTCAGGCGCATCTGCCGGCAAATGCGCTGGCTTGGCTGCTCTCGATTGCCGCTGGGCTCGGCATCATCGTCGGGAGCATCATGCTGATGCCGGCGGTCACCGCCATTGTCGGCAGTTTCTTCGCCGACCAGATCGGGCTGGAGGTCGAGCGCGAGCATTATCCTGCCGATCCGCCGGGCAAAGCGGTGCCGCTGTGGCTTGCGACCTGGGAGGGTCTCAAGACCGCTTTACTTGCTGTGGTGATTTACTTATGCGCCGCGCCGCTTTTGCTATTTGCGGGCTTCGGGGCGGTCATCTTTTTCCTGGCCACCGCCTATATCCTCGGACGCGAATATTTCGAGCTCGCCGCAATGCGGCTTCGGCCCCGCGCCGAAGCCAAGGCGCTGCGCCGGCGCAACGCCGCCATGATCTATGTCGGCGGGCTATTCATCGCCGCGTTCGTATCGATCCCGATTGTCAATCTGGCGACGCCGCTGTTCGCGATGGCCTTTATGGTGCATCTGCACAAAAGACTGAGCCGCAAGCCTGTATAATCCGGCCGCGGCCGTTCAGCCCCAGACCTCGCCGGCCAATTCGACGATCATCCGCAGCTTCGCCCATTGTTCGTCTTCGGCGAGCACATTGCCTTCCTCGGTCGAAGCAAAACCGCATTGCGGCGACAGGCAAAGCTGCTCGAACGGAGCGAACTTGGTTGCCTCCTCGATGCGGCGCTTGACGTCGTCTTTCTTTTCGAGCGTGCCGGTTTTTGTGGTGACGAGGCCGAGCACGACGATCTTGTTGCCCTTGGGCAAGAACCGCAGCGGCTCAAACCCGCCGGCGCGCGCGGTATCGTATTCGAGGAAATAGCCGTCGTAATTCAGTTTGGCGAGCAGCGTCTCGGCGACCGGTTCGTAGCCACCCTCGGCAATCCAGGTCGAGCGGAAATTGCCGCGGCAAACGTGGGTGGTGATCGCCATGTCGGCCGGCTTGCCTTGCAGCGCACCGTTTATCACGCGCGCATAGTCCTGTTGCAGGCGGTCGGCGTTGAGCCCGCGCTCGCGCGCCTTTTTTAGCTCGACCTGCGAGCACAAATAGGCCCAGGCGGTGTCGTCGAACTGCAGATAGCGGCAGCCGGCGTCATAGAAGCCGCGGATCGCCTGGCGATAGGTGTTGGCCAGATCGTCGAATATCGCATCGCGGTCTTTATATTCCTTGGCGGTGACCGCGTTCGGCTCCAGGCGAAAATGCATCGTCGCCGGGCTCGGGATGCACATTTTCGGCGTCACGCGGGTGTGGGCTTTGAGAAATTTGAAATGATCGATCATCGGATGATGCGAGAAGCCGAGCTTGCTGTGGATGCGAATGCTGCGCGGCTTGGTCTGCACGCCCTGGAACTGGATGCCGTGATCGAGCTCGTAGATCTCGACGCCATCGAGCATGCCGTAGAAGTCGAAATGCCACCACGAACGGCGGAATTCGCCGTCGGTCGCGAGCTTGAGACCGACCTCCTGTTGTTTCCTGACGATCGTCTCGATCTCGCGGTCTTCGATCTCGGTGAGTTGCGCCGCGCCGATCTCGCCTTTCTCCCGCTTTGCCCGCGCCTCCTTCAGCGGCGCAGTCCGCAACAGGCTGCCGACGACGTCGGCGCGAAACGGCGGCTTGTCTCTGGTCATTGGGGCGATCCTCCGGCAGCTTGGCGTGCAATTTTGGCGCGCGATCGGGCGCGCATGTTGTCAGCAACAAGCCGCGCCAGCGCGCTTTCGTCAACTGGGAAAGTTCGAATCGAAAGCGCTGCCGCGCCTTGATGGGCGTGAGCCCAACGGCATGCCTCGCAGCTCGATCGTCACACTTCGATCGTAACTCGGCCGCCGACTACCGTCACCGGATAGGTTTTGACCGGCACCATACAAGGCGGGGAGACCACTTCTCCGGTGCGGATATTGAATTGCCCATTATGAAAATTGCATTCGACGACGTCGCCTTCGATATAGCCTTCCGACAGCGATCCTGGGCCGTGCGTGCACAAATCGTCGGTGACGAAGAATTCGCCATCGACATTGAACACCGCCAGCGCCAGATCCTCGATCTCGATCTTGAGCGCGGTGCCGGGTGCGACCTCGCTGCTGGCGCACAGATCAAGACGGTTTGCTGTGGAGGGCATGGTGTGTATGTGTTCGACGAACCGGCCGCTTTATACAAGATTGCCCGTATAATGAAATGTCACCAATGCTTCGCTATATTACTCGGGTGGCGCGCGTAGGCGCGTCAGGAGATGGATGATGGAAAGCGAGTCGGCCCGGATGAGCTCGGCGGCGCAAGCCAAGTTCCGCATTGACGCGCCGAATTCGCGGCGCCGCGCCGTCAAGGTGATCGCGCTTGATGCGCCGAGCGAGCGTGTGGTGAAGCAACTGGCGCGCGACTCATGGCAGGGCGCGACGTTTCTCACCGCCTCGGCTTTCGCTGGCGCGGCCTCGGACAGCGCGCCGGAGGCGGAGCGTTTTTCACTCGGCGGCTGGCTCAACGATCTCGCCGGGCGGACAAAAAACCTGGTTGAAGAGATCGCCGCCGCCGATCTGGTGGTGATGGTGGCGAGCGCCGGCGAAAACGCCGCCGCGGCCGCCATTATCGGCGACGCCTGCAATCTCCGGCATGTGATGACGACCGCGCTCGTTCTCGGTACGGCCGCATCGAGCGACGAGGCACTGTCGAAGATGCTGGCGCAATTGCGGCCGCACGCGATGATGCTCGTGATTTCCAGCGCGGACGAATATATTAAGGACATGCTCACCGCGCTGCGCGCTTAAAGCATGATCCCGAAAAGTGGGAACCGGTTTTCGGGAAAGATCATGCTCAAACAAAAAGCCAAAGCGAAAAAGACAACTCAACGTAAAGTCATTTTTCGCTTTTGGCGGCGGTTCGCACGATCGCTGGCATGAAGTTTTCCGGAACCATCACGGTCCAGGCGCCGCGCGCGCAAGTCTATAAGGCGTTGCGCGATGCGCGGCTGTTTGCGTCCTGCATCGACGGCGTGCGCGACCTCGCCGAGACCGGACCGGATGCTTACAACGCGATATTCGAGACCAAAGTCGCCTACATGAAATTTGCCTTCAAGGTCACGGTCCAGGTCGCGCGCGCCGATGAGCCGCGCGAGATCGAAGCCAAGATCGAGGGCACGCCGCTCGGCATCGTCGGGCGCTTGACCGCATCCTCGCTGACCAGGCTCACCGAAATGGGCGGCGCGACCAGGATCGACTACGACGTGGAAGCCGCGCTGACCGGCAAACTCGGCAGCTTGGGCCAGCCGGTGCTACGCGCCAAAGCCAAGGAGATGGAACGACAATTTGCCGCGCGGCTCGGTGCGGCGTTCGCGGCGCCGTCACCTGACGCGTCTCCTGGCCCGTCCTCTGGCGCGCCGTGACCGCCGCGGAAGTTTCGGCTAAGCTTTAGAACAAACGAGGCGCCGCCGAGATTTGCTCGCGCACGCGAGAACAGGGCGGCTGGGGAGAATGAGATGACGGACATCGCCGCAGGCGTGCTGCCCTGGTATCGCGCGCTGACGAGGACGCAGTGGCGCACTTTGGTCGCCACCAATCTCGGCTGGCTGTTCGACGGCTACGAGGCCTATGCGCTGTTTCTCACGGTCGGCCCGGCAATGCGCTCGCTGCTCGAACCGGCGCAATATTCACAGATCCCGGCCTATATCGGCACCGTGGTGGCGATCACGCTGCTCGGCTGGGGCATCGGCGGTTTCTGCGGCGGCATTCTCGCCGATTATATCGGCCGCAAGCGCACGATGATCTACGCCATCCTGGCCTATTCGCTCCTCACCGGGTTGACGGCGGTGTCGTTCAACTGGATCTCGTTCGCGCTTCTACGCTTCCTGGTCGGCATCGCCATTGGTTCGGAATGGGCGACCGGCTCTTCGATGATGGCCGAGCTGTGGCCCAACGAGGCGCGCGGCAAGGGCGCGGGCTTGATGCAATGCGGTCTCGGCATCGGCTTCTTCCTCGCCTCCTTCATTTGGCTGTTCGTCGGTGCCTTAGGGCCGGACGCCTGGCGCTATATGTTCCTGATCGGCATTCTACCGGCGCTGCTGACGGTCTGGATCAGGACCTCGATCGACGAATCCCACGCATGGCAGCGGGTCGATACGCAGCGCCGCGAAGCGCGGGCGCGCCGCGACAGCGGCGCCGCACTCTCGGCGCACGAACAGGCGCTGACGCGGTTTACCATTGCCGACTTGTTCGCCGAGCCGGAAACGCGGCGGCGCATCGTTCTCGCCTTTCTGATGTCGCTGACGACGACGCTTGCCTGGTGGGGCATCTCGTCCTGGGTGCCGCCGTATATCGCTTCGGTTGCCGCCAAAGCCAACCTGCCAGGCCCGCAATGGGCGAGCTATGCCGGCATGGCATATAATTTTGGCGCCATCCTCGGCTATATCAGCCTCGGCTTTCTCGCCGACCGCTTCGGCCGCAAGCCCGTCGTGATGCTCTATTTCGCGGCGGCGCTGCTGATGACGCCGGTGCTGTTCCTGTGGACCACGGATCTGAACCTGTTGCTGGTTGCGGCCGCGGTCAATGCGTTCTTCACGCTCGGGCAATATTCCTGGATGGCGGTCTGGCTGCCCGAATTATTCCCGACCCGCTCGCGCGCCACCGGCATTGCGTTTTCGTTCAACGCGCCGCGCTTTATCGCTTTCCTCGGCCCGCTATTTGCCGGGGCATTGATCGTGCAGTTCGGCGGCTATAGCCATGCCGCCTTGATCATCTCCTCGATCTATGTGCTCGGCTTCTGCGTCGCGCCGTTCTTGCCGGAGACCAAGGGCAAGCCACTGCCAGCGTAAGGTCCGCTGCCGGCGGCTTTGTTGCTCCCTCTCCCCGATGGGGAGAGGGTTGGGGTGAGGGGGCACCGAGCTTGCGGCTCAACATCCGAACCCCCTCACCCTCGCTCACTCTTGTTCGCTCGACCTCTCCCCGTTGGAGAGAGGTGTAAAGGATGTCCGCCTTTACCTTGTCTCCGCTCATTCCCGCGCACGCGGGAATCCAGCCGTTCTTGGCAAAGTTGCCTGGGTCCCCGCTTTCCGCCTTCGCGCTCCGCGCTTCGGCGGACTCCAAACCCGCCGAAGCTCGCAAAGCGAGCGTAGGGGGGTCGCGGGGACGAGCGGCCTACACCGGATTCCGGCATGCCCGCGCTTGTCGCGGGCATCTACGACTTTAGATTCGATAAGACGTGGATGGCCGGGACAAGCCCGGCCATGACGCAGTACGGTCCAGCATGCTTTCCGAACCCATCGCCATCGACACCGATGTGCTGGTGATCGGCTCCGGCGCAGCCGGTATGTACGCGGCCATCGAAGC
>WNGL01006851.1_pt1 | contig 19598 bp, 14 predicted proteins | sample 5400591 | NCBI WGS metagenome assembly WNGL01 (sample SAMN13153377, study PRJNA577476) | soil metagenome | isolation source: 80 cm soil or saprolite under Garry oak tree replicate 1 | place: USA:California | collected 2016-06-15 | reverse complement strand
GGAGAACTGATCACCCTTTTCCTGCGGCTCGGCTTCACCGCCTTTGGTGGGCCAGCCGCGCATATCGCGATGATGCGAGAAGAGGTGGTGCGACGACGCCAGTGGATGAGCGATGAGCGCTTTGTGGATCTGATTGGTATCACAAATCTTATCCCCGGTCCCTCTTCAACGGAACTGGCTATCTATCTGGGTTATTTGCGAGCCGGGTGGCCAGGCTTATTCGTGGCCGGCATCTGTTTTATCGGTCCGGCCATGCTGATTGTCCTTGCTATCTCCTGGGCGTATGTGACCTATGGAGCCCTGCCCCAGGTGGGCTGGCTCTTCTATGGCATTCAACCCGTCGTGGTCGCCATTATCGCGCAAGCCATCTGGAATCTGGGACGCACGATCTTCAAAGGAGTGCTAGCAGCCGGGGTTGCCTTGCTGGTGCTGGTTCTGTATCTGCTCGGCGTCAATGTCCTGGTGTTGCTTTTTGGAGGCGCCGGGCTCTTTGGAGTACTCCGTCTGCTTCAGAAGCGCTGGAGCCGCAAACCGTCCGTCATGAGCGTGCTGCTCCCTGCTGTACCTATGAGCCAGCGGGGCATCTGGAAGGTGACCTTTCCCACACTGGGTGCAGGACTGCTGGCAGGAGGGACATCGTTCAGCTTGTTGGCGCTTTTTCTCACGTTCCTCAAGCTGGGAGCGATCGTTTATGGGAGCGGCTACACTCTCCTGGCATTCTTACGGGCGGATCTGGTGCAGAACCTGCACTGGTTGACCGACAAGCAGTTACTCGATGCCGTCTCCATTGGGCAGTTTACGCCTGGCCCGGTCTTTACAACTGCCACCTTCATCGGCTACATCCTCGGAGGCTTACCTGGAGCAGTGGTCGCAACGGTTGGGATCTTCCTGCCCTCATTTGTCTTTATCGCCCTGATTCATCCAGTTGCAGCACGTCTCCGCCAGTTCGCCTGGACCGCCACGCTGTTGGATGGGGTCAATGCCGCTGCGCTTGCACTGATGACCGGGGTGCTGGTTCAACTGGGGCAACATGCGCTCATGGACGTGCTCACCTGGGCTGTGGCGCTTGTGTCTTTTGCCACCTTAATGCGCTTCAAGCTCAATTCGGTCTGGCTTATTCTGGCCGGAGCGGCCCTCGGTCTGCTCCGCTTCTGGTTGTTGACAGGATAATGTACGCGCCACTGGACCTCCGGTCGGGAGAAAATATGGTTCAGTTTGTCCTGAAGAGTAAAATTTCCTCATAGGTAGGGTTGCTATTTTTCCTAGTTACTTGTCTTTAAGCCTGTAATTAGGCTATAGTGTTTCTCTGTTATCAGTTTTGTATAATGATTGGTGAAGATTTATGAATACGAAGAGAATACTAGTCGTTGTTATAGCTATCCTATCTATTGCGATCATTGGAGTGACAGCCTTCGCCGGCTTTCTTATCCTGAACCACCAGGGACAGCAGCAAGCAACTCCAACACCAATTGTCAATGGCAGTAATACTCCCGGTAGTTTTCCTACTTTCTCTGGCTCTCCAGTTGCAACCGGCATGCCCTATGTGCGGGGTAGTCAGATCATTGATGGGTCAGGGCATCCCTTTACACTCCGAGGAGCCCAGATTGAGAGTCCTTTTAATTATATTAAAAACTGGGAGAGCGGAAAAAGACCATCCATTATGCTCAACAGCACCGTCTTTAATGTGATGGTGCATGACTGGAAGATGAATGTTCTCCGCTTGCCCATTTCTAACTGGATTTACGCGAAAGACACAACAGATTACATGAGCCAGCTTGATCAAGTTGTCCAGGAGGCAAACACGGCTGGCTTATATGTCGTGCTTGATCTGCATGATAACGTTAAAAGTGGCTCTCCCTACGGCGATACTGCCGATATGCCAAAGTCTGAGAATATCTCTTTCTGGCAGGCTATTGCCACTCACTACAAAACGAATCCCATGGTTATGTTTGATCTGTATAACGAGCCAAAAGCTACAAATTGGCAGACCTGGCTGCATGGAGGCGGTACCGTAAACGGCGCGAAAATAGTGGGCTTCCAGGACCTGGTAGATGCCATTCGTTCCGCCGGCGCCAAACAAATCATTATCGTTGAGCCTGGTTCAGCCGGAGGAGGTGGCGGCGGCGTCAACGGCGCCGAGGAAGGTGGTTGGGCTACGGTCGGCAGTAATACCATCAATGATTCCAATGTTGTCTACTCACTCCATGTCTACGATGGCATTCTTCTTTCACCGCAGCGGCAAGATGCAAAGTGGGGACCAATTCTCAATCACCACCCGATTTTTTATGGAGAGTGGGCTCTGGTTACCAATGGATTTGGTCAGTCAGGTGCAAATCACTGCAAGAATGTTGTTCCCAGTCAAGCGGATCAAGATGTCCACACCTTCCTGTCCTACATGGCTTCACGCAACGCGAGTTGGGCTGCCTGGCAGTTTGCACCACACTCGTTGATCCAGGATTACAATAGCTTCACTCCAACGAGTCTTGATATTCCCTGGGTCTGTGGAGATACGTCTTCCGGTGCCGGTATGGGATCAATGGTCAAACAATTCTTGACCACCGGACAATAACACTTTATCGTCTTGCTTCACCTCTGCCTTATACAAGGGTCTCTCCATTTCATCAGAGGATAGTGTATGCCTGGTAAGAGTATATACTGGGGATTTGGTGAAGTCAAATTTCAAGGTCTTTTTTCTCCGTCTACTCACGCTTGTAAGGTGGAGGGTCGCCAGCGCGCCTGAGAAGAGGCTTTATTGATGAAATCCTTATCAAATGCTTATCAAAATGATGCGCTATTAAAGTGAACTGATGAGCTTTCTGCTCCAGTGGTGAGCAGCAAGAGGGGCCTGCCTGGCAAGAAGGGATAGCAGGAGCAGGAGAGGCAAAAGCCTGGTAGGTGGGGCTTTGGAAACGGCATGGCTGATCTCCTTTTAAGGGGACGGAACGGCAAACGTGGTGATGGGTGCGAAGACAAGACTCTGTGGGAAGAGGGGTCCTACTTTTAGTATATCACGCGGCACAATCGTTCTGCTTAGCGCTGTAAGTCACGGCAGGGCGAGGGAAAAGCGAATTTTAGCAGTGAGAGAACGCTGAATCGGCTCCCGAAGCTGGGCGAGGACAAGCCATTATACCTGCCCCCAGGCAGGATTCCCCTACTATGCCTACGCGTGCCTCGGCTGGCGAAGCCCGTCGATAGGAGAGGAACTCTGTCTGGAGGCAGGTATATGCCTTGCGCTCGTCCAGTCCATCACCGCACATTGCTTGCCAACGCCTTTAGTTCGCGCCAGTGGGCTTTGTCCCTCAGCACTTTCCCTTCTTTTCCGCGTGCGATGACTTGTAAAGAGTTCTGGATGGTTGCGGCAGGACAGACGTCTGCTCATGATGAGCCTAGCCAGGTTGACCACCGCCGCGCCTATGATGACCGCCTCCCTCGTGATAACGCCTGCCCCACCCATAATGACCCTTTTGGTCATTATGGGTGGGGCAGGCGTTATGTTGATTGTTGGTTATTCCCTCTTGCCCGTTCTACCCATACACGCTATACTACAGCCGTACTATTAGAGAAGAAGACTTATTCGATCTCTCGTTGAGGAGGTAGACGGGCATGGCAGATACTTCTACTGAGAACACAAGCACTCAGGGGCCACCGGATTGGTTTGTAAGAGCGTGTAAGTGGCTCTGGAAGAAGCGGGGTTTTTTCTGGGGTACTATTAGCCTGAGTATCGCGTTGAATGTAATTGCTTCCTTGCTTTTTATTCGCTGGCCGCTGTCTACTAACAAAAACCTGGATGGAACGCTTATTGGGTGGTTTATTCAGAATCCTATCTTTATCCTGGTTGCCGGTCTCTTCTTACTTTTACTCATGTGCATCATCTACCTTGGTAGCCGCTTTAATGTTAATGTTGCAGTTCCGAACAAAAAAGCTAATGAAGTCCTTGTAGACTCGGCGAAAGAAGGCGAACGCCGCTATCTCCAGCGTATGATTCGCGAAACCGAGAACCTCACCCTCAAAGGCATTCCCGCTGGCCTCATGGCTCAAGGTGTTCCACTGGGTGAGATTTTTATTCCCTTGCAGTTCAAGCCTAACCGTCCGCTAAGCGACTACCCCCTCACTCAAGAAGAACGCAAAGTGTACCGTGATCTTTTAAAGCGTGGCATCCTCTCCGAGGAAATGGAGTGTGTCCTCTTTGAGGCCGAGAAGGATTGGCAACAGCTTCTGAAAAGGATCGATAGGATTACCATTGCTGATCTTTGGCAGCAATTGACCAGGAATAGCCCTGCTGCCGTTATTCAAGGCGTCCCTGGCATAGGCAAAAGCACGCTCATGGAGCGCATGACTCTATATATGGCCCGTTGCGGCTTGAAGCAACCTGATCCTTATATGCCCGAGCCGCAAAGGATGAAGCCAACGCTTGTGCCCATTCTTCTTCGTTTGAAAGAATACGCGGGCGAGCGCGAGCAGACTCCTGGGCTCTCGCTTGAGAACTACCTGGAAAGTATCCTGGCTAAACTGAATATTCCTAGTGTCGATGTGAGCTCATGGGTTCTCACGTGCCTGAAAACTGGTCGCTGCCTTTTCATGCTTGATGGCCTGGACGAGGTCAGTGATCCTACGATGCGCAAGCAGGTACAGGAGGCCATTAAAACGTTCATTCTTGATCATCTGGATACCTCTGAGAAGGATTTCAATCGTTTTCTGATTACCTCGCGCGTCGCAGGCTATGACCAGGAGGCCTTTCCGAACTACATCCACTATACAGTGGCTGAGTTGTCTTCTGAACAAATCGAAGACTTTTTACCACGCTGGTGTCGTGCCAGCGTCAGTCGCAATCGTGGTGCTGTAACCAGTAGCAGCGGACTGATTGAGCAGGATGAGACGATTGCCAGGGAGGCTGAGCAGCTAGCGGGAAACCTCAGCACTGCTCTTAGAAACAATCAGGGTGTGCGCGGCCTGGCCGAAAACCCTCTGTTACTCACGTTGTTAGCGGTAATGCAGTTGAATAGTATCGAACTCCCGCGCCAGCGCGTAGAACTGTACAGTGTCGTTACCCGCACCCTGCTGGAGAATCGCAATATTGCCAAAGGACTTCCGCAGATTCCCGAAGCTCTGGCTATCCGGCGTCTTGGCCCGCTGGCCTTCAGGATGCAGGAAACACGCAATAGCTTTGCTCGCCAGAAGGATGTGGTGCAAGCGTTAACGCAGGCCATCGCCTCGGAAGGCGGTACTCCTGATCAAGTAGCAGAGGAAGCCGGGAACTTTCTGAGCCGTATTCGCGAGCGCGGCGGCCTCTTTATTCTGCGCACAGGTGACTATTTCGGCTTTTTCCATCGTACCTTCCAGGAATACTTCGCGGCACGCTATATGCTCAATAATATCAAAGAGGATCCAGCTAAGGGAATCGCAGAACTTGCGAGTAGAGCGCGCCGCACAGATGACCTCTGGCGTGAACCCTTCCTGCTTGCCGTGGCCTACCAGAGCAACGAGAACGAAAAAGTTGCCAGTGATATTATCCGTGCCTTGCTTACTCCTCCTCAAAACGCCAACCAGGAACAGAAAGAGCATGACTTACTACTTGCTGCTGATTGCCTGATCGAAGCAAAACCGCTCTCTATTGAGTCGGCGCTCGAGAAGCAAGTTGCCCATCAACTTTTACAGATATATGAGGAAGCACAACAGCGCCACCAATTTAATGCGTGTAAGCTGATTGAAGCGGTCATGCGTCGATGGCTACTCAGTCTGCCCGGGGAAGCAGCATATCGTCTGCCGCTGTTAGCGGTGCTGCGCCAGTCTATCGGCGATACCTCCCAGATAGCACGTCAACGTGCTGTACTCACCCTGCTTACAATGATTGCTCAGCAACTGGATGCTTGCCATTCCAGTGTCTTTGAAATGCTTATTCCACCCCTGCTGGCCTTGGCAGGCTTATCCGCAATCGGTGAGCATCGCCCCGCTGCTGATGTTCCAGCAGTATCCGATTTCAATGTAGCTGACCTGGCACTGACTGTGCTCTCCTTTATGGGCAAACGGGGTCCGGCAGGGTTACTCCTGGCAGAGGTGCGCCAGTATTTCAAGGACCATCCGGCACATCTTCGCCTACTGGCTCGCTACTCCCTTGAGTGTGGTACCCTGCTCACGCTTGCGGTTGTCCCACTGGCAGAAGAGAACTATCAGCGCTATGAAGCCACTATTGAAGAATGGATAAAGCTGCTTGACTCTCATAAAATACGCTATGTAACAGAACAGGAAATAGATACTTGTCTTTATATCCATCAGGCTCTCCTGGACTGCGCCGAAGAGGCCTGTTATCCGGCTGCTATCCACCTGTTGAAAATGCTTCAAGCCTCGGCGGAGCATCCTGATCAACCATGGCAAGAAAACTGGCAAAGCTACCTGTTAGATCAACTCAAGTCCTGTCAATACATCGCCTACCAGGAAACTGTCTTGGTATGGGTATCGCTTTTTCCACAAGAACCGGCGCAAGCGAGGTTGGCCTCCTTGCTTTTACATCACTATAACAGTGATGGCACTTCTGTGCAACGCTATGCGCAACGTTTTTTAGGTACTCTCAGTACAGACCTACGAGTTGTACGTCTTTTTGAAGATTTAAGAGCTCTAGGAGATGTTGGATTTCTAAGGGCTTTACGAATTATACAAGGCTTGCGATATTTGCATGTTCTACGGGATTTACGAGATATACGATACTTATGCTATATGCAAGTTTTAAAAAGTTTACGAAAATTACAAGATATAAGATTTATACGAGATTTACGGGGTATACGAGACTTACTACTTGTTAATCAAGTTGCCAGCAAGGCTGTCAAGCTACTTTCTTACACCGGTAGAGCTTCTCTTGACTTGGTAGAGCAGATAGAACTTCTTACCATCCTTCTTGGGCGAGTGCTTCAGGTACAGAAGGCTAATGAGTCAGGTCATGATGTTGAGCGTGAGATACAGGAAATTGTACAAATCATCCAGCCGATTTTCACCTCGACACGTAATGATGAAATAAGCGGAATTGTTCTTGATATACTGAGCTACTTGCCCGCTCGCTCAGCAAACGAGATCGAGTATGTGCTGCAATTGATCAATGATGCTACAGATGAGCGCATACAGATAGCCTGTGCAAGCGCGTTAAGATATGCAAGTCCAGGGACTCCTGAAGCCTGGACTGCTTTGGAGGTGGGCAGGCAATCTAAGGTGGAGGTGGTGAGGAAGGCGGTGGGGGAGGGGTTGGAGCGGAGGAGGTGATTATGAGAAGGGCGATGACCCCCGCCCATGATGTTCGCGGCGGACATCATGGGCGGGGAGATCCTTCGCTGCGCTCAGGATGACAGGGCTGGAAGGTAGCGAAGGATGACAGGAGGGTCCTTTGGGTTAAGGTGTAATCGCAATCACCCTTAGGGGACTCCCGGAGCCATTCACGATCTTGAGTGGGGCTGCAATCACGATTGCGCCTGTTGGGGGCAGCTTATCGAGGTTGATGAGGCTGGTGATGCCAAATCTGCCGACGCCGTGCATGAAGGTGTGGCTGGGGAAGGGTGGATCGAAGCCGCCAGCCAGCCCGGCGTCGGTACCGACGGTCTCCACGCCGACACCTAGAATGTCGCGCTCTTTTGCCAGGAATTGAGAGCAGGTGGGGTGGAAGCCGGGTGAGTGGGATCCGTCTGCCTGGACATTCAGAAATTCCTCGCGGCCCTCGCGTGAACTCCAGCCGGTGCGAATCAAGAACCACGCGCCTGACGGAAGGCGGCCGTGTTCGCTTTCCCAGGCCTCGACCCGGTCGATGGTCAGCAAGAAATCGGGGTTTTTCTGTACGTCGGCGGTGACGTCGATGACACAGGCAGGACCGATGAACTTGCGCGGCGCAATAGTATCCGTGGCATTATTTGGCAAGTCTTTGCCGGTGACCCAGTGGATTGGCGCATCGAAGTGGGTGCCTGTATGCTCGCCCAGGCTGATTACATTCCAGTACCAGGCTGGCCCTCGGCTGTCGTAGTGTGAAATCTCGGTCATTGTCAACCCGGGTGAGGGCGCAAATACAGGGGGCAGGTCGATGACCGGTGTATCTGGCCCCAGCGGAGTGGTTAGATCGACGATCTGCAGGCGACCAGAATTGAGTTCCTCAATCAATTGCGACAAAACTTCCATGTTTGGCTCCTCCTTAAACAATTAACCTGATCAAACTTTGCTTTGCCGTTGCATAGCTTCCAGGCAGCGTTTGAACTGGAAGCGGTTCTCAAGCAGCGGCAGATCCATATGAAACGACTTCGGCCCTATGGCTTCGACCTTTGAGACAATTGTCGTCAATGTGTTACCTGAGAGTGCTTCCGTCAGGGCAGCTTTGAGGCTTTCCGGTGTGTTTGCTTCCATTACACATAGTACACCCGATGCCCTGGCGATGCCTGCCAGGTCTGTGCCGGTCGATGTTGCCGTTGGGAACCCTCCTACCGAGAGCAGGCTTTCGTTATCGAAGACGATATGCACCAGGTTGCCTGGCTTGTAGCGGGCCATCGTGCTCAACGAGCCCAGGTTCATGAGCAGGGACCCATCACCGTCGAGGACGATCACTTTGTGTTCAGGCATCACCAATGCAATACCCAGGCCCATCGAAGAAGCGAGTCCCATAGCATGCTCAAGATAAAAAAAGTTGTGACGGTGTCCCAGCGTATATAGCTCTGCGGCAACGGCCCCCATAATTGTGACGACTATGCGCTCTTCCAATTCAGGGTAAATAGTCTTCAATGCATCTTCGCGTAGCATAACTGGTCATTCCTCCCACATTAGTTCGCGTGATAGCAAAATGGCAACAGGGTGCAGTGAGGCGTGAGCCAGTGTCTGCGCGTCTTTGAGACGACGGTAGATATCAGTAGGGGTATTTAAATGCCAGATTGGGATGCTCAGCGTACGCAGCAGTGGCTCTGTCGCCAAGCCCCCTTGAGTTTGCCAGGGGTCTTTTTCTCCCCAATGCCCTCGGTAACTGATAAGTAGCAGCAGTGGTATCCTGTAGAGCAGTGCCAGCGAGACAATGCCATTGATTGACGCCAGGAAACCATGATTTTGCATGAGCATCGCGGAATTGACGCCTGCCAGGTATGCCCCTGCCGAGATACCCACGCCCTCCTCCTCTTTCGCAAGGCGTACAAGCTTCATAGCCGGGTCTTCCTCAGCCATGCGGATCAAATGGACGAGCCAGGTCTCGGGGAGGGCAGACATGATCTTCACGTCACACGCTTTCAGGGCATCGTAGATCAGTTTGGAATTGGTTACAGAAACAGGCATAAATAGCACCCTCCAGGAAGAGTAAAAGCACTGTGTGAGATAATTTCTGTAATAAGGTAACTATTGGGTTCTTCTCTCTTCTTGACTCCTCACTGCCTGCGGCAGTTCGCAGAGGTTTAGTGTGAGTGACCGACTTTGCCGCCTGTGGCGGCAAAGTCGGTCACTCACACAAATAAATGGGTGAGCCGCCGCAGGCGGCAAGAAGCCCTGAGTAGTTACGTACTAAGTTAAGTATAGCATATTGAGAATGTCATGGTTGTTGCCTTCGTACTATATTCAGCTTGAAAATCGGGTATACTATTGAATAGAGTAATCACAGGGGTAATGCTATGGTCTGTAGCCTCCTATGCCTCTGTATCGTGTAAGTAATGTGGCCTTACGGCACACGAATAAGCAAGTGTAATTGATACAGAAAGCAGGACTGTTGCAAAGTTTTTTTGCGCCCTGCGGGCGCGGGAGAAAAAGAGACTGGGGGACGCCCCCAGGCCCCCGCAAAGGGGCGGCTGCCCCTTTGAACCCCGCTTTTTCCCGATCTTGCAACAGCCGTGATACAGAAAGAGAAAGCATTATGTGTATAAGCTGTGGTTGTGGCAAACCAGACGACGATCATGGAGATGCCCGCAATATCACTATGAAGGATCTTGACCAGGCTGCACAGGCAGCAGGCACCACCCGCGATAGAGTTCTACAGAATATCATGCAAGGTAGCCAGCCAGGCTCTACCGGCAACGGGCAAGGGCAAGGGGGAAATACTCAATTCCAGAGTCACCAGAGTGATTCTAACGAGTCACAGGCCCAACAGAACAAAAACGCTCAGGCGCAAAGTCAGCCTGGAGAGTACCAACCATCTCCAGGCCATCAATCTGGTACTGCCTGGGGGCAAGATCAGGAGAACATTAATTATCAACCACCGGAGGAGCAGAAACATACCAGTTAGTGACTGACAAAACTTGCCTCTTCGAATAGTGAGGGAGCAATACATATGCAAGAACAGGCTAAAATACAGCAGATTCCTGTGAAGGTCTATCGAACTTCCGACCGCTTGATGGTTGCAGCTCCTATGCCTGGACTTCAGCCAGAGGACATTCTGGTCGAGGTCACCGGTGATGGACATCTGATCCTACAAGCTGTAGTGCGCGCCCTGCTCAAGGACGTCAAGGAGTTGCTGCTTGACGAATGGAGCGTAGGAAGCTATTATCGTGAAGTGATATTACCAGATGCCGTTGATGCTGAGCAGGCCAATGTCACCTACGGCAATGGTGTGCTCGTGGTCGCTTTACCCATTAGTGATTACACGCGGGCTGCCAGATTGACTTTAGATACGGTAGGGCCGGCCCACGGTGAACGTGCTGGTAATGCCGGGCATCCACCGTCGTAAGTCTATAAGTCTCAAGGCTGTAAGCGCCATTATTTCCTTGTTTATGCGGTTTCACAAAATAATCCGAGTAGCTTTGACCCTCATTTTGGCCGATAATGATGATGAACAAAATAATCGGGATATGTAGTGGGGTTCCTGTAGGCCGATAAATCGGCGGTAATACGCATCAACCTAAGTGACCTCGCAATGTCACCCTGAGCGCAGCGAAGGGTCTATCGCGGCCGGCAGCGAGATCCTTCGCTTCGCTCAGGATGACAGGGCCGGACGTTTCTGGTGCTTGAGGCACTGTCACGTTCATTTGAACCATGCCTTAAAGTTCATCAACAAGCCTGAAGACCTTGTTGCAGTAGTGCTGCTTTTTACTCTTACGAAGGGGTGAAATTTGGAAAGCATTCAGGTAAAAAATAGCGTCGGCATCTGGGCATTTGGTCCCAATGCTACCCGCTTTGTCCCGGCCGGTTACCACCCGGAGGCAGTCAATGAGGATATGGTCACACGCACACATCGAGTTGTCAACGGGCTGGCCGATGTGGTTGACGGGCTGGAATATCACTATCCTGGCGAAATTAATGAAGAGAACGTTGAGGCCATCAAAGCTGCGCTAGGGCCAATGGATATTTACTGCCTGGCCGCGGGTCTACATCCCGACCCTACTTATAAGTTGGGAGCCTTTATCAATCCCGATCCGGCCATAAGGCGCAGGGGCATTGATACACTCAAGCGCGGCGTGGACCTGGCCGCCGCTCTGGGCGCACACTTCATCATCTGGCCAGGCGCTGAGGGCTACAACTACAATTTCCAGCGCAATTATGCGCACACGTGGGATCAGTTCATCGGTGGCGTGGGTGAAGTTGTGGCACACGCAGCTTCCACGGGCGTCACCGTCTTCCTGGAGCACAAAAATAGTGAGCCGGCCATGAACATCTTGATGCGCAATATTGCCGCTACTCTCTATACGATTGACCGCGTTCGACGCCTGGGAGTTGATACCTCGCGCCTGCTGGTCAATATGGACTGGCAACACTTGATCATGAATGGCGAGAACCTTGCAGAGTACGCTGCCCTTCTGCACAGCGATGGGAAACTCGGCCACCAGCATGCTAACTCCGGCTGGGGGACCTTTGACGATGATAATATGGTAGGCGCCGCTTTCTTCATGCAAACGTTTGAGCTGGCCATGACGCTGCAAGATGTGAATTATGGCGCTCAGGGGCAGCGTATCGGCTACGATTTGTATCCTTACACCGAGGATCAGGTAGCAGCAGTGCGCCAATCGGTCATCCAGTGGGCATTCATCGATGACCTCGCACGGAAGATTGACCGCAAGGCATTGGATGAAGCACGTGCCGGTGCTGATGCTGTTGGGGGGTACCGGGTGGTTTACGAGGTGTTGGGTTTGAACAAAGGTTTTGCAGAGGGTATTATTGCGCGGCGCAAAAAAACTATGTAGAGAAAAGGTTTCTGGGGACACCCCAGACCCCGGCAGGGGACTTTGCCCCCTGCACCCCCATTAAGGAGTTCTCCTATGTATGCTCTGCTTGGTATTGATCTCGGTACAACGGGCGTTAAAGTGGCGCTGTTTGCAGCAGATGATGGGCGCACGCTTTCCTCAGCCTTTATCGATTATCCTCTTCTGCATCCTCAGATTGGCTGGGCTGAGCAGAACCCGGAAGATTGGTGGCAAGCTACGGTTACGGCTATTCGTACCTGCCTGGTTGGAGGGGTACGAAATAATGTACAGCCAGAAGATGTGCGCGGTGTTGGTTTGTCTGGCCAGATGCACGGAGTCGTGCTCCTGGATGAGGAAAACCGCGTACTACGGCCATCCATCATCTGGGCTGATCAGCGTAGCGAGGCGCAATGCCGTTGGATAACTGAGCGAGTGGGCGCCGCTCGTCTTCTGGAACTCGTGAGTAATCCCGCACTTCCAGGTTTTTCTGCCCCCAAATTGCTGTGGATACGCGATAATGAGCCAGAGATATTCGCTCATGCGCGCAAGATGCTCCTGCCCAAAGACTATATCCGCTACCGTTTGACGGGAAAGCTGGCCATGGAAATCTCAGACGCGGCAGGAACTTGCCTGTTGGATGTCAAACACGGCAGATGGTCTCGCGAGGTTTTGGAGGCCCTGGAGATCGATCCCGAGTTGTTGCCGCCCGTGGTTGCTGCCGATAAGGTTGCCGGCACGATTACTGAGGAGGTAGCAGCCTTGACCGACTTATTGCCGGGGGTACCTGTTGCCGGCGGGGGAGCAGATAATGCTTGCGCTGCTGTTGGCAATGGCGTGGTGCGACCTGGACTGGCGCTCGTCTCTATCGGCACGAGCGGGGTAGTGCTGGCCTATGCGAGTACTCCTCAAGTTGATATGTCCGGCCCTGTTCCCAGGGTGCATACCTTCAATCACGCGGTTCCGCAGGCATGGTATCTCATGGGCGTAACCCAGGGTGCAGGGCTCTCCCTGCGCTGGGTGCGGGATAACATTGGTCTACCGGAACGAGCGCTGGAACGCTGGACAGGACTGGATGCCTACGAACTCCTGGCAAAGGAGGCTGAATCGATACCAGCAGGGAGCGATGGCCTGCTGTTTTTGCCTTACCTGCAGGGTGAGCGTACACCGCATCTGGATGCCTATGCACGTGGAGGGTGGATTGGTCTCACTGCCAGCCATGATCGACGCCACCTCATACGCTCTGTGCTTGAGGGAGTCGCCTTTAGCTTGAAGGATTGCTCTACAATTATCCAGGGGCAGGGATTACCCATCGAGCAGGTACGTGTCACAGGCGGTGGCGCAAAAAGTCCCCTCTGGCGCCAGATTATAGCAGACGTTCTCGGCGTGGAACTGGTGACGACCAATGCAACGGAAGGTCCAGCCTTTGGAGCCGCGTTGTTGGCAGGCGTCGCCAGCGGCCTCTATCCCTCGGTGCAGCAGGCCTGCGAAGCGACCGTGCGGGTGATGGAGCGTACAGAGCCCCGGCCAGAAGTTGAGCGTGTCTATGCTCAGGCATATGAGACGTATAAAGCGCTCTACCCTGCCTTGAAACCGCTTATCAGCAGACCGTTGTGAGGATTAACGAGAATCAAACTGCTTGCCACACCTGCACGGTCTTGTCATTGCCTCCAGAGGCGATGCGAGTCCCATCGGGCGACCAGGCCATAGCGTACACCCAGCGGGAATGGCCACCATAGGTGATAAGCGTGTCTCCTGTAGTTGCATCCCATACCTGTACCGTCTTATCCTTGCTCGCGGAAGCAATGCGAGTCCCATCGGGTGACCACGCCAGGGCATTGACCCAATCAGCATGCCCATCATAGATAAGAACAGTCTTGCCGGTGGTCGCGTCCCAGACTCGTACAAAGTTATCCCAGGAGCACGAGGCGACGCGTGTGCTATCAGGCGACCACGCCAGGGCATTCACTCCATAGGTATGACCGTGATAAATGAGCACAGTATTCTTCGTCGCGACATCCCATACGTGTATTGTTGCATCATTTTCTCCAGAAGCGATAAAGTTGCTGTCAGGAGACCATGCCACAGCCCCGACCAAATAAGTGTGACCGTAGTAGATCTCAGCCTGGTTATGGGCACGACTATTGTCTACCTGCCATATTTGTACCGTTTTGTCATCGCTGGCTGAGGCGATGCGACTGCCATCGGGCGACCACGCCAGGGCATTGACCCAATTAGAATGGCCTCGATAGGTGAAGTAATGTTTCATTGTAACAGCCGTGGTCCCAACGTTTTCCACTTGCCACACCTGTACCAACTTATCGTCGCCCCCACAGGCGATGAAGTTGCCGCCGGGTGACCAGGCAAGAGCGCATGCCCAGGCATACCATCTGGAGGGATTGCTGTAGGTAAACATGTTCTGGCCGGTAGCAGCATTCCAAATATGTAGAGTGCCATCAGAGGAGCCGGAGACAATGCAGGAGCCACGTCCTGGGGATGAAGAAAGCCCACCAGGCGACCATGCCGCTGCCAGGACTAGCCTGTTATGGTCGCGATAGGCAGTGAGAAGAGTTCCTGCAGGTTGTGAGACAACAGCCAGTCCCTCTAATTCTTGTTTGACCGTCACTATGCTGGCCGGCCTTTCATTTACATCGATTGCTACCATCTGCAAAAGTAGTGACCGGAGCTTTTCGAGAGTCGATAGATCTTGTAATGGGAAAAGCGCGAAGCGAAAAGGGGTCTGCGCGGGATCGTTGCCTGTCAGGAGCTGGTGAAGCATGGCTCCCAGGCTATAGATATCTGCCTGGGGAGTTGTCTGTGCTCTACCGTATTGTTCTGGTGCGGCATAGCCGGGGGAACCCAGGGCTTTCGTATCCCTGGGCTGCCCCGGTTTGAAGTGACGGGCAATGCCGAAGTCAATGAGATAGAGATGTCCAGCGGGCGTGCGCATAACATTGGATGGTTTGAGATCGCGGAAGATGATCGGCGGCTGGCGAGTGTGCAAGTAGTCGAGCACTGTGCAGAGTTGGATGCCAATATCAATGACCTCCTCTCTTGGAAGGCGTCCATTCATTGTTTTGTCCAGGTACCGCTCCAGCGTTTCGCCCTCGATGAAGTCTGTCACGAGATACCAGTGCTCCGTGTCGGTAAAGTGGTCGTACAGGCGCGGAAGGTTGGGGTGCGCCAGGCCAGATAATACGAGCACCTCACGGTTGAATGCCGCGGTGGCTTCAATCACTTCCTGCGCTGTTAGAATGCTCAGGTTGATCGCCTTGATAGCGACGAGGCGATTGCCGGATTGTGTATCTGCTGCTTTGTAGACAGCGCCGAAACCACCCTGTCCTGCCAGGCCAATAATACGGTAACGCTGCTTGAGCAATGTTTCCTTCGCCGGAGTATGCAAAGGTTCTTCACAGGCGAAACAATGTGTTGCCTGTTTCTGATTAGCTGCACCACAGTTATTGCAGTAGAGTAGGGAAGAGGAAGTCATAGGTTCTTTGCCTTTTTGGATCTCTATGGCACTATTATATATAGATATATACGGTAAAGAGCCGTGGAATATCTCTTTTGCCATTTTCTTTCCCGGCCCCCCACAAAAACATCTAGAAAAGGATGTGTTGCGGCTGCGCCGCAACATGAATGGGGCAATAGCTCTATGGTTTGAGAAGCTTTGTTTCCTATTTAGGGCCAGGTACGCTTGAGTCTTGTGTATGGTATCATATAAGCACGACAGATTTCCCCCTGTAACTAGAGAAGGAAGAATAATAATGTCAGATGAAGCGGCCAGCGTCGTAACTCCAATGGAAAAGATCGAACGGACCGTTACCGTGCAAGGCATCGCTACCCATGTCTTTGAAGCAGGATCACCTGCTGCCTCCCCTTTACTCTACCTGCATGGCACCCACCTGGGAAATTTGTGGCTGGATTACCATAATGCCATCTCCCAGAACTTTCATGTCTTCGCCCCCGATACTCCTGGCTTTGGCTTAACCGAGCGGCCCGATTGGATGCGCGATATGAGCGACTACGTCCTGTTCTTCCGCGATCTGCTCAATGAGCTAGGACTGGATCAGGTCATGCTAGTTGGACACTCTCTGGGTGGCTGGATGGCGGCAGAACTGGCCGTCTGGTATCCAGAACGAGTAAAAAAGTTAGTCCTCTCCAATGCTGTGGGCATCAGGGTCAAGGGTACGCCTCTCGCCGATCTATTTGCCATGAACCCTCAAGAGCTAATGGCGGCTTCTTTTGATAATCTCATGGCAGCCATGCCTTTGATGCCCGCTGAATTCAATATAGATTACCTGCTGGCCATGTATCGCGAGCGCACAACGCTGGCTTCGCTGGCCTGGAATCCAAACTATGACCCTAAATTAGAACGTCGCCTGGCCCGGGTGAAGTGCCCAACGCTAATTGTCTGGGGAAAGAATGACCGTCTCGTTCCACCGGCATACGCCGATGCATTTCACCGGTTGATAGCTAACTCCGAACTGGTGAAACTAGACGATACAGGTCACATGCCGATGTTCGAGAAATATGAGGAGTGGACCAGGACTATCTGCGAATTTCTCAGTAAGGGAGTATAGCCATGAAAAAACTAGAGTTTCACTACTTTCACCTGATGCCCTGGCCCTACTTGCCAGCTGATTTTGACGAAAAATACGATTCTGCCTGGGTAACCCTTCCGAATTCGATTTATGACCCGGTCAAGGGCCATGAACTTTACAACCGCTACCTGGATGAAATTGAGCGGGCCGACAAGCTCGGCTGGGATAGCGTCATTGTCAACGAGCATCATCAGAATGCCTACGGTACCATGCCTTCGCCCAATCTCATGGCTGCTGTTTTAACGCAGCGGGTGAAGCGCGCGAAAATCGGCATTGTGGGCAATGCTTTGCCTTTGCACGATGACCCCCTGCGTGTCGCCGAAGAGATTGCCATGCTTGACGTTATCAGTGGCGGCCGCATTATCTCGGGCTTTGTGCGCGGCACCGGCATGGAGTACTTTAGCTATAACATCAATCCCACCCTCAGCCGCGAACGTATGGACGAGGCGCATGACCTGATTATCCAGGCCTGGACCCGCCCCGGCCCATTTGCATTTGAGGGAGAACACTACAATTACCGCTATGTCAACATCTGGCCGCGCCCCATCCAGCAGCCTCCTCCCATCTGGCTTCCTGGCACTGCCAGCATGGAAACCATCGATTTTGCCGCCAGGTATAAATATCCCTACATGACGGTATTCATGCCCATGGAGCAGCGCAAACGGGCCTATGAGATGTACCGGCGGCTGGCTGCAGAAAAATACGGCTACGAGGCACAGCCTGAGCAGCTGGCCTTCTGCACGCCCGTCTATGTCGCCGAAACCGATGACATCGCCATGAAAGAAGCTGAAAAATACGTGATGTGGCTCTTCAACAAGGGCTTGAAATTCCGCCCAGAGTTTTTCGTTCCGCCTGGCTACATGAGCGTGAGAAGCCTCAAAGCTATGCTCGAAAGCGGCGCCTTTGGCCGGCAATCCTCTTTCCAGGAACTGATTGATACGGGGGTTATCATCGTTGGTAGTGTAGACACTGTTATCGAGAAGTTGTCCTACTACACCGATGTGCTCAATGCGGGCATGCTGGTTACCGGAGGGCATGTCGGGGATATCCCCGATTACCTTGTCTTGAAGAATCAGACCTTGATGGCCAAAGAAGTGATGCCGCACTTCCGTGAAAAGCCCGTCCAGGCTGAAGCTCAACCTGTCGAAATCAGCACTACAGTCTGAGTTAAGCCTTTATAACCCCATTACAAAAGGCAGCTATGAATCTTGTAGCTGCCTCTTATTGCAACGCATACTCCCTAACATAAAGGTTGCGTAGTATAAACTCAATTGATATTTTCTTAACCTTTTATCCACCAGTTTACAACCATGGTGTAACCGCTGTGTTGTTAGATGTTAGAGGTTAAAGATTTCTTAACACTGCATTTCACATTTCCATTTATACCTGACACCATTCTTATAACTTGCCTCCTGCGGAGGCGAACAAAGGAAGGAGGAAGATTCGGGGGACACCCCCGCGCCCCCGGCAAGGGGCTTCGCCCCCTGCACCCCTCTTTTTGCAATTTTCTATAGTTCGATTACTTACAGTCAGGAGAAATATTTATGAAAGGCTCTATCAGGCTAAAACTCTTTCTGAGCCTGGTCACATTAGTAATGATGGCAACTGCCAGCGCCATACCCCTTATTGGCTCCATGAAGAACACGCATGCTGCGGCCTTCTCTCCCCTCGATCCAACGCCAACTTATGAGCCGGCACAGTGGACAGTACAGGAAGGTATTCTATACGCTACCCTCCCTTTTGGCTCTTACCGCTTGAATATCTATACTCTCAATCCGCCGCCTGCAGGTAATACGCCAATCGTTCTCTACTTCCATGGTTGTTGTAATACAAGTACAAACAGAGATAACGCATTAAGACTCGGAAAAACTCCCGCGGACCCGCATGAATATCTGTTTCGAGCACTACTGAATAGCGGCTATAGAGTCGCTTCACTTGATTATCCTGCTGAATATCCTGTCGTAAATCCTGATGACGTTGAGGCCGGTAAAGCTGCCGTGCGCTTCCTGCGCGCCAATGCCGCAACCTATCATATTGATCCCACACGCATTATTGCCTGGGGCTCCAGTGGCGGCGGGAATCCGGTGGAACTTATGGGAACCGCAGATCAGAGTGCCGGCTTTGATATCGGCCAGAACCTGAACTATTCCAGCAGAGTGGAAGCGGTCGTCGACTGGTATGGAGATGCCGCCAACCTGAGCTACATTACCTCGGATGATGCACCTTTTATTATCCAGCAGGGAAAAGCAGATTCTAGCTTCCTGAAGACTGATTCAAAAAATCTGTATAATGCGCTTGTCGCGGCTAACGTTTATGCCCAGTTGCAATTGGTAGCCAATGCAGGGCATAAATTTGCTCCGTCACCTGCCGGCAGCACAACCAATCCCACTTACGAAGGAATTGCCCAATCGGCAGTTAGCTTTTTGAACGCAAAGGTGAGAGATAATCCGAATCCATTACCTCAATAAATGAGTCAGAGGTATCACTTCTTCATCCTGCAACGTAATCTAAATAGACGAACGACACCTGACTATTGAGGACTTCTCGCCGCCTCCGGTGACTCGCCCATTGAGCTGTGAGTTGCAGACCTGCCAGGTCTGCAACTCACAGCAAAACCCTTGCGAACTGCCGGAGGCAGTGAGGAGTCAAGAAGAGGAGATACTCATGGGTGCGACGACAACGATGCAGGATTTGATCAAGCAGAAACTAGAAGCCTTCGAGCAGCTTCAACCTGAATTTGAAGAGTGTTTCCGCTATGTACAGGAGGTTCACGGCCAGAAGCGTTTTGCCACATTTTCTGTCGCTGATACTGCCCACTACCTTCATGCTCTCTGGATATGCGAATGTAAGGACCGCTTACTCAGTATTTATAAGAATATCAAGCGCTACG
>WNGL01003374.1_pt1 | contig 19602 bp, 17 predicted proteins | sample 5400591 | NCBI WGS metagenome assembly WNGL01 (sample SAMN13153377, study PRJNA577476) | soil metagenome | isolation source: 80 cm soil or saprolite under Garry oak tree replicate 1 | place: USA:California | collected 2016-06-15 | reverse complement strand
CCGTATAACGGTTTAGCAAACCGCCGCCTTCAGCCTCTCGGCCATCTCTCCGACGGGTTGGGAATAAGTTTACCACCTTGCAGCGGGCCCTCCAGACGATTGCGATACGGGGATGACTTTAGTCGTGAGACCCAAGTACATGGTCTCAACACATATGTCTATGGTTCCGCACTGTCACGCATGGTGAGGTTTTAATACACTTTAAGCAGACCTGATGGATTCGACTGAACAGACGCAACCTGATTTGCCGCAGGTTCTGAATACTAGAATCTGCGACTTGGGCGTGACAATTGAAAATTCAGCGGTGGAGAAATTCTCGCAGCAACTCCATCGCGAGCTGGAGCGGAAGAAAATTTTCAAGTTCCGGCCAGCCTGCTACCTGACCGACGAATGGGGTTGTCCGTCTGGCGAGCCGATTATTGGAGTTCCGTTTTATCTGGCGCGCCCTGACCTGGGGCAGATTGAGAGCGAGAACAACGATCTAGAGAACGATCGCGAGATCATGATGTATCTACGGCATGAGGCTGGGCATGCGTTTAACTATGCGTATAAGCTGCACCGAACGCCGGAGTGGAAGCAGTTGTTCGGGCCGTATCGGCGGCCATATCGCGACAACTACCGGCCAGTATTGTTTTCAAAAGACTATGTCCGCTATCTGCCGGGGTGGTATGCGCAGAAGCATCCCGATGAAGATTTTGCCGAGACATTTGCGGTGTGGATGACGCCGCGTTTCAATTGGCGTAAGAAGTATCGTGGATGGGGAGCGATGGCGAAGTTACGTTACATGGAGAGAATTGGGCAGGAACTGGGCAATGCCGATCCCGTGCGCAAGCGGGGCGAACCCGATATTACCGTTGCCGACATGGAAATGACGGTAGCGGAGTTTTACCGCAATTCGACCACCCAGGTACCGTTGCTTGACGTGACACAGGACAACGATCTTGCCGGAATCTTCAATGGGTCGAAGAAGAGTAAGCGAGCAGAGCCTGCCGGATCCTTTTTGCGGAAGAATAGAAAACCGCTGGTGGACCAGATTGCCAGTTGGACCGCGATGCAGCGTCCCCTGGTGCGCGGGCTGATGGAATCAATTGAGAAGAGGTGTACGGAGCTTGGTTTACTAATGGACCGCGGGAGAGAAGCCGAGCATTTGTCTGAGATAGCGGTGTTCGCGACCACGCTGGTGATGAATCACCTGGCGCGGGGGAAATCTTTTCAGGCGTAATTCGCCGGAGGCTAAATGGGCGACAAACTGAAAGTCGCTGTGCTGTACGACGTCTGGGGTGAGGAAGAAGCTCCCGAGGCAGACGCGGCTGACGTCGGCCGCAAGCGAAAGGAGAAGGAAGACCGCGAAGAAATTCTTGACGCACTCGGCAAGCTGGGCCACGAGGCCTTCTACCACGTGCTGGATGGGCGTCCGCAATCGCTCTATGGCTTAGGCAAGTGCGGCGCGGATCTGATATTCAATCTCACAGAGTCTTACGCCGGCGACGACACCAAAGAAATGAATGTTGCGGCCTACATGGATCTGCTCGGGCTGACTTACACCGGTGCCGGGCCACACGCCCATTTTCTGGCGCAGGACAAAGCCACGGCGAAGAAGATGTTTGCGTTTCACGATATCCGAACGCCGTTTTTCGCGACTGCATATCGCGGAAATATTGACCATGCACACGATGTGAAGTTTCCACTCATCGTGAAACCCCAGTCCGAGGATGGTTCGATTGGAATCGATGCCGAAGCGGTGGTGACCGGGATCAAGGAGCTGATGGAGCGGGTCGAGTACGTGCAGAACGAATTCGACTCGCCGGCCTTGATCGAAGAGTACATTGAGGGCCGCGAGATTTATGCGGCCATCCTAGGCAGCTATGAGCGTACCGAAGTGCTTCCTCTGGTCGAACTTGATCTGTCGAAGCTTCCGGAAGGGATGCCGAAGATCGCCAGCCGTGACGTGAAATTCGAAAAAGGCTCGCGCGCTTATAAGTTGACGAAGTCGAAGATTGCCGAAGATTTGGATGAGCCAACGGTCCAGAAGTTGACGGAGACCGCGCTGGCGGCGTATCGGGCAGTGAAGCTGCGGGATTACGGGCGTATTGACATGCGGCTTACGCCGGAGGGGGAAGTTTATGTGATTGAGGCGAACCCGAACCCCTGGCTCTCCAGTAAACATGAGTTTGCGATGGCGGCGAAAAAGTCTGGGCGCTCTTATACACAGCTGATTGGCGAAATTGTGGATATGGCGGTGGAGCGTGATAGGCGGAACAAAGCGGATGAGGGTTAAGTTGGCGCGGGTTCCCCCTCCTTAATCTACGGTCGTGCTGATTTTCTCGGCCTCACAGTCTTTCGCGGGTTGGCGGTCGCGGTTTCGATCTGATTTCTCCCGCCCCGCTTGGCCCGATATAGAGCCTCGTCGGCTTTTTGTAATACATCTTCGATGTCCGACTTCGGCTGCGACTCTGCCACGCCAATGCTGATTGTGACCGACAGCATAGGCTGGTCCGGCGGGCGACGCGTGGTTGCATGCTTTGCTCCTGCTGCCCGGCGATCGGTGGCCCTGGAAGTTTTGCGGCGCTCTTCTCCGCTGCGAAGGCGGAATGAGGAGTTTTCGATGTCGAGCCGCAGCACTTCCAGGTAGTCCATGACTTCTTTTACAGTGCGGCCTGGAAAGAGGATCGAAAATTCCTCTCCACCCACGCGGAAGGCCTCACTTCCGCCGCCAACTCGCGAGAGCTTCGACGCCACGAGCCGGAGGACCTGGTCGCCGGTATCGTGCCCATAGGTGTCGTTCACGTTTTTGAAGTGATCTATGTCAACCGCAGCAACCGTGTAGGGGGCCTTCAAACGGAGTAGCGCATCATTGAAGGCGCGTCGCGACGAGAGGCTGGTGAGTTCGTCCCGATAGGCAAGGGAATAAGAATTTTCGATGATCGAGCTGGCCAGCGCCAAAGCCGCGGTTCCGAAATAAGCTGTCCCAATTTTTCCCGCGCCACCCGCATTAAGTCCCAGCCATGCAGCAATCAGAGACCAAAACATCCCGCTTTCGGTTGGTCTATGGAAGCGTACCAAACGGACCATCAGCAAACCGAGCGCAGCCACGAAAGCCAACAATGCGGGTTGCGGCAGGGGGTAATGAAAAGAGCGGATCAGCGAGAAATGCAAGAACGCCGGCATGGGCTGTTCGGGGCGCGCTGCCACGGCTACGAATACAGATTCGAAAAAGAGCAGTGCTAGAAACCAGGTTAGGGTGCGGCCTTCGGAACCGCGCTCGGGGAAAAAGGTCAGAAACGCGAAATTGAGCGGAAGCAGGAGGGCCACAGCCTCAAACGCAGTACGTCCGGGGCCAGTCGAAACCGTGTGGCCCTGAGCGAAGAATTCGACGGAGTGGTGCGCTAGCAGCAGAACGATTACCGAAAACAGAAGGCGAGTGGAGTGAAATCGCCATGCTAGCAACCCGGCCGCAATGCCCACCGCGTAGTAGAAGAAAGTGACGCCGGAGCCAGAAACTGTGATCCAGCCGGTGTTGAGCAGAAGCACTGCTCCGAGGACAATCAGTCCTCCGGGTAAGAAAATGAATTGAACGGTCCTCTTGCTTAAGAATTCCATATGACTGCTCTAATTATCCTCTGGCAGATCAGTCCACAGGCGAGTGGCGGCGGAGGTTCGCAGACCAAAACCGAGCCACGGATTCTTACGGATTCACACGGATCGAAATCGAGTTGAATCATCCTCAACTAGTTAGGGATGTCGGAGATTCACACGGACCGAGCTTCGACTGGCTTCTCTTGGATTCGAATCCGTGGTCATCCGTGCAATCCGTGGCTGTTTAGTGTCCGTAAGAGCCATTCGTGCCTTGCCACAACCAGTAGGGTGCCGTAGAAATGAAACGGCTCTAATAGCCCTATGCGTGTTCTGATTGCAGAAGATGATCCGGCGTTGGCAAGTTTTGTAAGAAAAGGTCTTGAGGCCGAGCATTATGCGGTTGATGTCACCGGTGACAGAGAACAGGCGCGGGCGATGGCCGGGGAGATGGACTACGACCTGTTAATGCTTGACCTCAACTTGCCGCGCGTGGATGGAGTTGCTATATTGCGGCATCTTCGCACGCGCAAACCGAGTATGCCGATCCTGGTTTTGACCAGTAGAAATCGCGTGGAAGACCGGGTGCAATGTTTGGACTTGGGTGCTGACGATTACATGGGAAAGCCTTTCGCTTTTTCGGAGCTCTCAGCCAGAATCCGGGCGCTGCTGCGCCGCAGCCATCTTCCGGCGGCTTCGGTGCTCGCGGTAGAAGACCTCAAACTTGATCGAGTTGAGCGCAAAGTCGAGCGCGCAGGTAAGAGGATTGAGCTTACGTCGAAAGAATTTGGATTGCTCGAGTACCTGATGTTGAATGCCGGGCGGCGGCTTACGCGAGCGATGATCATCGAGCATGTGTGGAATCTCTCGTTTGACACTGGAACTAACGTGATTGACGTGTATGTTAACTACTTGCGCCGCAAAGTGGATGATGGATTCGGCCGGCGGCTAATTCATACCATCCGAGGCGTGGGATATGAACTGAGTTCGCGGCAGGACGCGGGTGTGAGCTCCTGTCTGAGCGAAAAGAAGTCCAGATTTTGTAGAGACGTAGCTTCGCCACGTCTTAGACGTTGCAAAGCAACGTCTCTACCGGAGGTGGTACACGAGGAGAGGCGGGCGAGGGCGCCCGCCCCACACAATCACCCACCCTTTATCTATCTCGCCGCTAGCGCGGGTTCTAGCTTGCCGGATTTGAATGTCTCGTAGCGGTGGTTGATTTCTTCCCAGTTCACGGCGCTCCACCAGGCTGCGAGGTATTCAGGGCGGCGGTTGTTATATTTCAGGTAATAGGCATGTTCCCAGACGTCATTACCGAAAATCGGGTATAGACCCTGGGACATGGGATTGTCCTGGTTCGGTGTGCTGATTACTTGGACCTCGCCACCAGGTTTGCCTGCGAGCCACACCCATCCGCTGCCGAATTGCTTGACTCCGGCGTCGTTGAATTTGGTTTTGAAGTCGTTGAAATTGCCGAAGGCTTTCTTGATTACATCTGCAATGGGACCGGTGGGATCGCCTCCACCTTTTGGCTTCATGATTTTCCAGAACATGCTGTGGTTCACGTGGCCGCCGCCATTATTGCGAACGGCGGTGCGGATGTCTTCGGAAACAGAACTGAGATCGCGGATCAGATCTTCTGCACTTTTCGACCCAAGGTTGGGATGTTTCTCCAGCGCCGCATTCAGATTTTTCACGTACGAACCGTGATGCATGTCGTGGTGCAGCTTCATAGTCTGCGCGTCAATCACGGGCTCGAGGGCAGAATAGTCATACGGCAAAGAGGGTAATTCGTGCGCCATAATTCTTCCTCCGGGTTGTAAAGATGATTAGCTCAATCAGAACGATTCATGACAGTCACTGGTCGGTTGCCAGTGGTCAGTTGTCAGTGTCTATCCACTGAACACTACTCACTGGCCACTGACAACTCTTCTATTGTCCATGAATCACTGCGGATTTGCACGTAGCTGGTGTGAACTCAACGGGCGGAAGAAGTGCGAGACGAAGTGGCCCTAAGGCGGTGGAAAAACTTAGTTGGTAAAGGAACTGCGTTTCTGCCGAGTCTCGCGACTGAGCAGGACACGATTCAATTCCTCCACCAGGCGGATGAGCTTTTCTGGATCCTGCTCACGGCTGGCTGCTTCCGAAAGCGCGTGCCAATCTTGAACCTGAGCTTCCATTGCATCACCTCGAAAATGGCTTTGTTGCCCTGGTAAGCTGCATTTCCTGTGCCAAGTTTGGCCAAAGCCGTGTTTTGTGTAGGTTAGCGGGAGGTCCGGCCTGGTTACGCCTGTTACGGTGGGTAAGAACTTCCGGTAGATGGTCAAGAAATCAGGGTGCTACTTACGTCCCAGGAATCGGATTCTGGCGGTAAAGGCACGCCGATCGAAGCCGCTGAAAGTCAAGAAATTGGGTGAGCCTGCAACGTTGTTTACCACAAACGCGTTCTGCCGATTAGTGATGTTGTCGAATCCGCCGCGTAGCGCCCAATAGAAACCAAGAGAGTGGAATCGTTTTTCAAGATGCAGGTTGAGCGCAAAATACTCTGGAAAACGATGCGCGCCCGGTGGTTGAACCAGCTGCTGCTGGGAGTTGATCGCCGCGAAAGGGAAACCGGTCCGGGCCTCACACGAGTAGCCAACATCGAAGCCTTTGAGCAGAGGCAGCCATCCCCAGGAAATGAAGCGGTTGGGAGCGTCCCACGGATAAGGCCCCGCGACTTGCGGGCTGATGGTCAGATTATCGAGTGAGTAGTCGAGAACCTGGTTCGATCGCGATTTTGAGCGAGTGTAAGAGGCGGTAACGACATAGCTCTTGCGAAATGTGCGGCGCAAGTCAATCTTAAAAGCGTCGTAGCGGTCGCGGCGAGTATTCTGCAAAAAAAAGCTCGTGCTGTTCACGTTGCCGATGGTGTTGTACACGAACCCATCCGAGCCATTCCGCTGAAGAAATTCTGCTTTCAAAAAGATCTGAGCAGGAAGTTTTTGCTCCAGCGCGATACTCCAATTCACAAAACGCGGCGCGCGGAGAGCATTGAGATTCGCGACAAAGCTAGTCAGGAACGTGGATGTGGGATTCGCCGCGGGATCGTAGAAGGTATCACTCCTCGATCCCGCCAATGGGGCAGCGATCAAGGACAAATTCGTCGATTCATAGACGATTCCGATACCAGCGGAAATCTTCGTGCTGCCAGCTTCGTCGAGTACATAAGTTCCAGCCAGCCTGGGCGAGAGCAGAGACCGGCGCACAATTTCGTCCCAATCGAAGCGGATTCCCGGCTCAATCAAGAAACGCGAGGTTAGGAACCAGCGGTCCTGCGCGTAGGCACTAACCTCGGTGTTGTAGATAGCAGAAGGCCCTCCGCCAAAAAAAATCGAACTGAGCGCGACCGAGCCATCGCTTCGCACCGATAAAATCGGGCTCCGCGAGAATTGCTGGTGGTAGGCGAGGCGATCAATGTCCGCACCGAAAACGAAGTCATTGCGTCCATGCCAGTCGCGGGGAATGTAGAAGCGCACCAGCGCTTGCCAGCGGTCGGCCAGGGTTCGGGCGTGAAGGTAGTAATTTCCTTGTGCGCGGCTGGGCGTGAGCACGTATTGCATGCCGCCGAGTGGGGCTTGTTGGAAGCCGTATTGATTAAATGCGAAGCCCGCTTCGAGCAGCTTCTCTGCTGAAAAGGAATGCTGCTCCTTAATAGTGGCCACGTAAGCGTTCTCGCTGTCTTCCGGCGTGGTCGTTGCGGGAGCAAGGGCTGAAAGTTTGAAATGGTCATCGTGCAAGCGGTTCACCAGGAAGCTGGTGGTGACAATATCGCGGCGAGTTAGATTAGCTTGCACTTTCGCAAGATTGCCGAAGCGCCACACGGTGTCCGCGTCTTCGCCCCGTGGCAGATCCGGAACCACCACATTGTCGTACTCGCCGTCGAGGCCGTCGAAGAACCAGATTCTTCCTTTCTCAATCGGCCCGGAAAGAGTGAAGCGCGGGTCAACTTTGTCGAGCGCCCAGCCTTTTTTGTTCTGGAAGGAAGGGAAAAAGTTTGTGGCGGCGAAACGGTAATGATCGTCGCCAATGCCGGTCTGGAGGGAGAGGATTCCGGCTGGACCTTTACCGTATTGAGCAGGGAGCCGGCTGGTTTCCACGCTCACCGAGCGCAGTGCGTCAGTGCTGACCCGCACCAGTAGCTCGCCGCTGGCAGGCTGAGTCACATTAAATCCATCGAGCAGCGCCAACATTTGGTAGGTCTCAGAGCCGGCCAGGTGTGGCTGTGCTTTCTGGTCCAGCACCACGCCGGGGATGAAGTTGAGCGCGTAACGGTAGTCGCGGGTGTTTGGATATGGGATGTTAGTGATATCAATGCCACTGAGTTGTTCCTGGGACGAGACTTGGGAAGGATCGATCGCAGGAGAGGATTCGATCACATTTACGGTTTCACGCACCTCGTGCTGATGAGTGAGAGTGATCTCGAGGATGCCGGATTTCTGCACCGCAGGCAGAGCGAAAATGTAGAATCCCTCCTTTTCGACCGTGAGCCGCCATGCACTCTCAGACAAATTCCTGAACTGGCAACGGCCGACAACATCGGTTTCGCACCTTCTGGTAGCACCTTGGCTTTCAAGCAGGACACGCGCTGCCGCCACAGGTACGTTGTTTTCGTCGCTGACCGCAACTGTCAGGAGATGCACTTCTTCGGGCTGGGGCGAAGTGCCGGTTTGCGCAACGCCACCGACAACCAGAAATGGCAGGAAGAGGAGCGAGGATGGCAGTCGGGTTCTCAAGCGATCTTTTTCAAGCGACTCGGAAGTGGCTGCGGGATTCCGCCAAACCCGCGTTTCATCCAACTCTACATTTCTTGGGCAGAACTTAGATGCATTCTGCTGGAAGGTGTGGGTCATGGGCCGGCACTGTTACTCTGCTGGTGCAGAGGGATTGAGGTACAAGGGACCAGTCATTAACAATCTAAGTTAAGAAGCCTAGCAATACGAATCTCAAAATCAGGGCGGCTGGAGCGGTCAGCGTCCATTTAAGAAAAGGGAGTCGCAGCCAATGGGTACAAGTCGGACTGACCCGGCAATGCAGCGGCGCTTCCCGCGCTACCCCCTCGATATTCGAGTGTCGGCTAAAGTTTTTCGCCCGGAAGCTCCGATTGAACTTTGGGGACGCTCAATTGAGTTCGGACAGGACGGGATCGGAATAACCCTCACCGGTGAGCTGATACCCGGTGAGGTTGCTACGCTGGAGCTGTCGCTTCCCGGTAGCGGTACTCCGCTGAAACTGCGGGCATTGGTTCGGTACCGTGACGGGTTGCGTCATGGGTTCGAGTTTTTGGCGCGGGACCCACTTCAGCGAGAAGCTATCAAAAGGACGGTCGAACTGCTCGCGCTGGGTCGGTGAGAGCTGAGAGTGCCACGGATTTACTCCTTATGAGACCTGTTCTCAAAACTCTCGTCGTCTTCTAACCCCTCAATTTGATGTCATGCCGACTGGCACGCTGAAAGCGGGCGAGAGAGGGACCCTTACGACGCGTGCGTCACCACTGGCGTATTCGAGACGGCAATATGCCGCATACTGCTGGAATGAGCGTAGCCGGACTGCAATCGTGTGCCGAATCGAAGTGAGGTCCCTCTCCTACTCCTTCAGCGGGCAGGTTCGGGATGACACAATGGCGTAACTTTTCGCGCTGGCGGGAATCTCTTACATCTAAGATAAGTAGAACTGCGTACGTTCATCAGGGAGTGTTCTGTGCTAATCAAGAAGCCGGAGGACGTTAGCTCGTCCGAGATCACGCCGAAAGAACTTTATTTGAATCGCCGCAAATTTCTGGCGGGCATCGCATTGACCGGAGCTGCGGCTGCTACCGGAGTTGGACTTAACGGGCTGCTCGCGCCATCAGCCGCTTTTGCTGGTCAGAAGATTGATGGCATCCAGAAAAGCGCGTTTTCCACGAATGAGAAAATTACGCCTTTCGTGGACGTTACTCATTACAACAATTACTACGAGTTCTCGACGGAGAAAGAGGAGCCTGCCGACCTAGCGAAGAACTTCAAAACGCGCCCATGGACTGTCACAATTGACGGCGCCGTGAATAAAAAACAGGTGCTCGACGTCGACTCGATCATGAAGTTTGCGGCGCCGGAAGAGCGAATCTATCGACATCGCTGTGTCGAGGGATGGTCCATTGTTGTGCCGTGGATTGGGTTCTCGCTGAGTGAGCTGATTAAACGGGCCGAACCACTTGGCAAAGCAAAATTCGTAGAGTTCACGACAATTTACGATCTCAAACAGATGCCTGGCCAGAGACGCAACGTGTTGGAGTGGCCGTATGTTGAGGGGCTGCGTTTAGACGAAAGCATGCACCCGCTGGCGCTTTTGTGTTTCGGAATGTATGGAGAGGTCCTGCCGAACCAGGATGGAGCGCCGCTCAGAATTGTTGTTCCGTGGAAGTACGGGTTCAAGAGCGCCAAGGCGATCGTACGAATACGCTTCACTGAGAAGCAGCCCATGACTTCGTGGAACCTGGCAAATCCGCCGGCGTTTGGTTTTTACTCAAATGTAAATCCCGACGTGGAGACCTATCACAGCCAGGCTTCCGAGCGGCGGTTGGGCGAGTTCCGTCCACGCCGCACGCTGATGTTCAATGGATACGACCAAGTTGCGGGGTTGTATTCGGGGATGGATTTGAAAAGGAACTACTAGCTGCGAGCTTCTAGCCACTAGCTTTTAGCGAGCCACCGCAGCGTTGGTGGGTAGAAGCTAGGAGCTTAGAGGCTAACAGCATTTCGCATGATTCGTTGGATCAAAGTCGGTATTTTCATTCTTTGCCTAGTGCCGTTTGCGGTGCTGCTGTGGAAGTTCTTTGGACCGACGCCTCGCGACATGAGCACGTGGGGAGCGGGCCTGGGAGCGAACCCCATCGAGAAAATTACGCATATGACTGGGGACTGGACTCTCCGGTTGCTGCTCATGACCCTGGCAATTACTCCCCTCAGAAAGCTCCTGAGCCTGCCAGCTTTAATCAAGTTCCGGCGTATGCTGGGGCTGTTCGCGTTTTTCTATGGCTGCTTGCACTTCACCACCTACGTTTGGCTGGACAAGTTCTTTAACCTCCACGAAATGCTGGCGGATGTCGCTAAACGCAAGTTCATTACTATTGGGTTCACGGCGTTTGTTCTGCTGATCCCGCTGGCGGTGACGTCAACTGCAGGCTGGATCCGGCGGTTAGGTGGAAAGCACTGGCAGACTTTGCATCGGCTAATCTACGTAAGCGCCATCGCTGGTGTAATCCACTATCTGTGGCTAGTGAAAGCCGATATCCGCGAGCCCCTGGAATACGGAGCAATCCTGGCGGTGCTGCTCTCGTACCGCGTAGCTGTTTGGATTCGCCCACGGATCAAGAAGCCGATTCCGCCGGTGCGCATTGAAGCGACTGCAGAATAGGTAACTCTTTACTTTCCGCAAACAACTTTCCTTAGGGACCAGGGTTAAAATTCCTGAATAGATCCTGCGTCAACGAAGTCGTTCCCAGCCGCCAAGGAGCATTGCCCTTGCATTCATTTGGATCTCTCGCAACGAAGTTGAGCTTTGGAGTTGGGTTGGCGTCGCTGATAGCGGCTGTGGGCTGCGGCTATGGCGGAAGCGTCCACCTGCCCCAGACTACCGGGAATAATTCCGCCGCCAACGTAAAGGGTACTTACGTGTACGAGGTGGAAGGATTTTCACTGGTGAATGGGAATCCGATTCGCGAAGTCGGGGCTTTTACCGCCGATGGAATGGGGAACATCACCGCTGGTAGCGATGACACCAATCTGAATTCGGGTGGTTTGCCGGTTAGTTATGTCGGCTCTTATTCCATTGGGGGCGATGGCACTGGATCCATTACCTTCAATTCCACCGTATTTGGGCCTGTCACATTTTTCGTAACTCTGGTCAGTTCTTCGAAAATTTACATGATGGAGGGAGGCAGTTCCCTTGATGGCACCGGCGTCGCCGAGTTGCAGGATTCAACCGCCGCGGGAGCGACTCCAAGTAGCAAGTTCGTTTTTCGGCTGCACCAGCCCATTAGCGCGCCATTGAACAGTGCCTCAGCTTCCGATGTGGGCGCGGTCACAATTGCAAGCGGCGCGGTCAGCGGACAGATGGACGAGAACCTGGGAGGAACGATTTCGACATTTAACCTGACGGGCGGATCCTTTAACGCTCCGGGGTCCCTTGGGCGTGGCACCGCATCGTTTGTGGATAGCGGATCATTTACCACCAACCTGATTTATTACATTGTGAATAGCGGGAAATTTGTGCTGTTGGTCAGCAATGGCGGCGCCGTCGGTGCAGGAAGCGCCGAAGCCCAAACCGGGGCGGTGGCAAACGGGCTTTCCGGAAACTATGTCTTCGGCAGCAGCGGAGAAACCGGTAACCCCGACGGGATAGCCACAGTTGGGCAGTTCTTGGCAGTTCCGGCCACGATCGGCGCTGGGACAATTTCAGGAACCGAGGATGTCATGCAAGATGGTACGTACTCGTCTGGAGTTGGAATATCAAGCTGCATCTTTGGGAATCCCAACGGGCGCGTGGCCCTCACAGCTCGATCAGGCACGGCCTGTTCCGGAACGACGACCCAGGTTTTCTGGATGGTGAGTCCATCGCGAGCCTTTTTTCTAAATGAAAGCGCTAATGCCGTTGAAGACGGGACTGCTGACTCGCAGACCGCCACTTCTTTTGCGGCCTCTACTCTGAAGGGGCAATTTGCGCTGGTTATGAATGGGATTGACCTTTCGGTTGAGGCGCTTGCCCGGATTGGGCCACTGCAGTTCGATGGTTCAAACAAGCTGGTGTTGACCGAGCTGGTTAATGCCTCGAATTCGGGAGTCGGGGCGCAAAGCCCGGGAACACTCTCGGGGACCTACAGTGTTTCGAGTAACGGCCGTGTGACGGGCAGCCTGAATAACTCGAGCCTGAACCTGGTGATGTACGCGATCTCCGGCTCAGATGCTTATGTATTGCAGGTTGACTCGGGGACGAGCACGTCTGGGAAAGTCAGCTTGCAGCACTGAAATTCAGAGGAATATGTAAGTTGGGGATCTAGCTGATCAATTTCTGAACTGCGGGTGATTTCCTTTGTGCCGTGAGGCGGACTACTTCGTCAAGCACGCGCTGCGCGACTTCCCATTTAGATGTTTCAGGCACGTTGATGGTGTCGGACTCGGTGAGGATGGTGATGGCATTGCGTTCTGAGTCGAAACCGATGCCTTCGCGAGAAACGTCATTGACAACGATCGCGTCAAGGGATTTGGACACGAGCTTCTTGCGGGCATTCTCAACTACATTCTGAGTTTCAGCGGCAAAGCCAATCACGATTTGCGACGTCTTGCGGCGGGAGATTTCAGCAAGGATGTCGGTCGTCGGCTCGAGCTCGAGCGTCATCGGACCAACCCGTTTGATTTTTTGATCGGGCGGATGACTCACCGTGTAGTCGGCAACCGCAGCGGCCTTGATAACGATTGACGCCTCCGGTAAAAGACGCAGCACAGCCTCCCGCATTTCCGCGGCCGACTCAATCCAAGTTACTTCCGTAGCCGAAGGAGGCTTGAGGGCTGTGGGGCCGCTCACCAGCAGCACGCGCGCACCGCGGCGTAGCGCGGCTTCCGCAAGCGCGTATCCCATGCGACCGCTGGAACGATTAGTGAGATAACGAACCGGGTCGATTTTTTCGCGAGTCGGACCAGCCGTGATCAGGACGGTTTCGCCCGCGAGATCCTGCGCTGCGCCCAGCGCTTCGAGCGTGGCCGCGACGACCGCTTCATTTTCCGCGAGGCGCCCAGGACCTGTCATGCCGCAGGCGAGATATCCGCTGCCAGGTTCAACGATTTTCACTCCGCGCTTTCGAAGGAGTTGGAGATTTTCCTGTGTGGCGGGATGGTCCCACATGTTCACGTTCATGGCAGGAGCGACTACAACGGGCGCGGTGGTCGCCAGATAGAGCGTCGTCAGAAAATCATTGGCAATCCCCTGGGCGAACTTCGCCAGAATATCGGCAGTCGCTGGAGCGACGACTAAGGCATCAATGGCTTGGGCCACGGCGATGTGCTCGACCGCGGAGTCTATATTGGGCTCGGCATCGGCGGCCCCTTCAAACATTGACGTAATGACTTTTTCTCCGGAAAGCGCAGCGAAGGTGAGAGGACGAACAAACTCCTGGGCGGAGGCGGTCATGATGACCTGAACGCGAATGCCGCGGTCTTGCAGCAGGCGGAGGATTTCGGCTGCTTTGTAAGCCGCAATTCCGCCACAGACTCCGAGAGCGACTTTCATGAATGATCGTAGACACGTAGCTTGCTACGTCTTGCCAACACGAAAGATACAGCAATCGCGACAAGCGAGACGTAGCGGAGCTACGTCTCTACTCAGATTTAGCTCTCTTGCCCGATCGCCTTGTCGAGCATTTCGCTGGCGACATCAATCGGGGAGGGCGGAGCTTCGGGGATGACCCACTTCACCTTGCCCGCTTTGATCTCGTCCTGCGCGATTCTGCAGGGTTTGCGCGAATGGGTGTCAATCACCGGCGGCGCTCCACCCTGTAGTTGGCGGGCGCGGCGCGCAGCCACCAGGATGTACCGATAATTACTGTCAAAACCGTCTATCAACTTCATTGGATTCTCCCTGCATCACTTCCCGCCACCAGCGGCGGCTTCCCGGAAAGATCGCAAAATAGGTCGAAGCCTCTCGCGCATTTTTTCGAGGCGGCAGATCTCCGCTTTTGCACTCAGAGCCGCTTCCGCCTTTCCATTCCGCTTCAGCCGTTCTGAAAGAAGAATGGCCTCCAGCAGTTCAACGGAATCCGGCAGGCGATCGTTCACCAAAATATAGTCGTATTTGGCGTAATTCTCAATCTCGCGACGGGCGGTGCCAAGGCGCCGCTGAATGGTTTCCTCGTCATCTTGACCGCGTTCCCGCAGGCGGCGCTCGAGTTCGCTCCGATTCGGAGGAAGGATGAAAATGCTGACCGCCTCGGGGAGCTTGCGCTTGATCTGTTCCGCACCCTGGACATCAATATCCAGCAGCAAGTCGGTGCCATCGGTTTCAGCTTTCCGAAGAAAGGTACGCGCTGTGCCATAGTAGTTTCCAAAGACCTCCGCGTGCTCCAGGAACTCGTCATTGCGGACCATCTTCTCGAACTCTTCCCGGCTGATGAAGTAATACTCGCGTCCGTTCTCCTCCGCGCCGCGGAGATTGCGCGTGGTGTAGGAAATCGAAAATTCTAAGGTGGGAACGATGTCCCGCACTTTTTTGACCAGGGTGGATTTGCCTGATCCCGAAGGCGCGGAGATGATGAAGACTGTGGTCATTTATTCAATGTTCTGCACTTGCTCGCGCGCTTTTTCGATATCGGCTTTCATCGCCAGTCCTGCCTCGGTAATGCGGACGGCGTCTCCAGAGAGTCCAGAAGTTTTTGACAACAGCGTGTTAGCTTCGCGATTCATCTCCTGAAGCAGAAAATCCAGCTTCTTTCCGACTTCGCCCGGCGTGTCCAAGAGGCCAAGAAAATGTTGCACATGGTTTTCCAAACGGACGAGCTCTTCCTGAATGTCGCTGCGATCGGCTAGCAGCGCGGCTTCCTGCAGTATGCGGTCGGGATCAACAGACGCACCCAGCCATTCCTGCATGCGCGATCGTAAACGTTCGGAATAATTCTTGAGCACGGTGTCACGGTGTTTGCGCACTTCAACGCAGGCGGTCAGCAGATGAGCCATCCGTTCCCGCAGTTCCCGATCCATGCCGCGACCTTCTTCTTCGCGCATCCGATTGAGTTGGCGAAGGGCTTCGTCCAGTTTCGACAACACTGCCGGAACGAGCTCTTCGGCGTCTGGAGCTGCGGCAGAATCCAGCGCGCCAGGAAGTCTGAGGATGGCGTTGAGGTCAGGTTCGGCAGCGATGGCAGCTTCCGCGGCGGCGGCACGAAATGCCTGAACGTAGGCCGACACCAATTGGCGATTCAGTGTGAGCGGCGCGGCGCCGCCTTGCTCAAAGGACAGGTTCACATCCACATGACCGCGCGCGAGTTTCTCTTTGAGGAGGCGGCGCAAGTTCATTTCCAGCACGTCGGCATTTGAGGGCAAGCGGAAATGCAGATCGAGGAAGCGATGATTTACCGATTTGATGGAAAGATCAAACGCCAAGTTCTCGCTGAGATGACCTTTGACCTGCGCGAACCCGGTCATGGACCTGATCGGCATCAGAGCGTTCCAGCATCTTTCATTATGCCTGCGCCCCCACGCGTGGCGCCTCGACGTCAATGAACTGAAGATCGTAGAGTCGGCGGTAGGTGCCGAGATTCTGCATTAGTTGCTCGTGGGTCCCAATGTCACTGATGGTGCCGTTTTCGAGCACGACGATTCGATCCGCACGGCGCACGGTAGAAAGGCGATGGGCGATGACCACCACAGTGCGTCCCGACATCAGGTTTTGCAAGGCGGATTGCACCAGCGACTCCGACTCACTGTCGAGCGCAGATGTGGCTTCGTCCAAAATCAGGATGGGAGCGTTCTTCAGCAAAGCCCGGGCGATGGCGATCCGCTGCCGCTCACCGCCGGAAAGGCGAACGCCTTTCTCGCCAATGACAGTTTCGTATCCCGCCGGCAACTCCATTATGAAATCGTGCGCCATGGCGGCCCGGGCCGCGGCTTCTACTTCTTTTTGTGAGATGCTGGGTTGTCCATAAGCAATGTTGTTACGCAAGGTGTCGTTGAACAGGACTGTTTCCTGAGTAACCACGCCGATCTGAGAGCGGACGGAAGCCACAGAAACATCGCGAAGATCGTGCCCATCAATCGCAATTTTTCCTGAGGTTACGTCGAAGAAGCGTGGAATCAGCGACACCAGAGTGCTCTTTCCCGACCCGCTTGACCCTACCAGCGCCAGGATTTCGCCAGCCTTTACTTCCAGGTTGATATTGTGCAGGACCTCGCGCTGCACTCCCTCTGATTCGTAGCAAAAGCAAACATCATGGAAGCTGATTTTTTTCGAGAAGGGCTGTAGTGCGGCTGCCCCAGGTTTGTCTTGCACCTCGTCATGGATATCCATGAACTTGAAAATCTCCGAAGATGCACCGAGGGCCTGCTGGAAATTATTGTGGAAGAGAGCAAACTTGCGGACGGGGTCATAAAGCTTGAACACGGCGATGATGAAGGCGACAAAGATCCCCGGCGTCATCCAGCCGTGAACAATCTGTTCGCGACCGAGCAGCAGGAGCAAAGCGATTGCGATGGCGCCAAAAATATCCATCAGCGGCGAGCTGATGGCAGCGGCAGCGACCGAGCGGAGATTGGCGCGGAACAGGCGTCGCGCCGCCCTGCGAAACCGGGCAAACTCCCAAGCCTCCATGCCGAAGGCTTTCACGATGCGGTTGCCGGTGATGGTCTCATGCAGAATGTTTTGAATATCGGCGAGATTGTCCTGTCCACGGCGGGTAGTGTGGCGCACGCGGCGGCCAATCTTGGTTGCCGAAAATACAATTACGGGCACGAACAACAGAAGCAGCCACGCCAGATTTCTTCCCAGCACGATTACCACGGCCGCGGTAAACAGGAAGGTGAAGAACTGCTGCAGAAATTCCGCTAGCACGCTCGACATAGCAAATTGAACCCGCTCGACGTCGCTGACGATTGTAGAAATGAGGGTGCCAGTGGTGTGCTTTTGAAAGAATGCGGCGGAACGACGCAGGATCGAACTGTAAAGCGAATTGCGCAAATCGGTGATCAGCCCGTAACCCGCGTAATTCACCAAATACGTGCCCGCGTAATCAAACAGGCCTTTCAGGATTGTGGAACCTACGAAAGCGAAGGCGACAATCGTCCACGCATTGTGAAAATGCGACGGGACGAATTTTTGCAGGTAAATGGTGCGATGGGTATGGGGAATGGTGAATAGAAGAATGTTTTCCGAACCTGACGACGGATTCAAGACGCGATCCAGCACCGGGCCGACCAACAGGACACGAAACGCATCCAGAAATCCGACAGCAGCAAGCAGGAGAACTGAGGGAATGAATTGCCACGCATAGGGAAACAGATAACGGAGGATCCGCGTCACCTGGCGCATGGGTTGCTCCGGGAGCTATGAATACTTGGTTCGGCCCACGGAGGGGGGGCGAGGCGGCTAAGTGAAGTAAGCATTCGACGTAATTTCCTATTCTACTTGAGAACAGCAGACCATCAGTGAGGATTGGCGGGTTCCGCGTTGACTTCTCTGGCCGTCTTGATCCCCGAAGCGATGGCGCCCTGCATCCATCCCGGCCACGGTGAAGCATGTTCGCCGGCGAACCATATTTTCCCTTCGCGACCGCAAATGTCTGGATACCACTTCTGCTGGTGGGGATGATAGACGACGAACGCGCCCTTCTGCCATGGATCGTTGGCCCAGGATTTTGTAACTACTGTTTCCAAGTGCTGGCGCAGGCCGGGATGCACTTCGTCCATGTCACCGATTAAGCGCTGGATCCTTTCGTCCTCGCTGAGTTGGTCCAGATGATGCGCGTAATCCTCGTAGGTGTAGGCTTGCAGCAGGCCGCGGTGGCCAGGCTTGCCGTAGGTGGGATGCCAGACCTCAAAATTCTTGTCTGATGATCCAAAACCGTTGAGTCCCTCGCTCTCCCAATATCTGCTGCTGACCTGGAAAGTTGTTCGCACCACTGGGCCATAAACCAGGCCATCAATCACCCGGCGCTTCTCCGGCGTCCATTCCGGAGTTACTTCGATGTGCCGCAGCACTCCAAATGGAATCGTACAGATAACGGCGTCCGCCTCCACATGGTCCAACATGCCTGCACGCCGGTATGTGACTCGCACCCGGCCCTCGCCACGCTCGATGTACTCTACGGCACACCCATAGCGGATTGCGTCACTCAGTTTTGCCGCGAATGCTCGGGGGAGTTGGTCGTTGCCGCCCTTGATCTTTGAAAGCGACCCGGTGTGATGGCTATATGCATCGCGCATGAAGTCGAGCGCCGCGTCTTCCTCAAAGCCAAACAGCATGTAGTGAATAGCGTCTGCCGAGGCCCCTTTTTGGCGCAGAAAGTTTGCCATGCTGATGTCGGCGAGTTGTGCGATCTCAGGAGGCCAGTCTTCTCGGATGCCGTCGCCGATCTTCTTCATGGTTTCCACGTAGTAATGTTCGTCGAAGTTTGAGAGTCCGATTCTTCGCTCGTCCGGCGTAAGATCGAGCGGCACTTGCGACATGTCCACCGGCTTGCCAACGGGCATTTTGACGCGCTTGCCCTTGAGGAGCGCGATTTCGGCTAATTCCTTGGGGAAGAACGGTTCGAGTTCAAGGCCGAAATGCTTTACCCATTCGAGGGTGACGTGGTGAGTATCAGGGATGCGTCCGGCGCCCGCTTCGGCGTAGAGATCGTCGGAGAGCCCTTCGCGAATTGTGTATACGCGACCGCCGGGGTGAAGCTGGGCCTCAAGAATCGTGACGTCATGACCAGCGTGCTTCAATTCCCAACCTGCGGCGAGCCCGGCCAGTCCTGCGCCTAGGATTACGACCCGTTTGCCGCCAGGGCAAATCCGGTGCGCTTCAGGAATTCCCGGCGATTGATTGTCATGTGGGCGGCATTCTATCCGGACGGCTCGGGAACAACAAGATTGACCGGTTCGAGTGGGATGTACGGCACGGGGATCTTCGACATCAATTGGGCAGGCGACTTGAAAATTCGCGCAGGCCCAAGCAATGGGTGTACTCGCCGCGATGAAATTCATTTACTTTGATTGTGAGGAACTGTCACCTGTGTCCACTGCACTCCGCGATTGCCGGCGTTGTCTTTGGCGCTGACCCGAATTGTGTACTGACGTCCGTTTCGGTCATTGCCCCTGCGTCCGGATCGAAGCAGAATCGTGAATGCATAATTACCTGCGGAGTCCAAGGTTACTTTGCCGAATGGCTGCACCTCGCCGTACTCGTCTTGCACGGCGTATTCCGCGGTGCTCGCATTCACCCCGGAGCCCGTGTCCGTGATCGTCCCTGAAAGAGTTACGGGCACGA
>WNGL01010709.1_pt1 | contig 19603 bp, 19 predicted proteins | sample 5400591 | NCBI WGS metagenome assembly WNGL01 (sample SAMN13153377, study PRJNA577476) | soil metagenome | isolation source: 80 cm soil or saprolite under Garry oak tree replicate 1 | place: USA:California | collected 2016-06-15 | reverse complement strand
AAATCGCCGCGCCATAAAATGCAATCGTCGAATCCCGCGAAAAAATTATCACGACGCATCCAATCGCACTCAGAACCCCGGCTGCAATCTCGAGGATAGTGATCGCGGTCACCATCGCAGGCACAATTCCCGCCAGCGGACTGTTGGCGAAGTGTCCTTTCAACCATTCCAGGTTACCACGCCGATCCACAACTTTATCAATGCCCGACTGAAGGAAAAGGATCGCAAGAAATGCAGAGGCGAGAATCTGCATAAGATATACTGCGCCAGCGAATGTGTGCAGGGTTGGCATAGAGAAGACATTTTAGCCGGAACGACCTGGCGTTGTCGATTCTGTTCGCGCCGGAAACGCGCAAAACTGGGGAGCACAGACTGCCAGCCTGTTGTTCGCGGCAGCTTGCCGCGAACATCTTCCTGTTCTCGCCCCTCGTTCGCAGACAGATGCGTTCGGTAAGATGCCGAACACCGCAGGCTCCCACCCTGCGGTTCCAGTCACTTCTGAATTTTTCCGCCAAGCGGTATAGAGGCGGCGGAGCTTCCCTGAGCGCAGTCGAACGGGTCAGCCGCGAGCTCCGCGGTTGAACGCGATGCACGGACGCTTGAGGTTTGCCTCTGATGAAAAATACATTCGTGGTAATTTCTTCGGCCGGTCCGAATCGTGATTTATCGAAGGGCACGCGGGAGCAACCCTTTTGGGACGAACACGCGGAGTTTATCGATCGACTCGTCGCTGAAGGTTCCATTTTGATGGGTGGCCCTTTGGTTGATGAAGGCGGCTCTCTTTTAATCTTCAACGCGGAAGATGAAAATGAAGTGAGAGAGAAAATGAAGAACGACCCCTGGCTCGAGCAAGGTATTCTGAAACAAGAGAGCATAAAGCGTTGGCAAATATTTATTGATGAGAGGAAGTAAGATTTCTACGGAAGCGACAGACTCCTGACTTTTGGAAATACGCTTCTATTCTTTAATGACAAAACTTACGTCCCAGTCTGGATTCACAGGTGTTGCTTGCGAGACAAGGACATGCCACTTCCCCTTATCTTTCAACCACAGCTCTTTCCAGCGAAGGCTGAAGCGGTAATGCTTACCCTGCCGGCGTTCTGTAATTTTTGCGACCCCGGATGCTAATGCACAATTTCCAAACACCCTGGCTTTAAGATCGACATTTTCGAATGATTCGATATCCGCACTGTGGCTAGATCGATCGGCGAGATACTCACCCCGGTTTTTGACGGTTCCGTCAGGCTCTATAAACGTAAAGTCTCGGGCTACAATCATATCTAAGAGTTTCCAATCTTTCGTCTCCAGAGCTCGAACCCAATCGTCTTCGAGCTTTAGAATTTGCTTTTCATCCGATAAAGGCTCTTGAGCGTAGGTCGATGCCGTCACGAACATGAAAACTACGAACCTGATGATCTTCATAAATGTTCCTCCTGTTTTGGAGCGATACGGGTAAGTCTCAGCATCTCAAATCGTAATGCTTTTAATCTTTAATGCTGAAGATGAAAATGGACGTGGCGCGCCCGGTACGACTGCGGGTTTGAACGCAGGTTCGTTGGCGCTACTCTATAAACTCCCCGATTGACCGATATTTCTGGCTGAGCTCTCGGATGCGGTGCTCGAAGTGGTGAATGCGGTGGATCGAACGGAAGACCAGCCAGCAGCCGAGCACGACCAGACCAAGGTTCAGGAGCAGCAGCGGCAGCAGCAAGGGCATCACCTTCTCCATGCTGTAATAGCGCGACGTCGCGATGAGCGCGCTGAGGACGGACAGAGGCAACGCGAAGACGGCGATACCGGTGCGCAGGGCAGCCAGGGCAGTTCGTTTCTCAGCGAGAAGCACTTGGATTTCGCCAAAGATGAGCTCGTCTAGCTTGGGTACCCCGTTCGTTTCCATACTCATTTGCTTTTCAATCTAATCGACTGATCCAGAAATACCGAACCTAAGTAGGAAAGCAGGAACTCAGGAAACAGACCCCCCGCTGATAACGCGGATTTCGCAGACAGAGGTTCGTTTTGTCCGTTTGAGTATTTTCCTGCCTTCCTGGTTTCCTGATTAAATTTTCTTATGTTTAAGGCCACATGAAAATCACGGACAACACCATTTTAATCACCGGCGGCGGCTCGGGCATCGGACGCGGCCTGGCGGAAGCTTTTCATCGCCTGGGCAATCAAGTCATCATCGCCGCACGCGGACAGAAGTCGCTCGACGAAACGATTGCGGCCAATCCCGGGATGAAATCGGTCACGCTCGACGTGTCAGATCCGAAAAGCATCCAGTCGTTCGCCGCTCAGGTAACGAAGGATTACCCGTCGCTCAACGTGCTCATCAACATGGCCGGCATCATGCGGCCCGAAGATTTGCTCGAGAAACCGGACGATCTGTCCACGGCGGAAAGCACTATCACGACCAATCTGCTCGGCCCGATCCGATTGACAGCGGCGTTGTTGCCCTCACTCCGGAAACAACCGCGCGCCACGATCATGACTGTTTCTTCCGGTCTGGCCTTTGTCCCGTTTGCGCCGACACCCACTTATTGCGCGACGAAAGCCGCCATCCATTCCTACACGCAATCACTGCGTTACCAGCTCAAGGAGACAAAGGTGGAAGTGATCGAGCTGATCCCGCCCTATGTTCAGACCACGCTGACGGGCGATCAGCAAGCGAACGATCCCAGGGCAATGGCGCTGGACGAATTCATCGACGAAGCAATGTCGATCTTGAAAACTCAGCCTGACGCCAAGGAAATCTGCGTGAAACGGGTCTACCCCCTGCGCTTCGCAGCGGAACAGGGCCAAGAAAAGTACGAAAACTTCTTCACGCAATTCAATGACACCATGCACAGTTAACCCGACATCAAAGAATGGAGCGAAAGGGATGAGCGACATAACCGGTACAGCCGCGAGGTAGCGCGGTGGAGCGCAGCGGGCGCTGCCGACATACAAATCTGCGCTCGCCACGCCGAAGCCAGGCGAAGGCGGGTCAAAAAAGTCTATCCGTTACGGTTCTCTGCTGAGCACGGCCAACAGAAGTACGAAGAGTTCTTCGAGCAGTTCAACGACTCGTACAAATAATTCGTTAAGCGCAGTTCACCCGCCGCAGCGGGCCGTCGAAGGCGGGGAGGAAAAATACGGAAAATTCTACCAGCCTACTAAGATCGATATCGTGGAAAGTCTTGCCCCTGAGCGAATGTCCTGCCCTGAGCCCAGCCGAATGGGTCGAATGGATCGTGGTGGCGGCAGAGAACTGGGGAGCGCACGCGCCGGGCAACGGGAGGCGGTAGCGAGTCCATACTTGTCGGGAACGTGGACGCCAAATCTAAACTGATCTGCGCCTACGCAGAAGTCGGTAACGATCTTGCTACGCGTCGCAGATCGTCGAGCAGGATCTCCATATCGCGCAGTGTAGTCCGATAGTTCAGCACGCAACCGCGCAGAGCAAAGCGACCGCCGAGCGTGGCATTGGACAGATACGAACTGCCATCTCGTTGCAGGGCGATCAGCAGCCGTTCATTAAAGGCATCGATTGCCTCCGGCGATTCATTTCTGAGTTGCCCCGGCACATGACGAAAGCAGAAAATGGACAGCTCGACCGGCGCGGCCATCTCGAAGTCATCGCTGGCTTGCACCATCGACTCGAAGTAGCGCGCACAGGCAAGATTGCTTTCAATCGCCTCGCCCAACGAATCCAGACCGACTCCTTTTAACAACATCCATACTTTAAGAGCCCGGAAACGCCGCGACAGTTCCGGCCCATAGTCCCAAAATGCGAACGCTTCGTCTGCCTCCTCGCCAATAATCCGAGTATATTCGGCCTCGTGCGCAAAAGTGGCACGCGCGATTTCCGGCGCGCGGTAAATCACGCAGCCAACATCCACCGGGAGATAAAACCATTTATGCGGATCGAGCGCGACCGAATCCGCCCCCTCAATCCCTGCGAACAATCCACGCGCGGACTTCGCCATAATGGCTAAGGCGCCGTAACTTCCATCCACGTGCATCCAAAGTTGGAAGCGGTCCGCAACCTCTCGAATCGCCATTAACGGATCGACCGCGCCGGTGTTGACGGTCCCGGCATTTGCAACGACACAGAACGGAACGTAGCTCGCCTCCAGGTCAGCAGTGATTTTCGCAACGAGATCGTCCACCCGAATTCTGAAGCGCTCATCGATGCCGACGTGGCATACATTCTCCTGCCCGATTCCCAAAAGAGCCGCTGCCTTGGCGACAGAAAAATGGGTTTCGCTCGACGTATAGATGCGCAAGCGGCCTGACGAATAATCTTTCGCCTGCCGCGCCGCGACGATCGCGGCGAGATTGGCCATCGATCCACCGCTGACAAAGAGTCCGCCGGCTTCAGCATTGAATCCAAGAATCTGCCGGATCCAATCAATCGTAAGGCGTTCGAGTTCCACCGGCGCAGGAGCGGACCGCCAGACCGTGAGATTCGCGTTTAAGGTCGAGGCTAGCAGGTCGGCGAACGCCCCGATGGGAGTGCCAGGCGATTGCACGTAGCCAAACATGCGCGGATGCGCGTTCTGCCGGCTAAACGGAATGATCGTCTCGCAAAAAACCTTCAGCAGACCGTCGAAATCGATTCCTTTGGTTGGAAGCGTGGCGTCGAGCCGGTCGTGAATCTCGCGCGAAGACGTTTGACGATACACCCTGCGATCCCGGAGATCGCCGAGATAATCGGTGATGAGCTGAATGACGGAATTGCCCCACTCGCGTATTTCGTCAGCAGAAGGATCAAGCATTTCCAAGTAGTATGCGTCGCGCCCGTGGCGTTGTCAGTCTTAGTCGCCATCCCTTTCCAAAAATCTCTACTGTAGCGTGCGCTGTCCTCAGCGGAAAATCACAATATAATGGCAAGCGCATCGCTTGTCGGGTGCTGACGTCAATTAAGAACCGCGAGTCGGACGTGCCGAAGCCTCCCGCGCTCTTCGTGCTACCATCAGCTGTGCCGATCATTCTTTTTGCACTGCTGTTTTTTGTTCTCCTCGCCGTGGCCGGTGTTGTTTTGCTTTCCCTTACTTTGCGCTACCGCGCCGGCACTGCTCGACGGCAAGGCCGACAGTGGGTTGCCAGCCTAAATGTCTGGATGACCAGCCTCTCGGCCGTTTTCTTTCTCTCCTTTACTTTCCTGATCTCCTTCTGGCTCGGGACAGCCTTTCGATTTGCTCTGATTGGTATGTGTTTTGGAGCCATTCTTGGCTTGCTCGGTTTGACGCTGACCCGTTGGGAAAGCCAACCGGAAGGACTCTTCTACACTCCGAACCGCTGGCTCGCGATTCTCGTCACGCTGGCAATCGCGGCACGTTTTGTCTATGGCTGGTGGCACGCCACGCACTCCGCCAGCAGCGCTCCCGGCAATCAACATTGGCTAATGACCGCCTCCGGAACAGAGCTTTCTCTGGCGGTGGCTGCCGGGCTAATAGGCTACTATCTTGTCTATTCCGTTGGAGTACGTCTGCAAATCGCGCGTCACGAGCAACGGCGCGCCAATTAAAGCGAATCACTGATCCTGCGCTGCTGGCTTCGATTTCGTCGCGGCGCTCTTTCGTTTGCCTGGCCGTTTCCGAGACTTTGAAACAGCTCCCTTACGAACAGCAGGGACTTTCGGCTCCTGTTCGGAAGCGGAGGCAGCGCGCTGGCGACGTTCCTTGCGTTCCTTACGCAGCTGCTTCTTGTGCAAATACGCCTTGAACTTTTTATAGGCAAGACCACCGCCCAAACCAGCCGCGGCAACTGCCAGTGCCGCCGCAATTTTTGCCGGCCCGCGACCAGGCACCATATGCCATGGACATTTAGGCAGAGGATAGCTGTCCGGAAGAGAAAACTCACAACCGGGCGAATTACACTTATGCGCCATAGCTTGTCGTATCGCGACTGGCTAAGATCGTCAAATGCGCAGGTTGCGTTCGTTAGGGCGAACTTTACGGCTGGACGGGACACGCCTGGGAGGGAGGCCGGGCACCGAGATCGGGAATCGAGGCAACGCGTGCGACTCCACTTTCGACCGTTCGCTCGCCATACTTGCACGGTGGAATTGCCGGATCGGACAATTAGCGCGAAAGCGGCGGCGTCCGCTGACCGTTTTGGAGCCTCCTGCGATCGCAGAGTTATTCCGTGATGTTCGATCGGGTTCGATCTTAGGTGATTGCCGATCTTTGTTCGTGTCTCTAGACTCGCGGTCGTGGCACGTCCCGGAACAATCGCGATAACTGATTTCGATTGGTACACTTTCCTAAGCCAGCGTCGCTCATGGGATGAGGTTAACTTTTGGAAGCCCACAACAACGCAGCGCTTTCGAGCACCTGAATTCTCACCATTCTTTTTTAAACTCAAAGCTCCCTATCGCGCGATCGCCGGCTTCGGATATTTCGCGAGATACTCTGAACTGCCAGAGTGGCTGGCGTGGGACTGCTTTGGTCCGGCGAATGGTTCAGCCTCATTCGAGGAGATGCATGCGCGATTGGAAAAAATCAGAACCAAAATCAAGGCCGCTCCTCAGCCGGGAATCCTGCAGATCGGCTGCATTGTGGTGGTGAACGCGACGTTCTTCTCGCGCGAGGAATGGGTTCCACAGCCGCGAGATTGGGCCGAATCTAATCTTCGACACGAAGTTTACGATTTGGATGTTGGCGAAGGCGCGCGAGTTTGGGAAGAGTGCCTTGCGCGAGTGCAATCTCGCGAAGTGCGAGTGGAGGAACTTGAAGCTGCTGATCCTTCTGCGCGTTACGGTTCTCCAGTGCTAATTCACCCGCGCCTCGGACAAGGCGCCTTCCGCGTTTCGGTAACTGAAGCGTACAATCGGGCTTGCGCGGTGACAGAGGAACATTCGCTACCTGCGCTAGAAGCGGCGCATATTCGCCCGTTTGCGAAGGAAGGCCCGCATGAAGTGCGTAACGGCTTGCTATTGCGAGCAGACATCCACCGTTTGTTCGAGCAAGGGATACGTCACCGTTACACCAGACTACACGCTGGAAGGTCAGCGATCGCCTGCGACACGACTACCAGAATGGTCGAAGCTATTATCCGCTTCGCGGCAGTCGAATCTCTGTGCCGCTGTTGGAAAACGAAACGACCTACTTCCGACCTGCTCGCCTGGCACAATCAGAACGTCTTTTTGCAGTAGAGCGCGTGATGGAGCTCGCACCGGCGCCAATCAGCTCAAAAGCTGCATCACTGCGGTTCTGGTACGGCGCTTCCATTGCGGAGTTTGTCGAAGCATCTGCTGAAAGCATCGCCGGTCACCTCGTATCCAACTCTGGTTTCGCGATCATGCCTACGCAGCGGGATGCGTGGCTGATACAGATCGAATTTCTGCGCACGCAACTGCAAGGCTTAGCCGGATCGATTTTTTTTGAGTTCAACATTCCGCGAATGGGACGGCGCATTGACGTCGTTCTCGTGATCGGCCCGTTGATCTTCGCTATCGAGTTCAAAGTCGGCGAGAAGACATTCGATCGTTCGGCAATTGATCAGGTGTGGGATTACGGACTCGATCTAAAAAATTTTCACGAAGCGAGTCATGACGCTTCGATCGTGCCCATTCTGATCGCGACGGAAGCGGTGGAGTGTCCGCCAATCGAGATGGTCGCTGATCCTGACAAGCTTTACCGACCGATCGTGGTCGATCCTTTAAGTTTTCGGAGTGCTCTAAACATTGCGCTCGCAACAGTGACCGACACAACCGTGGATGCCGACAGGTGGTCGCATGCCTCATATCATCCAACGCCAACGATCATCGAGGCTGCGCGTGCGCTCTACGCTCAACACTCGGTAGAAGCGATCGCGCGTTTCGACGCTGGCGCGCAGAATCTACATATCACTTCGCGACGGATCGAGGAACTCGTGGACGAAGCTCAAGCGAAACTGCGCAAGCGAATTTGTTTCGTTACTGGCGTGCCCGGCGCGGGAAAAACTTTGGTCGGTTTAAACTTGGCGACGCGACGGGAAGAAGATGAACCAACACATGCTGTCAGAGCGTCAAGGCGTTCATTCAAAACGTTCACCACTTTCGCGATGACGCACTGATTGACGTCGGCCCGCCTATTGAGCACGTCGTCATCTTCGATGAGGCGCAGCGCGCATGGAATCTGAAGCAGACCGCCAGTTTTATGTTACGCAAAAAACGCCTGCCCGGCTTTGCCGATTCCGAACCCGAGTTCCTGATTTCGTACATGGACAGACACAAAGATTGGGCAGTCATCGTCTGTCTTATCGGCGGCGGTCAGGAAATCAATACTGGGGAAGCTGGTATCGACGCTTGGCTCGATGCGGTGAATCGACGTTTCCCGGAATGGGAAATGTTTATTTCATCGCGATTGACGGACAGCGAGTACGTTGCTGGCCAGGTATTGGAACTAGTGCGTGAGCGCCCACGAACGCGCTTCGATGACTCGCTACATCTCGCGGTGTCGATGCGATCGTTTCGTGCAGAGAATGTTTCGGGAAGGCGTTCGCAGACCTAGCTACACGCTATCCAATCGTAATCACACGAGACTTGGGTGCGGCGAAGAAATGGATTCGTGATCGGGCGCGTGGAACCGAGCGCTACGGACTAGTGGCATCATCAAAAGCGATGCGCTTGAAACCACACGCGATCGATATCCGAGTATCCGTTGATCCGGTCCATTATTTTCTGAACGACAGAGATGACACACGATCGAGCTATTATCTCGAAGACGCGGCGACAGAATTTCAGGTACAAGGGCTGGAACTCGACTGGGTATGCGTCAATTGGGACGCCGACTTTCGATTCAACGGATCAGGATGGAATTACCACGATTTCCGCGGCAATCGCTGGTGCAACATTTCGAATTCTGATAATCGTGTTTATCTCCGCAACGCCTATCGCGTTCTGCTGACGCGCGCACGTCAAGGCATGGTAGTTTTTGTTCCGCCTGGGGACAGCGCGGATCCAACACGAGCGCCGGCGTTTTACGATTCAGTTTTTGAATATTTCACCGATATCGGTGTTCCTCAGATTGCGTAGCTCTTCGGATCAACCAGTGCAGCTTACGGACGCAACGGCTGACGCTCGAAATGTATGCGGCCGATACAGCAATGCTTGAATTTTTCGCCGCTGCCACACGGACACGGGTCATTGCGACCGATCTTCTTGCCCTCTTTCAAGAGCAGCATCCTTCTCTCCCTCTTCCGGTCCTGCGTGAGCAGTTCCTCAATGCCTTTATCAAACTCCCACGTCCCTTCCGACCAAAGAGCAAAGTCGAAAGGTTTTGTCGTATCACATTGGTTGATGCCAATAGTAACGGCTGCGCTCGCCCGGGTTGCGTACCTTTCGAGCTCTGTACGGACGATCGCGTTTTTCCGAAACATTTCTTCATCAAGTCCTGCGTGCGCGATCACCGTGATGACCACGTCGCCTTCGACTGTGGTAAATCGAGGCATGCTGCGGCCTTCAGTCCGCGTTTTTCGAAGATCTCTGATAGCGGCGTTTAGTTTGCCCAGCGCTGGCGAACTCAGACCAAGCAATGCAAACGCGATCCAGCGAGCACCGTAATCGTCGCGCTGGCGCAATTCCGTCAGGACCTCCTGAATCTGCGAGGGAATTTGCAGTGCGATCGGTTCACCGTCCGGCGCTCTGCCGTACCATTCAGCAGTGTAAACGGCTTCGAATCGCTCTTCTCCGCCATCGAAACCGATCATTCGCGGCCCATCGTGCTCGGCGATCTCAGGGTTTTGTTCATAGACGCTAGGGTGCAGTCGGTTATCGAGGTACTGGCCGAATATGTCCAACTCATCCCCCATCAGAGTAATATCTATGTGCTGATGCGCTGTGCGGCGCTCGATGTAATGAAGGAAAACGTCGGGTGACCCCGCAAACCGAGTGATTACGTCGAGGTCATCGATAGAGACTGACCACGGATATGCATTGCCCTTGAACAACCCGAGCCGCTGCGTGATGGCGAGTTGAGTCGTTAGGTTCGACAGGTGCTGCAATGTCACGGAAATCGGCATGACCCGTCGCAGCTGCTCCCGAGTCACTTCTATCGTGCGACCAGACGCGCGTTCCTTGAATAGGATTTTACCGTCGCGTTCCAGCACACGGAGAACACGACGGGCTTGATAAAACGCATCTTGCACGTTGTTGGCTAATGCCTGTTTCAACTTCGAAAACCCGCCCCGCAATGCTTCACGGTGGATCTTTTTGCCCTTTGCTTCGGCAATCAGCAAGAATGGGCCCCAAATGATCACGCTATCGGCTTCAGTCTCGCCACCAGGGTTGTCAGGATCTGCGAAGCATGCGCTGCGAAATATGCTTTCTGCTGGAAAAAGGCGCGCAAAGTGTGTCGCAATTTGTTTTTCCATCCAATTCGCCACGTGCAAGCCATACTTGTCCCGCAACTGGGCGTCGCCTCGTGCGACCTCGTCAAAAAAATTGAAGAGTGCATCGAATGTCTGGCCACCGTGCACATAGAACGCGCGCTCCTCGTCTATGAAAAACAGCGGCCGATCCTGCACCTCGATGATCGAAGAAAGCTTTAACCGGCTCTCAGACGTGAGACCAATCATGCCTCGTAATGAACTCCATTCGTCCGTTGTGATCTCACCGACGTACTCGTGAAGCTCACCCCTCGGTGGAACCCAATCGCCTCCCATTGCATCGATGATGCCTGAGAGTTGGTCCGTGAGCCGTCGCATCTCAAGCGCATCGTCTGCCGTTGGCTTTCTCTTCTTCAACAGCGCTATCCGTTTCGCTGCGGCCGCAGCAAACTGTTCGCGGTCCTTATTAATTCGTCGTTCAATCGCAGTGCCGAGCGCTTTCAAAATATTCAACGCGCGGCCAGGTCCAATTCCGACCCGCGCCGCAAGCTCAGCTTCAAAGGGTACAAGCAGCATCTCGATTCGCCGGGCCAACTGCTGCAGATAAGCAGAACCACGCACAATGCCGGCGTGCAGACGTAAGTGCACAGCAAGTTGGTCCTTTGCCTCGTGTTCCTCGACTTGAGGAAACATTTCGCTGTAATTAAGAGCCAGCGCATGCGCCTCGATTGCATCGATCGCCGCTTGGATGCGCGCTCCGTCGCGAACCGTACTCTTGCCAAACTCCGGATAGAGCATCCACGCTGCATGCTCAGCGGCAGCTGGCATAGGCCGGCTATGCTCGTGAGCCAGGCTGTTACCTGTCGACAGCCGATACAATACGTAGCTGGCGAAAACAACTCGGGCGTCGACACCAGTTATTGCAGCCCTTGCGCGCGCTTCTGCGTCTGAAAGCTCAGTAGCGAACTTTTTCGCAAGCTCGGGCGGCTTTGGGAAATCTGTTTCGGACATCACAGTGCAAAGCGGGAATTTACATCACAGCTTACTTGAAGCACGTCGATGGTTCTTCTGACGATCGCGCAAGACAGAAGAAAACTACCGCACCGCTCGGGCGACCTTCACGACTGTGATCAATCTTTTTTCGGCGGAGACGGAGGCGCATTGTCCGGTGCGAGAAAAATTAAGAATTAAAGAAGGATGAAGTAAGAAATCAGCTTGGTGCGTGTTCCCGCTCGTCGCGAAGATGGTGCTCGAAACGGGCTCATCATTTCAATAGAATCGCATCATGGGCGGGCTTGACATCGCCCTGGGTTGCAGCCGAAATGAGCGCCCGGTGAAATCTCTGAAACGCCTTTTCTCCGCGGCTCCGGAGGGAACGGCCGAGCTGTTCTTCATTCAGATCTTCTCGACGCTCGGTTTCGCCGTTCTTTACTCGACGCTGGTCCTCTACGCCGCCGCCGCCAGTCGACTTGTCATTTTCATTCGATCGATCGCGTGGCTTTAGCGTTTTTTGTAACCGAAGAACCCTCATCGGCGAATGATCAGGCTATCGCCACGTGCCTCGTTGAAGCGTCAATGCTTCACACGCGTGTCGATCGCGATCCAATTTACTTCCCAGGTCTTGCCGCTGTCTGTTGAGAACGACTGCTCGAACTTGCAGGATTCTGTTTTGATGTCCGAGATGATGAAGCGCACCAGGACAGGTCGTCCGTTGAAATTCTCCTGATCGAAAAACTCGCCGCGTCCATTCTTGAATTCGCCAACGGTCGGCGTGCCGAGCGTGCCCGCTTTGCTGCTCGCGAAATTCAAACTCCACTTGTGCGTGTCCGGATTATACAGGCGCAGATTTAGTGCCTCGATGTGAGTCGGTCCATCGACCTCCAGTTCCACCAAATTACCGCGTCCGTCCCAGATTTTTCGCACGACCGTCGTGCCGTCGTACTCCACCCATTCGTTAGACCCGCTCAACGGCTGCTTCAGTTTCCACAGGTGTGTGTGCCAGTTTCCAAATTCCCAATCGAAATCATGCTGCCCGTCGCGCGTCGAGTTTTCCTGCGCGAGCGCGGCGACTGCGCTCACGATCAGCAACAAACCCAAAAATCCACGGATCATCTGCGTCGCTTGAACGTCATCAACCAGTTCGGTTCCCACGTCCGGCCGTTATCGCCTGAGAACGCCTGCTCGAAGTAGCAGGAGTCCGGCGTGATCTTCGAGAAGTCGTTGCGCACGAAAATCTGCCGGCCATTGAATTCCTCCACGTCAATGAAATCGCCGCGACCGTCCTTGAACTCGCCCACGATCGGCGCGCCGATCGCGCCGTCGCGACTGTTCGCCCAACTGATCGTCCATTGCTTCGCTTCCGAATTGTAAAGACGCAGTCCGACGCCTTGGAGATGACCAGTGGGACCGTCGAGCTCGAACTCAGCAACGCTTCCGCGGCCGTTCCACACCGGCGCGACCTCGCCTGTGCCTTTCCAGTCGGTCCACTTCGAGTTACCGCTCAACGGATTTGTGAAACGTTTCACCTCCACGTCCCAGTGGCCGATGTTGAAATCGAAATCGGGGTTGCGATCCTCCGCGCTGAGTGACGGGGCAATCGGCTCGTCGCTCGTGCGCGTTACGTCACCGATCCAATTCGCCTCCCAGGTCTGGCCGCGGTCCGTCGAGAAGGCCTGTTCAACATGATACGACTTCGGCGTGATTCCCCAAAACCTGTGCCTGACGAGAACAATTTTGCCGTTGAATGTTTCCTGATCGTAAAACTCGCCGCGGCCGTCTCTGAACTCGCCGATCGCCGGGGGTGATGTCAGCACGCCCTGACTCGCATTTGCCCAGTAGAGCCTCCATTGGCGCGCTTGTGGATCGTAGAGACGCAGCGTCAATCCTTCCAGATGGCCCGCGGGCGTTGTGAGCTCAATCTCCTCCAGATGACCGCGGCCGTTCCAGATCTTTCGAACCGATACCGTAGCATCACCTTCAATCCAGGATGTTGATCCAGTCAGTGGCTTCTGCAAGCGTCGCACGTGCGACTTCCAGGTGCCGATCATGAAATCGAAGTCGTGCTGGCCGTCGTGGACCGATGCCGGTCGGGCGGTTTCGGCAGCAGCCGAGGCATTTTGCGCCTGGGGCGCTCCCCTGATTGTCGATCTTGGCGCGATGCTTATCAACACCGTCGCCGCTACTGCCGAAAACTGCCAGAACGCTTTCATCATCTTGCTTTGTCGTCGTGAAAGTGGTCATAGTAAATGACCAATCTTGCTGATTTCGACATGACCACTTTGAAAACTGAGCTTCGGGGCATCGTGACGCTAATCAGCGTCGATCGCCGCGCACGAAAACCGCTCCATCAGCAGATCTACGATTGCTTCCGTCACCGCATCATTCGGCGCGAGTTGCGCGCCGGAGAACTCGTCCCATCGAGCCGTTGGCTTGCGCGCGAGCTGCGCGTGTCGCGGCTGCCGGTGCTGAATGCTTACGCGCAGCTTCTCGCGGAAGGATATTTTGAGAGTCGTGTCGGCGCCGGCACATTCGTTGCAACTTCGCTGCCGGCGCAGCAGGGTGCGCGTTCGTTTGGGGCAGCGGCGGCCATGATCGACAATACGTCGCGCGGAATCTCTTCGCGCGCCGCAGCGATGCCTCCGTACGAGCGCCCGGTCTGGGCGGGACGTCTCGGCCCGTTCCAGGTCGGCCAGCCGGACTTGCATTCATTTCCGATGGACATCTGGTCGAAGCTTATCGCACGTTACTCGCGCCGCGTACAGGTGAAAGGACTGCAGTACGGCGATCCCATGGGACTCCCGGAACTGCGCGAAACAATCGCGGTGTATCTCCGTACCGCGCGCGGTGTGCACTGCGAAGCTGGTCAGATCATGATCGTGAGCGGCTCACAACAGGCACTCGACCTGACGACGCGAGTAATTGTCGATGCTGGCGCTGCCGTTTGGGTCGAGGAACCAGGTTACTGGCTCGTGCATTATGTTTTGCGCGCTGCCGGTTGCCGCTCGGTGCACGTGCCGGTGGATGCTGAAGGTCTGAACGTCGCCGCCGGGATCAGGCTCAACCGCAAAGCGCGCGCCGCGTTCGTCGCGCCGTCGCACCAATATCCATTAGGCGTGACCATGAGTGCGACGCGACGCCTGCAGTTGCTCGAATGGGCGCAGCGCTCCGCCGCCTGGATTGTCGAGGACGATTACGACAGTGAGTATCGATACAACAGCAAACCGATCGCGTCGTTGCAGGGAATGGATCACCACGACCGCGTCATTTACATCGGCACTTTCAGCAAGGTCATGTTCCCGGCTTTGCGGCTCGGTTACATCGTTATCCCGCTTGATCTGGTGGAAAGCTTCGCCGCCATGCGCCAATCGATGGACCTCTGTCCGTCGCATATTCCGCAAGCGGTCATGCTCGAATTCATCCGCGAAGGCCATTTTGCTCGTCATATCCGCCGGATGCGTCCGATTTACGCCGAACGCCGCGAAGTTCTCGTTACCGAGCTCGCGCGCGCATTCGGCGAAGGTGCCGCGATCATCGGTGACGAAGCCGGCATGCACCTCACGCTGTTGCTCCCGAAACGCCGCAACGATCAACAGCTCGCCGCCCGTGCTGCTAAACAATCATTGTGGCTATCACCACTCTCCGCGTCGTATGTCGGCAGATCGCCGCGTCACGGCTTCGTGCTCGGCTTCGGCAACACGCGCGTGAGTCAGATTCCTGCCGCGGTTCGGCAGCTCAAAGGGCTATGCGCGGCCTCGAGTTGAAAAGAAAACGGCGCGCTCGTGACAATGAGACGTTGTCGTCATTTCATTCTGTCGAACGTCTTCGGGCTTTCGCCACGTTGAATAGTTAAATCGTTAAAGCGGTTCAAGTGCCGACCCCTTCCAACTCCACCCGGCGCATGGTTTCGATCCCGCCAAAGCGCTTTTGCGCATCCAGGATTTAGGCAATAGCCGCGGGATTCGCTGAAACGTTGAACCGTTAAAGCGGTGAATCATTTCGCGAAACGTAATACTCAAAGCGTCCACCTCGGGGTCGTAGCTGATTTTCATAGCAGGAGCAGTTGAGGGTTCAGAGTTGATTGCTGATCGGAGGGTAGCGCATCTTGGTTGGATATCATCTGTAAACAACGGTTCATCAGCGAGCTTTGCCACTTCAGCTACGATGCGAGATATCGCGTCGCGGGGAATCCGGCGCAGATCCTTTTTGGTGGATGTCCGCCATTGCAGATTAAAGGAGGCCATCGCGCTTGAGCTCGGAAACGAATTGCTCGTGCGGAATGGTGGCTTCTCCCCGGCGCTCTGCTACGACGGCAAGATCTTCCAAGTCCTCCAACAATTTTTCGTAGTCGGAGATTGGAAGAACGACGGCTGTGCGTTCGCCGCGATCGTCAGTGATATATTTAACGGGATCGCTCACGGACGGAACAATAGCAGCGTGGGTTACGGACTCAAGATCGGACGCGACGGAGCGCGTCCCTCAAGAGGTTCCGACGGTCATAGACCGCCGCTACACTTTTGCGGCTGACCCAATCGACAAGCTTGGGGCAGGCTCCGCCGCCACTACAGCAAAAACGACAAAGAGGATGCGGCGGAGCAAAGTTCGTCTCGGCGGGACACCGAGAGTCCGAGCCGGACTGGCAGTTGCACGCGAGACGCACGCGCTACCCGATCACTTCATTCGGTCGAATGTTTTCTGCAAGAGCTGTAAGTCGGGGGCATTGCCAGTCTTCTCGCGGCTGCTCTCGATCCATTTCTTCTCCAGCGCGTTCTTGGTCGGACGATCGCTCTGGTAGAAGACGCCGAAGACGCCGGGAAACGGTAGTTGCGCCAGTTTGTAGGCGGCGAGCTCGTCGGTGACGTCGTGCCGCAGCTCGTCTTCGGGACTGTTGTCCCATTTCTTTTCCTGAATCACTTCGAAGCTGCCGCCTTTCTTCGGATCGGCCGGATCGAATACGTCCGGGAAAAATTCGACGCATTCGGACAAGCATTCGATGACGGAGAAGCCCTGGTGATCGAAAGCGCGCTCGATCATTTCCATCATGTGCTTGACCTGCGTGGCGTGGGTGCGCGCGATGAACGTGGCACCGCCGGCGATGAGTTTTTTCATCGGATTAACCGGCTGATCGATCGCGCCGGTCGGGTCGGTTTTGCTTTTGAAACCGATGGGCGACGTCGGCGAGGTCTGCTTCTTGGTCAGGCCATAGACGAAGTTGTCCATGATGAAATAGGTCATGTTGATGTTCTTGCGCGCGCCGTGATCGAGATGGTTGCCGCCGATGGAGAAACCGTCGCCGTCGCCGCCGAAGAGGAAGACGTGCAGGTCGGGCCGGGCCAGGCTGATCCCGGAAGCGAGCGGGACGGCGCGGCCGTGAATGTAATGCGCGCCGTGGCCGTTGACGAAATAGGGAAAGCGCGATGAGCAACCGATGCCGGCGAGGGTGACGATCTTTTCGTGATCGAGCTGGCGTTTCTCGAGCACCTTGTAAAAGGAAGCGAGCACGGCGAAATCGCCGCAACCGGGACACCAGGTCGGGTGATCGGCGGTGATGACTTTTTTGGTGAGCTTTTCTCTTGGCGGCTCAGCAATCGCCGGCGACACGCCTGCCGCTACAGGTGAGGTGGTTGTAGTTGTTTCGCTCATAAAATCGAGATTATTGTTACCCAACCCCTTGGGCGATAGACTCGGCGCGGGCAACGTCGACATCTTGTTCGCCGTTTTCGGAAACGGGACGATTCGGTGAATAGCCCCTGGCCGAAACAAATTCGCCGGGAAAAACGCCTTGAAGAATTTCTTTCACGCGGAACGTCAAGCCGTCGGTTTTGGTGACGCTCTGAATTTTCGGCTCGCAATAACGGGCACGCAAAATGGTGGCCAGCTGCCCAAAGCCGTAAAGACCTTGATCGTTCATCTCGACGGTGACGACGCGTTTGAAGTTGGCGAAGATTTTCTCCAGTCCGTTCGGCAATGGATGAACGTGGCGGAAATGTATGGCCCCGATTTTTTCGCCGTGCTCGCGCCCCATTTTTACCGCGTCGTGGATCGGCCCGTAAGTCGATCCCCAACCGACGAGTAGCGTGTCGCCTTCCTGGTCGCCGTAAACTTCCGGAACCGGAATTTCTTCGGCGAGTTTCCTCAATTTATTGCGGCGCTTCGCCGTCATGGCCATGTGCAACTTCGGGCTGCCGGTGGGGTGGCCCATCTCGTCGTGTTCGAGTCCGCCGATGAGCGGATATTTCCCGTCGCGCATGATCGTGCCGGGCGGCACGTGCTGCGTGATGCTCTCGAGATCGTACGGCTTGAAACCGCCCTCGCGCGGAGTGAGATCGGGCTTCGGATCGACCATCAGTTTCGAAAGATCGGGTTCGTCGAATGCCTCAATGCGGGTGGCGAGCGAGGTATCGCTCAATATGAAAACCGGAGTGCTGTATTTGCGGGCGATTCGCGCCGCTTCAATCGCGATGTAGAAACAATCTTCCACCGTCGATGCTGCGAGAACGACGCGCGGGCTGTCGCCGTGACTGCCAAAAATGGCTTGATGCAAATCGCTCTGCTCAACGTTCGTCGGCAACCCGGTGCTCGGTCCGCCCCGTTGAATATTGCAAACGATAAGCGGGATTTCGGCCATTGACGCCCAGCCAATGGCTTCGGCTTTGAGCGAAATTCCCGGGCCGGCGCTACCCGTGACCGCGAGATATCCCGAATATGAAAATCCGAGCGCCAGTGAAACCGCACCAAGCTCGTCTTCGGCCTGCACAAAAATCCCGCCGTATTTCGGCAACTCGCGCCGGAGCGTTTCCATAATCGACGACCACGGCGTAATCGGATAACCGGCGCCGTAGCGCACCCCGGCGGCGATCAATCCGTAGGCGAGCGCCTGGTTGCCATCCATCGTGATCTGAGCGCGCCCGCCCGTTTTCTCGATCTTCTCGAATTGATAATGCTTTGTCAGGACGTTCCCGACGGGATACGCGTAACCGGCCTGAAAAGCCATGAGTGCGGTGTTGACGATGCTCTCGTCTTTACCGGCGAATTTTTCCTTGATCAGCTTTTTCAGTTTGTCGGCGTCGAGATTGAAAATTTTCGAGACCAATCCGAGCACGAATATGTTTTTGCCTTTGTCCTTGGCGGTACCGCCGAGCGCTTCGACGGTGAGCCCAGTGATCGGCACGCCGACATAAACGAAACGTTTATCGTCGAGGTTCGGCTCGACGTTGTCGGAATCGTAAAGCAACACGCCGCCCTCTTTTAGAAAATCGATGTGGTCCTGGTAACTGTGTTGATAGAACGCGACGAGGAAATCGGCTTCGTCGCCCGCCGATAACACTTCGCCCGTGCCCATGCGGACCTGAAAGATCGACGGTCCACCGGAGATCGTGGACGGGATCGTCATGTAAGTCATGACATCGTGGTCGCTGCGCCCGGCCAGGCGTGCGAGAAAAGCGCCGGCGGTTTGAATTCCATCCTGCGAATTTCCAGCGAGACGAATTACGGCATCATTGATGTTTTCAGGGCGCAAATCGGCGCGGCCCGTAGCCGCCGCTCCGGTCGGAGCGCGGTTCGCAGCATCGGTCTCTGGCAAAACTGGAGTTGAAGTACTTTCTGGCAAAGTTCGAAATCCCTGGAGTTGAAGTACTTTCTGGCAAAGTTCGAAATCCTCGCGGTCAGCAATCTCAGGCCATGTTGTCGATTTTTCCAGAGGAAAGTCCGACTGGCGTAAGATCGCCAACTGTAGCCGGGGTCGATGTTGGGTGGATCGGCCGCTCCGTCGGGCGATGCTAATAGAGTCTCGGCTTCGCCGACATTATTTAACATCGAGCAAGGGACTGCTCGATCCACCCTGCGCGGCCGGCGTTGCCACAAACACCAGTCGCAGCCGACGCCCGTTCGGCTTCCCTCAGAGCAACCTTATCTGCCGCTACAGTGGCACTAGCGAGTAGAGGATTGAGATCCGATATGAGAATCGTCGGCTCCCGGGGGGCGATCCAGACCGCGGCGTTTTAGCAACGGCTCGATGTAGGGATCGCGTCCGACGAAATTTTTGAACAAGCCCAGGGCGTCGGCCGATCCGCCGCGCGAGAGCAAAGTGGCGCGAAAGCGATCGCCGTTTTCACGCTTCAATCCGCCGTGCTCTTTAATCCATTCCACGCTGTCGGCATCAAGTACTTCGCTCCACAAATAAGAGTAATAACCCGCGGAATATCCGCCGGCGAAAGCGTGTGAGAAATATGGACTGCGGTAGCGCGGCGGAACTGGCGGAAAATCCACACCTGCCTTGTGCAAGGAATCCGCTTCGAAAGCCATCGCATCTTTC